>SAMEA104315421__coassemble_633_pt1 | contig 43183 bp, 31 predicted proteins | sample SAMEA104315421__metabat2_low_PE_050 | metagenome-assembled genome bin SAMEA104315421 (sample SAMEA104315421) | gut metagenome | biome: Monkey gut; feature: monkey-associated habitat; material: faeces | place: China | collected 2013
CTTATTATATCACTTCGCCGCCTCTTTGTCAATTCCGCATTTTGTACAAGCTTTTTGCAATAAAATTAAGTGCTTTACGGTAAAAATGAACAAGGAGCCACACATGATATCATGCAGCTCCAAACAATCAACTATTTTATAAGACTAAAAACAGTATTTGTTCCACCATTACGTTCCGTTTGTTTGTCAGGATAAGAACCCAAATATAAATCATTATCACTTCGTCCGGAAACAACTGACTCAACCATATAATTATTTATATGAATAAAATAAACTGTTTCATCAGAATCAGAAAAAATCTTATTTATCTTTTCCGCAAAATCATCATTAAAATTAGGAGATGATTTAAGTTGATTTGTTGATAAAGTAATTATATTTCCCGCATTATCACTGACGTCACCATCACCATGGTCACAATAAAAATAAAAATCTCCGTCACCTAAGATTTTTTCATCAGCTTTCAGCTTACGTTCATAGAACTTATAGTCCTGAGCCGCTGTTTGTGCAGCATTAAAAATAATTTTAGCATTTTCATTTTGCTTTTTTATCTTACTATTTGCAATATAATTCATCCAAGATGGAATAAGAATACCGCCCAATATTCCTATGATAGCTAATACAATAATCATCTCGATTAAAGTAAAACCTTTAACTTTTTTCATATATTCGCCTCCACTTAGAATAATTTTCATAATATCTATATATAGTATAACACTGAATTAACAATTTGTCAATATTTTTCCAACATCATTTATTACAATGTTATTATGTTTTTTTGTGCAAAATGTCAAATAGCCCATCTAATTAATGAGGGATTATAAATCAATTAATATACGATAACTGTCCATTATTTATAGTAAGGGTATCAGAATAGTGTTTCGCAATCACATTTGCTGCCACATCATCACAATAATCAGTAGAAGTTCTTGGACTTTCCGCATGATATCCGCTGTTTTTATAATTATCCGTAGTCACAACATTTCCGGGATATGTTCCGCAAAATTCAGAATCTGTATTCGCAACCAGAATTTTACATGTGTTATCTATAATATATGCCTTGAATGTTATGTCCACTGCACCTCCAAAAAATCCCTTGATTTTTTTAAACAGCAAATCATCAGCAGAAGTTCCATCAGCAAGTAAAATGGTTTGATTACTCACAACAGTTGTAGAACCTATTGCATGAGTAATATAAATACAGTCATCCATATCCGCACCCTCATTACTTAATTCTGTAAGTGCAGAGTTTACTGCTTTAAACGCATTTGATGCGTTTGAATTTATTGCTGTTAATTTCGATTTTCTCACATACCCAATAAGTGTCGGTACTAAAAGAGCTGCTAAAACTCCAATAATCGCAATTACTACGATAAGTTCAATAAGCGTAAAACCTTTTAATTTCTTCATAAATTATCCCCTCTTATTAATTTAAAAACTTCAATATACCTTGAAAATACTTGCTCTATTGTGTAATAATTAAATAAGATAAGAATTAGAATATAATACGTTATATTATTAAGGTATTTTTTATATTATAACACTATGTCCATAACTTGTCAATGTTTAATTAAAAATCAGTCACTTGTTTTCCAGAATTTCAATCGCCTTTTTCAACTGTATATCATCATCTGTTCCGATTAAAGCGCTGTCCATTTTAACCTCAACATCAGGTTCAATACCTATACCCTGATAGCATTCCATATCACCAACCGTATAATATCCGGCAGTATAATGAAGCTTTCCGCCGTCAGAAAGTTTTGCATCACCCTGAAAAATCCCTTTGCCTAAAGTAGTTGCTCCTACTAATGTTACATCATTTCCGTACTGTTTAAGCAATGAAGAAAGTATCTCAGATGCACTGGCTGTTTTTTCATTCATCAATACTACTATAGGTTTTTTAATTTCTTTATCATCATTTTTCGTTTTAAACGTATCAACACTACCTGTATACAGATGCATTTCAACAACAGCCTCACCAATAAAATTATCTGCAATATCTACAGCTACACTGGTTAAACCACCGCCGTTACCTCTTAAATCTATAACATAACTTTTACTCTCTGACAATTCATTTAATGCATTAGACATATTTCCTAATGTAAACTGCTCAAACGAAGTTATTTGAATATATCCTATATCACCAATCGTTTTCCAATTCGCAGTACGCTGATACTCATTATCACGTTTAAAAGTCAAATTGATTTCTTCATTTTCTCTGACTATTTTCAAGTCAACCGTTGTATCCTGTTTGCCCATGAGTTTATTCGCAATATTTTCAATCTTTTTTTCAGATACACTTACACCGTTAATTTCTATAACAACATCATTAATCTTTATCCCCTGATTATCAGCTGCCATGCCTTTAGTTATATCAGTAATAAGTATATTTCCGTCATCATTTGCAGCAATCTGGAATCCGCTTGCTTTTGCAGTACCGGAACTATTTACATAATTAATCATTTCTGCAACAGGGTCAGCATTATCATATTTATAATAAAATGTATATTTATCTCCTCCTGCACTTAAATAACCATTAACAGCACCGTAATATGCTTCCTCATCGTTAAAATCAGGATTACCGTTTTTACTGATTATATCTCTGCATTCTCTAATGATGTCGAGTTTTTTGCCAAACCTAATATTATCTCCATATTGAATATAAAGCAATACGGCAGTTGCCAAAGAACCTATAGCAAGAGAAATAAAAGAACATACTATGTATTTTTTATATTTATTAATATTCAAAATAAAATCTCCTATAATAAAAACCTCTCTCGATAATGAGAGAGGTTTTTAAATTATAATTAAATTTTAGCCTTCTGTTGAAGCAGTCCACTTTGCTTTCTCGCAAGCATCTGTAAGAGCAGCATCAGGAACTTCGCCGCTTGTCATAGAATAATCCTTATATGTTTCGTTGGTTACAACACCTGTTGGGTATGTACCTGTGTAAGTCTTATCCTGAGCTGTAGCGATAGCTACACATGCACCGCCATCAAGCTGAGCTTTCGCACTCTTAACCTTAGAAATACTTGCAAAGAAATTTTCTACCTTCTTGTCAAATTTTGAATTTTTACCTAAATTTTCTTCAAGCAAATCACTACTTGAATCATCTGTAGACCATGCTGAACCATCATACTTAACAATAAATAAGCCAGATACATCAATACCTTCTTCATCAAGTTCAGTTAAAGCTGAGTTGATAGCCTTGTAAACGTTTGAAGCTGCTGTGTTAGCTGAAGAAATCTTTGACTTTCTTACATAACCAAGCATTGTTGGTACGAGAATTGCTGCGAGAACACCGATAATAGCGATAACAACGATGAGCTCGATAAGTGTAAAGCCCTTAACTTTCTTTGTAGTTTTCATAAGAAAACCCTCCTTTTAAAATATAATTTTTGCTCACGCCTAGTAAGCAATTTAATTTTTGGACATTGACTTTGTTTGTTGTCTTTATGTCCTCCCTGTGATTATAGTATAACAGATAACAATTAAAATGTCAACACTTTTCTAAAATAAAAATTAATTATGAACAAACTTTTACGTTTAGGAAATTTTCAACGTTAGAAACCGTATGTTTTTCGTCAAATTAAACAAAAGTGTGTTACAATGCGGTTACATTGCACGAAGGAATCTATAGAATTCCTGTTTGTCCTGACATTTTTCAAGTGCATCCGGTTCAGAAATGACATTATTATGAACAAGTCTTGCAAGCTCTTGGTCAAGACTCATCATGCCCTGCTGCTTACCTGTTTGAATAGCAGACTGAATAAGGTGAATTTTGTTATCACGAATCATAGCAGCACAAGCGTCTGTAACATTAAGAATTTCCATACATGCAATACGTCCGCTGCCGTCTTTCTTAGGAATAAGAGTCTGTGAAATAACTGCAACAAGAATGTTAGCAAGCTGTGTACGAATCTGCTGCTGCTGATGTTCAGGATAAACGTCAATGATACGGTTAATTGTATCAGCGGCACTTGTTGTATGAAGTGTAGACATGACCAAGTGACCTGTTTCAGCGGCAGTTACAGCAGCCTGTACAGTTTCAAGGTCACGCATTTCTCCTACGAGGATAACGTCAGGGTCTTCACGAAGTGCAGCTCTTAAAGCCATGGCGAAGTTAGGAACGTCATCACCGACTTCTCTCTGATTGACCATACAGCGTTTATGCTCATGTACATACTCGATAGGGTCTTCAACTGTGATAATATGTGCGGATTTATTAAGGTTTACAAAGTCGATCATACCTGCAAGAGTTGTTGACTTACCTGAACCGGTAGGACCTGTTACAAGCACAAGACCTCTCGGACGCATTGCAAAGTCAGCCAAAATCGGCGGAAGCCCTAAATCCTCAAGTGTAGGAATGTCATTTCTCAAAAGACGGATAGCAATTGCTGTCTTTCCTCTCTGGAAGTAAATATTTACACGGTGACGGTAACCGCTGCGTGTTGTAAATGAAAAGTCAGTATCTTTATGTGCGGCCACACTCTTAGCCTGTGCTTCATTTGTCATCTGATTTACAATATCAAGAATTTGTTCCTCGTCCATTTCAGGATATTGAGCTCTCATTGTTCTGAGCATACCGTTAAGACGTACAACAGGGGCAATACCTGTAGTAAAATGCAAGTCTGAGCAGCCTAAAAGACGTACCTCATCAAGAATTCTGTGAATTTGAATACCCATTTATGTAATTCCTCCTTATTATTATACTGTATATGTAACTCTTATAAGTTCGTCCATAGAAGTATCGCCTCGCTGAACAAGCTCAGATACGTTATCACGCAAAAGTTTTGTACCATTACGCTTAGCAACTTCTTCAATCTGTTCTTTTCCGCCGCCTTGTGCGATAATTGTTGATACTCCGGAAGTACAGTGAATTATTTCATGAATAGCAGTTCTTCCCTTATAACCTGTATTGTTGCAGGAAGGACAGCCGCAAGCGTCAAATATCTGAACAGAGTGGTCTATTTTCATAAGCTTGTTTTCTTCTTCTGTAGAGTATCTCGGAGTTTTACAATGCGGACAAAGTACCTTTACAAGACGCTGAGCTATAACACCAATAAGTGATGTGGCAACCATATACGGTGCAACGCCCATATCCACAAGTCTTACGATTGTTGATGCAGCATCATTTGTATGAAGTGTTGAAAGAACCAAGTGACCTGTAATAGCAGCTCTGATACCGATATCAGCAGTTTCAGAGTCACGCATCTCACCGATCATTACAATATCAGGGTCCTGACGGAGAATTGAACGAAGAGCAGCGGCAAATGTCATGCCTGCCTTTGAGTTAACCTGAACCTGATTAATTCCGTCAATATTCTTTTCGACAGGGTCTTCAACTGTAATAACGTTTACATTCGGCTTAGCAAGCTCACCGAGAGCAGCATAAAGTGTTGTTGTTTTACCTGAACCTGTAGGGCCTGTAACAAGAATAACTCCATGAGGACACTTAATCATAGATTCAAACATTGCATAGTTGTAATCAGTCATACCGAGGTCAGTAATCTTACGAAGTGCAATCTGACCTGTTGAAAGAATACGAATAACTATCTTTTCACCGTTAACTGTAGGAAGTGAAGATACACGGACATCAAGTGTAGTGCCGTCAACTACCTGAGTGAAACGACCGTCCTGAGGAATACGCTTTTCAGCAATATTCATTCCGCTTATAAGCTTTAAACGAGTAGTAAGTGAATTATGTACAACATTTGAAACGTTCATAAGCTCAACAAGGTCGCCGTTAACACGAATACGAATTCTTGTGTATGTTTTAAACGGTTCGATATGAATATCGGTTGCGTCAGCTCTGAACGCATTTTCAACAATTGTAGTAGCGAGCTTAACGATAGGAGCATTTTCAATTCTGTCCTTTGAACCGTCATCTTCTGTTTCTTCACCTTCGCTGAACTGCTGAACACCTTCAAGAACGCTGTCAACATTCTGCATTGAATAACACTTACCGATAGCCTTGTTGATAGCAGATCTTGTTGCAAGAACCGGAACAGTATCCATACCTGTTGAAACCTTGATATCTTCAAGAATAATAAAGTTAATAGGATCGTCTGTTGCAACTGTCAGACGCTTACCCTGAATATTAATAGCAATAACCGTATGTTTCTTGGCAAGTGCTTCCGGTACCTTTCTTACTGCTTCATAATCTATTTCAATATTATCGAGATCAACATACTGAACATGAAGCTTACCTGCTAAAGCCTGAGCAAATTTAACTTCAGACATAAATCCGAGTTCTACAACAAGCTCACCGAAACGCTTTGTACCTTGTGCTTCTTTTTGAGCGGCAAGAACTTCCTGAAGCTGTTCTGTAGTAATTAAATTCTGCTCAACAAGATAATCACCAATTCTGACATTTCTCATAACAAACCTCCATATATTTATTAAATTTACTTGTTTTTTTCTTTATTTATGTTATAATTAAAACATAACTAAATTATTAAAAGGTGGTGAACCAAAATGGAATTTGAAAACGTCCTTAAAAGTGAATTTATGGATGCCCAATTCTACATAATGTTCTATGCAATTGTTTTCCTTTTCGGAATTTGTATTGGCAGCTTTTTAAATGTAGTAATATTCAGACTGCCAAAAAACGAATCATTAATCAAACGCTCATCTCACTGTATGACTTGCGGCGAGAAAATAAGAGTTATTGACCTGATTCCTGTTTTCAGCTGGATTTTCCTTAGAGGAAAATGTCATAACTGCGGTGAAAAAATCTCAGCACGTTATCCCATTGTAGAAAGTCTTACGGGACTTATGTTTATGCTGGTTTTCTATGTAATGGATTTAAATGCTGAATCCATAATAACCTGCGTATTGTTTGCATTGCTTATTGTCGTTGGTTTCATGGATTGGGATACTCTTGAAATGGATATAAGAATATTAGTACTTATATTTCTTCTTTCAATCCCTTCACAAATCTTCACTGACTCACTTAAAATTACCGATAGAATAATAGGTGCTTTATGCATAAGCGTACCATTCTTTATAATTGGTGAAATAAGCAGAGCAGTTATAAAAAAACGCAGCGGTGAAGATATGCGTGGCATTGAGCTAGGCGATACACTTCTTATGTTCTGTGCAGGAAGTGTAATCGGCACACGTGCTATTATCGTTTCAGCATTTGCGGGAATAATAATTGCAGCAATTTGCGGCATCATAAATAAGCGTATAAGCGGTGAATCAAAATTCGCATTCGGACCGTATCTTGCAATAGGAATTGCAATAGGAACGCTTTGGGGTGACAATCTTATTGATTGGTATACTTCATTATTACATTTTAATGAATAATTCAAAGCAGAATAAATATTTACAGGCAGCAGCATTTAATACTGCTGCCTGTTTTTTTGTTAGCTTTCTATTTCACTTGGAAGTGCATAAACAAAATAGATTTTTTCTGTATTGCCGTTATCTCTTTGCTGAAGCGGGTTAGGAGTTCCACTGCTTGTCGGTGGATATTTACGTACTGTTTCTCCTGTCGCAGCACCTGTATCATCTCTTTCAACAATAAAATAATTATTTACATATTCACTGGCTTTAATCATATTGACAAATGCCATTGATGAAGTTGAAAGATAAAACGGTGATTTAAAAACAGGTCCGTCAATTGCTGTTCCGCCTATAGTAAAAGGTCCATCAAATCTGTGTGCTCCGTCATTTTTGTATGTCACAATAGAAATTGCAAACATAGACTGACTTAATGCATAAGGAGAACCGTCAGGATTTAAAGACGTTACAGTAGAAGGATCTATTCTGTCAAAAATTCTTCCATAATACGTTTTAGCTGAATTATCAGGCGTCAAACCATATGTTGCAGCGTCAATTGTTTCGGTATCTTTAAGTCCGAAATCAAAATAAAATGAATAATCATTGTAATAATCATTGTTAACAGCTTGTGTTCTGTGAATTGGATTACCGTTGGAATCTTCCGGCAGTTTTACTTTCGGCTTATTTATTTGAACAATATCTCCTGAAGAATCCTTATATGAATCACCTGCTGTAAAATTATAAACACTTTCATAAATCTTGCCGCCGTCAGTATTATCAATTTCAATAACTCTTACTTTTCCCTTAGCCAAATCCTTATTGCTATCAATTCTGCTGTCGAAATAAGTATCAACAAAATCTTCTACAGCATCTTCCTCATCAACTATTGTTTTACTATTAAACACTGTACCATTAAATTCGCCTGTATATGCTGTAAGAAAAGCTGAATATTTCATTGAACCTTCAAGATAGTCCTTAATGACATTAACAGAAGATGAATTTTTCTCCTGAATAGAAGCCTTGCTCATAACTTTTGAAACAGGATCAATAAGAGTCATTACAGCAGCCATAATTATTGTAAAAAGCGCTATAACAATTATTAATTCAAGGAGGGTAAAACCTTTCAGCTTTTTGGAAACTTTCATATTTTACCTCCTTTATGGTGTAGGCACTGTTGTCGGCTCAGGCTGTATATCCCTGATGAACTTAAAGTTAAGTCCGTCATTCGGAATATCCTCATTAACAGGGTCATTTACTTCATCTCTTAATGAATACGCCTGACCGTTAAGCTTTATTTCCTTGCTTCCGCCATACTTAACCTCAATCTGAGTTGTACCGCCTGCAACAGGATATGCTGCACCGTTGTATTGAGCCTCCGCAATAGGTCCTTGCTCAGCAACCTTTGCATTCAATTGATTTGTTGACTTAAGATGAACATTTATCAGATTTGCAGCTGTAACAAGAAGTGCACCCATTATAGCAAATACTGCTATTGCAATTACAACTTCAACTAAGGTCATACCCTTAAGTTTCTTTTTAAATTGTTTCATAAGCACCCTCCTTAATATTCTTCATAATAGGTCAGCAACAGCCAATGTGTTTTTGAGGGATTAGGTGTTGGAGGATTTGAGCTTGAACTTGGATCAATATAAAGCATAGTCCAAGGGTTTCCGCTTTCCTCTGTACCATCATCCTTTATATTGAATTTTCCAACATTTAATGAACCTAAAATAGGAGTTTTATTCATGCCGCTTATTTCACCGTCAATCTTGCTTGTATCCTCAGTTCCATCAGGATTAATTCCAACAATAAAATTTTCACCTTTATTATCATTTAATTGCTTTCCATTATAATAAATCTTTCCGGTAAATGAATTAGATGAAACATTAGTCATCATAAAATTCAAGTATGGTGCTTTAATGTAGCCTGTAATATAACCGCCGTTTTGCATACTCATTGAATAACCTGCATCTTCATCCGAACCTGCATATATATATACATTTGGTGCTGGCAATGTTACAATGCTGGGGTCATTTATGCCAACATTGTCATATGTGTTGATCTGGAAACTCTTATTATTTTCAATAATATCCTTAAAAGTAGTTGTCATAATGGAAGAACCATGCATATCAATAGAATTACTAATGAAAAAATTCACTCTGCCACCACTTTTATCATTAACGAATATCTTGGAATTATTCTGAAGGTTTACATTATCAATATTAATCCATATGGAATTTACACCAGGGTTAATATTTATTTCCTTTCCGTTAAAACCACCGGTTAAAGTACAGCTATCTGTAATTTCTATTGGAAGTTTTTTGGTTGATTTTCCATTTACAACTCCACCATTTTCCGAATAAATTGTTGATACATCATATGTAGACGGAATCTCATAACTAGTGTTGGTATATGGGTTAATAGAACCACTGCCTATTTCACTTAATGTCTGCACAATCTGAGTTTCTTCCTTCGGAAGAGGGTCGCCGTTTATATCATACAATGTAGTCAGACCAAGAATTGCTTTCTTTTCCATTTCAGCAGGATAAATCGAGTCTGTATATGATGTTACAGGTAAAATTGCAGTACCATTATAAGACTGACCTGTTATCTCAAAAGCATCAACAGCATTTAAATAATTACCTGTTGTTGTATCTAGGTAAATTATATACTCAGGTGCTGTAACCGTTACAGTCTTCTTTGATCCTTCATTCTCAGGATCATCAATTTCATATTCATATTCGGATGCATTGCCAAGAGCATCAAATGTACATGCAGCAGATGGTTCCGGCTTATCACCCTCCTCATATTCAACATTATTAACCGGATTACCTGCTTTATCAGAAACAAGCTGATTATCGTTTACATCTTTCCACACAGCAGTTGTACCAAGCAGAGGAATGTCTAAATTAGCATAGTATGTTTCCTCTACAACACCTGCCTTTAAATTTGTATTAGTAACAATTCCCGGTGCTGAAACATTATTACAATAAATTGTCCCGCCAATGCTCACTTTATTGCTGCCTGTAATTGTAAGCTTACCGCCAACAACAACATCTCCATCAATAGTCACATCGGTAGAATTAGCATTAATAGTAAGATCTTTTTCTACTCTTACATTCTTTGTAACGCTAAAGTCCTCCAATGTTAAGCTACCCTTACTGAATATGCTGCCTGATGAATATGATACCGCATTTAAATCCCTTGTTTTATTGAGTACATCTGATGTCCATTGTCCCAATAAACTTCCTGAATTCATAGCTTTTATAAACGAATTGCTGCTATCCATCATATACATATCAGCATAGATATTCACATTGCTGCCGCCGGTAATTTCAGCCTTACCACAGAAAATATTTAAAGGTAAGTTACTGTTGCCCCATGTCAGACTGTTTGTTGTCCATTTTCCATCTTCATCCTGTGTTCTTATTGAACCATCAACATAAAGATAGGGTATCTCATTATACTTATATGAATTACCGGCAATTACATTCTTTGATATGAAATCCATTTTATCAGAGTTTTGAAAGCTTAAATCCCCCCAGACAGACACGCCCTTGCCTGTTGTAGGAAAAATAAAGTTACACTTTGTATTAATATACAAATTACCGTTCATTACAACGTCTGCTTCCATAACCTGACCATTGGTCAATGAGAATTTCTGATTACTCCAATATGATTTAGTTTCAGCCCCCAAGTCCAATTTATTAAAATCCAGACTTGCTAATTTTTGATCAATATTAAAATATGTTCCACCAAAAGAAGATGTATGGTTTTTGGAGTTTGCTGTACCACCTGTAACGAATCCGGCACCTCCGCCGCTGCTTGAGTTATTCTTCGGCGGATCTTTAATAAGATAACCTGTAGCTGTTTTAGTGATTCCACCCAATGTAACCTGAGCAGTTATTTTCAGCTGATCCTTATCTTCCCATACCTTTGTGTTCTCATTATAATACTTTTGCTGTCCAACATATTCAATAACAACATCATGCACATCACCCATTGATGCAAGAGTTGATTGATCAAGCTCTACATCAACAGCCAACGACTTATTAGTTGAACTTAAATTACAAATAGCTTCTGCAAAATCATCACTTGATGAAAAAGCCTCTAAAATACTGTCAATTGCAGTTCTGGCGGTATATTGTGTTTGCGAAGTAGAGTATGTTCGATGAGCACGATTAGATGCTGAAGTCGCCAAAACCAGTGTACCCATAAGGAAAATAATCAAAATTGCCATTACTGATACAACAGTAAAGAGAATAGAACCCTTTACCTTGTTATTTTTTTTGAACATTATCGCTTACCACCTTTCTACCGTAAATTTGTCATTTACAATCATTTCTTTAATTCAACGTCAGGTTTATCCATATTGTAAACAGAGTAAACATTTACAACGAATGTAACCTTTGAGTATCCCTGAGTCGGAGAATCAGCATTTGTAGGATGCTTTACACCATTTTCATCTTCTGCACTCCATTGCAGTTCCTTATCCTCAGGAATTTCAAATGTATAGTCATTAATATCAACAGATTCAATAATAACAGAAGAATCAATGTCTGCAATTGCTTTCATATACTTCCAGATTTCTTCTCTTGAACCCATTGCTTCAATACCATACTGCTGAACAACAACTTCTTCAACCTCTCTGTCTGAAAGTGTTTCACTCTCAGCCATAATCTGTTCGTTGTTTTTACTGTAGTTTCCGTTAACATCAGCTGCCTCAAACATATCTGTTGTGAGGTCAACAGGAGTTAAGAAGTAATAATCAAGCTTGCCTGTTTTAGGATCGCTTGCTTCCATTTTAGAAATTTCAATATGGCACTTATCAGCATATTTCTGGAACTGCTGATCAAGCTGATATGCATAGTTATTCTGAGCAACGAAATCATTTGCAAGATCTGTAGCTTCATCATACACATCATTAATTGCATTCTGAAGAGGTTTGATTTTTGCTATTATCTCCTGCTTTTCATTCCATTCCTTATTTACCTTTGTTCGCTCCGCCTTGCTTGTTTTTATATCACTAAGCTTAGGTTTGATAAGAGCAAAGAATCCGCCAACTAAAATCAGCACTGTTAAAGCAACAAGCAGTATAATACGATCTCTATAAGTCAGTTTCATTATTACTTAGCCTCCTTTTCATCTTCAGCCTTATAAATTGTATGACCCTTCAAAGTAATTTTCATATCAAATTCAACATTCAGCTGCTTTTCATCTGTTATAACTGCAACATCATTCTCTGTAACAACAGCATCCTCGGTTGCCTTTACTGTGTAATCATTGTATGTAACATGTGCAAATTCCTCATACTTTAAAAGGTTTTCAGCCAATTTAGCAGGAAATTTCTGTGAAGGCTCAAGAACACCGTCACATTCAATTGAAAAATCAATAATACCACTTTCATATTTAGGTTTTTTCAGCACAGCTCTTTCAATTTCACATTCTTCAGCTGTCTTATCAATAATCTCTTCAATTTTATCATATGTATCGCCAAGAATAGTAGGCTGTGATTCAAATGCATCATGAGCATTATCAATTCTTACCAGGTAATTGTCAACCTTTACTTTCATTGCTTCAAGTCTGTCAACCAAAGCAAGCTTATCCTTGGTATCCTTACTGTTTATCTTTGCAACTGTTTCACTGATATCATTTCGTATAGACTTATTGTATAAAAACAAGCCTGTAAACGCACCGCCTACAAGAACAATTGAGCCAATTAAAACTCCTGCAAGAATTGCGGTATAAGAACTGTCTGATTTGATTTTATTGCTGTTAATGCCGTCTGACTGAAGAAGGTTAATTTTCTCATTTTCTTTATTTCTTTTAAATAAAGCACCGATAGCATTAGCATAAAGTGAAAATTCCAGATTCTGATAACCATAAATTTGCGGCGGAACCTGAATAATACTTGTATTCAAGTCCATTTTTCCAAGTTCATCGGTAAGTCTGTTGAACTCACTTGTATCACCGTAAAATACTACGTTTTCAATCTGTTCTCCAAGATTACGGCTCTTATGGAACTGAAGCATACGGAAGATATTTTCATTAACTGCTTCAAATACATAGTCATTGGAATTGCCATAGTCAGCAGGGTCAATTGTAGCAAATCTTGAGAATGAAAGCTGACCCTTCTCATAAATATTCAAGCTGATAAAGTTAGGGTCAATCTGAACTGCAAGAAGCGGCATCTTTGCCCTGATTTTAGTATCAGAGAGAAGAACCTTAGTAATACAATTACAGCCAACCATAACTGACTTCAATGAAATGCCGAGCATCTGGAATACTTTTTTATAGCATTCAACCACTTCAAAAGGACATGCAGTTGCAAGAACCTTGACCATAACTTCGCCGTTCTGACCTTTATCCTCTGCACCGCCGACAATTACATATGAAACTGAATATGAGTCATCAATGTTAAGTGATGACAGCATTTCCTGTCTTACCATCTTAGCAAATTCCTGTTCCTTAGCTCTTGGAACCTGGAGCTCCTTAAAGATGGTAAGGTTTGAAGAAATACTGACAATAGCTTCCTTATCAGCCATACCGCTTTTCTTTAAAATGCCGTTAATAAGAGTTGCCACTCTTGGAATGTCTTTAACGTGACCGTTAATAATAACCTCTTCTTCAAGGTTAAGTGTTGCAGCCTTGCTGATTTTAATTTTTCCGCCTGACTCAGCACCTTTAATAATTCGTATGTTTCTATCTGTAATATCAAATGAAAGCATTTAATTTTCCACCTCTTCAATCTAAATTTACTGACTGTTTTCAATTGCTTCGAATGAACCGTAAAGTGCCGGATAAACACCTGCAACTACAAGACCGATTACGATACCGAGAATTATAATAAGTAATGGCTCAAGCATACCAACAAGTCTTTGTATAGCAGCTTCTGATTCTTCTTCGTAATAATCAGAAGTTTTTGCAAGAATATCATCAAGTGCACCGGCTTCTTCACCTACATAAATAATAGAGCAGAACATTGAATCAAAAATTTCTGTTCTCTGAATAGAAGATGAAAGTGTTTCGCCCTGTTTTACTTCATCAACAACATTTTCAAAGCATTGGTCTATATAACTGTTGCCAAGAATAGAAGATGATCTTTCAAGACATTCAACCATTGGAATACCGCTTGAATAGAGTGATGAAAGTGTTCTTGAAAAACGTCCTGTATAAACCTTAACGATAAGCGGACCAAATCCCGGACCCTTAATAAGCAGTCTGTCGAACTTAATGCGAAATTTCGGAATCTTAAGTACATACATCAAGCCGAACACAATACCGCCAACAACAATAATAAGTATGTACCATTTAGTTCTCAGGAAGTTACTTACATGCATAAGACCTCTTGTTAAAACAGGCATATCAGCCGGATCTTCAAACATGTCAATAAATGCAGGCATGATAAATGTAAACAAACCAATAACAATTGCAACAGTAAGCACTAAAAGAATAATAGGGTAAACCATAGCACCTTTGATTACGTTATTAAGTTTATTTTCTTTTGCGTAGTGGTCAGACATTCTTTTCATAATAATATCCAATGAACCGCTTGATTCACCGGCACTGACCATTGAAATCAGGAATGGCGGGAAAGCACCTTCGTGCATTTCCAGTGATGCAGAAAATGACTGACCCTTTTGAACGTTCTCGTAAACGTCACGCCATATCATCTTTGCGGACTCCTTAGCTTGTTCCCTGCAAAGAATATCCAATGCCTTTACAAGAGTAAGACCTGATGACAGCATCGCACTAAGCTGTCTACAGTTAAACGCAAGCTCCTTTGTGTTAAATTTATGCACCGTTCTTGCATCGTCTGAATCGCTTTCCTTGAAATCAACGCAAACCAAACCTCTTTCGTTCAGCTTAAGCATGAATTCCTTTTCATCATTCGCGACAATCATACCTTTGGACTGTGTTCCCTTGGCATCTCTTGCGACATAGGAAAACTTCTTCATTTAACCACCTCCAATAATAATTAACCCAATAGACAAAGCATTTAGACACATTTCTCTAATGATAACAATTATAACATTTTAAAAGCTAATTTTCAATTGCCTTTTTACATAAATAATAACTCCATTTTTATTAATATTTACTAATTAATATACTAGATGTAATATCAACAAAAATACAATTTTTAATTATTAAAATTATTGCAAAGTATATTTAATTGTCTGAAACATCATGATTTTATGCCACGCCCATGTCATTGTTAAACTTATACAAATATTATATCATGTTCAACAGAAAAAAGCAACACAAATCATCTTATTTCTTAATTTTTTTTATATTTTAGTCAATACGTGCAATTAACTTAACATTAAGGTCAAAAAAGGCTGACGTTTCCAAAAAGAAATTTTACTCCTTTATATTTTTTAAAAAATAACGCAGAGAAAATTCCCTGCGTTGAAAAAATTTTTATTTCATTTCAATGTTAAATTTTTTAAGCCAGTAATCCAACTGAATAAAGAATGCTATTGTCTGAGGAAGATTCATAAGCTGTCCATACCATTGAACTTTATCTTCATGACGCAAAAGCCGTTCAAGCTCCTCCTTTTTAACAAGCTGAGTAAGAACGCAGTCTTTTTGAGATATTATTTCATTCAGTCTTTCAGTAACAGCTTTAAGGAAATTAGGGTTATGGGTTTTCGGATACGGACTTTTCTTTCTGTGAAGTACCTTTTCAGGCAGCCAATCCTTCATCGCCTCACGAAGAAGCCCCTTTTCACGTCCTTCATAGTCCTTGTATTCCCACTTAACATTATAAAGATATTCCGCTATCCTGTAGTCACAAAACGGAACCCTTACCTCAAGTCCGCTGTACATGCTCATTCTGTCTTTTCGGTCAAGGAGAGTCTGCATAAACCAGTGAAAATTAAGCTGAGTCATTTCACGCATGCGGTAATTTACAGAATCATCACTTTCCAGCTTCATTGCATAGTCAGCAGTTTTTCGATAAGCAGAATATACATATTCCTGCGGATTTATCCTGCTTCGGTACTCATCACACAAAAAAGTGCTCCTGTATTCCGTACTTTGTGCCCATGGGAAACCGTCAGTCATGCGAATATCTTTATCACGATACCATGGATAACCGCCAAAAAGCTCATCAGCACATTCCCCAGACAAAGCAACTGTCCCATATTTCTTTATTTCCTTGCAGAATAACAGCAATGATGCATCAACATCAACCATTCCGGGAAGTCCTCTTGCATCAACAGCATCTGTCAATGCGTCAACAAGCTCAGGTGTATCCACAATTACCCAATGATGATTTGTACCAAGATAATCAGCCATGCATTTTATATATTCAGGATCGCTGTTCGGCTGAAAGTGGCTTTTCTGAAAATACTTGTCATTGTCACGATAATCAACAGAAAATGTATCCAATATTTTGCCCTGCTTTTTCATTTCCGAACACGCAACAGAAGAAATAAGACTCGAATCAAGTCCGCCCGACAAAAACGTGCATACAGGAACATCTGAAACAAGCTGTCTTTTTATGGAGTCGATTACAAGCTCCCTGACTGTTGCCGCAGTTTCTTCAAAGCTCTGATTAAGCTCGTATGCCCTTAACCGCCAATATTCCCAAAGCTTCAGCCCGTCTTTAGAGTAAAATCCGCACCAGCCCGGTTTTACTTCACATACATCCTTGACTACACCGCAGCCCGGAGTACGCCCCGGAGCCATTAATATCAGCTCTGCTGCTGAATGCTCGTCTATTACATGCGGTATATCAGGATGTTCAAGAAGTGCGGTTATTTCAGATGCAAATATAAACTTTTTATGGTTCTGCCAATAAAAAAACGGTTTAACACCTATTCTGTCACGAGCCATAAATAACCGCTGTTCATGCTCATCCCAGATAACAAAAGCAAAAATGCCATTCAGTTTATCAACACACTCAGCACCCCATTTAACGAATGATTTTAAAACAACTTCTGTATCAGACGCAGTTTCAAATTCAAAATCCTCCTCCAACTGCTTTCTGACCTCAGCCGTATTATAAATTTCTCCGTTGTATACTATTATATATGTATACTCTCCAAGGGTGAACTTCATAGGCTGACGACCGTTCTGAATGTCAATTACAGCAAGGCGTGTATGAATTAACGCTGCATTTTCTGTAAGCACAATTCCACGCTGGTCAGGGCCTCGTCTCAGCAATGCCTTTTGCATATTCTCACATATTTTCATTTCTTCACGCATATCATCAACAAAACTGATTGCTCCTGCAATTCCGCACATAAATGCCTCCTGATTATTAAGAATTCATATCAAAGCTTATTTACAAATCATGTATGATGACTTTGTGCAATATCGCCTAAAAAACGAATTCTAATACTGTTGTATTTCATTATATGCAGATAAAATAAAAAATATTCATAGAATTTATAATATGTACTTGACATATGATATTATAGCGTGTATAATATCATACAGAGAATAAATATAATGAATATGTACAGAACAAAAAGCTGTGCAAAATCAGAATGGAGGTAAATATGAGTTTTCCTGTAAGTGCAGCACTGCTTGATGCCATGGTTCTCGCAGTCGTTGCAAATGAAGAAACATACGGGTACAAGATAACACAAGAATTATGTGATGCTGTATCCGTTTCGGAATCCACACTGTACCCTGTATTAAGGCGGCTTCAAAAGGGTGGTATGCTCGATACCTACGATAAAGCATATCAGGGACGAAACCGCAGATATTACAAAATAACCGATCAGGGTAAAAATGCTCTGACAGATTACAGAAATGACTGGCAGATATACAGAAACAACATTGAAAAAATATTGATAAACGGAGGGGTTATAAATGGATAAATTTGATTATATAAACAAGCTTTCCAAATGTCTTGAGGAACTTTCCGATGAAGAAAAAAATGCCGCACTTGAATATTACAAGGAGCTTTTTGAAGATGCAGGCAGTGAAAATGAACAGGAGCTTATCCACAAGCTTGGTTCTCCCGAGGAGCTTGCGGATAATATAATCAGAGAAAGCGGAATTGTATCGGTCAAAAAAGAACCAAAAGAAAAATCAACATCTCAAGGGGTACAGATGCCTGATGCTTTTGATTTCAAGGAAAAAGAACCGCAAAAGGAAGTCAAGAAAAACAAGACTAATACCATTCTCATAATTTTGATACTTATACTTACTTTTCCGCTGTGGATAGGAATTGTTGCAGGTCTTTTCGGTACACTTTTCGGTCTGGCAGTTGCTTTGATTGCAACTGTATTCTCACTTGCCGTAGTAGGTGTAAGCTGTATTGTAAGCGGCATTGTGCTGCTGTTCAGTTCTCCCGGTGCAGGACTCATATTTTTAGGAGTAGGACTGATTGTAAGTTCAATATTTGTGCTGTGCATAGGTCCTTTATTCAAGCTTGTAATCAGATTTTTTAAATGGCTCGGCGGTCTTATAGGACAGCTTTATCAAAATCTGTTCGGCAAAAAGGAGGCTTAACGATGAAAAAAACAATCAGACTTTGCATCATCGGAATTATTCTCGGAATTATCCTTGTAATAGCAGGATATATCGTTTTAAGAGCAACAGGCGGATATACAAGCGATATTATCTCCTATGAGGAGGTTCTTCCTGACGATAAGGAAATTCACTCAATATATATCAGTGCATATCATACTGACTTCAACGTTAAGCAGGGTGATACATACCGCCTTACAGCAGAAAATGTCAGCGACAATACCGCACTTCACCTTACAGAAAAAAATGGTGTTCTGAATATAGATACTGAGAAAAAAGTAACTAAATCATTTCCTCCGACTGATATTAATTTCAGCACCTCCAACTTTTCATTTTGTTTTAACAACAATACATGCGGTAAATACACTCTTTATCTTCCGAAAAAGATTTATGATGAATTTACATGTGACACAGCATTTGCGGACATTGATATTAATGATTTAAGCTGTGAAAAAGCAGGTATTGACACATCATTTTCAAGTGTATCATTCAGCAATTTTGATGTAACAAAAAGTATTGATGCTGACTGTTCGTTTGGAGAATGCAATCTCAATATGAGCAATTCAACATTTGAAAAGCTGGACATCGACACAAGCTTTGGTGAATTTAATCTTAATAATGCGGAAATATCCAAATCATGCAGCATTGATAGTTCCTTTGGCGAAACAAGCCTGAATCTTTACGGTGAAAATTATAAATTAAGCAAGGATAACTGTTTTGGTGAAATCAATATCAGCGGAAATACGTCTTCAAACGGAAATGTTGAAATTGATTCATCAAACTCATTTGGAGAAATCAACATTACAATAGAATGATAATAACCTTATAGTTACAAAAAAGGAACATTCGGATAGAATGTTCCTTTCATTTTTCAGAACTTAAATTTTAAAGGTAATACTGCACAAGTTCTTACAGCAATACCGCACAAAGCACGTCAAAAGACTTTGCACGTCATAAACTTGCAATCTTTGTGTGGTGTTGCCTTACTTCATAAAATCATCAAAGTTCTTTTTACCGCCTGTAGAAATATAAGCATAATAGCTTAAAATATACGATGCATCAATAGCGTCCACCGTTCCGTTTTTATCAGTGTCAGCAGCTTGTAACTGCTTTTCACTATACATTGAAACATCACCATTAGTAGACCTTAATGCATAAATAGTCAACGCAACTGAAGCGTCTATTGCGTCAATTGTACCATTATCATCAATATCTCCTCTGTTTACGTCTGTAGCTTTAGTTGTTGTAACAGGAGGTTGTGTAGTAGTATTCAATGTTGTAGTCAGCTTTGTTGTTGTAGCTGTAGGCTTGGCAGTTGTTGTGGTCAGCTTTTCCGTTGTACTTGTAGTTTTGACAGTAGTTGTAGTAGGTTTTGCTGTTGTAGTTGTGGTTTTGATTGTTGTTGTAGTAGGCTTTGCTGTTGTAGTTGTGGTTTTGACAGTGGTTGTAGTAGGCTTTGATGTTGTAGTTGTGGTTTTGACAGTGGTCGTAGTAGACTTTGATGTTGTAGTTGTAGTTTTGACAGTGGTCGTAGTAGACTTTGCTGTAGTGGTCGTCGTTGTAACTGTAGTGGTTGCTCTTTTTTCTCCTATTTTAATATATCCATTAACCCAATTATTGATCGCATATTCGGTCATTTCGTCAATTTCAGCATTTTCATTAACCGCTTTATACCAATATTCTCTGTTTGTAAACAGGTCAGTAGTAGCCCTGCTGTCCTCTGTTTCGGCAGGAGTGGAAACATATTTAAATGTTATAGGATAAACATCACCCGGCTGTACATTATCAGGAATTGTCACACTATATGTCATAATCACACCGTCTGAACCGCCAAATTTTGTTGTACCGTCATTAAACTTCATACCGGTTGCAACAGCTGAAGAAGTAAAGAATACTGTATTTTCTTTACAAATTGCCAGTGATATTGCATTTGATGAAACTGCATCACCGCTTTGCCACAACAGATTATTTGTTATTTCATTTTTTACAAGTGAAAGTCTGTCATCATTTACAATATGAATGCCGCAAACCTCCCAAAGATTCTGTGCTCCCGAAACCGAACATTCTATGTCCTGAACAAGATTGCTTTCAGCCTTGCCGTCACCGTCAGTATCCAGCGTATCCCAATCAATTAATATCGAAGAAAGAGAGAGAACAGGTTTGGGTACTGCGGCATTTGCTGTTAATTTCTGAGTATTAAGAATAAATGTATTTGAAAGGAAAATTGCTGCGGCCGTTGCCATTGAAATTAATTTCTTCATAATAATATCTTTCCTCCATAATTATTCAGCACCGCATAATTATAATGCAGTGCCAAATATAAAAATCTTATCCCAAAATTACATTGATTTCATTTGTATCAGCAAGCTTATCAGCAGAAATAAAGTTGTCTGCAAGCTTTTCACCGTTCAATACAACTTCTTTTACACCGCTTTCAACATGTGCAGAGTTATCAAAGTTAATAACAAGCTTCTTTCCTCTGAAATTTTTAGTAATCTTAAAGCCGTCCCAGCCTGACGGAATTGAAGGATTAATGCAGATACCCTCAGCATTTGTCCTCATTCCGCATATACCCTCAACACAGCCTACCATTACAGTTGAAGCTGTACCTGTAAGCCAATGAACATGAGAACGTCCCTCGTAAGGAGATGCCGAGCTTTCTGTAAACTGACCGTGAACATAAGGCTCCATAACTCTGATTTCAGCCTTTTCATTCATTGCGGCAGGTGAGCTTTCCATAAAATATTCAAAAGCTCTGTTGCCATGTCCCATAAGAGCCTCCGCAAGTATAAGCCAACCCTGTGACTGTGAGAAAATACCGCCGTTTTCCTTTGTATCAGGATTAAATATATGCATTAATGCTCCACTGAAGAAATGGTCTCTGTAAGGCGGGTCGAGCAGCTTTGCACCATAAGGTGTATTAAGGATTTCATGTACACTTCCCATAGCCTTTTCAGCTCTTTCGTCAGATGCAAAACCTGAAATAACGCTCCAGCTCTGCGGATTGAGCCACATATTAGCCTCAGGGTCTTTTTTTGCACCTACAATAACGCCGTCCTCACGAATGCCTCTGATAAATCTGTCCTCATCCCAGCACTTTTCAAGTGATGCGGCAAGCTTTGCCTGAACATCGTCAATATACTTGATATAATCAGTATCATTCTTAGATTTTGCCATATCTCTGATAACATTCATTGCATAGAAAAGCTGGAATGCTACAAATGTTGACTCTCCCTTTGCACCAAGACGCAAACAGTCATTCCAGTCAGCATGAAGTCCTGCCGGCATATTGTGGTCGCCCATATGCTCCATTGAGAACTTTATCGCTCTCTTGAGATGCTCATATACGGTATCCTCTCCGCCATTTGCATAAACGATAACTTCGTCAAGGAAATCCTTGTTTCCGCTTTCACCGATATACTTTACAATTGTCGGGAAAAGCCACAAAGCGTCATCAGCACGATATGAAGGATGACCTGTTTCCTTAACATATTCAGGGTCATCAGGAGTATTTTCATGACCTGCATTGTGATTGAACTTTACAAGCGGAAGTCCGCCGCCATTATCAACCTGAGCTGAAAGCATAAAGCGGATTTTATCTGCTGCCATTTCAGGATCAAGATGAATAATACCCTGAATATCCTGAACTGTATCACGATAGCCATAGCCATTTCTGAGTCCGCAGTATATAAATGACGCTGCTCTTGACCAGATAAATGTAATAAAGCACTGATATGCGTTCCATACGTTAATCATGTTGTTAAATTCTTCTGAAGGAGTTTCAACACTGAAGTTTGAAAGCTTTTCATGCCAGTAATTTTTAAGCTGAGCAATTTCTTCATCAACCCTGCCTGCTTTTTTATATTCATTTAATATAGCGTCAGCCTCAACGGAGTTTCTTCTGCCCATTATATAAATAAGTTCAGTTGTTTCTCCTGCTTTAAGCACAATATCAGACTGAATTGCACCGCATGAATTTGAATTATAGTTGAGAACATTGTCACACTTTCCGCTTTCAACGGCAATAGGATTTGCAAATGTTCTGTATGGTCCTATAAAATTGCTTAAGCTTCCGTTATATGCTGCAACATCAGCACCAACCATGCCGAAAAATCTTTCCTTATGGTTAGAGCCTGTATTATCCTTATTCTCATTTTCATTAAGATGCTGAATTATCTTATTACCCTCAAAGCTTGTACGAGAAATAAAGAGGGAATACTGAAGATTAACCTGATCCTGCTCATAATTATCCTCATTTGTAAATTCAACAAAACCGAAAAGCGATAATTTTCTGTCCCTGCTGTCGTTATTTGTAACCTTAATACGCCAAACCTCATATGTTTTTCCGTAAGGAACATAATATGTTGTTTCAGACTTAATTTTCTCATATTCAGAAGTAATTACAGTATATGCAGTACCATGACGGCATTCATTTTTATATGAATCCAGAGGTTTTCCTACAGGCTGCCATGAAGCCGACCAATAATCATTAAGCTCATTATCTCTTATATAAATGTATCTTCCCGGGAGATCCATATCCGAATTAAAACGAAATCTTGATATACGTCCGTTTGCACCTGACTTTACAAAGCTGTAGCCTGCGGCGTTATTTGAAATCATAGCACCATACTCAGGATCACCAAGATAATTTGCCCAAGGTGCCGGAGTATCCGGTCTTGTAATAACATACTCCTTATTAGCTAAGTCAAAATATCCATACTTCATACTTTTTCTCCATTCCGCCAAATCTTATTATAATCAATCCTCCGCAATGACCGCCTGTATCTTTGCATGTTTTTATACCAAAAAGTCATAATATAAATTTAGCATATATTTTTATTATTATAACATAAGAAATCTGTACTTTTCAAGTGATTTGCGGCAGTAAGTAAAAAAATATAAACATTATACAAAGAATTTATTAATACACTGTTAAATTTGCTAAAAAAAACAAAAGGACCGTCAAATGACAGTCCATCCGTAATTGCTTACGGCTCATACAATAAAAATAAAATAAATATAGAGGGGGAATTGGGGGATTACTTAATCCTTTATTATAATAATTCTTGTTCCTTAAAATAATCTTAAAATAAAAAAATTAATGCTATTGCTCCTCTATTAAATCTTGAAGAATTTATAGCAATGCAATAAAAATTTATATTTATTCTTTACTTTATAGCAATAGCATGGTATAATGTAGCCGATACGCAGGAAACATGCTCGACAAATCGGAATTTTTGTTTGATGAATTATGATATTTTATTTAAAGGTGATTGAAAAATGAATATAAAACGTATAAATGAGGAAGACAGCAGAATAGGCAGTTTTATCAATGAAGAATTCTTATCCTATGCTGAACATAATAATGTTGATTTGAATTATAATGAATTTTGCTTTATTGCAGAAAGCGATGATGGCGAGATCTTAGGTGTTATTACAGGTCGTGCATATTATAATGAGGTGCATATAGGCGATTTAATTATACATAAAGCTCACAGGAAATGCGGATTGGGAAGCAAACTTGTTTTAGCAGTTGAGGAAACATTTCAAAATGCAGGATATGATAAAATCACACTTACGACTTTTGGGTTTCAAGCACCTGAATTCTATAAGAAACTTGGGTATGTCGTTGAATTCGTTCGAGAAGATAAAAATCCTAAATTATCCAAGTATTTTTTAGCAAAGCAAATTCTTCGATAAATTCCAATTTATCAAGCAGTCGAACTATAGCAATACAATAAAATAATACAATATAAGACAACAAAAGCATACTGTCGTATGGTGAGGAGGACAGCAAAGTAATATGCGGTTTGAATTGTCAGATTAGTTGCAGCATTTTGTTGTATTGCTTTGTTGTATTGCTATAGTACCACATAAAGTATACAAAGGACATGAAACATAATCTCCTTAAAATATTTTCAAAACTATAAAAAAATGTTTGTAATTTCTTAAAACTTGTGGTATAATAAAAAAGTCAATAATAAATATCTGAAAGAAATAAAACGATATTTACTGTACATTATAAAAAAATCAGAAAAGGAAGCGATAAAATGGAAAAAAAGAAAGGATTTTTAATTCTTAAACCTGTAATCGTTGTTTTATTTTTTATACTTATAATTCTTACTTTGATTGTGAATATCCTGTTTTCAAAAAATAAAACTCCAAATATTTTTGGAAGATACATATATGTGGTATCAGGAACAGAAATGCAGAACGAAGTTACAGACGGTGCAGCTCTCATTGCAATGAAAAGTGACGGTCTGACTATTGAAGAAGGAGACGTTGTTCTCTGTAAGCTTAGCGGAGAAAATGAAATCAAATTAAGAAGCATTTATAAAATAGCCAAGGACGAAGAAACAGGTCAGGATTGCTATTACCCTGCAACCGATCTGGAACAGGGTGTAGAACTTTCTATTCCAAGAGAAAATATTGTTGCCCTTTGCACAGGCTATTCCGAAAGCTTTGAACTTGGACAATATATCAACTTTACAACAAATATAAAGGGCATTGTCGTTCAGCTTATTATCCCCTGCGTACTGCTTGTTATTATGCTTATTTGCTCCATTGCTAAAAATCGTGATGAAGATGCAGAAGATTATAACTTCTACAGTTATGAAGATGAAAACGCTCAGGAAAACAGCAAAGCTCCAAGTCCTTCTGCAAAACCTCTTTTTAATCCGGAAGAAGACCCTATCGGAAACAATGAACTTGAACGTAAAAAAATGTCAATTGCCGAAAACTTCAGTCAGAAAGAGGTTAATCCAGACTCACCTTATCAAAAGGAAAAAGAACGTACTATGCAGTTTAAGACTCAGCGTTCTTCATCTACCGAATCATCATTTGCTGCAAGAAATATGGGCGGTCAATCTTCAACAGCTCCGACAGCAGACGCCCTAAGAGAAGAAATGCTGAGGAGAACAGCAGAATCAGAAAGAAATTCTGTAAGCACTCCTGCTGATAAAGACGATAATGATAATACAGTAATTATTTCAACTGCTGATGTTTCAAGGACAGAACCTCTTAAAAAACATACTTCAACAGCTGCACGTTCATATACCCCTAAAAAAAGTTCATCGCCTGATATTGACGATATAATCAAAAAATCATCACCAAGCAAAAGTAAATCAATTTCTGCTATGTCTGTTGACGATTTGTTAAAGGTTATTGAAGAAGAAAAGAAAAAACTGTAATTACAACGGCGGATAATTATATCCGCCATTTTTGTGAGGAATTTTTATGAATGGTAAAATTATTGTTATTGAAGGTCTTGACGGTACAGGAAAAACAACTCAATTTGAATTGCTGAAAAAATCATTTTCCGACTGCCGTTTTATTACATTTCCCAATTATCAGTCACACAGCGGAAAAATTATAACAGAATATCTCAGCGGAGAATTTAATGAACAAAACATCTCAATAAGCTCCTATTCAGCAAGCTCATTCTATGCTGTTGACCGCTATATAAGCTTCAAAAAAGACTGGGAAAGTGATTATAAGTCGGGAAAAAACATTATTTCTGCACGTTATACCACTTCAAATGCTGTTTATCAAACGACAAAGCTCGATAAATCAGAATGGGATACATATTGCAGCTGGCTTTATGACTTTGAATACAACAAATTAGGCATTCCACGTCCCGATGCAGTTATTTTTCTTGACGTTCCTGTTGAAATATCACAGCAGCTCCTGCTGAACCGATATTCAGGTGACGCTGCCAAAAAAGATATACACGAGGCTGACCCCGAATACCTGAAAGCCTGCCGTAACGCCGCATTATATGTAAGTCAGCATGACCCCGATGAACAGTGGCATATAATAAAATGCTGCGAAAAAGGTAAAATGAAAAGCATTGAGGATATTAATGCCGAAATTTCACGTATAATAAAAAATATTCTTGCTTAAAGCGGCACTGCACAAGGATTGTGTGGTGCCGCTTTAAATTTTGCAAAAAAACTGCCTCCGCAAGGGAGGCAATTATAACTATATAAAATATGGAAGGATTATGAAAAAATCAATTTTGAGGTTTAGCCTGCAATTGGAAGTTCTTTGATTGCATGAAGAACGTACTTCTGGATAGCAACTGCGTCCTGTGCATTAATACCTCCGCCTGCATTCTGAACGTCAGCATTTTTAATACCCTGTTCAGAAATTGTGTACTTCTTGTTGTTAATAAGATAGCACTTAACCATTACAGCGTCTGAAATGTCAACATTACCGTCACAGTTAGCATCACCCGCAACATAATTTTCTGATGGTGTATCGCCGGCAGCCTTAACTGATGCAGAAACTAATGTTGCATAATCTGATGCAGGTGAAAGCTCCTCGCCGCTTGCATCAGATGCCCACCAGAACTGAATTGATGCAGATTTGCTTGACTTAACAATACCGATAAGCTTTTCACGAAGCTCCTCGTCCTCAACATCAATTGTGTTTTCGGAGTCTGTTACATCAACAATCTGGAACGGTGAATTCATGTTTATTGTAATCGTATCAGAAGCAGATGCTTCCCACTTGTAAGAAATCCAATATTTTTTTCCTGTAGAAGTGTCTGTAACAGAGAAGCCAATACAGCCGTTTACATAGCCTGCCTTTTCATCAACTTCCACTTCTAATTTGAGTTTATCGCCGATTGCCTGATCGAAGTTTATAGTACCTGTTGGGAGAACATCGCCCTTTACCCAGTCAGACTTCTTGAGAATAACTGCCTTAGTAATTGTTGCATAATCTGACGCAGGTTCAAGAGCAGTCCATGATGAATCAGCAGCATACCAATACTGGAGAGCACATGATGTTCTTGTCTGAATTTCACTTATGAGAGCAGCAGAAATCTCCTCATCTTCAACATCAGTAGGGTCACCGTTTTCATCTAATACGCTTGTATTCTTTACAAACTGTGGCTTTGTCATATCAACTTCAATCTCGCCGTCAGCAGTAGCTTCCCACTGATATGCAATCCAATAATCAGTACCGTCAAGAGTTGAGTTAAAGCCAAGACAGCCGTTAGCATAATTTACACCGTCACCAAGGTCTACAGTAAGCTGAATCTTATCTCCTATAGCGTCCTTGAAGTTTATAGTACCTGACGGGAGAATTTCACCCTCAATAGATGTTCTGTCATCATCTTCCTCGGTTGGTGTCGGAGGAACAACAATAGTTCCCTCGTTGCCTGAATACTTATTTAATCCCTCAACTATTGAAGGGAAAGCCCATGTAGCTGTACTTCTGTTAAGAAGTCCGAAAGCTTCGCCTGTGTTCGGATTATATGCATTGTTATCCCACCAGCAGCAAGTAATTCCTCTTGCTCTTGCAGCAGCAATATAATAAGTTGCATAGTCTGTACGAGCCTGAACGTTCGTTCCTTTAGCTCTTGCACCAAATTCACCGACTACAACAGGAATATTCTTTGATACATACTTTACATAAAGAGTATCCATGATATTGTCAATTTCCTTTGCACCTGAACCGTTTACATCAAATGTATCAACACTTCCCTCATCAGCAGGTGACTGGAGTGCGAAGTTATAAGGTGAATACGCATGAATAGAAACAATAAGTTTATTTTCAGCGGAGTCTGTAGGGAGTTTGAAGTAATTGTTTGTTGCACCGTCAAGTGAAGCGTCATAACCAGGAACCATAATATAACGTTCAGCATTATTGCCGCCTGACTTACGAATAGTATCAACAATAGCCTGATTGTAGGAATTTAAAGTCTGAACAGAATCAATACATTTTTCATCAGACATATTGAGCCACCATTCGTATGTATCACCTTTAAGTCTTGGTTCATTAAGAGTTTCAAATATAAGGTGTTCATCATAGCTCTTGAATTTTTCTGAAAGCTGTTCCCAGATAGTAGTTACATATTTAATGGAATTTTCAGCATGTTCACTGCTTGGGTACATATAATCTGTTTCGTTATCGTGGTGAATGTTAAGGATAACATACATATCATTATCAATAGCATAATCCATAACTTCCTGAACACGATTGAGCCATGCTTCATTTATCTGATATTCATCATCAATATGGTTGTGCCATGAAACAGGCAGACGAAGTGTTTTAAATCCGGCAGCTTTAACTGCGTCAATCATTTCCTTTGTTGTTTTAACTCCGCACCATGATGATTCAATATCAAGGTCATTCTTGCAGTAGCCGTCATCATCTGTAGCATCAAAGGTGTTTCCGAGATTCCAACCGAGTGTCATATCCGAAACAAACTTAAAGCTATCCATATCCGGAATACCCTTGGACTGAATGTCAAGCTCAGGAATAGTGTATTCCGAGGCAGCCACTGCTGTCAAAGGAATAGCATTATAAGAAATATTTTCCGTAAATGAAGGAGCAATTGTAACAGCCATAGTCAGTGCAGCCAATGCACTAAGGATTCTCTTTTTAATCATACTTTTTCTATCTCGCTTTACGAGATAACCCTCCTAACATAAAATTATTTGCAGCAATTAACCTCACCCGTCCATACCTTTATGGTATATTATACTGATTAATTTGCTGCTGAAATCATCCCGACTTCTCTTAAAGCGTTAGAACTTGTTCTCATAGGATATACAACAGTGCCGGAAGCATACCTATACACTAAATTCTAAATTCAATATATCACATAAAAATTTTCAAGTCAAGGGTAAAAATTAATTAACTCTGATTAAAGCTGTATTTCGTAGACATACACAAATTATTTTAAGTTGACTTGGATATAATTACCTATAAAATTCACATAAATTTAAATAATAATACAGTTTGTTTATAAATTTATTATAATAAAGCAAATGACATATAAGCACAATATTACCGGATTTAATTAAATTAGCTTAGATTTAATTAAATAAAATATTTTAAGTCGTTTTGACCTTTTGCATGTAAACAAGTGCCAATAATTGTTAATTTTTTATAAATTCTCTCTACAGTCGAAACAAAGACTAGACAAGCGGTATAAAAAATGTTATTATATAGTTAGAGGAGAATTTGTTTTTGTTTTAGTTCAGATTTAGTATATGTAATTTATTTTAGGCAACACCGCACAAAGCTTGTGCGGTGTGATCTTAACTCAGATAAGAGGTGTTATAGGGATGAAAAATATAGGGTTTATTTATACTACCAATGAGCATTTTGAAGAAATAATTGAAGCTAATGAACTTTCAGCAGATAAAGAGTACCTAATCAGAATACATACATGCATTCATAATTATGACAATATAATGCCTTTTGTTAAAAATATACACTCCTATCTGCCAAAATCAAAAATTATAGGCTGCAGTACTTCCGCTGCAATAGTCAATGGAAAGATTTTGACCGACTGTTGTATGGTTGCAATTACAGAATTTCAAAATACTTCAGTTTGCACATTCCTTAGCGAGCTTTCCGATGAACAGCACAAATATATCAGCAGCCGTGAGCTTGCAAATTCCATTGCAGAAAATGTAGTTGATAACTCAAGGCTCATGCTGACCTTTTTTTCAAGACCATATGTAAAGGTAATAGAGCTTGTGGACATTATAAATCAGGAAATTCCTCAGCTCCAATTAATAGGCGGATTTGCAAACACCAATGATATCAATGCTTTTGACATGAAAAAAAAGCAAAGCTTCGTTTTTAATGAAAACGGAGTTTCTCTTGACGCTGTTGCCTGTGCAGTTCTTACATCAGAGAAAATAACGATTTACAGCGATATTATATATGCCACTGAACCTATCGGAAGAGAACATACAATAACTGATGCGGATAATATGATTATCAGGTCTGTTGACGGCAAAAATACTGTTGACTGGTATCAGGAAATGCTCGGTATTGACTTTACGCAGATGAATGTTTCGGAAATTGACAGGATTACCTCCATCTTCCCATTAATCAACAAGAAAAACGGAAACATTCCATGTGCAGTATTTTATTCTCCGCAAACAGAAGAAATCTCTGCATTTAACGATGAGCCAAATCCCGTAATGTATGTCCTGAATGAAGCTAAAGCGGGTGACGAGATTTATATTTCTTATTCAAGCAGTCAGAAAAATATCGAAATATGTGAAACAGTTTGTCAGAATCTTTGCAGATATCCGTCTGAAGCCTTGTTTGGATACAGTTGTGTATCACGTCAGCACTATTTTAAAAACTATTCAAAACTGGAAATGCTGCCATTCGAGAAAACAAACTTATGCGGAGCTTTGCTGGCCGGAGAAATAGGCAATGAAGGTCTTATAAATCATTACTGCAACTACTCGTTTTCGATTGCTTCCATTGCTGAAAACAACTGCAAATTAAGACTTAACATCAAGGAACTGCGTGAAAATTCATTTAATATCAGCAATAATCAAAAGGATATTGTAGAATACCTGATTACAAATGCGTGCAGTGCCTCAAATATCAATCAAAATCAGCGAATGGAGCTTGAATACAACCTGTTTGTTGACAGTGATACAGGGCTTAACAACATTAATAAGTGCATGTTTGATCATAATTTGGGACTTTTTGATAAAATCTGCATGATTTCAATTAAGAAATGAAGGTTTACTGAAAGCATTTCTGAGTGAATCAAAGTTCCAGATTCATTTCAACCGCTATCATGATTATATCATGTCATGTATTGATGATGAACGATATAAGTGCTACCTTTATAAGAAAACCTCGCTTATTATTACAGGTACTAAGGATATTGAAGATGAAGAATTTATCAATAAAATGAGTTCACTTCAAGGCTGTTTGTCAGAATTTAAATTTGCTGCATATCTGGTCGTTTCCGAATTTTCTCTTGTTCTGCATGAAGATGATATCATTCAAAAAGCAGAGCTTGCTCATGTAAGAATGAGAAACAAAAAACAGCGTTTTATTATATATACATCAAATCTTGGCTTGGAACAGTATAATGCCAGCAAGATGAAAATGATTATGATTTTGAATGACGCTCTGGCAAATGACAGAGTCATACCGTATTTTCAGGGCATTCGTGACAATCACAACAAGGATATAAAAATGTATGAAGCTCTTATGCGTATTGAGGATTCAGAGGGTAAAATTTACACGCCTTATTTCTTTATGAATATTGCAAAAGAATATGGCTATTACACTGATATTTCATATGTTATGATTAAAAAGGCACTTGAAATTTTCCGTGATAAAAAGGAACAGGTTGCAATTAATATGAATATCAGTGATATTTACAATTATAAAATTGTACATTTAGTATTAACCTTTTTGAAAAACGCACCACGTCCGCAGAATTACATTTTTGAACTGACAGAAACCGAAGAAATAACAGATTATCAGGTAATTTATGAATTTGTTGACAAAATACATCAGGCAGGCGGAAAAATTGCAATTGATGATTTCGGCAGCGGTTTTTCAAATATTGTGAATCTGTTTAAAATTAAATCAGATTATATTAAGGTTGACGGTGAAATCGTTAAAAATACTGTTGCAGATATATTTGCCTCAGAGTTCCTTGAAATGATTGCTGATTGGGCAAAGCGTCATAAAAAAGAGGTTATTGCAGAATTTGTTGAAAATTCTGAAATACAGGATATTATTGAAAAAAATAATATTCGATTTTCACAGGGTTATCTTTATTCAAAGCCCGAAAAGAGATTTGGTGTTTAAGGTCTGATCTTATGATTTTGAGATTAATGCTATTCGATATGAAATATTATGCTACAAACAAAAGTCTGTTTACATACAAATATGTAAACAGACTTTTTATTTTATAGGCATCACCATACAAAGATTGCATGTCAGAAACTTGCAAAGTCTTTTGACGTGCTTTGTGAAAGTGTTGCCTTATACTCCTGCAATGCTCCTTACAATTTCTCCTGCAATGATAAGGCCTGCAACAGATGGAACAAACGAGGTACTTCCGATAGTCTTTCTATGTATTTGTTCCTCCTGACTTTCTGCTCTGTGCTTTACAGGCTGTTCGGTTGAGTAAACCACTTTATGATGATTTATCCCCCTTTTTCTAAGCTCGATACGCATTACTTTCGCAAGAGGACACATTTCGGTTTTGCTTATATCAGTAACCTTTAGTTTTGTGGGGTCAAGCTTGTTTCCTGTACCCATGCTTGAAATAACAGGTATATTAAGTCTTATGGCATTTTCTATAAGATTAAGCTTTGAGGTAACGCTGTCAATTGCGTCTGCAATGTAATCAAAGTCCGAAAGTTCAATTTCAGAGCCTGTATAGTAACAATCATGCAGAGTAACATTGCATTCGGGATTTATGTCATGAATTCTGATTTTCGCTGCTTCGGTTTTCAGCATTCCCAAAGTTGAATGAAGGGCAATAAGCTGGCGATTTATATTAGTTATGTTGACTGTATCATTGTCTACAAGCGTTATATTGCCAACTCCGCTTCTTGCAAGAGCCTCTGCAATGTATGAACCTACACCGCCTACTCCGAATACGGCAACTGACGCTTTCTTCAATTTGCTTATGCCGTCACTTCCCAAAAGCAGTTCTGTTCTTGAAAATTCATTTAACATTGATTACTCCTCTTCCTCATAGAAAACATTATACTTCTTATTACTGTGAGTATATGTGCTTAGCACCAGTCCTATTGCAACATACATACTTACCATTGCAGTACCGCCTGCACTCAGAAATGGCAGAGGAATACCGATAACAGGCATTACTTTAAGAACCATGCCGATATTCATAATACAGTGAGCAAGCATTAAGCCGAAAGTTCCCATACATATGAATTTTCCCAGATTATCCTTTGCAATTCTGCTGTCTGCAAGTATTTTAAGACAAATATATGCAAGAATTGCAAGAAGTCCGACTGCACCGACAAATCCGAAAACCATACCTGCATAAGATAAAATAAAGTCATTGTGAATTTCAGGAACAGAAATATATTCATTTTTATCACCAAAAAGTCCAATTCCTAGAAAACCGCCCTTATTTAATGCGGCAAGACCTAAATCCTGCTGATATTCAAGTCCTTCGGGGTCTGTACCCGGATGCAGAAGAACCTCAATTCTGTTTTTATGGTCGGACTTTAGAACAAAATTCCAAAGAAATACCAATGCAGCGGCAAGAAGTACAGGTGCAGCGGCAAGGTATTTCCAGCTTATTTTTGCGGAAATAATCATAGCGGCAAAAATAAATCCAAAAACAATAGCAGTACCATAGTCCCCCTGTCCCCCTACAAGTGCAATCGGAACGAGTCCATGCAGACAAAGCAGTGCCATATGAACAGGCTTATTCATGTTTTCTTCAACCCTTGAAAGATGATATGCAAATGACAGTATAAATGCAAGTTTAAGCACCTCAGAAGGCTGTATCTGAATAAATCCGAGGTTAAGCCAAGCCTGGTCGTCAGCACGTTTATAGCCGAGTCCCGTAAATGTGAGAAGCACAAGCACCACCGAAACAGGTACATACAAAAACCATAGTCTTGCCAGTTTTTTATAGTTGATCAAGGAAATAATGAGTGCGGCAAACAGCCCCATCAATGCGGAAATAATTTGTGTTCGGTAATAACTAGCACCAACCGACTCCAAAACTTTATTTGCGTGTATCGAATATATAAGCAGACTGCTGACTGCGGAACATATAATTACAGCAAGCAAAAGTCCGTAATCAAGATGTCTGTGCTGATTTTTCAATTCATTAAAAGCAGATTTCATTGTATCCTTCCTTATATTTATTCTGACCAGTATTTGCGGTCAAGACTTCTGTATTGTGCGGCAGCGGCAATATGACGCTTACCGATTGTTTCCTGATTATCAAGGTCTGCAATGGTTCTTGCAACCTTTAAAATTCTGTCATAAGCTCTTGCACTCAGCCCAAGCTTGTCAAATACATTTCTGAGAAGCTCCCTCGCATTATCGTCCATAGGACACATATCCTGAAGCTTATCAGCTGTTATAAGTGCATTGCAGGTTATATTTGTATTTTTAAATCGTTCGCTCTGAATATTCCTTGCCACCTGAACTCTTTTTCTTATTTCGGCAGAGGTTTCCTCTTTTTTGTCTGATGACATATCATCAAACTCAACAGGTGCTACTTCAATATGCAAATCGAAGCGATCCAACATGGGACCTGAAATTTTTGAAAGGTAATTCTTTACCTGTTTAGGCCCACAGGTGCATTTTCTTTTCGGATGACCATAATATCCACATGGGCATGGATTCATTGCACCTATCAGCATTATTGAACATGGATATGTAACTGTTCCCGAAGCTCTTGAAATCGTAACAATTCTGTCCTCAAGCGGCTGACGCATTATTTCAAGGGTTCGTCTGTCAAATTCGGCAAGCTCATCAAGAAAAAGCAGTCCGTTATGAGCAAGTGAAATTTCTCCCGGACGGGGAACGCTTCCTCCTCCCGCAAGACCTGCTGATGAAATGGTATGATGCGGAGAGCGAAAGGGTCTTTTTGTAATAAGCGGCGTTTTTCGGTCAAGCAAACCTGAAATTGAATGTACATTTGTTGTTTCAAGGGATTCCTGAAATGTAAGCGGCGGCAGTATTGACGGCATTCTTTTGGCAAGCATACTCTTTCCGCTTCCGGGAGAACCTATCAGCAGTGCATTGTGACCTCCTGCGGCTGCTATTTCAAGTGCCTTTTTTGCGGAATGCTGTCCACGCACATCGGAAAAGTCAAGTATTTCGTTATATTCAGCCTCAGATGGCTGATAACGCGGCTGTACGCTTATTTCGCAATCACCGCATAAATGGTCTATAAGCTGATTTCCCGATTCAACACCGTAAATATCTATTCCGTCAACCACAGACGCTTCAAAAGCATTTTCAGCAGGTACAAAAACAGACTTTATCCCGCATTCCTTTGCTTTAAGAACCATTGGAAGTACACCGTTTATGGAGCGTATATGTCCATTCAGCGAAACTTCGCCTATAAAACAGCAGTCATCAAGAGGTTTGCGTATAATTCCCATAGCCTTGACAATTGCAGTAAAAATAGCAAGGTCATGCACTGAACCGCTTTTCTTGGTATCGGCTGGAGCAAGATTTATCATAACCGAGGCAGTTGGAAATTCCAGATTGCAGGCTCTTAGTGCAGAGCGTATGCGTTCACGGCTTTCCTTGACAACCATATCAGGAAGTCCGACAATATCAAATTGAGGATTTCCTCTGCTTATATCAATTTCCACATCAACGGGAAAAGCATTCAAACCAAAAAGTCCCAAACTTCCAATTTTCGCAAACAACTGCAATCCCTCCATTCAAAATCGTACATAGCCTTTTGCAATAGCGTAAAGTATAAAAGCAATACACAGAAAAATGCCTGCATTTGTGTATTTATTTCTCTCTTAATATTCAGGCAGCACCGCACAAAACACGTCAAAAAAACTTTGTGCAGTGTTACCTTTATTATATCATTATTCTTTATCATTGTAAAGAAATTATTTATATTTCTGCAATTACCTTAAAAAATCATGTTGACATTTTATTCTTAATGTGATATAATATTTAATGTTAAACGAGGTGTGGCTCAGTTTGGTAGAGCGCTGCGTTCGGGACGCAGAGGCCGTGGGTTCAAGTCCCGTCACCTCGACCATTTAAGCTCACAGTTTTTAAACTGTGAGTATTTTTATTTTTCCTCTTGACATTGTAAACAGAGTATGTTAAAATGTGTTTACAGTAAAGACAACACCGCACAAGGTCTTTTGACATGCTTTGTATGATGCTGTCTGAAATAAATTAAATCGTTGATGAGGATGGCTTATCACATCACTGTTTCAGAGAGCAGCCGCTTGGTGAAAGGCTGTACAGCGTGAAAAAGCATACCGCCTCTAAGTTTGTCCAATAAACAACGGGCTGCTCCCGTTACAGAGCAAAAGAGGTACAGATTTATCTGTATAAACTTGGGTGGAACCACGATTTTATCGTCCCTTAGACTGCACTTGCGGTTTAAGGGACGTTTTATTATAAGAACTTATTCTCACAGATAGAATATGCAGACTTTTGTGCATGATTTAGCAGAGAGCAAGAATGCGGTCATACCGATGAATGACAAGGATTTTTGACACGGCTGTCAGCTAATTTGCCGAAAATCTGAACATTATATACTATGAGAACAGGTTCTGAATAAAAAGGAGAATAATTATGATTAAGCTAACACTTAAAGATGGAAGCATACGTGAAATCGAGTCAGCAATGGCTGCATCAGAGATTATCAAGGGAATAGGTATGGGGCTTTACAAGGCTGCCTGCTGTGTAAAGATAAATGGCGAAGTAAAGGATATCCGTACCGTTATCGACAGCGACTGTGAATTTGAGGTTTGTACATTTGATTCACTTGACGGTAAAAAAACATTCTGGCATACTGCTTCACATATTCTTGCACAGGCAGTAAAAAGACTTTACCCTGAAGCAAAGCTTGCTATAGGCCCTGCAATTGACAATGGCTTTTACTATGATTTTGACGTTGCAAAGCCATTTACTTCCGAAGAACTTGAAAAAATTGAAGCTGAAATGAAAAAAATCGTTAAAGAAGGCATTGCCCTTGAACAGTTTGAGCTTTCCCCTGCTGAAGCAATTGCAAAGCTTGAGGAAATGGACGAGCCTTACAAGGTTGAGCTTTGCAAGGAACACGCAGATAAGGGTGAACCAATCTCATTTTATAAGCAGGGTGAATTTATTGACCTTTGTGCAGGCCCTCACCTTATGACAACAGCTCCTGTAAAGGCATTTAAACTGATTTCATGTACAGGTGCTTATTGGAGAGGCTCTGAAAAGAATAAGATGCTTTCAAGAATTTATGCAACAGCATATCCAAAGGCTGCCGATCTGGAGGCTGACATAAAACAGCGTGAAGAAGCTAAAATGCGTGACCACAATAAGCTTGGACGTGAACTTGAATTCTTCACAACAGTTGACGTTGTTGGTCAGGGACTTCCTATTATTCTGCCAAAGGGTTCAAGAGTTATTCAGACTTTGCAGAGATGGGTTGAGGACGTTGAACAAAAACATGGCTACCTCCTCACAAAAACTCCATTTATGGCAAAAAGAGAATTTTATAAAATTTCAGGTCACTGGGATCACTATCTTGACGGTATGTTCGTACTTGGCGACCCTTATGATGAAACAAAGGAATGCTTTGCACTTCGTCCAATGACTTGTCCCTTCCAGTATCAGGTATTCCTCAACAGACAGCGTTCATACCGTGACCTGCCGATGAGACTGGGTGAAACATCTACACTTTTCCGTAATGAAGACAGCGGTGAAATGCATGGACTTATCCGTGTACGTCAGTTTACTATTTCAGAGGGCCACCTCGTTCTCCGTCCTGAACAGCTTGAAGAAGAATTCAAGGACTGTCTTGACCTTGCTAAATATATGCTTGGAACAGTCGGACTTCTTGAGGACTGCACATTCCGTTTCTCACAGTGGGATCCTGCTAATCCAAAGAATAAGTACGAGGGAACTGCTGAACAGTGGGAGGAAGCACAGGCTGTAATGGCTAAAATCCTTGACCACCTCGGAGTAAAATACGAAATAGGCATTGATGAAGCCGCATTCTACGGCCCTAAGCTTGATATTCAGTACAGAAATGTTTACGGCAAGGAAGATACAATTGTTACAATTCAGATTGATATGCTCCTTGCAGAACGTTTCGGCATGGAATATATTGATGTTGACGGAACTAAAAAACGTCCGTATATTATTCACAGAACATCATTGGGCTGCTATGAGCGTACACTTGCTTACCTTATTGAAAAGTATGCAGGAGCATTGCCGCTGTGGCTCGCACCGGAACAGGTTAGAATCATACCTGTTGCTGACAGACACCTTGATTACTGCCATGAGGTTCTTGAAAAGCTTGAAGCCGCAAATATTCGTGCGTCAATTGATGACAGAGCAGAAAAGGTAGGATATAAAATCCGTTCCGCAACAATGGAAAAACTGCCTGTTATGCTTACAATCGGCGATAAGGAAGTTGAAGAAAAGACTGTTTCAGTTCGTTCAAGACGTGAGGGTGATTTAGGTTCAATGACTCAGAATGACCTTCTTGCAAAACTTATTGATGACATTGCAAAAAAAATCAGATAATTACAGCAATAAAGATAAACAGAGAACGCCCTGCAAACGAGGGCGTTCCTTTGTTTCAGCAAAACCTTTTGACAAAAGGAGGCTAAACTCAGTGCAGAATATCGGTATCAATAAAAGAGAGAAAATCTTTTATCTGTTCTGCTTTGTTTTTTGTTTTGGACTGCTGTTTGTAAATATTTATAATATTATGTTCACTGTTCATGATGATTTGCGTACCTATACTACAGTTATGAACGGTACTCTTATGGACAATGCAGTTCATTCAGCAAAGGATACAGGACGTATTTCACACTTATGGAATCATATATTGCTTGGAATACCTTTTTACTTCAACAATCAGCTTATTTATAAAATAATATCGTGCAGTTCACTCCTTTTTGACTTCGGAGCATTATTTCTCCTTTTGAAAAATCATGTAAGCTATAGGTTTGCCGCAGTAACAACAGTATTGACAGCTGCATATTCCTCTGTATCGCCATATCATAACTTGCTTGTATCTTATGCATTGTGTCACCAGATACCAATTGGACTGCTCTTGCTTTCCTTAAACTTTTACTTGTTTTATACGGAAAACAGAAAAAAGTCAGAACTTATCAAATGCTGTTTATTTCTGCTGGCATCATGCATGATATACGAAGCATTTATACTGTCACTTGTAGTATTTGGCATTGCAGCATTAATAAGCTCATATAAAAAAACGCATAATGCAGTCCAATGCATTAAGCAAAGCATGCATCTTCTTATTTTTCCTGTTATCACAGCAACCGCTTATACCTGCATTTATTTAATATGGCAAACAAAATATCCGCCTGCATATGAAGGGATAGAGCTTTGCTTAACAAGTCCTATTTCAAGCATAAAAGCACTTTTTAAATATTCAGTCGGATTTTTTCCATTAGTAGAATTTATTGCTGTAATAAGAAATAATGAAATAAACTTGTCCTCATTTTCAATTATTCCAAGTATACTCTCCATTGTTAAGGCGGTTTTTGTTTCAGCATTATTTATCACTATACTGAAAAAAATAAAATTCAGGAAGATAATTGTATTTACAATGATAATTTCAGGATGTGGAATTTTTATCCCCAATCTTGCCATGAGTTTCAGCAAAAAATATATAAGCTGGTCTGAACAAGGTGTTTATGCCTATCTTTCATCATTTTACAGTTTCATTTTCCTGATGATATTTATTTGTGCATCGGCTGTATTGCTTTATGATATTGTCGGAAAAAAACTGAAACCATTATTTTGTGCCGCAGCCGCAGTTATTGTTTTCGCAGTCAGTCTTACAGCAGACTTCAATACACTGTTCTGGAAACAGACTTTTGAACCTCAATTTTTAAAGTATCAAAATTTTAATAAAGCCATTTCAAGTGAAATAATTTCATCAGGCAACAGCAAATCGGACTTTTACCTGCCTGAAAATAACGGCATACATTACGAAGCCGCATATACACTTGAATACATTAAAATTTATGTGAAAAATGCAGAAAATGTTTATGTTAAAGATGAAACCCCAAGTTTTGAGAATAAGACAATCTGCATAAGATATACTGAAAATTATGAAGCGGCACTTGTTGGAATTATTGACGAAAATTACCTGACGGAAAATGTTTATGTTTTCTCCGTACACAGTAAGCCGTCAGACTGCATTAAGCTGAAAACACAGTCAGGAAATATAAAAACAATAGATAATATTCATAACGGAATGAATATTACAGCAAAGGATAATGACCTGTTTGATATGAAATTTCAGGGTGAGCTGCCTTAACTCAGCTCACCCTTATCTGACACATTTTCATTGCTTCAAGAGCATTTAAGTGACTTTGCGGAGTTACTCCCGCACAGCACATTGAATTGACAGTAATCTGAATTTCAGGATAGAATGCTTTAATCAGCAGTGCATTTGAAATTACACATATATCGGTACAAACGCCGATAAGCTCTATTTCATCAATTTTTTCATTACTTTCACTCTCAATTTTTGCAATAACATTCGGCAGTTCCTTTGCTCCGAATGTATCTTTTTTTATGCATATAACATTATTTTTTGCCGCAGATATAATGTCCTCCAGCTCATTTGGCAGTTTCCAGCCGTCTGTATTTTCAATGCAGTGCGTTATCGGGAGATTTTTCCCCTCTTGAGTTTCAAGATAATTTTCACTGTGAGTATCCATTGTATAAATAAAGGGTGCTTTACTTTCAGAGAGATACTTTTTAACGTAGCGGCAAACATTTTCAAGGACTGCCGCTGTTTGTGCATTGCCAAGAGCTCCTGTCAGAAAATCATTCTGCATATCAATCATCACAAGAATTTTCATATTACACCAATTCCTCCGTATAACGTAAAAGAGGGCAGTTTTACGCTGCCCTCTTAAAATATGCTTATTAGCCAAGTCTGCTTTCAAGACCATCAAGCTGTGCCTTGATTTCAGCAGGAAGTCTGTCGCCGAACTGCTTGTAGAATTCACGAAGGTCAGCAACCTCAGCCTTCCAAAGATCAGTATCAACAGCAAGAAGCTTGTCCATAATTTCAGGAGTTACCTCATCTTCAATACCTTCTGTATTGATAGCATCCTTAGTAGGAACGTATCCGATTGGAGTTTCAACTGCATCAGCATTGCCTTCGCAGCGTTCAATAATCCAGTCAAGAACTCTCATGTTATCGCCAAATCCAGGCCAGATGAAGTTACCGTCATCATCCTGCTTGAACCAGTTTACATTGAAGATCTTAGGAGCCTTGTCGCCGAGCTTCTTGCCCATTTCGAGCCAGTGACCCCAGTAATCAGCCATGTGGTAGCCGCAGAATGGCTTCATAGCCATTGGGTCGTGACGGAGAACGCCGACTGCACCTGTTGCAGCAGCAGTTGTTTCAGAAGAAACAGCTGAACCGATAAATGTACCATGTGCCCAGTCGAATGACTGATATACGAGCGGAGTTGTCTTTGCACGACGTCCGCCAAAGATGATAGCTGAAATCGGAACACCCTGTGGGTTGTTGAATTCAGGTGAAATGCATGGGCAGTTTTCAGCAGGAGCTGTAAATCTTGAGTTTGGATGAGCAAGGTTGTTTCCTGCTGCAACGTACTCAGGGCCATTTACCTTTGTACCCTTCCATTCTGTAGCGTTTACAGGCGGATTCTTGTCAAGCTTCTCCCACCAAACTGTCATATCATCATTGTTGATAGCAACGTTTGTGAAGATTGTATTCTTTCTTGTTGAAGCAAGAGCATTATAGTTTGACTTTTCGTTAGTACCCGGAGCAACGCCGAAGAAACCGTTTTCAGGGTTGATAGCATAAAGTCTGCCATCCTCACCCTGCTTCATCCAAGCGATATCATCGCCGACTGTGAAGATTTCATAACCCTTTGACTTATATCCCTCCGGAGGAATAAGCATAGCAAGGTTTGTCTTGCCGCAAGCTGATGGGAATGCAGCTGTGATATACTTAACTTCGCCGTTTGGTTTCTTAAGACCGAGGATAAGCATATGCTCAGCCATCCAGCCCTCGTTCTTGCCCTGATATGAAGCAATACGGAGTGCAAAGCACTTCTTGCCGAGGAGAACATTTCCGCCGTAAGCAGAGTTGATTGACCAGATTGTGTTATCCTCAGGGAAGTGAACAATATATCTCTTTTCAGGGTCAACATCAGCCTTTGAGTGAAGTCCTCTAACAAAGTCGTTTGAAGTATCGCCAAGGTTTTCAAAAGCAGCTTTGCCCATTCTTGTCATGATAGCCATGTTAAGAACAACGTAAATAGAATCAGTAACCTCAACGCCTACCTTAGCAAGAGGAGAACCGATAGGACCCATTGAATATGGGATAACATACATAGTTCTGCCTTTCATAACGCCGTCATACATAGGAGTAAGCTTAGCGTACATTTCAGCAGGATCGCACCAGTTGTTAATCGGACCTGCATCTTCCTTATTCTTAGTACAGATGAAAGTTCTGTCCTCTACACGAGCAACGTCGTTTGGAAGAGTTCTGTGATAAAGACATCCAGGGAGCTTTTCCTGATTAAGCTCGATCATTTCGCCTGTAGAAATAGCTTCCTTTCTAAGAGCATTAAGCTGTTCCTCACTGCCGTCGATCCAAACAACCTTATCCGGCTTAGTAAGAGCAACCATTTCATCAATCCACTTTAATACATTTGGATTTTTTGTAAGTGACATTGTAAATTACCTCCTATTTATTTCGTTATTTCCTGTTGCATACTTCGGTATAAACCGTTGGAAATACGAACAGGTTAACAGGGAAATTTAAAAAACTTAAAATTTACCACATATACTATTATAAACTTTTTAGGTCAAGCTGTCAATAGAATTTTAACACTATTTTTTCTGCGTTGTCAATAGATGTGACCCAAAAAGAATAATTTCCAGAAGAGATATG
>SAMEA104315421__coassemble_658_pt1 | contig 38359 bp, 28 predicted proteins | sample SAMEA104315421__metabat2_low_PE_050 | metagenome-assembled genome bin SAMEA104315421 (sample SAMEA104315421) | gut metagenome | biome: Monkey gut; feature: monkey-associated habitat; material: faeces | place: China | collected 2013
GACGAAAAATATATCTGCGTTTCTGACATGCAATCTTTATGCGGTGTTGCCTTAATTGTAACATTGACAAAATGAAAACACAGATGTATAATTATTGATGTGGCAATTATCGCAATCAAGGCAACGTATTTGAAACATTAATGGCAGTATCGAACAAAGAACGTCTGGCAACTTTGCCCGATATGCTAAACCAAATTTTTAGAGGTGTTTGATAAATGGATCAGGAAGTATTAAGCTCATATGAAATCATTGACGCCCATGCACATATTTTCCCTGAAAAAATTGTTGATGCAGCAACAGTAAACATAGGAAAATTTTATGACCTGAAAATGCATTGTATCGGAAGCAGCAAAATGCTAATTGAAGAAGGAAGCAAAGCAGGAGTTTCTAAGTACCTTGTATGTTCAACCGCAACAAAGCCGCATCAGGTGGAGTCAATAAACCAGTTTATAGGTGAAGAATGCAAACTGCATAAGGAGTTTTACGGTTTTGGTACTCTGCATCCTGAATCTGATAATATTGAAGCTGAAATTACTGAAATAAATAAATTAGGACTTCATGGGGTAAAGCTGCATCCAGATTTTCAGAAATTTGACATGGACTCTCCAAGAGCTTATAAAATATATGAACAGATTGAAGGAAAGCTCCCTGTTCTTATTCACTGCGGCGACAGCAGATATGAATATTCTGCTCCAAAAAAAGTTGCAAATATACATCGTGATTTTCCAAATCTGAAAATCATTGCTGCTCATTTCGGTGGATATGAACGTTGGGATGAGGCTCAGGAATATATTGCAGGACTTGAAAATGTAAAGGTTGATACTTGCAGCTCCATGTATTTTCTTGGTACTGATAAAACACGAAAGCTTATAAGTAAATTTGGCATAGAAAACTGTTTCTTCGGAGTTGACTTTCCTATGTGGCGGCATATTGATGAACTTAAAATGCTTTTTGATTTGAATTTATCTCATGATGATAATCAGAAAATTCTTGCTGATAATTTTAAAAGCTTTATGAATATTTAAATAATAAAGGCAGTACAACACAAATTCGTGTTATACTGCCTTTTATTTATGGATTTAAACACCGCCGTTTTCTTCGTTTGATTGTCCTTCACTTTCCTGATTTCCGGGTCGTTCGGGTTGAGGCGGCTCGGTTTGCTGCTGAGGCGGCTCGGTCTGAGGAGCTTCAGTTGGTGCAGGTGGTTCTGTCTGAGGCGGTACAGTAGTTACAGTTGTTTGAACTGTAGGAGCTTCTGTTTGTGGCGGAGCTGTAGTGGTTACAACAGCATTCTTTACCACAAAATAAACTATCAGTTTTTCTCCGGATGCTATTTTTACTGTATCTCCTGCATTAGCTTTCTGACCGTTTAAGTCTATGTGAGTAATTGTATTTGCATTTCCTGAACCTGATGTATCTTCAACCAGCTGATATGGTATACCTGCTTCTGAAAGCATATTTTCATACTGTGCAACGGTACAGTTTTTATAATCAGGTATTGATGCTGAAGAAGGCCCTTTGCTGACCTTGACCTTTACAATTGCATCACCAACCTTAAACGGTGTACCCGGAGCAATATCCTGTTCAAAAATCTGACCCTTATCATAATCATTGTTGTATTCTTCAACTGCTTCAAGAGTGAATTTTTCAGAATATTTCTTTTGAGTTGTTTCAAAATACAAGTGATCCAGATTTGGCATCGTACCATCAAGAAATTCTGTTGTGGCTTCAGTCGATCCTTCTATTACATTATCCGGAATTGATGAAGAATAACTGCTTGTTTCCTCGTCATCAGGTGAAAGAATTTTAAGTATAGGGAAAATAATTATCATCAGAATTGCAAGAAGAAGTACGCCGATAATTATCGGGACTTTAAAACGATCTATCGTACTTACCTTTTCATACTGATAATCATCTTCATCATAATCATTATCATCATAGTCATCCTGATTGTAATCAAAATCGTCCTCCGGCTCATTATTATATGGCTGTTCAAACTGCTGCTGATTATACTGTGATTCTATTTCATCTCTCCTAATAGCAGAAGTAGCATAAACAGGTCTGATTTCCTCAGGCTGTTCAAAAAGCTTTGTTACAAGCTCGGTGATTGTCTGAATACGGTCCCTGCCTGAAAGATTAAGTCCTTCCATAATAACTCTTGAAACATGCGGAGGAACATTTCTGTTTATCGCATAAGGTTCACAAAGACTGTCGTCCTGCAAACGGCTTGGTGCATCAGTCGGCATACATCCTGTAAGCACACGATACAGCAATGCACAAACACCATAAACATCAGTCCACGAACCCTGTCTGCTGCTTGTGCTTGCAGAATACTGTTCAGGAGCTGCATATCCCTTGAACAATTCATATTCCAGACCTGCGTTGACTGTTCTGACAGCAGAAACACAAAAGCCTGAAAGTTTAAGCTCTCCTTTTTCGGTAACATAAATAGTTTCAGGACTTATTGCTCTGTGAATAATGCCTGCATTATGAATAATACCTATAGTTGTAAACAGGGGCGGGAACATTTCAGAAACCTGTGACCACGATAATTCGCCCGCATTATCTTTAAGATAATCAAGAAGTTTTATCCCCTCAACATATTCGCAGACAGTATATGTAGTATTATTTTCCGCAAACATATCTACGGTAGGAATGATATTTGTATTATTTCTGAATCTTGCCAAAGTTTTGTTGAGTTCGGTATATTCAGCCATAAAAGCCTTATACTTAGCAAGATTATTATAATTTACACTTATTGTAGGTTTGTTTTTCACACGAGTGCAGAGTGTAATCGGCATATATTCTCTTATAAGAACCTTACAGCCGATAACCTTATCATAAGCAATATATGTAGCACCCTCACCATTAAAACCTAAAAGAACTCCGATAATATAACGTTCGTGGAGTATTGTACCGGGAGCTATATACATAGGGTTATGGGGTGTACTTCCGTCATATCCGCAGTTCGGACAGACACTTTTCAAACCATCATAACTTTCCATGCACCTATAGCACATTTTACTTTCTCCCAAAGCATTTCCTCCTTTATGATATAACTTGTTTAGCTAAAGCAATCCGATAAAAGCTTAGTTATCTTCTATCTTTTTATCAGAACGCTGTAATTTTATTTTAACAGCATTACAAACGATTGTCAACCTATAAACTTAAAAGTATTTATTTGTATTAATTCTGTAATATTTAGGTCAATATTTTCAAATGATGATATTTTTTTGTAACTATTTCAATTCAATCAATTTTTTATTGAGCATTTCCTGCAAAGCAAGCATAACACCGATTTTTCCGCTTGTATATGTTATGCCGCCCTGCATCCATACGGCATACGGTTCTCTTATAGGAGCATCAGCTGAAAGTTCAATTGAAGCTCCCATTGTGAAAGCTCCTGCCGCCATGATAACCTTACTGTTATATCCTGGCATATCCCACGCCTCAGGTGTTACGAATGAGTCTACAGGTGCACCCTTTTGTATTCCCTGACAAAATGCTGTCAAAAGTTCTTCATTCCCAAGCTTGACTGCTGTTATAATGTCACCTCTTGCATCATCATTTGACGGTGAACATTCAAATCCTGTCATATTAAAAAGTTCTATTGCAAATGCTGAAGTTTTAAGTGCATTTGCAGTAACATCAGGAGCAAAGAAAAGTCCAAGGAGAATTTCTCTGTTCATGTCAAGTGTACAGCCGACTTCCTTTCCCATTCCGACACAAGTAAGTCTGTATGAACAAAGCTCTATCAAATCAGCTCTTCCTGCAATATAACCGCCTGTTCTTGCTATGCCGCCACCTGCATTTTTTATAAGTGAACCGATAATTATGTCTGCACCGACATGAGTTGGTTCAAATTCTTCAACAAACTCGCCATAACAGTTATCTACCATTATGATTACGTCAGGATTGCCTTTCCTTGCTGCCTTTATCATTTCAGCAATATCAGCTACCGAAAACGCTTTACGCAGTGAATATCCTCTGGAACGCTGAATATACGCAACCTTCGCGTCTTTTACAGCATCTGTTATTGCATCAAGCTTTGCTGTTCCGTCAGAATTCAAATCCACCTGAGCATAAAGCACTCCGTAATCCTTTAATGAGCCGTTTCCTGCTTTACCGCTTATGCCGATTACTTCTTCCAAGGTATCATATGGCTTTCCTGTAATTGAAACTATCTTATCGCCTGTTCTGAGGACTCCGAAAAGTGCTACTGAAAGTGCATGTGTTCCCGATACAAAATTATGACGTACAAGAGCATCTTCCGTTTCCATAATATCTGCATAAACCTTATCAATTACTTCACGTCCCACATCACCGTATCCATAACCTGTACTTCCATAAAAACAAGGCTCACTTACTCTGTTTTCTGCAAATGCCTTCAGCACCTTTGCACCGTTATATTCTGCACATTCATCAATTTTCCTGAAAACGTCTGTACACTTTTCCTCAGCTTTTTCTGCAAGCTTTATAATTCTTTCATCTATATTAAAAAGGCTGTTGATTTTATGATTCATTATTTAATCTTCCTTTCTGCATACTTTCCTTTTCAACGTCAATACGTTCCAGAACAATTTCTTTTTCAACCTCACGAAATCCTATCTCACGATAATAGCTTACTCTTATATCCAAAGCAAGAAGATACGCTCTTTTGTTGAACTGATGAAGAAAAGCAGCCATCCATTTAAGGAATTCTCTTGCATATCCGCTGCCTCTGGAATTTATTTTAGTAGCTACCTGACCGACCAGAACATCATTTTCAATATCAAAAACTATCGAGGCAGTAGTACAGCCCTTGTATGTAAATACACGGCTTACACCATGACGGCAGCGGTGAGATGTATCCGTATACCACAGACCGAAGTCAGCAATATTCGGAAATCCCTCGCTTAATATTTCATATGCATCATGCAAGTCAGGATTAAACTCTACAAATTCTTCATTAAAACGTGATGTGCTTTCATCAGGCAGCATCTCAAAAATCGTTCGGTTAAGTGCCTGATAATGCTCTATACATTTAAGACGGGAAATAATCTGCTGAGCTCCCTCAACTCTGAACGGCATGTTCATTTGAATAAATGACTCAATTTCATCAATCGGAAGCTCATAGTCACTGCAAATTATAAGAGTTGAATTAATCATAAACATAAAGCCTGTTCCGCAGTCATATTCAAGCTTATAAAAACGGCAAAAATCATAATTTAAACCGTATGCCTTGTAATATGCAAGAAGCTTTTTTCCGCTGAGTGTTTTCAGCAGCATTTTTCGGTCTAAGTCATTTTCGTCATCTATTATTTTTATCATTAATCCAATACTCTTTTCATCATTAATTTGACCAGTCTGTATGCATCGTCAAAGTCCTGTTTACTGATTACGCATGACGGCGAATGGAGATAACGGCATGGAAGTGAAACGGCAATCGTTCTTACTCCCTTTCCGCTTATATGAATTGCACCGCTGTCATTTCCTCCTGCTATCATTGACTTTGTCTGACATTTTATTCCGTTTTCCTTTGCTGTTTCAAAAGCTGTTTTATAAAGCTCTTTGTCATACATTGTTGACCTATCCATGAACGAAACAACAGGTCCGCCGTTTATTGTGCAAACCTTTGCCGCACCATCAGCACCGTCAATATCAGCAGCCGTTGTTGCTTCAAGCACAATTGCAATATCAGGCTGCAGGCTGAAAGCAGAAACGGTTGAGCCTCGCAGTCCAATTTCCTCCTGAACATTGAATACAAAAAATGTGTCATATTCAGGTTCTTCTTCAATAAGCCTGAGCATAAGTGCACAGCCTGCTCTGTCGTCAATTGCTTTTGATTTTATTCTGTTATTGCCGAATTCCATAAATTCTGAATCAAAATAAACACATTCACCTACACTTACATATTTTTCTGCTTCCGCTTTATCCGCTGCACCAAAATCAATATATAAATCAGATATTTTTGGTGATTTTTCACGTTCTTCCGCAGACAGCTTGTGAATTGCCTTTGAGCCGACAACACCGCTGAGTCCGTTTTTTCCGATTTTAACTCTTTTTCCTATAATGACTGCTGAATCAATTCCGCCGACTGTTTCAAATGTTAAAGTGCCGTCACTTCTGACAGACGTTACTATCAGTCCTACTTCGTCCATATGTGCAGCAATCATAAGTTTTTTTTCGGGAGTTTTCTTCCCTTTTCTGAATGCTGTAATGTTTCCGAGATTATCCACCGAATAATCACATTTATCTCTTATCTTTTCAATTATATATTCTCTTACACATGATTCATCGCCTGATATTCCGTTCAAAAGGCAAAGTTCTTTAAGAGTTTTTATCATTACTGCACCTCCTTTAAATACTCTGCAATCAGTCTGCCTGTTAATTCAACATCTTTCAGGTCAATAACTTCAACCGGCGTATGCATATATCTTAAAGGAATTGACACTGTGCAGGCTTTCACACCATTTCGGCTTACGGAAAATCTGTCAGCATTTGTTGAAGTAAGTCCACTCATAACTTCAATCTGATATGGTATATTCTTCTTTTTTGCAGTTTCAATAAGCTTATTTGAAATTTCTCTTGAAAGTGACGGAGAAATACCAATCATTGCACCCTCTCCAAGCTTTCCGCATTCAGCTGCGTTATCCCCTGCCGTATATCCAAAGCCGACGTCAACTGCAAGTGCAATATCAGGATTTATTTCATAGGCGGCAATCTTGGCACCACGCTCTCCAAGCTCCTCCTGTGATGAAAACAATACCGTAACATTACAGTTGAGCTTTTCAGCTTTCAGGCAGTCAAGTGCATACAAAACAGCCGCTATTCCGCAGCGGTCATCAAGTGCTGACGCAGTTATCCTGTTTTCAAGCAATTCGGTATAACAGGTATCAAATGTTATCATATCCCCCTGCATTACAATTTTTTCAAGTTCAGCTTTGGAATACCCTGTATCTACAGATACATCCTCCATTTTCAGAACAGAGCTTTCTCCCTTGCTCAAATGCGGAGGCACTGAACAAATAACACCTTTAATTTTCTCGGTGCCATGGACAGTAACCTGCTGTGCAGGAAGTAAACGGCGGTCGAGTCCGCCTACATTGCCTGCTTTAATGAATCCGTCATCTGTAATATATGTTACAATCATACCTATCTGGTCGATATGTGCATCAAGCAGAATATGCGGACGTTTTTCCTCAAAGTCACTAAAACGTCCGATAACATTTCCGTTTCTTATTTCTGCATCGGGACAATACTGCTTTAATATGCTGAGTGCAGTAAGGCAGGCAGCATTCTCACTGCCTGAAATTCCTCTTACATCTGCCAACTTTTTTATTGTTTCTCTTATATTCATATTATAAACCCTTTACAATATTTTTATAATGAATTCCTCTTGCTTCAAAATTCGGATATAAATCAAAACTTGCACAAGCAGGAGAAAGTGTAACCACATCGCCTTCAACCGCAATATCAGATGCCTTTTTTACAGCCTCCTCCATTGAAAAAACTCTGTGAATCTTAATATTATTTCCGTCATATGCAGGACACTCAGTTATTGCTTTTTCAATTTTATCTGCGGTTACACCCATTAAAATAAGGTGCTTTACCTTTTGACATACTGTTTCAGCCATTGGCTCAAACGGTATTTTTTTATCATATCCGCCTGCAATTACGATCAGCTTCTGATTAAATGAATTTAATCCTGCAAGAACTCTGGTCGGACTTGTAGCAATACTGTCATTATAATATTTTACCCCATTAACTTCACGAACGAACTCTATTCTGTGCTCAACACCGCCAAATTCCCTGGCAACTGTCTGTATGGTTTCTACACTTACTTCACCCCAGACTGCTGCAATTGCTGTAAGATAATTTTCCACATTGTGAATACCGGGAATTTTTATGTCATCAGCCTTTACAACCTCTGTAATCTCTCCGTAATTATTATAGCAAAGAACATTATTTTCATTAAGGAATGAACCGCATTCAGGTATGGAATGTCTTGAGAATTTAACAAGCCTGCCTCTAACCATATCAGAAAGTTCATTTGTAAGCTCATTATCAAGATTTAAAACAGTTTTTGAAAATGCATTCTGATGAGCAATAATATTTTTCTTAGCGTCAATATATTCTTCCATTGTTCCGTGAACATCAAGATGATTAGGAGCAATATTCGTTATTACTGCAACATCGGGAGATGTTCTCATTGAAATAAGCTGAAAGCTTGAGAGTTCAATTACAGCAATATCATTTTCGTGAATATCCTCAATTATCGGCAGCAATGCCCTTCCGATATTGCCTCCTTTATGAACATTTCTTCCCTCTTTTGAAAGGAACTCAGAAATAAGCGTTGTTGTTGTTGTTTTACCGTCTGAACCTGTAACTGCATAAATTTTGCATGGACAAAGGTCAAAGAACACTTCCATTTCAGACGTTATTACAACTCCCTTTTCACGGGCCGCCTTTAAAGCAGGATTGTTAAAATACATTCCTGGTGAACGGAAAACTATATCAAAACTTGTTAAGCTGTCAAGATAACTATCTCCAAGAATATATTTTGCACCAAGAGATTTGAGTTCCTCATACAAAATTCCCATTTGTTCAGCAGTTTTTCGGTCACATATTGTAACGTCAATCCCTTTTGACAGGAAAAGACGAATTATATTTGTATTGGTTACTCCTGTACCTATGAATGCAATCTTTTTATTTTTAATTTCATTAAAGAATATTTCTGCTTTAGTCATAAAGAACTCCATTCTGCCGCAAACTATAACTCTATCGCACCGCACAATCTTTATTTGGTGTTGATTAGGGAAAAGCGGCATATAATATATCAAATTATATTATAGCAAAATCTGATTATAAATGCAAGCCGCACACAGATAAAAATAGAAAATACCGCAAAAAGCGGTATTTTCTACAAAATTAATCTTCAAAAAGGTCAAAAATCTTAATACATGCTACAGGAGTTGAATTGATTTCAGAATAGTAAACTTTAGCATTTCTGACTGCTCTTTCACCGTCCAGATAAAATTCAAAGGAATGACGTTCAACTTCAACTCCGCTTCTGTGCTTTTCCCTTAAAGTTTCTATGCTCAATTTATTCATATAATCTTCCATAACTTCATCAGAAACGAAGTCGCTTGCAAAAAGCTCCTTCTGACTCTCCCAGTTACGAGGAGTATCATCGCTTGTTTCCTCGGTTTCCCCATCCATTCCTCTGACAAAGGAAGTGTAATAATTGCCGTCATTAAGGTTAATTATTACCGAAGAATCACAGTCACTCAAAAAAAGCTTTGAATTCAGCTTGCAGATCATATCCTCAAAACTTTCAATAACTTTGATCCTATGGAATATAAAGCAGACAACATCTGTTTCTGCGTCAAGAGCGATTTTATTTTCTGATAAAAAGTATCTTACCGGTATAAATGATGTCCTGTCAGAAATCAAAAGTGTATTTTCATTTTTTGTTTCTATATCAAACTTTTTTAATATACGTCCAAAAAAGTCATCAATATTCATATCCTTCTCAACTTCAGGACAAAGCTCTTTTACAAGCTGATTAAAAAACATAACTTTCTGAGTACATTCGTCAGCAATACAAACGGCTGAACTTTCATACTTTGTCAGCAAACTTTCAATTACATCCAATTTCATTTAGAAAAACCTCTTCTTTCATATATAAGAACGTGACCGCCTTCACGAGTATTTTCATAGGCATTATGACACTGTTCCGACTTGTTGTATTGTTATTAAGGCAACACCGCACAAAGTACTTCAAAGGACTTTACACGTCATAAACTTACAAATTTTCCGTCATCTTACACATAATTCTCTTACCATATGACAGTGTGCTTTCAAAAATTCTATGCAATCTGACGAAAAATATATCTGCGTTTATGCCGCACAAGCTTTGTGCGGTGTTACCTTAAAGTATTTTATTCATTAATCAGCATTTCAGAATACTTTTTCCTGTATTCTGACGGAGTAATACCTATATGACTTTTGAATTGCCTCATAAAATATGAATCGTTTTCATATCCGCATTTTTCTGCAATCAAACTGACAGAATTATTCGTTTCCACCAAAAGTCTTTTTGCCATATTAAGCCTGCTGTTAATTACATCCTGCATAAATGTTGTTCCGAATGCAGCAAGATAAATCCTATGGAAATACACTCTGCCAATACACATTTCTTTGCAGATATCGTCAATATTGAATTTCCCCAAAGGATTATTAAGAACCTGTTCTCTCAAACAGCTCAGCGAATGAAAATGAACAGGGAGCTGAACCTCATTTTTTCGTGATTTGATTATATCACTGACTTTTATAAAAATCAGCTTTAAAGCTTGCGAGGAAAATTCATTTTCCATAGCACTGTTTTTTCCATATTCCCAAAACATACAGCGAAAAAGTTCAGTTACCACGCTGTATCCGTCACTTAATCTGATTGGTTCATTTATTGGAATACCGAGATGCTTCAGGTAATTTAATTCATCTGAATTCATTTCAAATCTGATAAAGCCGAAAATTGAACTTAAAAAACGCTTATCACAAATATGAGTAAACTTTCCCCTGCATATAAAAAAAGTTCGTCCGCCGCACTCAATTTTTTCTCCCCTGTTAAAAAAAGAAACAGAAGAATTAAATATCATCACAAGATAACCGTTTGAACCACTTAATTCATTCTGTTTTATAGGGTCGTACTTAAAGTTCACTTTTATTTTATTGACATTCATTAAACCCCTCACATCAATGAAACAACTACATAAACTAATAATAATACATTTTATATTATTTGTCAATAAAAAAATAACAATAAACCGCATTAGAGTTGCATTTTTTCAAAATATCTGCAAAAAATACAAAAAAGTTATTTACATTTTGGATTTAATGTGATATAATTAAGAAGATATTAGGGCTGTGTTACAGCATTAATTGCCTATTCCTACAAACTTATTTCTAAGCAGTATTGCCTTCATTCTATATTAAATCACAAATGAAAGGAATTTAAAAATTTATGAATAACGGAAACAGAAGAAGAAAAAAATACAGAGTCCGCTACGATAGAATAATCGCAGTTGCTTTGGTTTTTATTATTCTTATTTTTGCGATTGCTTCATGCTCAAAGGGCTGTTCAAATAAAAAAGACAAAAAGAAAACTAACTCAAGTTCAATAGTTGATGATACATCATCGGTATCACAAGCAGATACACCCGTACAGACCCCATCTGATGCAGCAAATTCTTCTGCTGATCCGAATGCGGCTGCAAATGCTTCATCTACAGAATATGCTACAACCAAAGTTGAGTATGCAAAAATAAATATGGGTGATCTTGTTCTCGTTAATTCAATGTATGAGTATAAATTTCCTGAGGGTGACATAAATGTTACGGATATTTACAGCAACAGAAATGAAAACGATTACAGTGTTGCTGACATGAATGTACTGCTTGATTCAAATGTAATAACACAGCTGAATGCAATGATGGCTGCTTTCCATTCAGCAACATCAAGTGATGACCTCCGAATTGTAAGTGCATACAGAACGCTTGAAGACCAGAATGTAAAACATACAAGCGGTCAGTCAAAAATCAAGGGAGGTTATTCTGACTACCATACCGGCAGAAGCTTTAACCTTGGTATTTTCCCAGATAATTCAGGCTCATATTACTATAAGCCTGAAGGCATTTACTCATGGATTAATGATAATGCTGCAAATTACGGCTTTATATTAAGATATCCTGAGGGTAAGGAAAGCATTACAGGAGATGAGGCAAGTACATCTATATTCAGATATGTAGGTGCTCCCCATGCAACATATATCAAGCAAAATAATCTTTGTCTTGAGGAGTATATTGAAAATGTGAAATCATATACTTACGGTGCAAACACTTTAAAGGTTACAGTTGGAACAGATCAATATGAAATCTATTATGTTCCCGCAAATGTTAATAATGTTACTGACGTTCCTGTACCGACAAATAAGACTTATACTATTTCAGGCAATAATGTAGACGGATTTATTGTTACAGTTTTGCCAACATAACTTTAATTCCATTCATAAAATATATTAGAACAAATTCTTAATATGGGCTGACAAAAGCATGGTTTTCTGAATTTGAAAACAGGGACATGCTGAAATGTCTGCCCATTTTATCACCCTGTATACAAGGAGAAAATATTGAAAAAACATACCTTATTAATTGCATCTGCCTTTCTTTTTTCATGTATAACCGCTTCGTGTGATAAAAATGATGAAAAAGAAGGCGGAGAAAACTATATGTTTAATCTTTGTCTGCTCGGAAATCCTAAAAGTCTTGACCCTCAATTTGCAAATGACGAATCTTCAAATACAGTCATTGCAAATCTTTACAGTGGTCTACTGAAAATGGATGAATCCGGTACGATTTTATGCGATAATGCAGAAAGCTATACCATTTCACCTGACGGCAAATCATATACTTTTAAACTGCGTCAGGATAATTACTGGTTTATAGATAAAAATAAAAATGATAAAGCAGACGAGGGTGAATATTTCAATGTTACGGCAAATGACTACGTTTTTGCCTTTGAACGTCTTTTAAACCCTGAAACACAATCACCGTTTGCTGAAAGTTTTATATGTATTGAGGGTGCTTCAGACCGATTGAACGGCAGCTCAGATTCAGTTTCGGGAGTAACTGCAGCAGATGATTATACTTTGATTATCAATCTCGACTATGCAAATGCAAATTTCCTGAATCTTATGACATCACAAGCCGTCATGCCGTGCAATGAGGAGTTTTTTTACAGTACAAAAGGACGATATGGACTTGATGATAAGTCTGTTATGTCAAATGGTTCATTTTTCATGCGTCAATGGTTCTATGACCCTTATGGAAAAAATAATATTCTTTACATGAAGCCGAATGCAGTAAACAGTGAAAATGATGAGGTATATCCGTCTTACCTTAATTTTGACATTGAAAAAAAACAATCTGATATAATAACTTCATTTAAAAAAGGCGATACTGAATGTTTTACTTCTATGAATTTTGACAGCAGTTTTAATAAAAATAAATACTATTATAAAGCTTCACGTTCACTAACTTTAGGCTTGATTTTTAATCCGGATGATAAAACCTATTCAAATAAATCACTGCAAAAAGCTATTGCATATAGCATTAATAAAGCAGAACTTGAAAAAGAATTGAACAATGATTTAAAAGCCGCTTACGGACTTATACCTGACGGTATCAGACTTTTAGGTCGGAGTTATCGTGAACTTTGTTCCGATAAGGATATGGATATTTACAATAAATCAACAGCTCTTGATTGTCTTGAACAGGCGAAGTCACAATTGAAAGTGGAGTCATTTAATTCTGTTAAAATTCTCGTTTCAACAGATACAATAAACTCTGAATATATCCATTTATTATCTCAGCAATGGCAGGAAACACTCGGCTTCTACATCGGTGTAGACGAAGTATCAGATGAAGAGTTTTATTCCAGATTAAACACCGGTGATTATTCAATAGCACTCTATCCTATAACTGCAAATTACAACAGCGGTGTTTCATTCCTTGATTCATTTTCCGATAATCCTTATTTCAAAATATCTGATGACAACATTCATGCTGTTAAACAACTTGACCATATCAGCAACTCTTCTGATTATGTTAAAAGCTTTAAAGATATTGAACAGAAAATACTTAATGAATGCTGTTTTGTTCCTGTGTTCTATAAAAACACTTATCTGGTGATGAAAAAGGAAAATGAGGATATATTATATGACGCATTTTCCAAATCAGTCAATTATCAATATGCCAAACACTATGATTAATATAAGGGTCTGCACTTTGTTTGAAGTGCAGACTTTTTCTTTAGGACAATTATTTAGTGAAACAACGTATAAATGTTATACAGTGCTGTATTAATAATATAAACAATGCTTATAATAACAGCAAAACGCAGATAACAACATTATAAAGGCCTTATAAAACTTTTACATACTTTTCCTGTTACAAAATGCTGATTTTTGCATAAAATAATATTAGCAGCAGTGTAATATACATCTCGCTTTAAAGTGGCTTTATGCCCATGAATAGCTTTAAAACTCTATATTAAACTGCTGCTTTTATATAGATTTTCCCCGGAGCTTATGTCATCTCATAAGCTCCTTTCTTTTTACATTTCTTTTTGCCAGCTCCTGATATTTTATTTTTGTTGCCATTCCTCCTCTTATATGACGTTCCTGTTTGTTTACTTCTAAAATTTCCTTTACCTTTGAATAAAGCTCAGGATTGATTTCTGATAATCGCTGTGTTACGTCCTTATGTACTGTGCTTTTGGAAATTCCAAACTGTTTTGCCGCAGCTCTTACTGTAGTTTTGTTTTCCAAAATAAACTGACCAAGCACAACAGCTCGTTGGTTAGGCTGACTATTCATGTTCTCACTCCAATACTTTCGGATAAACGTATCAAGAACCAATACATACTGATTCTTACACTGAATTTCATTTTTCTACACATTAATTCAGCTGATAATAAATATATATGACGAAAGTTTGAAATAGAGTACAAAATAAGAAACAAAAAAGTAAAGGCAACATCAGTCAATATGATGCTGCCTAAGAACTTGTTATCATTTTCAAAACATTCCCAAAAACTGAACATTATATCCTATGAGAACAAATTCTGAAAAATATTTTACCAGTTTATCATCCAATTATAAAGTCCCTCATATTGCTTAGCAGAGCTGTTCCATGAAAAGTCCTTTTCCATTCCACGTTCAACAAGCTTATCCCAATCGTTTCTGCAATTGAAGTATACATTTTTTGCATAATTTATTATCCCAAGCATTTCATCAGCATTATAATTTGCAAATGAGAAGCCTGTTCCTGTTCCGGAATATTCATTGTAAGGTTCAACGGTATCCTTAAGTCCACCTGTTTCTCTTACAATCGGTACTGTTCCGTATCTGAGTCCCATAAGCTGAGTCAATCCGCATGGTTCAAACAATGAAGGAACCATTATAGCGTCTGCTGCTGCATAAAGCTTTCTTGCAAGTCCGTCAGAATAAAGAATGTTTGCTGAAACTCTTTCAGGATACTTCCATTGATAATGTTTGAATAAATTCTCATACTTTGCTTCGCCGGTACCTATAACAACAAGCTGAGTATTCGGATCTGCAATTTTTTCTATAGCATAATCTACAAGATCGAGTCCCTTTTGATCTGTAAGACGAGAAATAATTGCGATCATGAACTTCTTTTTATCAACAGGAAGTCTGAGTTCTTTTTGGAGTGACGCCTTATTTTCTGCTTTACCCGACTTAAAGTTTTTCACGCTGTATTTCCTGTAGATTTGTTCATCCGTTTCAGGATTGAACAAATTGTAGTCTATACCGTTAAGTATTCCCCGCAATGACATTGTCCTTGCACGAAGAAGTCCGTCAAGATTTTCACCGTAAAACGGATACTTTATTTCTTCAGCATATGTTTCACTTACAGTTGTAATATAATCCGCATAGACAAGTCCGCCCTTCAGCATACTTGCAGCATGCTGAAACTCAAGCTTATCAGGAGTAAACATATAATCGGGAAGTGCTGTATTAAACTTGAATGTATCAATATCCCATATTCCCTGAAACCTAAGATTATGAATTGTCATAATGCTTTTAGTTGAACTGTAAAAAGGATTTGATGCAAATGTTGATTTAAGGAATACAGGTATAAGTCCTGCCTGCCAGTCATGGCAGTGAATTATATCAGGCTTGAAATTAATAACCGGAAGAATTGCAAGAACTGCTTTACAGAAGAAAGTAAAGCGTTCAATATCCCATTTCAAGTCGTTTGAATAAGGTGTATGGCACTTAAAATAATACTCATTATCAACAAAGTAAAATTTTATTCCATGATACTCATATTCCATAATTCCGACATGAGTGCCTACAATTCTCATACCGTAATCCATATAAAAATGGTGAACATATTTAAACTCTTTTCTATACTTGTCAGGAATACAAGTATAATATGGAAGAATTACCCTTACGTCAAATTCATTCTTGTCCAGATACTGTGGTAATGCACCAACAACGTCTGCAAGTCCGCCTGTTTTTACAAACGGAACACATTCAGATGCTGCAAACAAAATATTTTTCATATTTACCCTCCATTCTTACTTAGTGCAGCAATGCACAAAGCCAATTATAGCAATGCAATAAAAGACTTTGTACTGTGCTGTCTTAGAACATATACTTTCTTTTTTAATTTTTGTCTTTATTACATTATAATATTCAAAATAATTTAAGTCAAGAGAAAAATATAAATTTTTACAAAATTAGAGAATGTTCTCATAGGGAAAATAATTAGATTTAGGTTCTTACATTTTTCTTCTTTATTTTTGCTGCTTTAGACTGTCTTTCACCTTTTCTGCATAAGTAAAGAAGTCCTGAAAAGGCAGGAATATTTACTGTGATATTTCCGTTTTCATCTGCTTTTATTATTTTATTTTCTGATTCTCTGCTGTTTCCGCCAAAGCGTTCCCAATCAGATGAAATAATCAGCTCAAGTTCACAAAACGGCTCAAGGGTAAATGTATATTTTTTATATTCTTTATCGTCAAAATTAAAAACTGCTGCAAGCGACTGTCCTATACAGCTTCTCTCAATCGCATAGATCAGCTTATCCTCCTGATGACAGTCTATCCATCTGAAACAATCACGAGCATAATCACCGCTGTATAATGCAGGATAATTAAGATATATATGATTCAGCTCTTTTATATATTCGTGAAAGGAATCATGCAAAGGATATTTGAGAATCATCCAATCCTGCTGCTGCTTTTCGCTCCACTCCCTAAGCTGTCCAAGCTCATTGCCCATAAAATTCAGTTTCTTTCCGGGATGAACATACATATACATATAAAAGGCTCTTGCCTGAGGAAATTTTACATCATAATCTCCCCACATTTTCTGCATTATTGTAGCTTTGCCATGTACATTCTCATCGTGTGACAAAGGAAGAAGGAAATGCTCATTGTAGTAATACATCATTGAAAATGTAAGCTTATGATACTTTTCACGTCTTTCAGAAGGCGGCGACTGAAAATAAGATAAGGTATCATTCATCCACCCCATATCCCACTTATAATCAAAGCCAAGTCCATTATACTGTACAGGTACTGTTACATCTGCAAAATTTGTAGAATCCTCCGCAGAAAGAATAATGCCGCTGTGCCTATGCTTCAAGCCTGAATTAATATGTCTTAAAAAGTCAACAGCATTTTTATTAACTCCTCTTGCAGGTTCACCCTGCCAATATATAATGCGGCTGATTGCATCCATTCTTATGCCGTCAAAATGAAACTTCTCTATCCAGAAGTCAGCGGCAGACTGTAAAAAGCTGCAAACCTCACCTCTTGAATGCATGAAATTACAGCTGCCCCACTCGCTGTAACCAACTGCATCATTTGGATATTCATATAAATGTGTTCCGTCATAATTCGCCAGTGCATAGCTGTCAACTGCAAAATGTACAGGAACAAAGTCCATAATTACAGAAATATTATTATTGTGACATTTATCAATAAGCTCCATAAGTTCATAAGCTGTTCCGTATCGAGAAGTCGGACTGAAAAAACCTGTTCCCTGATAGCCCCATGATTCATCACATGGATATTCACTCAAAGGCATAAATTCTATAGCATTATAACCCATTTTTGTTACATATTCAATAAGTTCGTCAGCAATTTCCGAATATGTATACCAGCCGTTTTCATCTTCTTCATTTGTTTTCCATGAACCAAGGTGAACCTCATAGATGTTCAACGGCTTATCAATCATATTATTTCTTTTTTCAATCCATTTGCTGTCGCTGAATTTGTATTTTTTCAGGTCACGAATAATTGATGCACTGTTTGGCCTGAGCTCCATTCCATAGCCGTAAGGATCGCAGTGATCAGTACATCCACCCTTATAATAAATTTTATATTTATACATCTGACCTTCCAAAGCATCGGGAACAGTGCATGTATAAAAATTTCCGTCATAAGCCTTATTCATGGGGATTTCATTCCAGTCACTAAATTCGCCTATAAGGGAAATACGTTCCGCACCCGGAGCAAATGTACAAAACTCCACCCCATACTCCTTAACATGAGCTCCCATAAATTCATAGGCATCAAAGCTTTTTCCTGTATAAAAGTCATACAACTCCATATTATCAACTCCTTAAAAAAACTTTTCATTCACCAGATTATCTGCTCCAAATAAAAGCAGCATTTGACTATAATCATTTATGTCCAACAAGCCGCTGTATTCACTTAATTTGCAATCTTCGGATAAAACAGCTATTTCACTGTAATGCTGAGCTAAAAAAGGAATAAAACAATCAGCATATTCGTCCTTAATAAGAAGAAGCTTTTTATCATTGCTTACATCAGTTTTTATTATGATTAAACCGTTTTCATTACCCATATAAAATTTATAGCTGTCATTTGTATTAATAAAGGCTTTATCATACATACTTACATCAGTAGATTTACCGTTTTTATCATAAGCCTTCATACTTACAATTTTACTGCCTTTGTCATAATAATAAATATCAATTATATCTGCTTTTGTGCCTGTATAAAGCGTTTTATTATATAAGTTTCCCCTGAACTCGCTTGTTACATGTTCAATAGTATATTTATCATATGTTATTGGCATAAATCCAAGCTTTTGTATTACTGTTCTGTAAACACAATATGCACCATATGAAGTCCATCTGGTATCATTTCGGTAATAAATATAATTGTCATTGAGCATTTTAAGAATGCTGTAAGCATCTATCCTTTTTACACTGTTGTCCAACGCATTATAAAAGCTGTCAATCTGTGCCTTTTGTGTATATGAATTGAGATATTCGGGAAGATTATCACTGTATACACCGTCTGATGAAGGAACTGCAATTACATAAACCAAGTCATTGAATTTTTCTGCAAGCTCATTAATTGCTTCTGCACTTTTCCATTCGCTTTTTTCATCTCTGATTTCAGCATGCAACAGTCTTTCATCTGTGATAAAAACGTCATTTATTATGGGTTCGCCTTTATAAATATATAATTTCGCATTTACAGCAAGCATTTTACTTCTGAATGCAAAGTGGTCTGAAACGTAATTGCCTAAACTGCTGAAAAAAGTACCGTCTGCAAGTGAAGAAAGCGAGATTCTCGGAAGTTCAGCTAATCTTCTGTTTTCGTGAAATGAAATTTCACCCTTTTTTCTGATTAAGGTTGCCGCCATAAATAAAACTATTATAAAAGTAATAATAATACCAATTGCTTTTACTCTGATTTTTTTCATTTTCATTATCCCCTAAAATCGTATTATCATTTGCTGACTTTCTCCATTGCTTATTATTAACGCTGCTGAAGTTAAAAACAAAGCAGCTGAAATTACAGGAGAAACTATATTTACAATTACATCAATTCGTTTTCTATGTTTTAATTTCTCCAATAAATTTTTAAACAAGTCTGTAGACGCATAAATTGCTATGAGAAGAATAACTATATATGATTTCAAAAAGTAAATACCCGATGAATCAGCAATATTACCTGTTCCGCCAAGCATTGCTTTAAGATATTTAAAGGAATCCATAATTGATGATTCCATAAAAAACACCCAGCCAACTGACGTCACAATAAACGCATATAAAAATGCTGAAAGCTGATTGTAAAAATTCTTATTTATTTTAGACTCCGCAAATGAAGCTGTACCAATAATTAATCCCCATAAAAACTTATTTAAGCTTAATTCATAAAATAAACCTATAACCCCCCATATTAATATAAATACAAAGCAATTTGCTATTTTTTCTTTTCTCTGCAGCGGACTGTATATATAGTCACTGAACCATTTTGTCAGAGTTGTATGCCACCTTTTTGAAAACTCTTTCATTCCCATGCTTAAACTCGGATAATTAAAGCTGAAAGGAAGTCCTATTCCAAGCATTTCAGAAACTCCAACTGCCATATCTGTAATTCCCGATAATGTAAAATAAATTCTAAAACTGTATGCCAACACACCAAGCCATGAAGTCAGAACAGAAATTTCTTCCGGGTCATACATATTAACAGCAGTCCAAAGCCTGTACAGGCTGTCTGCAATTATTACTTTTTTTGCAAGTCCTTTGACAAAAACACTTACTCCTGTTCCGTAAGAAGTCAAGGATTTATCTGATTTTTTCAGTTCCATAAAAAAATTGTCATAAGAAATATATGGACCCATAGTAATCTTTGGAAAATAAGTAAGATATAATGTAAATTTTAAAAAGCTAAGTTCTTCCTTTAAGTTTCCTCTGCTTATTTCAAATATCGTTCCCAATGCAGATAAAGTACAGAAAGAAGCCCCGATAAAGACAAGCTGGCTGCTCCACGTCTTATTGGGAGGGCAATTGAACCATTCTCCGTATCTGCATATAAATACAAAAACAATATCAAATAAAACAGAAACAAAAAGAAGTAATCTTCTTACAGCATTATGGTTCTTGTATTTTCCTGTCATGTATAGCATCACATAATTTATCAATGAAAATCCTGCCAGATAGAAAACAGCATATATTCCCCTTGCAAAGAGAAAAATCATACTTAAAAACAACAATGATATATTTTTAAATCTTAACGGCAATACATTGCAAATTAAAACCGAAAAAGGAAGAAAGAAAAATATAAAAATGATACTGCTAAATTCCATTATCATTCTCCCTTATTCTGTTTACATATACTTCCAACTCTTCCCTGTTCATCATTGTATTTAAAACTTCCATAAGTGAAGATGATGACATAAGTGACGGAAGTCCAAGCATTTTCTGCAATTTATTTCGCAGATTTTTACTGTTTGTTCCTCCGCTCAGTCCAAGCTCATAAAAGGCATAATTGGTTATATCCGGAGCTTTTGTGTTTTCAGATGCAGAAATCCCGGCTTTTCTAAATGCTTCAAGAATAATTTCAGGCTTAATTCCCTCAACACCGAGCTTTCCCTCTGCTGATGCTTTTTCCTTTCTCTTTTCCTTGCCGAAAATATCAGGCATATAAACATGCTTTATTTTACCGTTATGAACAGCTCCCTTTAGATATCCCCTTATTCTGAAGCCTGAACTGTCTGAATCAGTAAGTATTATAACTCCTGTTTTTTCTGCATAATACCGAATCAAAGAAAGCTTTTCCTTATCCTTGAAAATTCCGTAGCCGTTTGTAGTTATGATTACAGCGTCAAATATTGACGCTAATTTTATTTTGTCATACTTTCCCTCAACTATAATCGCTTCATTTATCTTTATCATAAATCTCCTCCGAAACTCCAACTTATCAATAACAAAATCAACACATTGTTGCCTTAATTTTTAAGCATAAGCATTTTGGTTACAGCCTGTTCAAGAACTACCTTTTCATCTGCTCCGGAAGAATTAAGCATTACAGCAGTATCACGCAATATTTGTATACAGCTGCGAAGTTTTTGAATTGACATTCTTGAACAGTCCCTGAAAGCATTTTTTACTACAAATTCACGCACATAGCCAAAATCGTTTGTCATATTTCCTATTGTTCTTCCTGATTTCTTTGCTGCTGATGCTCTGTAAAGGTCAATAAAAGCAGAGGATACAGCCGAAAGTATACTGCCCCTGTTAACCTTTTGGGCAAGAAGATTATCAAGTGCTTCAAATGCTGATATTTTATTAAATGATGCAATTGCATTGGCTAAGGAATATACTGTTGTATCGTCCTGATGTGCTACCATAAGCTCCAGCATTTCAGAGGTAATTACTCCGCCGTTTGCATAGGCACAAAGCTTTTCTACCTCATTGCTTATCATAAGCGGATTTGAAAGACACATTGACGCCAGCTGCTGTGCTGTTCCTATTGAAATTTCGCATCCTCTTTTTGATACAGAGCCTACTATTGTTTTAGCAAGTTCGGCAGGTGTTTTAAGCTCCTGTTCGCATACTATTCCGTTTTTAGCAGCAAAGTCAACAAGCTTTTTATTTTTCCCTGTAATCGTTTTCTTTCCGTTTTTCAGGTCAAATCCTGTAACATTAAAAATAACAACAGTCTGCTGAGGAATTTTCTTTAATGCTTCAATAAGAGTTTTTGTGATATCTTCACGCATCTCATCACAATTATAATCATTAATCAATACACAATTGTATTCACACATCATAGGCAGCATTTCAATAGTATCGCAAAAAGACGGAATATGAATATCCTTTCCGTTAATTTTAGTCAGTGCAAAGTCTTCCATATCTCCGACTGTCTGCTTTATAAGCAGTCTTGTAAGGCTTTCAACTCCGCTTACGTTTCTGCCGAAAAAATAATATAAGTTTTTTATATCACCTTTTTTTATCTGTGAAGTAACTTCACGAACGTCAATCTGAGCCATTACAATCTCCTTATTCTAATTTTATCTGATTTTAATTCCATTTCAAAATTATTTATACCGCTTATTACGTCTTTATTGTCCAACTCATCAATATATACTGCTGTTTTACAGTTATCATAACAGCTGCATTTCTTTGTAAAATTACCATAAAATACTGCTGCATCATAATATTCTTCACCACTATAACTGCATTCTGCAAAAAGTATGGATAAATTTCCGAAGTATATAATTACCTTGTCATTGTTATAAACAATCTTATAATTATCATAAGTTATATCAAATCCTGATTCATTACAGCAATATATTTCTGAATTAATGTTACCCCAATTTTCTGAAAATGTCAATTGTGAACTTATAAAACAATTTTTTATATCTCTGCTCAGCTCTTTATAATATGTTGAAAGAACTGAATTCTGCTTTTTGTTTATAATCAGATTATTAATTTTCTCAACACTGTTTTGCTTTATGTACTTTTCAACATACAATGCAGATTTATAATGTCCGCTTAAATCAATAATGTCTGCATTCCCGTTGTACAATACACATACAGCAGAATTGTAGCCGCTTCCTAAAACAGCTAATATAAATTTATTTTCCCTTGCTTTCATGATGTATACTGATGATATTGAAAATAATACCATGCTTAATACAACAGAATAAATCAGATATTTTCTCTTTTTAAAAATCAGGCAGACAAAAATAATTAATACCGTCAGCAGAATTGAAATATAAAAAAGTTTATCGGAACTTGATAAAACTGAAATTTTAAGATTGCCTAAATAATCAGAAAGTTTCAATATTATCTTTATGATAAATTTTGCCGGATACAAAAACGAAACAAGTCCGCCTGATAAAGCGTAAAGAAATCCTATTACAAGAACCAATGTACACATCGGCACAATTATAAGATTTGAGATTGGAGAAATAATTGAAATTTCCTCGAAATAATAAAGTCCTGCCGGCACAACTGCCACTCCTGCACATATAACAGAAACAACACTTTTCAAAAATTTATATCCATAATTCTTATCAGGAATAGTTTCTGTTATATACGGTGCAGCAACGCCAATTCCAAATGTTCCGCTTACTGAGAGCCAAAAACCTGAACTTTCAATTACAAATGGATTTATAATTCCTATAAATAAAACTGCAATTGCCAATGAATTAAATGTATCGGACTGACGTCTGAAAAGCTTTGCACTATATACAATAAGCAGCATTATTGATGCTCTGATTACTGATATTGATGAGCTTACCATATTTATCATAACAAACAGAAATAATGCAAGTATGAAAAATGATAAAATTCTGTTTGCTTTCAGCAGTTTAAGTATATACATAATGACTCCTGCCATTATTGCAGCATGAAGTCCTGACACAGCCATTATATGTCCTATTCCGCAGCGGTAAAGCATTGTTTTGTCTGTATTTTCAAGATTACCCTTTTCGCCGAAAAGCATACCGGACATAAATTCGCCTTCCCTGCCCATTTTTACAGTGAAATCAGATAAAAGCTTTTCTCGGTATGACATAAGCATTCTTTTTATTTTATGTGAATTATTATGCACAATCTGTATATTTTCAGCGTTATTAACCGTTAAATAAATACCTGATGATTTATAATATGTCTCGCTGTCAAAAAGATAATCAGATGTCATTTTTTCTGCCTCAGCCTTAAAGGAAATTTCATCACCTGTTTTACAATTAAAGGCATCCGCATAAAGATTTAATTCAGCATCTGTCTTATCATTTATTTTGCCTTTTAAAGTATACCTTGCTTTTTCGTTATCATAGTAATCTGTATTTTTAATTTCGCCATAAAAACTAATTTCAGTACCACTGAAAGCCGTTACTTTTTCATAATCTGCATTTTTCAGATTATACATTCCCATTGCAAATACAAAAAATACAGCAAGAAACACCGCTTTTCCGTATTTTTGCCTGAACAAGAGAAGTATCCCGATTAAAACTGTTGAAAGTCCTATAACAAAGAAAACAAATTTCCAGCCTGTAAAAAAGGAAGCGAAAAACAGACCCAGCATATAAGAAATTGCCGCATAAATCATTTTTCGCTTCATAAATATTATACCTTATTTAAAAAAGAGAGGAAGTTTTTCAAGAAAAATAATATCTTTCCTATCAGCTGCATCACCCTCTGCAAGAACTGCCGCTTTACCAACAATGATACCGTCAGCACTTTCTGTAAGTTTTTCAAGTGCTCTCAAGGATTCTCCTGTACTGATTACATCATCCACAATAAGTACCCTTTTTCCTTTAAGAAGTTCAGCTTTTTCACCGTCAAGGTAAAGAGTCTGAACAGAAGAAGTTGTTATTGATTTAACTTCCACTGAAACAACGTTTGTCATATAAAGCTTTACTGATTTTCTTGCCACTACATAAGGAATTCCAAGCTGTCTTGACATCTCATAGGCTAACGGTATTCCCTTTGACTCAGCTGTAAGAATCACATCACATTCAGGTGCTTTCTTTATAAGCTCCTCTGCTGATTTTATTGTAAGCTCCACATCGGAAAACATGATAAAAGCTGCAATGTCAATTTTATCATCCAAAGGACATAGTTTCAAATCTCTTTTAAGTCCTGCAACATTAATTGTATATTTTTCCATTTCGTCACCTATTCTACAGGATTAACTGCTTCGACACCCCAGCCCATTTTTACTCCTGCAAGCAAATGGAAGTGAAGATGATGAACAGTCTGACCTGCATTCTCTCCGCAGTTTGTGATAATTCTGAACCCGTCTGAAATTCCCAGTTCTTTTGCAATTTTTGCAGCAACCTCAAAAATATGAGCAACCACTGCTGAATTTTCAGCAGTAATTTCTGACGCTCCGCTTATATGCTCCTTAGGAATTATCAGATAATGTATTGGTGTTATAGGTGCAATATCCTTAAAGCAATATACAAGCTCATCTTCATAAACCTTAGTACTTGGAATTTCTCCATTTGCAATCTTACAGAAAAGACAATCCATAATTAACCTCCTATCAATTCTTTAACTATTCCTGATAAAGCAAGAAGTGCCTCATCAATCATATATGTCTTGCCAATGCCTGCCATAGCATTATCCGGACGTCCGCCGCCCTTGCCGCCTGTAACAGCTGCAACTCTCTGCACGATTTTTCCGGCATTTGCACCTCTTTTTACAGCCTCAGGAGTGCATACACAATAGAATGTACCCTTTTCACCTGAAGTACCTGCAAAAAGTGCTATTGCACATTCAGCCTTTTCCTTTATACCATCGCCCAGCTTACGGAGCATTTCAGGCGTTGCACCGTTCAGCATTGCTGAAACTATTTTAATTCCGTTGATTTCCTCTGCACTGTCAAATATATTTGAAATTTGTGCATTAGCTATCTGCTGATTCAGTGATTCTATTCTCTTATCCTTTTCCTTGCACTCTGCAAAAATTGCGGCACATTTTTCAGGAAGTTCTGTCAGATTTGCAAGTTTTAGTACTTTTGCAGATTCAGTAATAGTATTCTTATAGCTGTTTATAAGTTCAAGTACACCTGCACCCGTAACTGCTTCGATACGTCTTACACCTGCTGCAACTGAGCTTTCAGATACAATTTTGAACAAACCGATTTGTGAAGTATTTGAAATATGAGTACCGCCGCAGAATTCTATTGAAAAATCTCCTACGCTTACTACTCTTACTATATTGCCGTACTTTTCACCAAAGAGTGCCATAGCTCCAAGCTTTCTTGCTTCTTCAATCGGCATTTCCTTCATTGTAACATCTATAGCTTCAAAAATCTTTTCATTTACAAGTCTTTCAACTTCTGAAAGTTCTTCAACTGTCAATGCACTGAAATGTGAGAAGTCAAAACGGCATCTTTCACTGTTTACAAGCTGACCTGCCTGATGAACATGTTCACCGAGAACCTGTCTTAAAACAGCTTGCAGAATATGAGCTGCGGTATGATTTTTCATTGTTGACTGTCTTGTTTTCCTGCATATTTCAGCAGCAGCCTTATCGCCTGTTTTAAGTGTTCCTTCTTCAACTGTACCAACATGGAGATAGTGACCGTCCTCCGTTTTTGTTGTACCTGAAACTATAAATGTTGCTTCATTTGTTGTAATTTTACCAACATCGCCGACCTGTCCGCCGCTTTCAGCATAAAATGGTGTTTTATCAAGAACAACTACAGCATTTTCTCCTTCATTTATATAATCACGCTTTTCAGCACCGACATATATTGAAAGAATCTCTGTATCACTTTCTGCAAAGCTTGTATAGCCTGTAAATACTGTCTTAGGAGCGTCAATTTTAATGCTGTTGTCAGCCCATGATGAGTTAGCCTTTGCAAGATGATCTGCTCTTGCCATATCACGCTGTTCCTTAACAAGCTCTGCAAAGCGGTCAGCGTCAACCTTTATGCCTTTTTCTTCGCATATTTCAATTGTAAGGTCAATCGGGAATCCGTATGTATCTGAAAGTTTGAATGTATCCTCACCTGAAAGTATCTTTTCTCCGCCGTCACTGAGAATTTTATCAATAAATCCGTTAAGAAGCTCTGAACCCTTATCAACTGTCTTTGCAAATGCTTCTTCCTCAACTGAAATTATCTTCTTAATGTAATCTCTCTTTTCGGCAAGCTCAGGATATGCACATTCATTTTCCTTTATTACTGTGTCACATACTTCACAGAGGAAAGGGCGTGTAATCCCAAGCATTCTTCCATGACGTGCAGCACGTCTGAGAAGTCTTCTGAGAACATATCCTCTGCCCTCGTTTGACGGCATTACACCGTCACCAACCATAAATGTTGTACTTCTGATGTGGTCTGTAATTACACGAAGTGAAACATCTGTCTTGTCGTCTTTTTTATATTCAACACCTGCTATTCTGCAAATGTGCTTCATAATATTCTGAACAGTATCAACTTCAAAAAGATTATCAACACCCTGCATTGCACAAGCAAGCCTTTCAAGTCCCATACCTGTGTCTATATTTTTGCTTGCCATTTCAGCATAGTGACCGTTTCCGTCACTGTCAAACTGGCTGAAAACAAGATTCCATATTTCAATTACACGATCACAGTCACTTGCCTGTTCAAAGCTTTCAAAAGGTCCATAGCTTTCGCCTCTGTCAAAGTGAATTTCAGAACATGGACCGCATGGACCTGAGCCATGCTCCCAGAAATTATCTTCCTTTCCAAGACGGATAATGCGTTCCTTTGGAATACCGATATTGTTCATCCAGATCTGCTCTGCTTCATCATCACTCTCGAAAATTGTTATCCAAAGCTTATCAGCAGGAATTTCAAGAATCCTTGTAAGAAATTCCCAAGCCCATTCAATAGCTTCAGTTTTAAAATAATCTCCAAAAGAGAAGTTGCCGAGCATTTCAAAATATGTACCATGACGTGCAGTTTTTCCGACACGTTCAATATCAGGAGTTCTTATACATTTCTGACATGTAGTTACTCTTTTATTCGGAGGAACAGCCTGTCCCAAAAAGAATTTCTTTAAAGGAGCCATACCTGAATTAATAAGAAGCAAGCTTTTATCCCCCTGTGGAATAAGTGAAGAGCTTGCCATTCTTGTGTGATTCTTGCTTTCAAAGAAAGAAAGATATTTTTCACGAAGTTCATTTAAGCCTGTCCACTGCATTATAAATACTCCATTCTGCCGCTTGAAACGGCTCATTATACTTTTGAGAACCAAATAAAAAAGCTCCGCCGCCAAAATGGGACGAAAGCTTCGTGGTACCACCCAAATTCAAAAATGCAATGCATTTTCCTCATAAGTCTTTAACGCAGACAATACGCACAGCTTTCACCGCATAACTACGGAGTAGCACCTGTCATGTATTAAAAAGCTTTCACCAAACACTTTCTCTCTGGATAATACATCCGCAAACCATACAAAGTAATTGTACAGTACAGCTTATAACAGTCAGTTCCGTCATAGTTAAAATACATTATTCACATATATCTGTCAGCAAAAACAGATATTTACCTTTATATTATAGCAAAAAAACAGAAAAAGTCAATTACTTTTTATATTTTTCTGAATTTTTTCAATTATTTCTCTGAATACAGGTGCAGCCGAATCATTGCCGTAACCGCCGTCCTCAACCAAAACCGTTATGGCATATTTGGGTTCGTTGACCGGGAAATAACCAGTTATCCATGCATTACAGTATTCAATGCCGTTTTCATCAAACCGACCTGTTTGTGCTGTTGAGGTTTTTCCTGCTGCCATAACATTATACGGCTTTGCATTTGAAGAATCATTATTATTTATCGCTGACGCCATTAGACGCCGCAATGCTTTTGCTTCCTTTTCTTCCATAGTATATGCAAGCTGAGGTTCTTTTTCATTCTTTACATTTATCCCATCATCTGTCAATCCTCTTATTACACGAAGTACAGGCATATTTCCGTTATTTGCAATTGCACAGGTCATCTGGCAGACCTGTAAGGGAGTTGCTGTCAGAATCCCCTGTCCAAATGAGAAATTCGCAAGCTCTGCCGGAATTGATAACTCTTTTACAGTCGGCAGTATTCCTGCTGAACCGTTTACTCCTGCACAAAGCTGAATTTCACGTCCGAAACCAAGTGTAAAAGCAGTATCACGCAGACTTTCAACATCTAACAGCTTGCTTAATGCTATAAAATAAGTATTGCATGAATTTGCCATTGCCTGAGTCAAATCCTGTTGGCCATGTCCGTTATGATCGTGACACTTAAAAATCTGACCGTTTATTTCGATTTCTCCTGTACAATCATACAAAAAATCAGCATATCCGCTTTTTATTGCCTCACACGCTGTAACCAATTTGAAAATTGAGCCTATACTATAAGAATAAAGGCATCTGTTTATCATGGGAGAATTTTCATCATTCAATGCTGTTTCGAGGTCATCAAGAGAATATGTCGGCCGACTTACCATTGTAAGAATATCACCTGTTTTTATATCAGCAACCAATACAGCACCCTTTTCAATTTTTTCAGATGCCCTTTCACAAATATGCTGTATATTATAATCAATAGTTGTTACAACTCCTGAGGTTATTTCACCGCACTTCTCAATATGCCTGCCCTCACCCCACAATATTCCTCCAAAGCCATCACAGTTATATGTCACTGTATTTACATAATCCGAATTTCTCAAAATACGGTTATATGCATATTCAAGTCCTGAAACGCCTTCTCCCTGAGATGTATATCCGATTAAATGCTGTGCAGGCTGATTTTCACTGTACCTTACAGGAATTTCAAAAGAAACTGAATATATATTTTCATCAGCAGGGCATATGCTTTCAAATGCAAACGGTACTTTTTCTGAAGAAAGCTTATTAAATTCCGTTCTGTCTGAAGCTATGCTTCTGTATTTTGTTATATCTCCGCTGTTGGCAATTACTGTTATATATTTAGACTTTTCATTAACAAGCGGTATAAAATTCCTGTCATATATAAGACCGTCTCCCGCATTGACTTTAACTGTATATTTCCCGTAATTCATAGCTTTCTGTGCATATTCAGCCTTTGTTGCCAAATCAAAATACCTTAAAATAATAAAAGCTAAAACAGCAGTAAAAATAAACGCCATTAAAAAAATTCTTTTGTCAAGAGGATAACGCTTAATTTTAATCACTCCTTAAGCACTCAAATCATTATACAGCACCACACAAGTTACTTCCAAAAATTTTGTGCGCTTTATAATAATTTCCTCTTTTTTAAAAATTATACTTCATGAGATACAGAACGGACTTTTCGTATATCAAGAAAAAAGGCGAAAGCATGACTGCCGCAAAAAGTATAATAATTCGATTTTAACGCAAAATAAATCTGAAAAAATCTTATAACCTGTTTTCATTGATAAAATAATTAGCAGTTTAAATTATTATATCGTCTTAATGCATATTTTAAACCGGATATTTTGTCTAAAATGAATAAAAAAACAAGTTGGGATTGAGAATAATATTCAATTCAAAAGGATTGACAAAAAAATAACAACGTTGTATAATTAATTACAGGAGATAATTAATATGCATTTTCAACTGCATGTTTCCGAAAGGATAAGGGAAAGCCGAGAGGCAGAGCTCGCTCCTTCTTATAAGACTGCTTTGAACGCATTTATATGTGTATTGCTGTCTTAATTAATTATGCATATCGCAATATTATATATTATTGAATGGAGAGTATCTTTATGAAAGAAGAAACAGTAAAGAACACAGGCTTAATCGATACTGTTGAAACACTTGAAGCTAAGCTTGCTGAGGTTAAGGCTGCACAAGCTGAATTCGCTACTTTTTCTCAGGAAAAGGTTGACGCTATCTTCAAGGCTGCGGCTATTGCTGCTAACAAACAGCGTATTCCTCTCGCTAAAATGGCTGTAGAAGAAACAGGTATGGGTGTTGTTGAAGATAAGGTTATCAAGAACAACTATGCTGCTGAATACATCTATAACGCTTACAAGAACTGCAAGACTTGCGGCGTTATTGAAACAGATTCAGCTTATGGCACAATGAAAATTGCTGAACCAATCGGCGTTATCGCTGCTGTAATCCCTACTACAAACCCAACTTCAACTGCTATTTTCAAGACACTTATCGCTTTAAAGACAAGAAACGCTATTATCATTTCTCCTCACCCAAGAGCAAAAAAATCAACTATTGAAGCTGCTAAAATCGTTCTTGATGCTGCTGTGGAGGCAGGTGCACCAAAAAATATTATTGCATGGATTGATGTACCAAGCCTTGAACTTACAAACACGGTAATGAAGGAAGCTGACATTATCCTCGCAACAGGCGGTCCGGGAATGGTTAAGGCTGCTTATTCAAGCGGTAAGCCGGCTCTCGGTGTTGGTGCCGGAAATACTCCTGCTATTATTGACAGCTCTGCTGACATTCTTCTTGCCGTTAACTCAATTATTCACTCAAAGACTTTTGATAACGGTATGATTTGTGCTTCTGAACAGTCAGTAATCGTTGATAAGAAAATTTACGATAAAGTTAAAAAAGAATTTGAATTCAGAGGATGCTATATTCTCAAGGAAGATGAAACTGAAAAGGTTAGAAAGACTATCCTTATCAATGGTGCTTTAAATGCCAAAATCGTTGGTCAGTCTGCATACACTATCGCAAAACTTGCAGGTGTAGATGTTCCTGAAGATACAAAAATCCTCATCGGTGAAGTTACTTCTGTTGACCTCAGTGAAGAATTTGCTCACGAAAAGCTTTCTCCTGTACTTGCTATGTATAAGGCTGATGATTTCAGCGATGCTGTTGAAAAGGCTGACAGACTTGTTCAGGACGGCGGTTACGGTCATACATCGTCACTCTATGTTAATGCAGTAACTGAAAAAGAAAAGATTGACACATTTGCTGCAAGAATGAAAACATGTCGTATTCTCGTTAATACTCCATCTTCACACGGCGGTATCGGTGACCTTTATAACTTCAACCTTGCACCGTCACTTACACTTGGCTGCGGCTCATGGGGCGGCAACTCAGTTTCTGAAAACGTTGGTATCAAGCATCTGCTTAACATTAAGACTGTAGCTGAGAGGAGAGAAAATATGCTTTGGTTCAGAACACCTCAGAAGGTTTACTTTAAGAAAGGTTGTCTGCCTGTAGCTCTTGATGAATTGAAAACTGTTATGGGCAAAAAGAAGGCATTTATCGTTACAGACCAGTTCCTCTATCAGAATGGTTATACAAAGTGCATTACTGATAAGCTTGATGAAATGGGCATTAAGCATACTACATTCTTTGATGTTGCTCCTGACCCGACTCTTGCTTCTGCAATGGAAGGTGCAAAGGCTATGACTGCTTTCGGTCCTGACTGCATTATTGCTGTCGGCGGCGGTTCAGCTATGGACGCAGGTAAAATTATGTGGGTTCTTTATGAGCATCCTGAAGCTGACTTCATGGATATGGCTATGCGTTTCATTGATATCAGAAAGAGAGTTTACACATTCCCTAAGATGGGCGAAAAGGCTACATTTATTGCTGTTCCGACATCTTCAGGTACAGGTTCTGAGGTAACTCCGTTTGCTGTTATTACTGATGAAAAGTCAGGTACAAAGTATCCGCTTGCTGATTACGAACTTCTTCCTAATATCGCTATTATTGATGCTGATATGATGATGAATCAGCCTAAGGGTCTTACATCTGCATCAGGTATTGACGCTATGACCCATGCTCTTGAGGCTTATGCTTCTGTAATGGCTACTGATTATACAGACGGTCTTGCTCTTAAGGCTCTTAAAAATATCTTTAAGTATCTCCCGTCAGCATATGAGAACGGTGCTAATGATCCGATTGCAAGAGAAAAAATGGCTGATGCTTCAACAATGGCAGGTATGGCATTTGCAAACGCATTCCTTGGTGTTTGTCACTCAATGGCTCATAAGCTTGGTGCATTCCACCACCTCCCACACGGTATTGCAAACGCTCTCCTCATCAACGAGGTTATGAAGTTCAATATTGCTACTGCTCCAAGAAAAATGGGTACTTTCTCACAGTATCAGTATCCGCATGTTCTTGAAAGATACGTTGAATGTGCTAACTTTGTTGGCGTTACAGGTAAAAATGATATGGATACTTTCAATAAGTTCCTTGAAAAGATTGATGAACTTAAAGAAAGAGTTGGAATTAAAAAGACTATTAAGGATTACGGCGTTGATGAAAAGTACTTCCTTGATACTCTTGATAATATGGTTGAACAGGCATTTGATGACCAGTGTACAGGCGCTAACCCACGTTATCCACTTATGAAGGAAATTAAGGAAATGTACCTTAAGGTTTACTACGGCGAATAATTATTTATAAATATATTGAGGCATGATTAATTTCATGCCTCTTTTTTTGCTCCACCAATTAAATCTTGAAGAATTTATGCGAAGGATTGACAATGAAATACAAGAAAGAAAAACGCAGGCATACTGACGTACGCCAAGGCTTTCTGACACAGTATTTTACTGTCAGGACAAGCAGAAAAATTTAATGCAATACCGCACAAAGCTTGTGCGGTATTGCATTAAGAGTTAGTTGGAAGAGCAATATAACCTGTCCGCATAAATTGTTTACATACATAGCTTCTCAAGTTGGTTTCTCAGCTTTTTTATTATCTTTTTTTCAAGTCTTGATATATATGACTGCGAAATTCCGATTATCTCAGCAACTTCTTTCTGCGTTTTCTCCTTTCCGTCTATAAGTCCAAAACGCATTTCCATTATTTCCCGCTCACGTCCGCCAAGTTCACAAACAGCATTTCTCAGCATTTCACGCTCTGCTTCATTTTCTATGCCTTTATTGACAATATCCTCATCTGTTCCTAAAATATCCGAGAGCAAAAGCTCATTTCCGTCATAATCAATATTAAGCGGTTCATCAATAGAAAGTTCATTGCGATATTGAGATGACTTTCTCAAAAACATCAATATCTCATTTTCTATACATCTTGATGCATATGTTGCGAGCTTTATTTTCTTATTCGGACAAAATGTATTTACTGCTTTAATGAGTCCGATAGTACCGATTGAAACCAGATCCTCTACTCCGATACCGGTGGACTCAAATTTCTTTGCAATATAAACTACCAATCTTAAATTATGTACAATAAGCTGTTCACGAGCATTGCTGTCATTTTGTTCAAGCATTTCAAATACTTTTGTTTCCTCTTCTCTTGAAAGAGGCGGCGGCAGTGTATCAGGCCCGTTTATATAGTGAACCTTTCCACTCATTATTTTTTTTATTTTTTTCAATAATTCTGAAAATATCTGCATTATAAGCTCCTTTCTGTCCTTCTTTTAAAATAAAATATTTATATTATACTTTTTAATGCAAATTTGCAAATAGCTCTAAAAAATTTTCAGACTATAAATTAAACTTTTAAAAGCTTTGGATTAAAAATCGCCTCGCTCTCACTGCTTTTTATTCCAATAAGTACGTCTACGCCTTTTTTAAAAGCTGTATCCTCATTTACAATTATCACCTCATCAGGCGTAAAAACAGGTATCATACCACTGTTTCCTATTGTTGAATATGGTATTAAACGAAAACCTTTCGGAAGTTTTGCAGATTCATTTATACTGTTAACATTCAATATTGATGAAAGACTCTCAATACTGCAAATTATAACAGGTTTACCGCTGAAAAAATCCACAAGAGAATTTCCTGTATCAGCAAGTCCGTCTATTGACGTCATTCTCCCTTTATACTTTACATATATTTTATATTTTAAGCCAAGTGCCGAACTCTTGTCAATGAAAAAACGTGTTATACATAACGAAAAATAAAGCACAGCAGTTACAATTATCAAAAGCAGCAATGAAAAATCGATATAAAAATATGTATTATTAAAATGAACAAATGACGGCTGCAGCCATATATATACTGCATAAATCACTCCTGCAAAAATGAAGTTTGACATGATAAAGCAAAAAAAGTTAATAAGCAGTCTGGTTTTATCATGAAATCCAAAGGCAGCAGCTACAATAGTCAATGCGGCAAAAAGTTTTATTATTATATTTACTGCACTATTTAACCTAGGCAGCAAAATCATAAGTGAATATATGCTTCCATACGCTGATGTAAACAAACATCTTAGCATATTTATTCGGCTGTGAGTTATTTTTGCTGTTGTTCTAAGCAAAAAGAAATTAACATATATATTCAAAACTATTAAAATATCAATATATAACGTCTGCATTTCATCACCGCCTGTTATTATTATAATGCAGAGCTTGTGCGATTTATGTCAAATTTATAATGTCAGAAATAATCCATATTAAAGACAATTGCACATCTTCCTGATGTGTTCAACCATTTCTCTGCTTTGAAATCTTTTCATAAAATTCTCTCTTATATAGACAAATCAGGATATACTTGATGAGCTTCTGTCTTGAAATCAAACTGTACAAACCATCGTATTAACAGCCCACCAGATAATAAAACATCCCCGGGCTTTAGCTCGGGGATTAATAATTTTATGTTACTTTACAAATCATTTGTTATCAGGTGGGTAGATGATATGACAGAAAATTAGTCAGCAGATATTTCACAAGGCTGTCAGTCAGGCTTTACACAATGCTGTATTTATTTGCTTTTATTCTTTTTGTCTTTAACAATTATGCTTTTTTCTTCTGTAAAATAATCATTTGTATTGGCAGAAAGTTGTTTCTTTACTAAACGACTATTAACAGTTTCTTTAAACATAGGATAAATAACTGCAAAGCATGGAACAGCTAAAATCATTCCGACAAATCCAAAAAGTCCGCCGCCAATGACAATAGAGAATAAAATCCAAAATGCATTCATGCCCAATTGATTTCCTAATATTTTGGGTCCGATTACATTACCGTCGAGCTGCTGCAATATAATTATCATTATTATAAACGCAACTGTTTTGCTTGGATTTGAAAGAAGAATTAAAAGTGCTGAAGGAACTGCGCCTATAATTGGCCCAAAGAATGGAATCATATTCGTTACACCAACTATTACACTTATAAGTACAATATATGGTAAATCCAAAACATTCATAGCAACGAAACATATCATTCCTATTATAAAAGAGTCCAGAGCCTTTCCTGATAAAAATGATATAAATTTTTCGTTTGCATCTCGACTGAAACTTAAAATTTTACTGCTTTTTTGTTCACTGAAAAAAGCATATACAACCTTTTTTGCCTGTGCTGTAAACAATTCCTTGCTGAACAATAAATAAACAGATACTATTGCACCTATTAAAAAGTCCTTCACTCCTGATATAAATGATAATGCACTTCCTGTAAGATTTGCAAGCAGTCCGCCCTTTGAAAAAAGATTTTCAAGCTGAGGCTGCAATGAATTTGCCATAGACAGTGCAACAGATTCTATTGTATCCATTTGATCATAAATAAATTTCTTTATTTCAGGATTTGCGTTTTTCAATTTCTCAAATTTATTTTCAACAAAATGCTGTATGTTATCAAAGTAACTTTGCATATTATTCAAAATATTTTCAATACTTGATATTATTTCAGGAACTATACTTGCAATCAATGCGAAAATTGCTGCAAAGAATATTGTCATGGTTATCAGTATTGATATTGCTCTGGCTATTTTTTTATGCGGTTTCTTTCGATTAGTAAGCTTTGAAATATACTTTTCTACGAACCTTAGTATTGGATTTAACAGATATGCAATGACAAGTCCCCATATAATAGGTGCTGTTACCTTTAAAAGCTTGTTGAGATAAACCTGTAAAATTGATATTTTAAATATTGCTATTATTATCAGCAGACATATCGTAAAGGTTATTATAACATAGCCTGCTATAGTATTATACTTGGAATTAAATTTAAATTTCATTAAATTACTCCCATTTTTAATCATTCAGATACTTTGTGATAATTTCCTTTACAATTCCGGGATTTGCTTTACCCTTTGAAGCTTTCATACATTGTCCTACCAAATAACCAAGTGCATTCGTCTTTCCGTTTTTGTAGTCGTTTACAGATTTCTCATTTGCTGCAAGAATATCCTTTGCAAGCTTTTCAAGGAAGTCTGTATCAGAATTTTGTGCAAGACCCTGTTCCTCTATTATTTGTGCAGGTTCTTTATCCTCATTAATTATAATTTCAAAAACTTTTTTAGCCGCAGAATTCGAAATTGTACCTTTTTCAACTTCTGCAATAAGTACGGCAAGTCTTTCAGCATTAAGAGGAGTATCAAGGATACTCTTTCCTGTATCATTCGTATATTTTGATATATCTGCAAGTATCCAGTTGCTTATATTCTTTGCTGTACACTTGCCAAGAGCTGTACACTCATCAAAAAGCTTTGATTTGTCAATTGATTCTGCAATAAGTGTTGCATCAACCTGAGAAAGTCCAAAGTCCTTTACATAGCGTGATATTTTCTTGTTAGGAAGCTCCGGTATGCTCTCTTTAAGTTTCTGTATCCTGTCCTCATCAATAACAATAGTAAGCAAATCAGGTTCAGGAAAATAGCGGTAATCCTGTGCATCTTCCTTTGTACGCATAGTAAAGCTCATGCCCTTTGCATCGTCCCAGCGGCGTGTTTCCTGTATTACAGTCCCCCCTGCTTCAAGAACCTCAATTTGTCTTTTAGCCTCGTATTCAATTCCTCTTACTGCTGCACTGAAACTATTTACATTTTTCATTTCGCAGCGTGTACCAAATTCTGATGAACCTTTTTCTCTAACAGAAACATTAACATCACAGCGGATTGAACCCTCCTGCATTTTGCAGTCTGATATATTTATATATTGTAATATCGACTTTATTGTTTCAAGATATGCCTTTGCTTCTGCAGAACTTCTTATATCAGGCTCTGAAACAATTTCAATAAGCGGTACACCACAACGATTCAGGTCAACGAGTGAACCTGCAAAAGATTCATCATGCAAAAGCTTTCCTGCATCCTCTTCAATATGAATTCTTGTTACGCCAATTGTTTTTTCAATTCCGTCAACCATAATGTCCAGATGACCGTTTTCACAAAGCGGAACTTCTGCCTGTGAAATTTGATATGCTTTTGGCAAGTCAGGGTAAAAATAGTTTTTTCTGTCCTGCTTGCATACACTGTTAATCTTACAGTTTAAAGCATGTCCCATTTTTATTGCATAGTCCACAACCTTTTCATTTAAAGTCGGAAGTGTTCCCGGCATACCCATGCAGATAGGGCAAACCTGTGTGTTTACTTCAAGTCCGAAAGCATTGCGGCAGTCGCAGTAGATTTTCGATTCTGTATTAAGTTCAGCATGAACTTCAAGTCCGACTACTATTTCATAATCTTTCATTATTTTTAATTCTCCCTTTTTATTATTCTCCACCTCATTTTGCATTTATATATAAATTAAATTTTTACTGTAATATTTCTGCTGAATTACTGGGGCAAACCTTTCTGAAGAAAGGTTCTTCCCCAGACCCCTTTCCAAAGACTTTTATACTATTTTTTCAAATGGGCTTTTGCCCATTTGAAAAAATCAT
>SAMEA104315421__coassemble_784_pt1 | contig 28192 bp, 29 predicted proteins | sample SAMEA104315421__metabat2_low_PE_050 | metagenome-assembled genome bin SAMEA104315421 (sample SAMEA104315421) | gut metagenome | biome: Monkey gut; feature: monkey-associated habitat; material: faeces | place: China | collected 2013
ATCCAACACTGGATGAACAATTATCCAAGGAAAAAGCTCGCATGGCTTTCTCCTTACGATGTGTCACTTCCACTAAATCTTTCTCCAAATCTTTGGTGACATTTTATATTGCAATTTTCAAATTATAAATAAATGAATGTTTCTCTTGACATTTACATTCCGTTGTGCTAAAATTAGTGTATAATGTATCTGGGTGTGGCGCAGATGGTAGCGCGCTACCTTGGGGTGGTAGAGGCCGTGGGTTCAAGTCCCGTCACTCAGACCATGACGAGTGTTCTTACAGTATTTGAAATGTTGTAGAACACTCGCTTTTTTATATTGCAATATGGCATGGTTCGTAGTTTACGACCATGCCTTTTCTTTTATTTACGGACACCTGAGAATATAAACAGTCAATAGTGAATCTGTACCATGCGGGCAAGACGTATTCGGAAATACATAAGGAATACGGAGTTTCCCATGGACTATACAATGGCTGAGTTTCAGCAGTTGGCGGATTATGCTCTCGAACTCAGAAGCAAGACGGAGAGTGGGGAAATTTAGTTTGAGGAGTATAGGGTAGAGCTGCGGACGTATGTCTTTTATTTTTATATGCCCTATTCCTTGGTTTACACGCTGTAATAACTCCCTGTATCGCACAACAGTGTGGTGACGCAGTTCACCGCTTTTCTCTTTCAGATTAATAACATATTCAGCATATTCCCCGAACTTTTGACGGCCATCACCTATCAGTCCTTGTCGGCACTGTTCTTCAAAAAGTGTTGCCTGCTTTTGTACTTCCTTTTCAATCCGTTTAGCGGACATATCAGAAGCAGGACGCCATGTCATTTCGTAAGGCTTAAGCTGTTTGCCATTGCTGTCATACCCCCTTGAAACCCTTATTCTGTAGCTTATTATCTCCCCTTTCTTATTCTTCCTCGCTGATATGTTCGCCATTGCTTTCGGCCTCCTCAGTAATAAACTCCTCAAATTTATCAATTATTTCATTTGAAAAGTTTTCTAAATGCTTAAAAAATTCCCATTTTTTAACTTTGAACCATTTCTCATCGTTTTCTATAGCTTTAATGTAATTGCACACACCAAGATCTGCATGTTCTGAAAAGTTTTTATTCAGCCTTTTTTCTTCATTTACATATATCCTCATTTTTTCTTTTATTTCTTGTATGCTTTCAACCGTCAGACGTTTACAATTCAAAATGCATGAAATATCATAACAAATCGACCAAAATTGAAAATCTGATATTAGACAGTCTGCTATTTCGATTCTTGGACATAAAAAAGTTGCGTTTCTCTTTGACGTTTTGTGCTGGTCTGCGTTTTTAAATTTGGATAACATTTTTATTGAGTTTTCACTAAGTCCCGTAACATTACAAGCTGTTTGCAGGTCTTCATTCATGCTTGCTGTATCACTTCTCCCCAATAAATAATCTGTTGATACACTAAAAATATCAGCTATCTGTGCAAGCAGTTCAATATTTATTGTTCTTTCAGCCTTTTCGTAAAGGCTGAGGCTTTGACGTGATATATTGAGTTTTTCAGCAAGTTGTTGCTGTGTAATATTATTTTGCTCTCTTAAAGCAATTAATCTTTTTGCAAATTCACTTTTGTAATCCATGCTATTCCTCCAGTACTGGAAATTGGCAGCTCTACTACCAATTTTAGATAACTTTTGTTGACATATCGTTTTATTCGCAACAAATATTTGAAATTCTATTGATTAACGTGCTGTAATTCAAATGACGGTAGGATTTGTTGCTATAATCATTATAACGCAACAATAGTCAAATGTCAACCACCACAACAATATATTTTTACATGAGAATAAAAAAATAAAACGTCCAACGGCGGCAACCGTCAGACGTTCAAGGCGCAAATATCAACCACAATTTATACCTGCCTGCTCCAATTGTAGCAATTTTTGGAGCAGGTAATTGTAAACATTTTGTTAATTTTTCGGCTTATTCAAGCGGTTTTGTTTAAATAATGCCGTTTTTCAGACCATTTATAGAGGTGATATTTTATGAATAATCAAACAGAAGCAAACATTCCAACCATGTTGGGCGTTAAAGAAACCGCCGAAACATTCGGCATATCCGCACATTATGCACGTCAGCTTGCACTCTCGGGTCAGGTCAAGGCTGTCCGTGTCGGACGTGGTAAAATACTTATCAATGCTCAAAGTGTGGCGGACTTCTTCAACGGCAGCTATATAAATGCTCCCGAGAATACAGTGGAGCATAAAATTAAACAAATAGCAGTTAAGCTGTAAAGGTAGTGAAACTTTGCAAAATAATGAAATTGTACTGTCAAAAGAAACTTTCTTTCTGAAAGCAACAGACGTTCTGGGCAATATGCTCATCATTAAAGATTTGAAAAAACGCTTTGAACTATACACCGGTTACATGGAGCAGGCTCGTGAGCTTGGTGTTGAGAAAGAGGCGGCTGAAACAGCCGAATACATAGCCAAAAGCAATAATGAAGTCGAGTTCTGGGAACTGCCGATACCTTTTGACAGCAACACTGTACAGTCCCTAAAATTCCCTTTTAGCTGTCTGCCGCCTGTGCTTGCAGACTACCTGAAAGCTGTCGCAGACTATGTACAAGTCTACCCCGAAATGTATGTTTTACCTATGTTTTCGGTACTTTCACTGTGTTTGCAAGGCAAGGCAGTTGTAAAGTACCCCGGTAACAATCACACAGAGCCTTTAAACCTTTATACAATGACTGTTGCCGCACCCGGCGAAAGAAAGTCAGGCACTTTTAAAGCATTTATGAAACCTGTTGAAGATTTTCAGGAGCGTTACAACGCTTTACATAAGGTCGAGATTGAACAATTTCAAACGGAAAAGGCTTTCCTTGAACGTCAGAAGCAGTCAGCAATCAGCGGCAAGAATGCCAGTCTTGAAAAGGCAAAAGAAATCACTTCGCAACTTCTCGCACTGGAAGAAAAGCATGAATTGCGGCTGAATATCAATGACTGCACTCCCGAAGCACTTGCATGGGAAATGCATTTGCAGGGTGAAAGAATAGGTATTATTGATGATGAAGGTACAGTTTTTGACGTGCTTAGCGGACTTTATTCAGGCGGTGTATCAAACATCAATATTTTTTTAAAGTCCTATGACGGTGCACCTTACACAATTTCAAGACGTACTCAGGAAGATATTTTCCTGAGCAATCCTCTGCTTACTATTGGGCTGATGACTCAGCCTAAGCACTTTTCAGAGGCTGTCAACAATAAGCAGTTTATGGGACGTGGTTTTATACACCGCTTTCTGTTCTGCTTTCCTGCAAGCAAGACAGGGTTTCAGGACTTCAAAACACCTGATATACCGTCTGAAACTGAAAAAAAATATGTCTCGCTTATTGAAAGCCTGTTAAACATGGCTTATCCGAAAATGCTGCCTGTTGTAAGCTTTGATGCTGAGGCATGCTGTTCGTTAAGCGGATATCACGACCATTTACAGTCCGGAATGCAGGAGGGCGGACATTTATTCTCCCTCAAAGAATGGGCGTCAAAACAATTTGCACGCTGTCTGAAAATTACAGCACTTCTTCACCTGTGTGAACATGGTGTAAGCGAACCGATAACAGCTTTGGAGGCTGAAAAAGGTGCAGCTATAGCAAGTTGGTTTGAAAATCAGGCAGAGCAGGCTATTGGAGAACTTTCTGAGAGTCCTTTACAGCAGAATGCTTTATATCTGCTCGGGAAAATAAAGAAAATTTCAAGCAGCTCTGTTTCCAAAAGTGAAGTGCTGAGAAGATGTTCAAAGTTTACTGCAAGTGAGCTTGAAGAACCTTTGCAACTGCTTGAAGATATGAATTATATTAAAATTGAGTCAATCAAGCAAGACAAAGGCAGACCCAGAGAGCGAATTTTCATTAACCCAATTTTAAAAAAATAGTGCAGGGGTGTCTGAATTTAATGAATTTAATGAATTAAATTATTTTTCGCCTATATATCGTTGTTTTTTAAAGGTGATTTTAACAGACGCCAATTTGAATTAATTGAATTTAATGGGTTTTATTCACTTTATTCAATTTTAATTTGAATTTATTCAAATTAAAAAAGTGACGTAATATAGAGGTAAAAGCATTTTATTCATTTTATTCATTAAATTCAAGCGGTATGCACAAGAAATTGAAAGAAGCTTAATATGCAAACCGAAAAAACAAATACAAAACAGCTGTTGTAAAAAAATATTTACAACTTTGTGAAAGCTTTTCTGCCCAAGCGGTTTCCGTTCCATTCGGGAAAACATTTTTTCATACCCCCGGAGCATGCTCCGTCAGCTCTGGGAAAAACAATGCGGAAAACTTAAATATCTGTATTCTTTGGTTTAAGCTGCATTAAGTGGGTCTGAAACAATTTCACACTCAGCAATTGTAAAAGGGTCAATGTCTATACAATCAGACGGGTCAAAGCAGCCTGACAGATCCCATGCAACTGTATCATTCATTACAGTAAGAGCATTTCGGAAAAAATCATGGTTTTTCAATTTTTCCCATACGCCGCCTTGTTCCACAAGATGTTTTACCGATACTTTTCTTACTGTACCGTCAAGCATATAAGCATACACTGTATAATCCACACCGGGTACAGCTTGAATTACTACAGGAAACAAACTATTCTGCATAATGTTCTCCTTTCGGTTAAATAAGAGGATTTATTCTGTTAAGCGGCTGGTTCTGCTTTGCAAGTTCCCAGTTCTGCATAAGTTCGTCACGATGTATCTCACACCATGCAAGAACAAGTTTTACCTGTTTATTCGGCAGACTGCCACGCATTATATATCCGTTTAAAATTTCCACCATAGCTTTTTGACCTGCATATTCAACATGAAAGTGCGGCGGATTATGGTCTGTATAATACATTGTAATTCGTATTCCGTAAAATAAACTTATCTCAGGCATTTGTAATTTCCTCCTCATATTCCATTATGTCACCCGGTTGGCAATTCAGGGCTTTGCAGAGCTTGGAGATAGTATCTGTTGTTACACTTTTACTATTTTTAATAGCCGTAAGTGCACTTTGAGATATTATATTCCCCTGCCTTATTTTATAAGTTGTAAGTCCTTTTTCTTTCATAATTGCAAATAACTTGTCATATTTTATCGGCATTATATCAGCTCCCTTTTTATCGGACTTTAATTTATAAAATCCTATACTTCCCATTATAATTATACCATAATCATTCACGGATTTCAATGTATAACATATGCATTATTTTCCGTGAATATTTGTGTAATCTGTATATTGACTATTCACGGAATACGGTGTATAATATAATCACAGGTAAGGAAAACACCACAAATAAAACAGGAGGTAAACTAATGACAGATAAAGAATTATTAGAAATGTATGAAAGCCGTGCAAGATTTGCAAGAGCGGAAATGACAAGCGAACTATAGTTAACAAGCGAACTATAGTTAATAAAGCACTGTAGAAAACTCCGTATTCCTTTAGGATGACATTAGAATTCTTGGATATACATAAATCAAGGAAACAGTCACATACTATTTCCGAGGTGATGAACATGGCAAAACAGGGAATGAAGCGTCCCGAGTGGACGCACACTCAACCAAAGAATACAGCAGCGGCAGTACCTGAAATTCAAGGGAAAGCAAAACACGGAAAGGCTCACGCAAATCCGATTATTGCAGGTACAGAAGCACCTTCACAGAAAGTATACCACACAAAACCTTTCTCGCAGGAGAAGCCGATTTCCGATGCTTATGCGGTTATTGACAATGACCTTGCAAGGGATAATGTGGAGAATGACCTGACCGCTGCTGATATTCAGGATTTATAATTTGAACGCCGTCTGAATTCAATCGGACGGCATTTTACACAGGAGAAATTATGGAGTTAATATGGCAGAAAAGTACACAACTTCTTGCCAATGTTTCAGTTGTTCAGGAAAGTAAGAAGTATCCATTGCTTAATAATAAGACAACCTATTATGTGTGCAGAAATCACTCATGTCTGCCGCCAGTGAATAAATATACGGCTGAATAAAGCATAAGTCTGCGGTTTTCGCAGACTTTTTCACGTTCTTGCAGTAGCAGGCATATCATAAATCAGAGGTGATACAATGAGGAATATCCGAAATTACGCCGCCATGCTGATGAAGTCACCACATGCATCAGCAGAGCTGAAAGGCAGTGACGCATATCCTAATATCCACGGAACCGTGCGGTTCTATCAGACGAAGAATGGTGTGCTGATTGCCGCAGAAATTGGCGGTCTGCCGTATTTTCATGGGGTTTGTCAGCATCCTGTTTTTGGTTTCCATATTCATGACGGCAGTCAGTGTGAAGGTGATCTGCACGATCCGTTTTCGGGTGCAATGTCGCATTATAACCCCAAAGGCTGCGATCATCCATTCCATGCAGGCGATATGCCGCCATTGTTCAGTAATCATGGGTATGCATTTTCTGTATTCCTGTCGGATCGGTTTTCGTTGTCAGAGGTCATTGGGAAAACAGTCATCATCCATGGAAATCCCGATGACTTCATCACACAGCCATCAGGGAATTTAGGGGTGAAGCTGGGGTGTGGGATAATCAAAGCTTCCGGAAATCGGTGTAGGTGATAATGCATATTTATGAAATGCAGTGTATGATTTCTTGCAATCAGGAGAAACTATAGCAATGCAATAAATGTGTTATATGAAAAAGAATTGTTTTAAAAAGGAGTATAAAATATGTCAATGATCAATAAGGAAATTTCCGATTTCAGTGTAATGGCATTCCACAAGGGCGAATGCAGAACTGTCACCAAAAAGGATGTGCTGGGTAAGTGGAGCGTGTTCTTCTTCTATCCTGCGGATTTCACCTTCGTGTGTCCCACAGAGTTGGAGGATCTTGCCGATAAATATGCCGATTTTCAGAGTGCAGGCTGTGAGATCTACTCTGTTTCGACAGATACGCATTTTGTTCACAAGGCATGGTATGATGTATCTGAACGAATCAAAAAGATCAATTATGTGATGCTTGCCGATCCTACGCACGCATTGTCCAGAGATTTTGAGGTGTATATCGAATCAGACGGTCTTGCCGAGCGTGGCAGCTTTATTGTCAATCCTGAGGGCAAAATTGTTGCCTATGAGGTAAGTTCAGGTAATGTCGGCAGAAATGCCGATGAGCTGTTCCGCAAGCTGCAGGCTTGTCAGTTTGTTGCCGCACACAGTGATCAGGTATGTCCTGCAAAGTGGCAGCCCGGTGCGGAAACTCTTAAACCAAGTCTTGATCTGGTAGGTCAGCTGTAATGCGTAATGAGAAACTGTATGACGCTGTTATTGTCGGCGGCGGCCCTGCGGGACTGACAGCCGCCCTGTATCTTGCCAGAGCAAAATACAGAGTACTTGTAATAGAAAAAGAAAAATTCGGCGGTCAGATCACGATCACATCCGAGGTGGTGAATTACCCCGGTGTGGAAATTGCAAGCGGTGCAGAGCTGACGGAAACTATGCGGCGGCAGGCGGAAGAATTCGGAGTAGAATTTCTGCTTGCGGAAGTCACAAGTCTTGTGCCAGAGGGAGATATCAAAACCGTGCATACTACAAAATGCGAGGTGCAGTGTTTCGGTATCATTGCTGCGACGGGTGCACACCCGAGAATGATTGGCTTTGAGGGTGAAGCGGAATTCCGTGGACATGGTGTTGCCTATTGTGCGACCTGTGACGGCGAATTTTTCACAGGCAAGGAAATATTTGTGGTTGGCGGCGGCTTTGCGGCAGCAGAAGAAAGCGTATTTCTGACCAAATACGCAAAGCATGTCACCCTTCTTGTCCGTGAGGAGGATTTTACCTGTGCCAAGGCAGTTGCCGATGAAGCCAGAAATCATCCGAAAATCAGCGTGCTATATGAAACAGAGGTGGAATCCGTTTCGGGTGATACTGCTCTTAGAACCATTCGTTATCGTAATAACAGAACAGGCGAGATTACAGAGTATCGTGCAGATGATGGAGATACCTTCGGTGTGTTCGTGTTCGCAGGCTATGAGCCGGAAACATTATTGCTTCGGGATATTGTCAAGCTCAATGAATACGGTTATGTCATCACGGACAGCAACCGCAAAACTAATGTCGATGGTCTGTATGCCGCAGGCGACATCTGCGAGAAAAATCTGCATCAGGTAGTAACAGCAGTCAGTGACGGTGCAATTGCGGCAACGGAACTTGAAAAATACGCCGCCGCCATGCAGAAGAAAACGGGTATCATTCCGGAAATGCCGAAACGTAATAAAACAGAAAAGCCAACGCAGGAATTCAGTCATTCCGACAGCAATTTCTTTTCGTCAGAAGTATCTGCACAGCTTGATTCCGTATTTTCTAAAATGGAACGCAGTCTTGTGCTGAAGCTGTATCTCGATGAACAGCCACTTTCCGCAGAGCTGAAAGCATATATGGAAGCAATGGCAGAGCACACGGACAAGCTTTCCGTACAGATTGCAGAGAATTCAGAATCGGAGGAATTCTGTCCATGTGTGCGTATATGTAAAGAGGACGGCACGGAAACAGGGCTTGCTTTTCATGGTGTACCCGGCGGACACGAGTTCACCTCATTTGTGCTGGGACTTTATAATGCTGCCGGTTCGGGACAGCCGATTGATGAACAGGACAAAACGGACATTGCACGCATCACAAAGCCCATGGAAATACAGGTGTTGGTGACGCTTTCCTGCACGATGTGCCCCGAACTTGTGACGGCAGTGCAGAAAATCGCAGCGGAAAATCCGAACGTGACAGCCGAGATCTACGATGTGAATCATTTTCTGAAACTGCGGGAACAGTATCATGTCATGAGCGTACCGTGCCTTGTGGTGAATGGGAAGGCGGTTTCGTTCGGCAAGAAGAATTTGCGGCAGGTGCTGGATCTGATTGTTTAGTTCCATGAAATTCTTATAATCTACTGAATATGTATGATAAGAGCTTGCTTTGAGTATTCAGAACAAGCTTTACATAAATTGCACGGCAATAGCACTTGCTTTTGTATATATTTAGCATATTTTAGTCGTGTCAATTAAATTAATACAGCGTTTTGTAAAATAAAATGATGAGTTTGGAAAAAGCACATTAATTGAATGATGGTTCTTTTCCGGTTGAAACCATTGAATAATATGTCAGGATATTACTTGCGTCAATCGCATCAATAATTTTATCATTATTTACGTCAGCCGCCTTAAACTGATTGTCTGTAAGTGTACTTTCCTTTCCGGTAGAAACACTTGCATATTCAGTTAAAGCTAATGAAGCGTCAATTGCATCAATTGTTCCGTTATCATCAATGTCACCCAATAAATAACTACTGTCAGCCTCTACATTAAAAGTAATGCTTTCCATAACAGGATAGAATTTTGACCTATCATCAAAACGATTGCAATATGTTGATTTTATTAAGTTTTCATCTTTTAAAAAACTGATAGTATATGTTCCTGTCGGAGTGTCCTTTGCAAATTCAACCTCAAATTCAGTAAGCATATATTCATCAGAAGTTGCTCCAAGCCACGTTCTTGTAGGATTTTCAAGTTCTTGAGTATAAATAGAAGATGTAAAGATGAAGGCTCTTGCATCAGGATGAAGTCCTGTCTCCTTATTAATATCATCACCTATTGTAAATGAACCCATTTTTTTCATATCACCGCTTGAGGTAATTGTTCCATAACAAAATGGAGTCATTTTAGTTTTAAAAGTTTCATTTAATGAATTTGTATATGTTTTTTCCTCATTGACTTTATATGTCGGGTCTTTTAAATTTTTTAAAGTTACATATTTTCCGTTGCTGTCCTCAATGCAGTTGTATTCAACTCTCATTGACTGAATATCATTCAGCGTATCATCTATGTAAATCTGAATCGGAATTGTAACATTTCCATTGCTTATTTCTGTACTGCTTATAGTAGTTTTTTCAGACTTAAAATACAGTCTTGTTGTTTCAAGTGTTTCTAAAGCCGACACATCTGCAGAAAAAGCCGATGCACTAAACATAACTGAAACAGCACATAAAAAAGAAATAACTTTTTTCATATAATACTCCCCTTTTATAATTTTTTTATCATTTCTATAACTATTTCTGCTACTCTTTTAGCAGCTGTTTTTTCAAATTCATCGAACGACATTGCTCCGTCATCATCTGCATTATCTGAAATGCATCGTACACTTACAAACGGAACTTCATTGAGAAAACAGCAATGTCCTATAGCTGAGCTTTCCATATCAACAGCATAAGGATTCAAACGCTTTAAAATATCCTCTTTAACTTCATTGCTTGAAATAAATGCTTCACCTGAAACAATCCTGCCTATAAATGAATTAATGTTATTATTTTTGCAGGTATCAACCGCAAGCTTTATAAGTTTTTCATCTGACTTGTAAACAGCACAGTATGGAGGATAATCATTCAGGAAATGTAAATCAAGGTCATGCGGAAGAACCTCATTGGAAACAACAATATCACAGACTTTAACATTTTTATTCATACCGCCCGCAATACCTGTATTTATTACTGCTTCAATATTAAATGTGTCAATCATAACCTGACAGCATACTGCTGCATTGACCTTTGCTATTCCACAGCAAGCATGAACAATTTTTTTATCCCCAATAGTATTGACATAGAACTCAAAGCCTGACTTTTTTATTATTTCAGATTTGCCAAGAAGTTCTCTTATGTCTTTTAATTCTGATGGCATTGCACCGATTATACCAATGTTCTTCATTATTTATTCATCCTTTATTTTAATTTTTTGCCTTGTCCAAAAATATATACCCGATTTCATACAGACAAGCAGTGGTGAACAATACAAATCAGCTGTAAAGCTCATTTAAATTATATCACCTATTATTATTCAAGTCAATCGGAATATTTTGAATACACATAAAATACTGCACAAAAATAAATGGACATGAATTTGCTTCATGTCCATTTAAATTAACTACAGGAAATCCTAAGGCAACACCGCACAAGCTTTATGCGGTATTACCTTAAAAATATTTGTGAAGTCATTAAAATCCCCAAGGATTGTTTCCGCCTGACGAGCTGTTTGACGATAACTGTGTACCGCCTGAAATTGTTCCGCCATAGCCGGCTTTCATTTTCGTATTAGCTGAACTTGATGAAAAATATGTTGTACCGCTTAATGTTCCGCCACTGTAAACTGAAACAGAGCTTTCAGGTGTACATATTACTATAGCAGCTGCTGAATTAGCAAATGTCATTGTGCCGATTACATTACTGCCTGATACAGCAGTTATGGTTGTTCCTGCACTTATCGACGCACTGCGGTTTACAAAATTATATGATGCAGGAATACTCTCGCTGAACATATCACTTGAACCGCCTGCTATTACTACGCCGCCATTATATGACCACTTGCTGTCACAGTCTATAGGGGAATTTCCTCCGCCTGTCTGTGATACAAATACATATCCGCCGTTAACTGTCAAACTACCGTTTGAGTCAAGACCGTCACCTGCTGCATTTACATAAGTATATCCGCCGTTGAATGTTAAAGTATAGTTTCCGCCGCCTTGACCGCCCCAGCCGCCAGGATTCCAACCGCCAGGATTTTGTGTGCCTGAACTGTCAGTACCGCCTGCTGCATTATAGCCGTCATCTCGTGAAGTAACTATAACAGTACCGCTGTTCTGAGTAATATTTACGCCCTCAACGCCTTCATATGATTTAAGTATTTCAATGTAAGGAGATGAATAGTCGGTTTCCTTGCCTGCTGTGCCAATAATGAGGTCTGAGTCTGAATGCATACCGTCATCACCGGTTGAAAGTGTAAGATTTCCTCCTGTAACTGTCAGTTTGCCTGCACAGTGAAGTGAATCGTCAGAGGAATCGACTGTAATTTTGCCGCCATTAATTGTTATATCTCCTGCACTCTGATATGTTGTACCGGCTGTATCATAAAGTCCGACTGCCTTAATGCCTTTTGCACTGTTTTCAGTTTTGTTTGAATTGCCGTCGCCGCCCATTCCGCCGGGTCCCGGACGTGTACTGCCTGTATTGCCTGATGTTCCTCCATATGCACTGCCCTGATATGTATAAATATCAATTGTACCGCCATTGATTTCAACAGACTGTTCACCCTGAATACCGTCTTCATAAGCGTTAATATTTACAGTACCACCGTTTATCATAACATAGCCTTTTCCTGTATCCTCAGCATTTGTAGACTTTATTCCGTCTGCACCTGTTGACTTTACTGTTACATTAAGTCCTGAGTAATCAGTTGAATCGGCATCTCCTATTTTTACACTGTCCTTGCCTCTGATACCGTCGCCAACAGCATTTACTTTAATATTTCCATTCCAGAGCTTAATATCATTCTTGCAGGCAATTCCCTCGTCACAGTTGCCGTTTACTGTAAGAGTACCGCTGCCCTTGATTTTTAAATCGTCACAAGCATAAATTGCAGCAGCTTTGCCGTCTGCGTTAGTATAACTTGTTCCGTCAGAAATAGTATTTTCATATCCTTTTTTTGCTACTATCTGACACTCATCGCCAATTGCAGCAACATAAATAGGTGATGTTGAAGTATTTGTAAGATTTGCACCCATAAGGTCAAGCTCAACTACACCGTCAGGGTAAGCAGTCTTATCGACATCAACAACAATCTGTCCGCCTGTCATTGTTCCTGAAACCGAGAAAACACCCGGCTGTTTAATTGTAAGCACATTGCTTGATACCGAGGCTGCTTCGGAAGGTGCATTAGTTGAAATGCCGCTGCTTGAAAGGGTAATTGTATATCCCTCTGTTGACGGCTCTGCTGATGAAGCTGTTCCAAGATTAACATTATCAAATACAGTTGAAGCTGATGCCATACTAAATGATGATGAAGCACCGTTACTGTGGGTTACTTTTGTACTTCCATTAGTAAGAGTATAGCTGCTTCCCTGTTTAATTGATGCGTCACTTATAAGAACATACTTGAACTTCTTAAGCGGTGAAGCCGTAACAGAACCTGATACTGCTATTTTATTGGATTTCTTCCAGCAGCCGTCTGTATTTGATGTATCATCAATACAGTTAAGGAACATTGTTCCCTGAACTGCATTAACAAGCTCTGCCTGATTATCGGTAGCTGTTGCAACAACAGTACCTCCTGTAATATTTGTACCCGTTACGGAAGTAAGACACCTGTCACCGCTTGCCGTAATATTTCCTGCTGAAATATCAATTGTTGTTTCAGCCTGAACAGCGTCATTGCTTGCTTTTATGCCTACAGTACCGCCTTCAATCGAAACATTGCCCTTTGTAGACTTAATTCCGTCACCTGCACTGTCAATATTAATTATTCCGTTTTTAATTGTAACAGATTTTTTGCCTCTTACAGCATCAGCCGAAGCCGTGTTAATATTAACAGTACCTCCGTTAAATTTAAGGTCATTATTACAGTGAATTGCATATTGTGTATTAGCATTGATTTCCAAAGAGCCTTCGCCCTTGATAGTCATATCGTCTTTTGCATGAATAACAGCACAGTCAAGATAATCTCCGCTGTAAGCAGTTGTACCGTCATTGATAACATTTTTGGTTCCGCTTACAAGATTGATTGATGTATTTTCTGCATTTTCAATGAAAACAGCAGACTGTGAAAGACCGTTAATTTCAGCTCCGTTGAGGAAAAGCTTAACTGTTCCTGTATCAACTGTTTCATCAGGTACGTTTACATAAATCTGACCGTCATTAAGAGTACCGTCAATATAATAAGTACCGGAAGCAGAAATTGTAACCTTTGAACCGCTTACAGACGCATTTTTTCCTTCAGTTGAAATTGATGAGCCATTAAGATGTATATAAGTGATATCGGTTACATCTTCATCTATTTCTATAGTAGTTACCTTTCCTGTGAGAACGCTTTTTCTTATGCAGACAGCATCTACAATATCAATCAGACCGTCCTGATTTGCATCTGCCAGCTTTGCAGCTGTAGTGCTGAACTGGACGCCGCTCTGATTTAATATGTATTTTTTCAGCATAAGCTGATCAAAAACAGTAACAGAACCGTCCATATCCACATCGCCAAGAGCCATTGTTGCTGCACCAGAGGGGATAAGCGGTACAGCCGCCGCCGCAATACAAATTGCAGAAATACCTGCCAAAGTTTTTTTCAGTTTCTTTGAGCCAAATTTCTTCATTTTCATACAACTCCTTATTTCAGGCAACTCAATGCCTTGATTTTGTCCAAGATTTTCTCATCTTTTGATTAGATTATATTGCTTTATTCTTAAAATAACCTTAAAATAACCTTAAAATAATATAAAATTTATGCAGAATTAATAAAAGGACAAATAATAGTGATTCAACCGTAAATAATGATTTGACTTATAAAGAATTTTGATTTATTATAAGTAATGTAAAGAAAATGATAAATTTTCACTGCTTTTTTCACCATTTAATCCAAAATATTAAGGTTATTTTAAGATTAATTTATTATAATCAGCTATGAAAACAAGGGAAATGATAAAGAGCAATCCCGTATGAAAGGAGTGAGAACTTAAGCAATACTTGAATGTATCAAGCTTAAGAATTATTATGGCTATAAATACATTTGCACGAAAAGAGATCAAATTTCTCTTGAATATGCATCAATATGAAAACCTTATCGAAGAAATTGACAAGTATATGAATCCGGATAAATTTTGCATTGACGGTAAGGAATACGGAGTTTATAATATTTATTATGATACTTTTGATGATTTTCTTATAAGAGAATCGCTTTCAAAACCATACTATAAAGAAAAAATACGTTTAAGAAGCTACTTTTCCCCTGCCGAACCCGATGATACAGTCTTTCTTGAAATCAAAAAGAAAATAGGCGGTATTGTAGCTAAGAGAAGAGTTACTATGACGTTGGTTGAAGCTGATGAATATTTAAAATCAAGAAAAAAACCTGACTTTGACAAGTATATTACAGGACAGGTTTTCACAGAACTTGATGTATTTCTTAAAAATTATTATGTTAAGCCAAAGCAATACATAAGTTATCAACGCAGAGCCTTCTTTGGAAAGGATAATCATGATTTCAGACTTACATTTGACCGCCTTATTACAGAAAGACGTGATAATCTTACACTTGCCGAACCAAGCTATGGTTCACAAATCATAAATGAAGATCAGAGATTAATGGAAGTTAAGGTTTCAGATACTATTCCTGAATGGCTTATTCAAAAGCTTTCTGAACTTCGTATTTATAAAACCAGCTTTTCTAAATACGGAAAAGCATATCAAAATTATATTTATAACAAAATTTTTGAGAATCGGAGTGTTAATTTAAATGTTTGAAAATGGTTTTTTTGGAAATGTACTGCATTCCGGAAGTGATACCTCATTGGAACAAGCACTTTCAGGTACACAGTCAACAACATCTGCCCCATCATCAATTGAAGCCGGACCTTTCTTCCTCTGTGTTTTTACCGCACTTATTTTGGGCTTTCTTATCAGTGTTATTTATATGATAACGCATAAAAAAGAAGGTTACTCCCAAAGCTATGTTATGACTATGATCATGCTTCCGGCAATCGTATCACTCATCCTTCTGCTCATAAATACAACATATGGTGCATTAAGTCTTGCAGGTGCTTTTACGCTCGTTCGATTCAGAAGTGTTCCCGGAGATCCGAGAGATATTGCTTACATATTCTTTGCAATGGCAACCGGTGTTGCAAGCGGCATGGGTTACATTGGATTTGCAATTGTTTTCTTTATTATTCTCGGTGCAGTTCTATTCGCTATTTATGCCGTTGATTTTGGCGGATGCAAGGTTAATCACATGACTCTTAAAATCACTATTCCGGAAAATCTTGATTATAAGGGAGTGTTTGACCCTGTTCTCCAAAGATATACGAACTTCTATAAGCTCAGACGTGTAAAAACAACTAATTTCGGTACTTTATTTGAACTTATATACAGTATTGATGTCAAGGACACAGTAAATCAGAAGCAGTTTATTGATGAACTCAGATCATTAAACGGAAATCTTAATATAAATCTTGTTCTTTTCAAATATGATGACAAGATTTATGAGAAATAAAATTTTATAAACTTACAGTAATCGGTCAATCATTTTTTAGATTGACCGATTATTTTATTCTTTAAGATAGCTCCACATAAATCGTATTAAATAATTCCGTACAATTTTGTCTTAATTTTCTATGTTGTATTTATAAATTAAGCTTTTATATTAATTAGATATAATATATTACTTGTTAAATTTGTGTTTATTTTTTTCAAAACGAAAAATCATTTTTTTGTATATAAAAATGCAGATAAATATATAAAATGTAATTGCAAATTGATATATCGTGTATTATAATATACTTGACAGTTGGAATGAAGCTATAGTATATGGTATCAAGTATCCCCCTCTCATGTACTTGATACTACATACTATATTTCAATTGTCAGCCATAGAATCCCACTAATTAGTTCAAAAAGTAAATTTTCTCTTTTTTAATGTAAAAATTACTGCAATTAATCACTAAATAAAAGAAATAACTTTTTTCATCTATGGCGTGACTTGCAGTGCCTGCGGATTTATCCGTTAGTCAAGTCATAATACCATTTGCACCTTTTGCACAAAAAGGTGCTTTTTTTAAGCTCAAAAATTTGCATATAAAATTAATAATCCTATTGACAAATTATATAATTGTGGTATAATGTTATTAAAGAGGTGAGAACAATGCAGAAAAGCATATACAGTCTGGTGCTGATGGACGATGTTATTGCCGCAGTTGATAAGGAAGCGTATCGGCTGAACACAAGCCGTTCCAATCTTATAAATCAGATTCTGGCTGAGCATCTTGCATGCGTAACGCCTGAAATGAAAATGCAGGAAATTTTTAATTCCATTTCAGATATGCTTGAGGGGCATTTCCAAATACAGCAGCAAAGCTCAAATTCCCTAATGACAATAAAGTCGGCACTTCAGTATAAATATAAGCCTACTGTTAATTATAAGGTTGAACTTTTCAGAAATCCAAATAATTATATTGGACAAATAAAGGTTCAGATACGTTCTCAAAGCTCTACAATTATTAAATTGTTTGAGGACTTCTTTAAACTATGGGTTCAGCTTGAAGCAAATATCCTTGTTAATAAAATTCAGTCAGATTATATATTTAAACTGGAAAGCGGAAAATTTGTAAGACAGCTTTTTAATCCGAAAAATATTTCGGATAATGAACTCGGTCAGGCACTTTATTCTTATATAAATGTTCTTGACAAAGCAATAAAGCTTTATTTTTCAGCTCCAAGTGATTTTAATTCAAAGCTGCCGCTGATTACAAAGCTTTATATTAAGCAAACTGAAAATTGTGTATTATAAATAGGAGGTATTATTATGACTTTTGAAAAATTCACACAGAAATCCAAAGATGCCGTAATTAAGGCTCAGAGCATTGCTGTTATGGAGTGTAATTCAGTCATTGAGCCTGTTCACATTCTTTCGGGAGTCATGAAGCAGGATAACGGGCTTATTCCTCAGTTAATTCAAAAAATGGGAATCGACTCTGAACTTCTCAATAATGAAATTGAAAAGAAAATACAGTCACTTCCAAAGGTTACAGGCAGCGGCAGAAGCGGAAATATAGGAATCTCTGCTGAAACAGACCGTATGCTTACATCTGCTGAACAAATTGCGTCCAATATGAAAGACGAATTCGTATCTGTTGAGCATATCATGCTTGCATTGATTCAGTGCAATAATAAAGAAACCTCACAGATTATGAAAAACTTTAATATCAGTAAAGATAAATTTCTCGCTGTTCTTATGGAAGTAAGAGGTAATACAAGAGTTACGAGTGAAAATCCTGAGGATACTTATGATGTGCTTTCCAAATACGGTCAGGAGCTTGTTGAGCTTGCAAGAAAAAATAAACTTGACCCTGTTATCGGACGAGACAGCGAAATAAGAAATGTTATCAGAATACTTTCAAGAAAAACCAAAAACAATCCTGTTCTTATTGGTGAACCGGGTGTCGGTAAAACCGCCATTGCAGAGGGACTTGCTCTCAGAATCGTTGCAGGAGATGTTCCGGACAGTCTTAAAGACAGAAAAATCTTCTCTCTTGATATGGGTGCATTGGTTGCCGGTGCTAAATACAGAGGTGAATTTGAGGAACGTCTTAAAGCTGTTCTTAATGAAATCAAAAAGAGCAACGGAAATATCCTGCTGTTTATTGATGAACTTCATACAATTGTCGGTGCAGGAAAAAGCGACGGTGCCATGGATGCAGGAAATCTTCTCAAGCCAATGCTTGCAAGAGGTGAACTGCACTGTATAGGTGCTACTACTTTAAATGAATACAGACAATATATTGAAAAAGATCAGGCTCTTGAAAGACGTTTCCAGCCTGTAATGGTTAATGAGCCTACTGTTGAAGATACAATTTCAATACTCAGAGGTCTTAAAGAAAGATATGAGGTATTCCACGGAGTTAAAATCCACGACAGCGCCATTATTTCAGCCGCTGTACTTTCCAACAGATATATTACAGACCGTTTTCTGCCTGATAAAGCGATAGACCTTATTGATGAGGCTTGTGCAACCATAAGAACTGAAATGGATTCAATGCCGACTGAGCTTGATGAAATCAACAGAAAAATGATACAGCTTCAGATTGAGGAAACTGCACTTAAAAAGGAAAACGACAACATTTCTCATGAACATCTTACGGAAATTCAAAAAGAACTTTCTGAACTCCGTGAAAAATTCAATGAAATGAAAGCTCGCTGGGAAAACGAAAAATCAGGTATCAGCACTGTTCAGAAACTCCGTGAAGAAATAGAACAGATAAGCAATCAGATTGACAAGGCAAAACGTGAATATGACTTCAATAAGGCTGCCGAACTTGAATACGGAAAACTCCCGGAACTCAAAAAACAGCTTGAAGAACTTGAGTCTAAAGCAAATGAAGGTTCAAATGGAAACAGACTCCTTAGAGATAATGTTTCAGACGAAGAAATAGCAAAAATCGTATGCCGCTGGACAGGTATTCCTGTTTCAAAGCTTATGGAAGGAGAAAAAGAAAAGATTTTAGGACTTGAAGGCTTGCTTCATAAACGTGTAATCGGTCAGGACGAAGCTGTAACAAAAGTCAGCGAAGCAATTATGCGTTCTCGTGCAGGTATTCAGGATCCAAACCGTCCAATAGGTTCGTTCCTGTTCCTGGGACCTACAGGTGTCGGCAAAACAGAGCTTGCAAAGGCTCTTTCCGAAGTTCTGTTTGATGATGAAAAGAATATTATCCGTATAGACATGAGTGAATATATGGAAAAATTCAGTGTGAGCAGACTTATCGGTGCGCCTCCAGGATATGTCGGATACGATGAGGGCGGTCAGCTGACTGAAGCTGTAAGACGTAAGCCTTACTCTGTAGTTCTCTTTGATGAAATAGAAAAAGCACATCCTGATGTTTTCAATATTCTCTTACAGGTTCTTGATGACGGCAGAATTACAGATTCACAAGGCAGAACAGTTGACTTTAAAAACACAATTATTATCCTTACTTCAAATCTTGGCTCTCATTTTATTCTCGACGGAATAAATGAATCAGGTGAAATAACAGAAGAAGCAAGAAAAAATGTTGACGCTTTGCTTAAACAGCAGTTCAGACCTGAATTCTTGAACAGACTTGACGAAATCGTATTCTATAAGCCACTTGTAAAGAATGACATTATTAAAATCGTTGATTTAATGTTCAACGATTTAAGAAAACGTCTAAGCGATAAACACATCGACGTTGAAATAAGCTCTGTGGCTAAAGACTACATCATTGAATGCGGTTATGATTCAAACTTCGGTGCAAGACCTCTCAGACGTTTTATTCAAAGAAATGTTGAAACTTTGATTGCAAAAGAAATTCTCTCTAAAAATCTGTCAGCAGGTGATGTGATTAAGATTGACATGAAAGACGGTATACTTGCAGCGGTATGATCTTAAAAAAGCACCGCACATAATCTGTGTGGTGACAACTTTAAAAGCTGCATTTATTAAATAATTTCTCAATAGCGGACTCATCGGTTTTATTTTTCCGTTGAGTCCGCTATATTTTCATGCATTTTATCCATTTATTAACATTCACAACTGTACAATCTTAATAAAAAACATATTTACAAAAATATTTTCTCATGTGATTTGTCATATTTTTTTATATTTCTTGACAAAAAGAAAAAAAAAGTTTATAATCACAGTATAAGTTAAATAAGGAGGCTATGATAATGACAAAAACTGATTTAATAGATGCAATCGCTGATAAAGCAGGTTCTACTAAAAAAGATGCTGCTTTTATTCTTCAAATGTTTATTGATACAATTACAGATTCACTTTCTGTCGGAGAAAAGGTTGCAATAAGCGGATTTGGAACATTCGAGGTTCGTGAACGCAGTGAAAAAAGAGTTATTAATCCTCGTACTAAAGAAGAAATGATTACTCCACCATGTAAGGCTCCTGCATTTAAAGCAGGAAAGTCACTTAAAAGTATTATAAATAAGTAAATATATTTTCAGGAGGTTTTTATTATGGCAAATACAAAGAAAAACACACTTGCTGCTGAAGCAACCAGTGAAGCTGCTGTTAAGGCTGTCGCAGCAGAGAAAAAAGAAGAGACTGTTAAAACTACAGCAAAAGCTACTGAGCCAAAGACTGAGAAAGCTGTTGCTAAGAAAAAGACAACAGCTCCTAAAAAAGCTAAGGAAACAGTTTACATTCAGCAGAGCGGCAATGAAATCACATCTGAAGAACTTATTGCAAATGCTAAAAAGCTTTCAGGAATTAAATCTCCAAAAACTGTTGATGTTTACGTAAGACCTGAAATTAACAAGGTTTATTATGTAATTGACGGTGATAACTTCGGCGAATTTGACCTTGTTTGATTATACTGAATACTTATGTTAAAATCCTCCTCAGAATTATTTTCTGAGGAGGATTTTATTATTTGTAATATTCATCAAGCATTGATTTTTTAAGTTCCCATAAACTTTCAGACAAATCTACATAATATTGATGAGGATTTTCAAATCGTTTGACTTCATCCCAAATATATGAAAGCTGCTGACTGCAATACTCCTTTATTTCGTCTATCGGCAGCATATTATAAATACACCTGCCTTTTTCTACTATCTTAACCTGTAATTTTTTTGGTGTAAAATCAGTTATAATTTTTCTTTTATAGGTCTGTTCGGGATTAAATATGGTATATGGTTTTGTATTATCAATAACTTCTCCTGCCAATGTAATAACATCAGCTATTGCCATTCCTGTACTGTTGTCAAAAAGCCGCCACACTTCCTTATATCCGGGGTTTGTTATTTTTTCTGTATTCTCTGATATTTTAATTTTAGGTACTATTTTCCCATTTCTTTCGACAGCTGCAAGCTTATAAACACCTCCGAAAACAGGTTCTGATTTTGATGTTACAAGACGCTCACCTACTCCGAAGCTGTCTATTTTAGCTCCCTGAACAATCAAATCTCTTATCAAATATTCGTCAAGCGAATTTGAAGCCACAATCTGAATATAATCAAGTCCTGCATTATCCAGCATTGTTCTTGCCTTTTTTGAAAGATACGCAATATCTCCACTGTCTATCCTTACACCCTTACCCTTAAATCCCCTGCTTTCAAGCTCTTTAAAAACTGTTATTGCATTTGGAATACCTGATTTCAGTGTATTATAGGTATCCACAAGCAATGTACAGCTGTCCGGATATGAATTTGCATACGCTCTGAAAGCCTCAAGCTCTGTATCGAAAAGCTGAACCCAGCTGTGTGCCATGGTTCCCAGTGCTGTCACACCATAATCCCTGTCTGAAATAGTACAAGCCGTACCGCAGCACCCTCCGATATATGCAGCTCTTGCTCCGTAAACTGCACCGTCATATCCCTGTGCTCTCCTTGAACCAAATTCCATAACAGGCCGTCCGCATGCTGCATTTACAATTCTGTTTGCTTTTGTTGCTATAAGACTTTGATGATTGACCGTAAGCAGTATCATTGTTTCAATAAATTGTGCCTGAATTGCAGGACCTTTTACTGTAACTATAGGTTCATTCGGAAAAATCGGAGTTCCCTCAGGAACTGCCCATATATCACATTCAAAACTGAAATTCTTTAAATAGTCGAGAAACTCATTGGAAAAAATCTTTTTATTCTCCAGATACTTTATATCATCTTCTGTAAAGTGCAGATTTTCAACATATTCAATAAGCTGCTGTACGCCTGCCATTACTGCGTAACCGGCTTTATCGGGAATTTTACGAAAAAACATATCAAAATATACGATTTCATTTCCACGTCCGTTTTCCAAGAAGCCGTTTGCCATTGTAAGTTCATAAAAATCCACAAGCATAGTAAGATTTCTTTGTTTCATCATTCAACCGCCTTTACAAGCTCTATATAATTTATCCCCATTATGTAAAATGCTGCCTGACTCATTATGTCATAAGAGTGAAAATCACCGTCATATGTTTCAACTGCATTCATCGGCATAATTATTCTCGAATTTATATTTTTCTCTATAAAATAATCCTTTAAAAGAGGGGTAATATGTTCAAATTCTGCACAAAACTCTTCATTGCAACTACTGAATAAGACATAATACAACACTGCACAAATCACTTCAAAAGCTTTTGTACTTCATAAGATAATTACATATTTAATTCAAATTCAGACAAGCCAAATACGCTGATATAAAACAGGTTCTCACACTATTATTGTTCTTTTCATTCAGAATATACACAAAAAGCGGCATTCAAGCCGCTTTTCATTATGTAAATTAAAGTCTTACAATTTCGCCTTCAAGATCTCTTGTTGCAGAAACAGCATTTGATTCGTCTGTATCAATGTGCATAGCAGGAGCAAACTTTTCAGATACTCTTACAACCACATCACCAAGTATAGCCTTTCTGCCATCAGTATCAACCTTGACCCAAACTATATCCTTATCATTTACATTTAATTCAGCAGCTGCCTCAGGTGTAAGATGAATATGACGCTTAGCAACGATAACACCCTCTGAAATTTCAACCTCACCCTTTGGTCCGATAATTTTACATGCACCTGAACCTGCAATATCACCTGATTCTCTTATTGGTGCTGCAATACCGATAGAACGTGCGTCCGTAGCTGACAGTTCAACCTGTGTTGCAGGTCTTACCGGACCGAGAATTGAAACGCCTGCAAGTTCCTTTTTAGGTCCAACTATAGTAACTCTTTCCTCACACGCAAACTGTCCCGGCTGAGAAAGATCTTTTTTATGAGTAAGCTTTGCATCCTTACCAAAAAGGATTTCAAGATGCTCCTGTGTAACGTGAATGTGTCTTGCTGAAGTTTCAACAATAAATTTCTTTGACATTTTCTTTTCCTCCAAAAAATGATTATAATATTATTTTACTACTTCAGACAAAAAACGTCAATACATTTTATATTATTTACTCAAAAAATTTCCATATTTTATATGCTCAGGCTCGGTTTAGTGACTCGGAACTATGTCAATTACCGCAATTTCAGGTCTGTTATTAAATCTTGCGGGAAAAGGACTGTTTCCTATCCCTGACGTAATATACATAAATCCGTTTTTCATGTTAAAAAGTCCCTTGTCATATACATCTTCTTTTTGACCTTTTATCTCAGGAAACCAGTTTCCCTGATAATAAGCAGGACCTCTGCCGAACGGAAGCTGAATAATACCTCCATGCGTATCACCGCAAAGCGTCAAATCAGCACCAAATTTTTCATAATGCTCATACATTGGTATATGTGCAAGAAGTATATTATAATTGCTTTCGTCAATTATAAATGCGTTTGAAAGATCGAATGTTGGTGAAAAATATGCATTATCAATGCCGAAAATACCAAGATTTGTTCCGTTTACATTGATAACCTCATATTGATAATTCATAACATGAACGCCGCTTTCAGCAAGCTTTGCATAGTATTTTTCAGACCTGTCATGCTCACCTGCAACAAAATATGAAGAATATCCCTCTTTAACTGTGCCGCTCATAAGATCAACAGCAATTTGAATTTCATCCCAATCGCTGTCCTCTGTGTACATATCTCCCAAAAAGAAAACCAGATCGGGATCTGCTTTTTCAATCTGATGAATAATCTTTTCAGGTGAAATACCGTATTTAACAGCATGATAATCGCTTAATACGGCTATTCTTATATTACCGGCAACTTTAGGAGATTTGATTTTTTCTGTATTTATTTTAATAGTAAAATTATTATACCACCATATAATCAATACAATAATAATGAATAAAAATAATTTCCATATTCTGAATTTTGTTTTCTTTTTCGTTTTTAGTTTATTTGTGTCTTTCTCGTCAATAGGCTGATTTTCTTTTAACATAAAGCTGATCATTCCTTTTAATTAAGAACTTGTTTTCATAGGATATAATACATTTTTTAAAAAACTTTAGGCAATACCGCACAAAGATTGTGCGGCAGAAACACAGATATATTTTTCGTCAGATTGCATAGAATTTTTGAAAGCATACTGTCGTATGGTGAGAAAATTATTTGTAATATGACGGAAAATTTGCAAGTTTATGACGTGCTTTGTGCAGTGTTGCCTTTATCACTGCTTATTTATATGTACATCTAATTGGTTAAATGGGATTTCTATATTATTTTTGTCAAATTCAACTTTAACTGTCTCTGCAATATCATAGGATGCTTCAAAATAGTCCTCATTTTTAACCCAAAATTTTGCTGATATTTCAAGTGAGCTTTCTTTAAACGAACCAAGTCTGACTACAGGTTCAGGTTCATTAAGTATAAGCTTGTTTTCAATAGCAATATCAAGAATAATTTGCTTTGCTTTTTCAAAGTCATTATTGTAGCTTATATCAAAAGTCATGTCAAGACGTCTTGTAGGAAGTTCTGTATAATTTATTATTTTAGCATCTGTTATTTTTCCATTAGGTATCATAACTGTCTTATTATCAAACGTTATTATTTTAGTATATAAAATATTTATAGACTGAACTACACCTATTGAGGTATCCAATTCAATTGTATCTCCTGATTTAAACGGTTTGGAGAATAATATTATAAATCCTCCTGCAAGATTTGAAAGACAATTTTGTAGTGCAAGGCTTATTGCAAGTCCGGCTGCACCTATGAGTGTAATTATAGATGACATCGGAACACCCAAAAATGTCAGTGCACTCACTATTACAATTGTATACAAAATTATTCGTATAAATGAAACAAGAAAACTTACTGCAGCATCATCTACAGTTGACCGTTTCATAAACTTATTTATGATTTTTATTATTATTTTAGATATTAGTATACCAAGCAAAAAAATAATTAATGCAAAAAGCAGTGTTGGTAAGGCTTCTTTAAGTGTATCAGTGAGCTTTGTCAGAAAATCAGTTGCTTTTTCTGCATCATTTTTTATTATATCCTCATTTTTACTTAAAAATAAAATCATGCTTATTTTTATCTCCTCACGCTTCATGTATTGAAAAATTCAATCTATATACTATTATAACAAATCATACTTAAAAGGTCAATGTTAAGAGTTCAGCATATATAAAATCTCAAATACCTTAACGCAAATTTATCCAATAAGGTGTTAAAAGATGTTAAAAAATAAATTTTTCTCACAAAATACACTTAATACCTTGAAATTTATTTTTGAATAGTGTATAATTAATGTATCTGTTAAAATTTAAGAATGGAGTGTGAGATATGTATCTCGATCTTATTGCAAAGCTTTCTCCAACAAGCAAGCTTTCAGGACAAGAACAGGCTGCTGTAGTCATTACAGGTTTAGTAGTTGTTTTCTTAGTTCTTGCGTTCCTCGTTTTGTTTGTTTCATGGTTTGGAAAGCTCTTTGACAAAAGCAAAAAAAATAATACAGAAAAACCGTCAGCTCCTGCTGCACCAAGGACTGCTCCAACTGTTAAACCATCTGCTCCTGTAGTTAAGTATGATGAAAGCGATGAAGTAGTTGCTGCTATCTCTGCTGCTATTGCACAGATGAGTCTGAACGACGGAAAAGTCTACAAAATCAAGTCAATCAAGCCAAAGCATACAAAGTCTTATGGCAGACCTATCTGGGCTGCTGAGGGACTTCGTCAAAACACCAGTCCTTTTTAGAAGCTGTTTTCAGTTTCCAATAGAATAAATCAGGAAAGGAAATTTATTTATGAGTGAAGTTTTCAATCTGTTTGTAGACACTCTTAAAGAAATCTGGCAGACCAGTGGTTTGTATGCCTTGTTCCAGGATGACGGCTGGAAATCACTTATCATGATTGCTATTTCTTTTGTGTTTATGTATCTTGCTATTGCAAAGCAATTTGAACCGCTTTTGCTGCTTCCTATTGCTTTTGGTATGTTCTTAACGAACCTGCCTCTTATTAATCTTGATGATGCTATGTATCATCCTGAACTGTTTGATTATGTTTATGAATATGCTGAGGACGGCTCGGTAATCGACCATTACATAAATTACGGTCAGATACTAAAAAAAGGCGGCCTTCTTGATATTCTTTATCTCGGCGTTAAGCTCGGTATTTATCCTCCGATAATATTCCTCGGAATCGGTACTATGACTGACTTTGCTCCTCTTATTGCCAATCCTAAGAGTTTCCTCCTCGGTGCTGCTGCACAGGGCGGTATCTTCTTTACATTTATAGGTGCTGCAGTCCTTGGATTCTCAGCTGCTGAAGCAGGTTCAATTGCTATTATCGGCGGTGCTGACGGTCCTACTGCAATTTATGTTTCAACAAAACTGCTTTCAGGCGGAGATTTCAAAATAAGTACAGGTACAATTGCACTTGCCGCTTATACATATATGGCCCTTGTTCCTGTTATCCAGCCGCCGATTATGAAAGCTCTTACAACTAAAAAGGAACGTGCTATTAAAATGGCAACTCTCAGAACTGTTACAAGAACTGAAAGACTTATCTTCCCTGTTGCCGTTACATTAATAGTTGCTCTTATTGTTCCATCTGCTGCTCCTCTCGTTGGTATGCTTATGCTTGGTAATATCATAAAGGAAAGCGGCGTTTGTCAGCGTCTTGTTGATACAGCTCAGAATGCTCTGATGAATATTATTACTATTTTCCTCGGAGTTTCAGTTGGTGCTACAACAAAGGCTGATAAAATTCTTAATCCTGAATTTGCAAAGGTTATCGCTCTTGGAGTACTTGCTTTTGGTATTGGTACTGCATGCGGTGTTCTTCTTGGCAAACTTATGTGTAAGCTTTCAGGTGGAAAAATCAATCCGCTTATTGGTTCAGCAGGTGTTTCGGCTGTTCCTATGGCAGCTCGTGTATCACAAAAGGTTGGTGCTCAGACAGATCCGACAAACTTCCTGCTCATGCACGCTATGGGCCCGAATGTTGCAGGTGTTATAGGTTCTGCGGTTGCTGCCGGCGTTCTCTTAAGTGTTATCGGCTAATAAATTTTATGCACTCAATCTTAGGATTGGGTGTATTATTTTAGGCAACACCATAAAAAATGTGCGGTGTTGCCTTTATCAATATTTACCAAATAATCTTATTCACAAGCTTTATTTTCTGCCATTTTTATATTTGATTTTATGTCTGTTTTGTGTTATAATTATATTAATGTTTCCGTAGCTCAGCTGGATAGAGCGACCGCCTCCTAAGCGGTAGGTCGGGTGTTCGAATCACCTCGGGAACGCCAAAAACTCCGCCGGAAAACCCAGTAAAATCAAGGGTTTCCGGCGTTTTTTATTTTTACGAAGAAGTAGCAAAAACGAAAAAATCACAAATTTCCATTAGCAAATTCTCCGTCTGCTAATGGAATTTAGAACTAATGTCGTCCGCCTTTCAGGTGGACGGCTTGCTAATAAAAATTAGCAAAAAAATTGCTGTTTTGCTAATGAAAATGCCCTCTCTGCTAATGGCGGAAAAAATCGAGCCAAAAATCCTGCTAATGGACAAGGCGGTCGTTGCCCTGTTAATTCGTTCATTTTTCAATAATGGAGGATTATTCGCAAACTACACCTATACCATTTCCTGTTATATAATTGCAGTACAGGAGGTGGTTGTTTTGAAAGAACAGAAATATCATTTATATCTTTCCGATGATGAATACAGACAGACTATTCATTCCTTTGTTCACTTGAAGAACAGCCTGATGTAGTATAATAAAACTTGACACCCTAACCTCAAAGGAATAGAATAGAAAA
>SAMEA104315421__coassemble_801_pt1 | contig 27237 bp, 27 predicted proteins | sample SAMEA104315421__metabat2_low_PE_050 | metagenome-assembled genome bin SAMEA104315421 (sample SAMEA104315421) | gut metagenome | biome: Monkey gut; feature: monkey-associated habitat; material: faeces | place: China | collected 2013
CGAACCGAAGCTCGGGGATCTTTCATTTAGGGGTGTGATGTTATTAGGCGCTTACTTTTGATCTTTGCTTAATGAAGCATATGCTGTTATCAAATTAATCTGTTTTCCTACACTTTAAGACAATACCGCACCAAACATGGTGCGGTATTGTCTTAATTATAATAAGCAAGTGCAAAACAAACATTTGCTGAGTAAAGTGCTGATTTAGAACTTCACTACTCTGTACAGTTTAAAATTTCGATTAATACTATACTGTCAAAATGAGACTTATTGCCATTTTTTATCTGATTGAAATCCATATCATTGTAAACAATCAAATATATTGTAATTCCACCATTAAATTTTTCAAGGTCGGATTTCAATTCATAAAGTTCCTCTGAAAGGTTCATATGTTTTTCGTACTCTGAATCAGGAAGCGTTAAAATAAAATAAGCAGACCGTCTAATGTTAATATTTTCATTTGCAGAAATTAACCCTATAAATTTTTCGGCTGTCAGATCTGTTGAATACTCACATGGAAAGCATATATTTTTCCCGCTGTATTCTATAGTATAATCCTTTAAGCCTGTTTTTAATATATATGAATCTATCCATGAAAGCATTTTGTTATCCATATATTTTCCATAATATGATTCATTTTTTACACATAGCTCTGATTTATTGTTCACTTGTCTTTCATATACTTCTGCTCTGCATTCAGTATAGTATTCATCATCAATAATGTTAATTGATAAATTATAATACTGCTCTGCTGACGGATCCGGTCCTAAAAACACTCCTCCTGCAATAGCTTGACGAGTAATGACAGCCTGTACACCGTACTTTTCTTCAAAGTAAGTTTGAACAGTATTATTTAAATTCTCCTCCAATTCAATTTGAGAAATTTTTGAAGAATCATTATTTATGTTTTTATAAGAGCAGCCTGTGAAATTAAATAATCCCACAAATATGCCGCATAATATTAGCAGACTTTTCAAATCCATTCACTTTTTCTTTAAGACAACACCGCACAAAGCACATCAAAAGACTTTGCACGTCATAAACTTGCAAATTTTCCGTCATATTACACATAATTTTTTACCATACGACAGTATGCTTTCAAAAATTCTATGCAATCTGACGAAAAATATATCTGCGTTTCTGCCGCACAAGCTTTATGCGGTATTGCCTTAACATATCATATCCTAATCAATTACTTCAATCCCCATTTGATTGAACATTTCTATTATTTCGTCCTTATCCAGTTCGCCGTTTTCAAATGCCTTCTGATATCCCGGTCCGAGAACAACAGCTTTAGGAGGTCCTTGGTTTTTGTATTGTTTTGATAAATCTACAGGTGTCCAGCCGCAGTTACACCATAAGTGAGTATTATTTACAGCTTCCTGCAGAAGCTCAAACATTTTATCAAGTTTCCTTTCCGTAAGAACTGCCTCTGCCTCTTCAAGCATTGAAGTAAGGGGATCAATACTCATTCCTCCGCAAAGTGTTTTAAATAAAACAGCTTCATATATTCTTTCAGAAGCAGGAATACTCATGGTATCATATACTTTCTTTCTTTTCTGCTCACTTTTATAGTATTCAAGAGAAATTCTGTCAGTAGATGACATAAATGTATGTTTTGAAAGTCTTTCACCATTTTCAGAACGAAGGTTTTTAAGAAAAGTATGAAATTCATTCCACTTTGGTGAAAGCTGTTTTATACTTAAAATATTTTCAGGCTGATAATATGGTTTATTGCCCTGCAGCTCAATAACTTCATAAACTTTTCCATATCTTCCATAGTCTTTTCCTATGAGTTTTTTATTTATTATCATCCGATAATCCTCGTTCGGAAGCCCCTCCGTATAGAGTTCATTTTCTTCGTAAATGCGGTAAGGAACATCCTCACGTCTTACTATTATTGAAAAGGCCATAAAATCCCTTTTAGTAATTCTGGGTTCATAATTCTTAAAGACTTTCCATGCATCTGAAAGCGTTATTACTCCGTACAATTCAGAAAAGGTTTCATAGTATTTATGAAGCTTTTCAACCGTTTCAGGCTTCCATGTACTGAACATTTTATCTATCGTTTTCTGTGATAATGGTTTTGGATATGCCATTTTACTTCCACCTCCTGTTGTTTTATAACTTCAACTTTATTTTTCTGCAAAAGCATTGATTCGCAAGTCATCACATTGCTATACATTCACATTCAAAGCTGTCGCATACCCTAAAAATTAGAACCATTCCAGCCCCAATTATCAGTAGTCATATAGCTTACATAAATCCTGTCGGTTGATATTCCGAGGACGTCAAGCATTATTCCCGTAATATTGCTTGTAAGCACGGACAAAGCATTATCTGACGCTTTGCCGTAAATGCTGACCTCAACCATTGCGGCAGGTTCTTCGCTTCCTCTGAAAAAGAGCTTATAATCGTCCTCTATTCCAACCATAAGCCAACCCTCAGATTTTCCCGGAATAGCAGTTATTGCAAGTCCAAGCTTTGACTTTATAGCTTTTGCCTTTTCTTCTGTAACATTTTCATTTGTCTTAATATTAATAAACGGCATAATTATGTTCCTTTCTCTTTAAGGCAACATCGTGCCAAGTCATTTGACGTGCCTTGTGCGGCTTTTCCTTTATTCAACAGTAACACTCTTTGCAAGATTTCTCGGCTTATCAACGTCAAATCCCTTGCCAACTGATACATAGTAAGAAAGAAGCTGGAGTGGAATAACTGAAAGACTGCCTGCAAAAAGATTCTCAATCCTAGGAATGTATACAGTAAAGTCAGCAACGTCCTCCATAGCATAGTTACCGTATGTAGTAAGTCCGAACAGCTTTGCTCCTCGGCTCTTTACTTCAACCATGTTGCTTATGGTCTTTTCATAGAGTGCAGACTGTGTTACAACACAGAAAACTATTGTTCCGTCTTCAATAAGACTGATCGGACCATGTTTAAGCTCACCTGCTGCATATGCCTCGGAATGAATATAACTGATTTCCTTGAGCTTCAGACTGCCCTCCATGCCGATTGCATAGTCAATTCCACGTCCTATAAAGAATGCGTCCTTAATATTGACTACCTTTGATGCAAACCACTGCAAACGCTCCTTATCTTCAAGAATACGTTCTATTTTTTCAGGGATAGTATTGATTTCATCAGTAAGCTGTCTGAATCTTTCTTCTGTTATCTCTCCTCTTGCCTTTGAGAACTGGAGTGCAAGGAGGTATGCGGCAACAAGCTGACAGCTGTATGCCTTTGTTGTTGCAACTGAAATCTCAGGACCTGCAAGTGTATAGAATACATTGTCGGCTTCCCTTGCAATTGATGAGCCTACAACATTTACGATACCAAGCGTTTTAACTCCTCTTTCCTTGCAAAGACGAAGTGCCGCAAGGCTGTCTGCTGTTTCTCCTGACTGACTGATAATGATTGCAAGACTGTTATCTGCAAGCTTCATATCTCTGTATCTGAACTCAGACGCAAGCTCCACACGAACCGAAAGTGATGTCAGCTGTTCAATTACATACTGTGCGGCCATTCCGACATGATATGCTGAGCCGCATGCAACAATATATACCTGCTGAATTTTTTTCATTTCCTCATCAGTAAGTCCAACACTTTCAAAGCTGATTTCTCCGTCTTTGAGAACTGAATTAATTGTATCTCTTACCACTTTTGGCTGTTCGTGGATTTCTTTCAGCATAAAATGCTCATAACCGCCCTTTTCGGCAGCTTCTGCGTCCCACTCAATAGTTTTCATTTCTTTCTGGATTTCATCACCGTCAAGGTTGTAGAAAGTAACGTCACCCTTTGTAAGCCTTGCAAGCTCCATATTTCCGATATAGTATACATTTCTTGTGTATTTCAGAATTGCCGGAACGTCAGATGCAAGATAGCTTTCGCCGCCTGTAACGCCGATAATCATCGGGCTGTCTTTTCTTGCGGCATAAATTTCACCCGGATAGTCCTTGAACATAACTGCAAGTGCATATGAACCACGAATTCTCACAAGTGCATGATTAAGTGCGTCAACAGGTGTTCCAAGGTACTTTTTGTAGTAATAGTCAATAAGTTTTACAGCAACTTCCGTATCAGTCTGTGACTTGAAGCTGTAACCATTTTTTACCAGCTTTTCACGAAGCTCCTGATAATTTTCAATTATTCCGTTATGTACTGCTATAACATTTTCATCATCACTGCTATGTGGATGAGCATTAAGCGTTGAAGGTTCTCCATGAGTTGCCCAACGTGTATGACCTATACCGCAGCTGCCTTTTACAGCCTTTCCGTCATTGGTCATTTCCTTTAATACCTTAAGCTTGCCCTTTGCCTTCACGACCTCAGGTTCTGCATCACCGTTTCTGACAGCAATTCCTGCTGAGTCATATCCTCTGTATTCAAGTTTTGACAATCCGTCAAGAAGTATTGGGGCTGCTTCATTTGTTCCTGTAAATCCTACGATTCCGCACATAATTTTCTCCTTTTTAAGAAAGCTCAGATTGCTCTGAGCCTTTTTTATTTATTATATTCTATATCCTTCCGGATTATTTTTTTGCCAATTCCATGAATCTCTGCACATATCCTCAAGAGATTTTTCAGTTTTCCAGCCTAAAACCTGCAATGCCTTATCAGCATTTGCATAACAGTCAGGCAAATCACCGTCACGCCTTTTGCCGTAAACATAGTTGATTTTCAAATTGTTCACACGTTCAAATGCCGTTACAATTTCTGTAACGCTGTATGGTATGCCTGTTCCCAGATTAAAAATTTCAACGCCACTATTTTGCATTACATATTCAATTGCCTTTACATGACCTTTGGCTAGGTCAACAACGTGAATATAATCTCTGCGGCAAGTACCGTCAGGAGTAGGATAATCATTCCCATAAACAGTGAGCTGTTTAAGCTTTCCTACTGCAACCTGTGAAATGTATGGCATAAGGTTATTAGGTATTCCCTGCGGATCTTCACCGATAAGCCCTGAATCATGTGCACCAATCGGATTGAAATATCTGAGTATAACAACGGAAAGTCTGCCGTCAGCATTGGCAGTATCCTCAAATATCTGTTCCATCATGGCTTTGGTCCACCCATATGGATTGGTACAAGTTCCACGCTTCATGTCCTCTTTATATGGAACGCTGTTTTCTGCACCGTAAACAGTTGCACTGGACGAAAAAATAATATTTTTAACATCATGCTTTTTCATTGTTTCAAGCAGTGTTAATGTTGTATCAATATTATTCCGATAATATTTTACGGGTTCTGTTACAGATTCGCCGACTGCCTTTAGTCCTGCAAAATGGATTACGGCGTCAATTTTATTATCCTGAAAAACCTTATCCAGTTTGTCTGAATTTGTTATGTCGAGTTCGTAAGTCTTAACCGACTTTCCTGTTATCTTTTCAACTCTTTTTATTGCTTCAGGACAGCTGTTTGAATAATTATCTGCTACAATAACGCTGTATCCGCTGTTAAGAAGTTCTACAGCCGTATGCGAACCGATATATCCTGCTCCGCCGGCAAGTAAAATATTGCTCATTTTTTCTCCTGTTATAACTGATTTCTTTTATTATACCCTTTTTTTCTTAAATCGTCAAGGCAAATTATGAGTTTAGTTAAATTTTTTCGTTAATGTGTAAATATCAAAGTTTATTTAAGGCAACACCGCACAATTATTGTGTGGTGTTGCCTTAATTTTATACCGTTCCTCTTGTCATCTCATATCCACTGTCATATTTGTATAAACTCCTATGATATATGGTGTTCCATTGCTGTTTGTTTCGTAAGTATATTCAATTGTTTTGGCTGTTACAAATCCGAACATATCAGCATAGTAATTTATTGTAATTGATGTTCCCTTGCCTGATGCAATATCATATACTTCTCCTTGGAGTAAACAGGTACTCCTCAAACCAAACGTCATTATAATCAAGCAGTGAATAATCTCATTTTATTTCATCGGCAGCAATATTTTCATTTACATGATTAAATAATTTATATAGACTTAATCTATTAAATCTATAGTTGCAATTCTTGGCTCAAAACAGCAAGTTGGTCTCACACATACAATTCTTACCCCACTTGCACGCTGCGGTCCAACTTTCATAAATGTGGCAATAACACTTGTTTTCCCACCAAGCCCTAATGGACCTATATCAGCTTCATTCACACGTTTTGTAATCTCCTGCTCCATTTCGGATTGAATATTATAATTTCCGTCAACCTGAGCCTGCAGCATCATTGAAGTTGCTTCAAAGTGAGAACGTCCAACACCAACGGCAAGTGTACAAGGTGAGCAGCCAAGCTGTTTTACGCTTTCAGTTGCCCAGCTTACTATTTCATCAAGAACTACCTGTGTGTTGTGCTTATGGAATACTCTGTATGTCTTTGCACGAATTGCAGGTCCACCGCCAAACATAAGAATATGCAATCTAAGAACATTATCCTTGCATCTGCGAATAAGAATCGGTGCAGGCTCTACACCTGCGCTGTCAGGATTCAAACCACCGGACTGATCAATTCTATGACTGTCATCACCCATGATACCCATAGGTCTGCCCGGAAGCTTACGAAGCCCATCTTTAACGCCCTCCTTGATTGCATCCAAAGTTTTGCCTGTGATAGCAGTGTCCTCGCCAATTTCCAATACAATATGCGGAATACCGGTATCATCACAAAGCGGACTGTGATTATGTTCAGCTGCTTCTGCATTTTCGAGAACGGTTTCAAGAACCCATTTTGCCTTTGCATCTGTTTCATTAGCTATGGCACGCTTATATGCGTCCTTTTTATCCTGACGAAATGTCGAACCTGCCTCCACAAGTGTATCTCTTACAAGTGCCGCAATTTCTTCAAAACTCTTACTCATAAATGCTCCTTCCGTGTGCCGCACCAATGATTGCCGGATATTTATCAACCTTAATCAAATGCAGAGCCTCCATACCAAGTTCCGGAAACGCAATTATACGCTGTTCTGTTGTTTTTGCACCCAAAAGTGCTGTTACTGGCGGAATAACGGCATATACTGCATTATATTTATCAAGTTCTGCAACAGTTTCTGCATGAAGTGCACCCTTGCCAAGATGCAGTTTGATACCTGCTGCAGAAAGCGGTGCAATACTGCTCTCAATTTCAAGTTTATTGCTTGATGTAGGACCCACACCGGCAGGGCTGACGGCAGTATGGAAAATCACCTGTCCATGCAAATCAACACCTAATTGATTAACAGTACCATCTTCAATCATTTTCAGCACCTTCGGAAGAACAGCATCTCTGCCACAAAGAATGTAACCTGATATACTCACTGTATCACCAACAGATAATTTATCAATATCTGTATCCAAAATTGGAGTTTTTAATTCAATTGCCATATGTATGCCCCCAATTATTCATTAACCGCAAATAACTTTACATATGCGCCTTCATTTTCAATTACACCAAATGCTCTGGCACGATTCATAGTCTTTTTTGCCCAATTCGTATGTGGTTTAATCTCGTTCATTTTATTTCCGCTGGAACCCTTAACAACGCCTCCGCCGGTTCCGATAATCTGACTAGCGTCATCATATTCTTCTTTTGTTACTGCCATCATTGCATTAACAAATTTAACATGAGTCGGATGAATAACCGTTCTTCCGATAAATCCATTCGCCTTATCAAGAATAACCTCTCGCAGCAAGCCATCAATTTCATTATTAACAAGAGGTTTCCTGCGCATAAGATAATCTTCTATTCCATGTTTCGGCAGTTCTTCAAACATAAGCTCCTTTGGTGCACGGAAATACTCCCATACAGGACCAGAAATGACATAATCATTGTTTCTGCCGCAGACATTGATAATATCACTTAAACATTCACGTACAGTCATGATATCATACAGAGAATAATCTACACCACGGCGTACACCAAACACTGACGAAAAGTCCGTACCGCCGACACGAACCTGCAATACAAGTTCATGATACTTATCAAGGATTTTCTTGATTCCCATAAGCTCAGTCATTCGGCTTTCTTTATATGCAACCTCAGGGTCTTCTATTATCGGCATACCATATATAATTTCTCCAAATCTATCATTTAAATCACGAAGATATGCATAATATTCATATCCGTTTTCAGCATTGAATTTCGGAAAGTTAATACCGCAAAGTGAACGCACCTGATGTTTTGTCAAACCTTCACCAAATGCTTTGAACTGTTCAAGATTTCTAATTCGTACAAAAATCAGCGGAACATTATCAGCATCAAGCTTTCCGTCATCTACAGCACTTGTAACAGTATCCAAAAGATTATGAACATTTTCCATTGCTTCAGGGACACGTTCTTCCGGACATGCATCCTCAAAGCAAAGGACTATTGTTGTTAACCCCGGCATTGCATTACTAAGAATTTTAGGTGTAAAATCCTTAAACCCAGGCATATACATAGTAGCACCAAGGCAATATTGCAAGAGTTCTCTGTCTGTGTATTTATTAAAGCTCTCCGGCGCAATAACAAACGGAAAGTCCGGATTATACATATGATGTCTCACGAAAACAAAACTTCCTTCCAATAAATTATATAAGACTGCCCTTTGGTGACCAAACTGCCTCAGGGTAATATTCATCTATCATACGCTTAACAAGGCTGCACTGCTTTGCACGCTTTCTTGCATCATCTTCAGTACTGTCCCAACTGTGTGTTGCAGCTACAGAACCGCCTGTTTTCAGATAAATAGGTGCAGCAACACGAATCATTTCAGGCACTTCATAATGACGAATAAATCCGCCTGTAGACTTAGGATTTTCTGTATGAATGTCAATCGGACAATCCACCGCCTGACGCATTGCAGCAAGCATCGGAAGCTGAATATCACGAACAGGATTAATAGAATCTGCACCGTTCAGTTCAAGTAGCTTTGCAGAGCATGGATTACCATGACCTGCATGAGCAGAAATCTTAAAATGGCAATCAGCCGGAATCTCTCCAGCCTTACGCATCTCATTCAATGCCCAAAGGCATCCCTCATCATAAACGAGAAAACCGCGGCAGCCAAGTCTTGCAGCACGCTTTACATCTTCAATTGCACGAATGATTTGTTCTTGTCCACGCAGACGATAACCCATTCTCACCCCTTCTTCTGTATGTACAGATGCAGAAGTATCAGTTGTGGCACGTGGACCAACTGCAAGAATCAGGTCTGTCTGCCACTGATGTGCAAGTTCAACCATTTTGCTGATTTCCTCATCAGTCAAACGCATAATTCCCTGAGTTTGCGTAACTCTGTGAAGGTACAGACCATAGCCGTCCATTGCTTCCAGCAATGCTTTCATAACCTTCGGACCCTGAATTCCGGGCACCTCAAAACGATACTGTCCTCCATCTTTGAAACGCTTTTCAGAAGTGGGCATATTATAGGCATCTCCACTAGGCATACCAATTGATTTCAGAAACTCTCTTGTTTTATCCATACTGTTCATTTTATTCAATCCTTTCCATTCAAATCAGCGATAAAGCTGTCAATTGCATCTCTGTGGTCAAATATAATTGGCGGAAGTTTGCTGTTCAAGCCCTTGTGAATGCGACAATCAATAAATGATGCTTTACCACAATGCTTTAGCTGATTAACTGCTTCAATCAGTTCTGTTTTACTTTCGACAGCCTTTCCAACAGTCGCATAGCCACAAGCTTCTGCAATTTTGGTAAAATCAAGCTTATGTCCGGCAGACGGCTGACCGCCAACAGATTCATGTGCACCGTTATTGAGTACAATATGCATGAAATTAGGAACATTAACTTTGCTAACCATTGTCATTGCTCCCATATGCATAATGCAAGCTGAATCCCCGTCCAGACAAACAACATTGCGATTTGGCTGTTCCATAGCAATTCCAAGTGATACAGAAGATGCATGTCCCATTGAACCAACATTCAGAAAATCATGTGACTTTGTTTCATTTCGACGCTCACGAAGGAAAAATAATTCTCTTGTCGCTCTTCCTGTTGTTGCTGAATAAATTGTATCTGCAGGCATAGCGTCCAGAATGACCTCAATTGCTTCCTCACGGCTCATAGGATAGACTGTGTCAACATTATTTGCCTTTTCTGAAGCTGCCATAACTCCTTTTGGAGCAATTAAGGCATATGGTTGACGAGATTTTCTGCAATATGCTGCCGCCTTTTCAATAACAGCTTTAAAATTCGCATCGTCATCTGTAAGAATACTGTACGGGATGTGCATTACATCCAACAAACCAGGTGTAATTTCACCCTGCAATTTGTGCTGCGGATGGTTCGGCTCTGTATTGCCTTGTCCGCGCCAACCAATTAACAGCAGCATAGGTACAGCATAAACATCTTTATCAACAAGACTTGCCAACGGATTAATTACATTGCCCATTCCACTATTCTGCATATATACCAGTGGTATTTCTCCGGTTGCAAAATAATGACCGGAGGCTATACCAACTGCATTTCCCTCATTGGCAGCAATAATGTTTTGCTCTGGAAAATTGGCAAGTGCATAATTGCAAAAACCATTAAGATAAGAATCCGGCACACCGGTAAAAAAAGTAACACCATGCTGAGCCAGTATTTCAAATACTTGTTTTTGATTTAACATGCTTCCTCCTTATTTCTTTGCTTTATATAATGTAAAGTATTCCGGACTGTCTGCTTTTGTAATATTCCATGCCTGTTCAAAAACATTAAGAATATCATCCGGCAGCGGACCTGATTCAATTGCATTCACATTTTGTTTCAGGTGATTCAATTTTGATGCTCCGATAATAATTGCATCACCACGTTCCGCATTTAACATTGAATGATAAGCAAGCCAGCGATAAGTTGCATCAATTATTGTTATTCCATGTTCTTCACAGGCTGTTTTTATTAAATCGACTGCATCGAAGAAACTCTTTTTCCAATAGCGATTCTGATAATTTGGTCTGTGCGTGAATCTTCCATCAGTCGGAGCATCTTCAAATTTACCATAACGTCCAGTCAAAAGACCGCCAGCCATTGGATTGTATGCATAAAAGCGCATACCAAAATGATTCAAACAAGCATTTAGTTCGATTTCAGCTTTTCTGGTCAAGGGATTATATATTCCTTCAAAGACAGTCGGTTTCACCCAACCATTTTTATCACAAAGATGCCAAACATCTGCGACCATCCATGCCGGAAAATTTGAAAGACCAAGTTCTTTGAATTTTCCTTTATTGTGTAAATCAGACATAGCTTCAAGAACCGATTCAACAGGAGTTGCAGGGTCAGGAAAATGCAGATATTCAATGTCCACACAATCTACACCGAGTCTTTCAAGAGATTCATTAACCTGCTTATACGCAGCATCTGCGTCAAGTTTTCCGGTAATGCGAGGATTTACCTTTGATGCAATCGTATAATTACATTTTAATTCAGGAAGCACATCTCCAAGCAATTTTTCACAGTTTCCTTCGTTATATACATACGCTGTATCAAAATCAGAATATCCCATGTTCAAGAACGTATTTATAAATTCACTGACATTCGGAGCAAATACGGATTCTCCGAATGTCATGGTGCCAAGCACGACATTAACCTTTTTCATTTTTGTCCCCTTTTTTATAAATTCTTCAAAATTTCATCGGCAGCAACTGTGTACTGAGTTATCATTTCATACACGGAATCAGCGATATTACTGCTTATACCTGAATACATCATAAGCATATCATAACGACACTTAAATTCACTTTCTGTTAAAGGATTTTCAGGCTCTCCTTTCGGGAAGTCAACACGTTCGGTAAATGTACCGGATTTTGCAGTAATTGTTTCTATTGCAGCCTGAATATCAGGAAATTCCCGACTTAACTGTTCATCAGGCATTACATGAACTTTTTTGGTTAGTTCAAGTATTTCCTCATTTTTTACCATGTCTTCGCTGAATTCCTGAAGACCGGCTCGTCCATAAATCAATCCGGCAGCAACTGCATATGGTGTACTCATTTTTGCACTATATGAACCCGGAATATCAGTATGATCATGACCTGCAACAGCGAGATCATAAGTTTTAATATCAATTCGTTCAATATCAGCAGGTTTTAAGTTAAACTTATTTCGCAGATTAATTGCAGCTTCAACTGATGGATGAGTATAACGGCATGATGCATAAGGCTTGGTATATGTTTTCATTATTGCATATGTACCATTCTGAAGAACTGATTTCAGCTGAACGTCATCACGCCCTGTCATCATCTTCAGAAATCCTCTGCCGCCAAGCGGATCAGCATGCCCTTTGAAACCTGCTTTTGACATACGAAGTGCAGTCAATGCCAAAAGTGCCGTTTTTGCAACATTATATGGTTTAAGTTCAGAACCATCATCAAGAACTTTTAACATTCCTGATGCAGCAACAGACGCAGATGCAAAAGCCTGAAATCTCTCTTCTTTTGTAAAATTAAGCATATAAGAAGCAGCAATAACAGTGCCGAGAGTACCGCAGGTACCTGTTGCATGGTAGCCAAGAGCTTTATGTCCGGGCTGAATGGATATTGCCATGGTATATGAGGTTTCATATCCGACTATAGCTGCCCTTAACACTTCATCAACAGTTTTTTTATATTTCTGTGCAAGCGGCAATAATAACGAAAAAATCGGACTTCCAAGATGTATTATTCCGGAATTTGTTCCGTCATCAAAATCGAGAGCATGCCCATTCAAGCCATTAAGAAAAACAGCTTCATTCATAGCCAAATTCATATTTAGTCCAATTGCTTTATAGTTTCCCTTTTCCGGTTCGGCAAATTCAAGATAACGTTCAAGTTTACTTTTCTGAAATTTTGCACCGGCACAAGTTACAGCAATATAATCAAGCAGAGATTGTCTTGCTCTGCTCAAAACATCATCGGATATCTCTCTGTTATACACATTATCTATCGCATCCAGAAATTCAATAGTTTGATTCATTTGTACTCCTTATCACATTCATTAGTTCATTTCAGGCAATAGGTCGCGTCTGGTCATATCATTGCCTTCAGTATCAATAACAGCAATTTGATCAAGAATAATCCTGAGTTTCTTGTTGTATTCATCAACAGAATCAGCAATAATATTCATTCCCGCAATTCTGTCACTGCTGCTTGTAACACCATGCATTTCTGTTCCCTTTGTTCGAACAGGATGAAATTCATTGATTATACCCTTTTCAACAAGTTCATCAAATCCTTCAAAATGATCAAAAACACCAGGCTTACAGTATATAAAATCGTTAACGACAACATTGTTATTTACTTCTTTTGGAGTAATGTCAGGTACTAATCCAAGTGTAATATCAATAGTTGCGGTTATTACATCGACACCACAGGAGTTTTTTATCAGCAGCCACTTCATGTTGCCGCCGGTTCTTGCACAAAATTCAAGAACAGAAATGTTTTCATTATTGTGCAGAAGCTGTACAAGAAGAGGTGAATTTACAAGACCAAAACTATCTGCAATTTTTTGAGCGACATCTTCAATTTGATTTCTGATTGTATCAGGAATAGCAGCAGGATAACGTCCTCTGAAAATAACAAATCTGTCTTTATCCTTAACTTTTTCACTGTTTGTTATACTGAGAATATGAGCTTTGCCATTGAGTACAAATGCATCAACACTGATTTCTTCGCCTTCAAAAAATTCTTCAACAATAACTCCGCCGCTGCGGCTGATTTTTTTTGCCTCATTGTAATAAGCTATAAGTTCTTTTTCGGTTTCAGCTTTACGTACTCCTTTTGAACTGTAGGCATCTACAGGTTTAACAACCAATGGATAATTAAGCTTGGCTATTTCATTCATGTCAAGACTTTCAAGCTCAAGATACTTTGTAGTTGGAATTTTATTTTCTTTAAAAATTTTCTTCATTCGGATTTTATCAGATACATCTTGCGCCTGTTTATATCCAATATAGCAAGGTAAACCGAGCATCTCAGAAACTTCTGCAACAACCAAAAGAACCTGATCTGCACATACAGTAATAATAAAGTCTACTTTTTCATCAACAGCTATTTTTTTTACATCTTCTATATTAAAAATGTTGACCTTATAAAACTTATCCGGAATTGCTCTTGCAAGACAATTTTCATTCCCGTCAAGTAAAACTGTTTCAATTTTTCTTTCTTTTAATTGGCGGAGTAATTCCATCTGCGGAACGCCTCCTGCAATAACCATCGCTTTCATACTAACTCCTCTCACTTTGATTTCCTTTTTTTCATATATTTTTTAATCATTGGCAACCAAAGATTTCTTTTTATAGTAAGAATAACTGCAAATATAACAAAGAGCAAACTGATAACAATATATCTAAAAGCTGTGTATTGATATAGTATCGGTGCAATCAATGTAAACATGACCATTAAAATAACTATTCCAAGTATTTTTTTAAAATCAATACATTTTTTATAACCTGCCCTACATACAAGTATGCTGTTAACAATCAATGTCATTACAAATGCCGCTGCATTGATAACAGGCAGAATTGCATATCCGCATTGTTTTAAAAGAAGAATTTTCAGAATTATGCTTACAATGGCAATTGCGGCTGTATAAACCGCTGTTTTTACAACATTTTTGTCATAGGTTAAAATTATTGCAAGTGATGAAGTAAGTATCTGGAAAAAAATTGCCAGAACACTTGTCGGAATTAGAGAAACAGCACTTCTGTATTTTGAACCTCCTATAATTGTTACAACCTCAGGTCCAAATATAATTAATCCGCATGATATAACTGCACTGCCAACAGCTAATAACGTCAGACAATTTCTTACCTTGTCATAAGTTCTTGTTTCAAGATTATCCATCATATATGTTGTCATGGCACCTGTAACTGATTGAAAAAGTATTGTAAGAATATTCATGATACTTGTTATAATGCTTAATATAGCTGCTGCCTCAGAGCCAAGAATACTTTTCGCAAAGATTACATTTGTTGAAGATAGGATATATGTTGTCAGGTAATGTACAAGCAGCGGCATCGCAAGAACCAATGCATACTTTAGATGATCAAGCTTGAAACATTTACCTTTCCTGATGAGGTCAAATGCACAATATAACCCTATTAATGCATACGGAATGTAAAAACCATACATACGAGCTGACAATCTTTCGCTTTCCGACACACAATAAACAATTGCAATTGAAAGAAGTGTCGGTATTACCAACGAAATCATCGAAATAAACGCAACAGATTTATATTTGTATAGGGTTCTCTCTTTTGTAAGAAATACTTGACGTGCACCCTGACAAAGAATAGTAAAAAACATCAAATGAATAAACTGAGGCGGAATTGCAACCAATTTATAAATCCACTTACTGCTAAGAAGAAATAACACATAAAAAACAGCAGAGGTGATAATTCCTGCAATTGTAACAGTTGAGGCATATTGCTCATAATCATCCTTATAGTCATAAAAAGCACGACTAAGCGTATTGTACATTTCAAGGCTCACAACAATAACCAAAAGTGACTGCCAATATGCAAAATTTGAAAATTCACCATAGTCAGTTTTATTCATCATTCGTGCAAATATAGGTGTTGTGATGAATGCAAGTCCTTTGGTTATAACTGTACTCAGTACATACCAAAAGCCTGATTTCAGGGCAAGCTTGGTATTTCCTCTTTTAATTTCTGTGGGCATTGCATATTGTCCTTTCTTAAAAAATGACTGTTAAAAATTTTCTAATAATTTGCAAATACTTTTAGATTGTTTTTGAAGAATTTTTAACCTTATTAATTGAAAATCCCTTCTTTTGCACATTAAAACCTTCTATTATAATTAGAACGTAATAAATCAAATGATAAGTACCATGGGTATGAGCAGTAAAAAAAGAAATTACAAGAATAACCATACTAACAATTCTGAAATGACGCTTAAGCTGTATAACTCCGCGCACATACACTACATATGACAGAATAACACCAATTAATCCATATCTGTACATAGTTGCCGCATATCCTGAAAGGTTAAATTCAATATTAGATATGTCTTTAGTCACTCCAAAAAGCAGTTGTCCGCCATGCATTTGATCAAGCAGCTGATTAGCCTGAAAAGTTCTTCCACTTATTGCAGTATTTCCGTACTTGTCACCAATAACAATTCTGTTTACTGTTGACTGAACAAACGGAACTTTAATATACAATACTACTAAAGCAAACACTCCGACAATTAACAATATAATGCTTTTAACTGATAGCAATTTTTGAATTATAAACTTGTCTGAATGTTTTGAATAAAATAACAAATAAAAAGCCCATGCAGCAACAACAATGGCTATTGCCATACCTGATGTAGAAAACAATAGCCCAATCGTAAGCAAGAGTGCTTTATGCATTTTCTTTTTGGAATATCCCTCTGAAAGAAGAGTCAGAAGAAGCTGCGGGAAAACAAACAAAAAGAAATGAGAGGGTTCGAGGAAAAATGCAGACGGTCTGTAATATCCATTGCTGCTTCCTGTAATAGAAACCAATCCTGTTGTTACGCAACCAATCCATTGACTGCTTTCATGAAGAAGAAGATTTACAGGAACTAATTTTAAATGAAAACCCAGAATATAAAAGCATATATACTGACATATTATAAGAACAGAAGCCATTTCTGAAATAAATAAACACACTTTCAGAAAATACTTTCTGTTAACATAATCGTTTGATATTGCAATATAAACAACCATTGTTAATACTGAACGAGCAAGCGAACTGACAGAAAAGCCATGATCTATTGATTTATATATATCAAAAAGAATCAAAGGCATTACAAAAAAAATTGATTCTGCATATAATTTTCCAATCATAAGTATTTTGCCTACCAGAAAAGGAAAACAAATAATCAGAACTGTAACTCCGGCATTGCCGAAAATACCTTTATAGTGCTGTAGTATAGGTGACATTGCAAGTAATACAGCAATTAATTTGTCAATCAAAGATGCATGTTTAATGTCATCAATATTATTTAACATGTAAGTTGTTTTTTCCATAATACATTACCGGCTAATTAATCTCCACATTATATAATTAAAAAGCAGCATCAATCCTTATTATTTTCAAAATACTCCATAACAGACTGATGCCCTTCAATAAATTCAATACCTTCTCTCGCAAATATCTTCTTTATGGTTAGAAATACTATTTTCAGATCCATTAAAAAAGTAATATTGTCAACGTATTCAATGTCTTTACTGAATTTGTCCTTCCATGTAAGAGTATTTCGACCATTTACCTGAGCCCAGCCTGTAAGTCCGGGTCTGACTTCATGGCGTCTGATATCATTACTGTTGTAATGCTCAAGGTATTTAACCAATAAAGGTCTGGGACCTATAATTGACATATCTCCTTTGAGAATGTTAAACAATTCAGGAAGCTCATCAAGACTCGTAGAACGAAGAAGTCTGCCAAATTTTGTAATTCTCTGCTTGTCCGGAAGAAAGTCACCATTTTCATCTTTAGCATTACTCATAGACCTGAACTTGTACAATTTAAAAATCTTGCCGTCTTTTCCGGGACGATCCTGTGTAAAAATTACGGGAGCTCCAAGATTAACTCTGACTATTAAGGCAAGAATTAAAAAAAGCCACCAAAAAACTAAAATAAACAACAGTGAACAGGCAATATCAATAAAACGTTTAAAAAAAGCCTCGTATGGTCCCTTAACCTTATGATTCATTTTATTCAATTTACAATTTCATTCCTTTTATATTTATTATTTAGAAGTTCTTTCGGAATAAAATTTATTCCACATATATTCTGTCAATTCGTCAGACACATCCTGATGTTTTGGTGCATATTCCTTTGGATATTGATCTTCCCTTTTAGCAATATACTCGTCAATACTGCAAATATATTTTGCAGGCACTCCGCCAACTACAGAATTTGGCGGTACATCTTTTGTTACAACTGCACCTGCGGCTACAATTGCATTAGGGCCAATTCTGACACCACCTACAATTGTAGAATTTGAACCAATAAATACATTATCCATTATTTCAATACATCCGATATTTTCAGTGTATTTTTTGGAATCATCTGATGCATTGCGGTTATTGAGCATATAATGTATTATATCATGTGTTGCAAATGTAACGCCTGATGCAATTCTAACATTATTATGAATGCTGATCAACTTAGCATACAACGGAATCTTCCGATCCATAATTGTAACATTTTCACCTATCGACCGAAAGATTTTATTATCACGTAAATATGCAACACGCTTTACGCTACTCATCATTAGCCACATACGAATTGTCTGCCACAAACGTTTTTTTGTCATTTAAATATCCTCACTCAAAACAATTTCTGATAATCTGAATAATAATATCCTGTTCTTCTGCTGTCATCTTGTTATCAGACGGCAGACAAAGACCTCTTTCAAAAATATCATTACCTACATCTTCAAGGTCACCTGCAATATAAGCATTTGTCTGACCTCTGCCGTTGCCGTTTACAGTGATGAACGGGTTCATTCTGTAGATAGGCTGCATATGCATCGGCTTCCAAATCGGTCTGCCCTCTGCATTATATTTTGCAAGCGTTTCAAGTATTTCTGTCGGACAGCTTTTACCATTCTCAGAAATATAGAGTGCATCCTGTTCTCCTCTTACCTGTCTGCACATTGCATCTTTGTCAATAATCATACAGCTAAGCCAGAAGTTCGGCTCACTGTTTTTCTCATCATAAGGATTCATATGAACAGGTAGTCCCTTAAATCCCTCTTTGTATCTCATATAGATTGCCTTTTTCTGTGCGATATGTTCTTCCAGATGTGGCATCTGACCACGAACCACACCTGCAATGATGTTAGACATTCTGTAGTTATAGCCAATTTCTTCATGCTGATACCAAGCAGCAGCTTCACGGCTCTGTGTTGACCACTTTCTCACCTTATCAGCATCTGCCTTACTGTCTGTCAAGAACATACCGCCTGATGAGCCTGTGATAATCTTGTTGCCATTAAAACTTATGATATTGCCAATGCCGAAAGTACCGGTTTGCTTACCTTTATATGTAGCACCAAAAGACTCCGCTGCATCTTCAATAAGAACAGCATTGTGCTTTTCACATAATGCCATAATCTCGTCAAGTTTCGCAGGTGTTCCATAGAGATGCACCAAAACAACAAGTTTTACATCAGGATAGATCTCAAAAGCCTTTTCCAATGCAACAGGATCCATATTCCATGTATCACGTTCTGTATCAATGAAAACTGCTTCACCATCTTCATATGCAACAGGATTTACTGTTGCATCAAATGTCATGTCAGAACAAAATATCTTATGACCTTGAAGCGTTCCGCAGTTTGGCTTTGCCTGACCATAAAGCTTTTCACCTGCAAGTTTAATTGCAAGATGCAATGCACCTGTACCGCATGAAAGTGCAACAGAATACTTACATCCAATTTTTTCAGCAACGAGCTTTTCTACCTCGTTTACATTTTCACCTGCTGTTGTAATCCAGTTTTTTTCAAATGCATCATTGACCCATTTCTGTTCATCGCCATGCATTGTCGGTGATGAGAGCCAGATTTTCTTTTCAAATGGTTTAAAATTCATTTTCTTCATCCCTAGTTCCAGTTATAGATTCATCATAAGGTGTTTTATTTATAACAATAACCAAGCTCTTAATTTTTATAATATAATCATCTTTCTTGAAGTAAAATAAAACACTTTTTAGTCATAAAAAGTCAAAAAAGTATATGAAATTTCACATGTTATATTATAATACAGCAAATAAACTCTTGTCAATATAAAATAAAATAATTTATCAAAATTTGTTATATTGCACTAATTAAGTTAATTTATTTCAATAAAATTAATTTCATCAGTTAATATTTTTGAGATAACAACCAGACAAAGCTTATGCGGCAGAAACGCAGATATATTTTTCGTCAGATTGAATAGAATTTTTGAAAGCATACTGTCATATGGTGAGAAAATTATGTGTAGGATGACGGAAAACTTGCAAATTTATGACGTGCAAAGTCTTTTGACGTACTTTGTGTGGTGTTGCCTTTAATCCATTATAATTTAACGTTTCAAATAAATCAACAAAAAGTCAATCCGTACAAACATTAACGCATACAATTCAACGAAAGGAGCTGATTACTATGGCTAAGAAGAAAAAAGAGAAACTTTCCATGTGGGAGCGTTCAGAATACGACATCATCAGTGAGATGGAAACGGAAACTGAATTAGTGGCAGTTTTAAGGGTTCGCCACAGTGGTGCTACAGTAACCTGTCATATTCCGAAACATACTCCTGAAGAAGAAAAAAAGCTGTCAGAAGATATTACTGAAGCAATGATGCAGATAGTATATACAGGTCAGGACATAAGTCACTTCAAGAGTATGGAAATACTTGTAGACTAGTACTTATAAGAAAATTCAAGGCGGTATCATACAAAGTTTTTTTGGAGTACTGCCTTAATATTGCAAATCAATCATTGACAAATGGTTTGATTTAGGATATAATAAGTCCATAATAAATGAATTGAGGTGGAAAGATGCGTAAAATTTCCTGCTAATTAATTTTAATTGGGTATATAAAGCAATGGCGGTGTTACCGTCTGTTTTGGTGTACCCTGCAGGAAATATTACGGTCTTTTCGCATAACAGATACCGCTTTTATGGATAGGTGAAGTTTTCCCTGTCAATGAAAGCTCCCGATTATGTGCCGCAGTATATCCTGCGGCAATTTTTATTTTCGGGAGGTAGTATTATGTCTATTATAAATGTTGAAAATCTCACTTTCGGATATGACGGAAGTTCGGATAATATTTTTGAAAACGTCAGCTTTCACATTGATACTGATTGGAAGCTCGGTTTTACGGGAAGAAACGGACGAGGAAAAACCACTTTCATGAAACTCCTCATGGGAGAGTTTGAATATATCGGAAAAATTACGTCAAGTACGGATTTTGAATACTTTCCATTTAGTGTTTCTGATGAAAATATGCTTGTAATGTACCTTGCAGAAGAAATTTGTCCAAACGCTGAAAATTGGGAGCTTATTAAAGAGCTTTCACTTCTGGAGGTTGAAGATAACGTTATTTATCGTCCGTTTTCAACACTTTCAGGCGGTGAAAAAACAAAGGTTATGCTTGCAATGCTTTTTCTCAGAGAAAACTGCTTTTTGCTGATAGACGAGCCTACAAATCATCTTGATATGAATGGACGTGAAATTGTCAGCCGATACCTTAAAAGAAAAAAGGGATTTATTTTAATCTCTCATGACAGGGCTGTCCTTGATGAATGCATTGACCACGTTCTTTCAATAAACAGAACAAATATTGAAATTGAACAGGGAAATTACTCATCATGGGAAAGCAATAAATCGGCAAGGGATAACTTTGAGGCAGTTCAAAATGAAAAGCTGAAAAAGGAAATCAAGAACCTTGAAGCTGCTGCCAGACGTGCCGCAGAGCATTCAGACAAAATTGAACGTACAAAAATCGGATTTGACCCCATGAAAACTGATAAACTGACATCAAGACGCTGTTCTATTGCAAGGAAGTCAAAAAAGCTGATGAACCGTTCAAAAGCAATGGAAGTCCGAATTGAATCGGATATTGAAAAGAAATCAGGACTTCTGAGAAATATTGAACGCACATCTCCGCTAAAACTGCCAATCATGAAATTCCTCAGCAATAAACTGCTCAGCGTAAAAAATCTTTCTGTATATTATGACAACAAAATGATTTGCAGTGACATTTCATTTGATATAAACGCCGGTGATATTATTGCACTTTCAGGCAGAAACGGCTGTGGAAAAACAAGTATAATCAAACTGATTTGCGGTGGAAATATTTCTCATACAGGTGATATTATTATGAACCGTCAGCTGAAAATTTCACACATTTCTCAGGACTTTTCAGGACTCTTCGGCAATCTTTCGGATTATGCAGTATCGCATGGCTTTGATGAAAGTCTTTTTAAAGCGATACTCCGCAAGCTTGACTTTTCAAGGGAACAGTTTGAAAAGGATATTTCAGATTTCAGTGACGGTCAGAAGAAAAAAGTAATGATTGCCGCAAGTTTGTGTACCCCTGCACATTTGTATATATGGGATGAACCGCTGAACTATCTTGATGTTTATTCCCACCGTCAGCTTGAGGATTTAATCATAAGCTGTAAGCCTTCAATGCTGATTGTTGAGCATGACAAGACTTTCTGTGAGGCGGTAAATGCACAATACTGCAAATTTTAAGCACAAATATGAAAATAAATTGCCCTCCGATTGATAGGCTTCAACTTCGTCACGTTTTTATAAATAACATTTCTACTTGTTTTAGAATTGTTCATTCCACAGCTTATACTCATGGTCATAACTACTGTTAATAATAAAGCCAAGATTTTTTTGAATAATTTCATAAGTCCTTTAAAAAGCATTTAATACAAAGCAACACAAAGATTGTACAGTATTGCTTTAATATGCTGCACTTTCCTATCATATACAGCACATTTTACGTATTATAAGCAATTCCATTTATGCTGTCAATAAAAAGCAAAAAATAGAGTAACTGCATTTACGGGGATATTTCTTAATATGAGCATGATTGATTTTCAGAAATCCATGCACTTAACGCAACTTACAAAAAATATTTATATAGTACAATATATAGTCATTAAAAAAGCGTATACAATGTATAAGTCTGCATACGATACGGGTATATGTACAACATGGATATTTTAATAAATTACAGTACCCTGTAAAAATAAAAAATCCTAACCCGAAATTAGCGAAAATAATTATTTCACAGCTTGGCGGTCCTGACGGTGAATTGGCAGCCTCCCTCAGATACCTTAATCAAAGATATGTTATGCCTTATAATGAGGTGAAGGGTCTTTTGACGGATATTGGTACCGAAGAACTTGCGCATGTTGAAATGATATCAGCAATACTATATCAGCTTACAAAAAATCTTACACCCGAAGAAATAAAAGAAAGTGGATTTGACACATATTTTGTTGACCATACAACAGGAATATATCCTGTTGCAGCTTCGGGTGCACCATTTACAGCAGCATATTTCCAGTCAAAAGGAGACGTAATCACAGACCTGACAGAAGACTTGGCTGCGGAACAAAAAGCAAGAACAACCTACGACAATATTTTAAGACTTGCTGATGACCCTGATGTCCGTGAACCGATTAAATTTTTGCGTCAGCGTGAAATCGTGCATTTCCAGCGTTTCGGAGAAGCTTTGCGTATAACACAGGATAACCTTAACTCTAAAAACTTCTATGCCTGCAACCCTGCATTCGATAAGAACTGCGGACGCAAAAAATAATTTATAGCAATACAACAAAATGCTGCTCAGAAATGGGCAGCATCATTATTTCTGTTTTCATGCAAAAAATCAGGCAAAACTTTAGGTACCACCGCACAAAGATTGTGCGGTGTTGCCTTTATTCTGATTAATCAGATAAAATAGACAACAACTTCAGGAGGATTAAATAACCTCAGTTTACCAAGACCTCCTGAAACAAGAAGTTTCATGTTTCCTACTTCAAAAACTCCTTTTGAGTATTTGGGAAAGAACCTGCGTTCAGGCGAGAGCAGTCCTATTCTTGTAAATGGAATCACAACTGCTCCGCCATGAATATGACCGCTGAACGTATAATCTGCTCCCCACTCCGAGTATACATCGGCAAAAAGCGGATTATGAGCAATCAGAAGATTGATGCCGCCGGTTTCAGACTTTCCGACCGCATTTTCAAGCTCCTCAACAGTATATCCGTCAAGATTTTTATAACTGTTATTCTTTTTATAGATAGTTTTTTTCAGTGAAGCTGATGTTATATTGAATTTACGTCCCTTAAATTCAATACTTTCCGTCCCGTTGTTCACAAACCTTACACCACACTCATTTAAAATCGAATTAAACTCCCGAAAAAGCGTTTCAGGCAAGTCAAGCTCATGATTTCCATATGAATAATAAACAGGAGCAATTGATGTGAGGACTTTAAGGAAGTTCCCCGCAGACGTAAAATCACTGCAATACCTTGTTATAAGGTCACCGCTGAAAATAATTACATCAGGACATTCTGATTTGACCATCTCTAAAAGCCGACTGTTATTCTTCCCGAATTTTCTTTTATGCAGGTCAGAAAGGTGAACGATTTTCAGTGCATTTTTGTCACTGTTAAAAACTTCTCTGCGTATTTTCAGAATAAAAATATTTTCAATCAAGGCGTAAACAAACAGACAAATAAAAAGAAAAAGCAGTATCTTCAATCAGTCAAAACCTCCATACAAATATATTTATAACAATACAATAATTGAAAAACAGTTTCAGGCTGTTGAAAGCTGATTCAGCACCGCACAAAATCTTTGGTCACTCTTTGTGCAGTACTGTCCTGAATAAAGTAAGGGAACGCTCCCTTGCAGAACGTTCCCTCTTAAAATCAGTCCGCAGAACTGTGTTTAATTCACCCTTTGCAGACACTCTACGGCTCTTTGTGAAACTCCGTCCCACAACCCTGCAAGGCTTTCTGCCCTTGACCTAACTAAAGAGTTAGCAAACCCATTATGAACAAAGCATATCAAAAGACTTTGTGCGGCATTACCTTAACTCAATTTCAGCCTTTTTGACAGACTAAGCCTGTATTCACTCGAATACAGGCTTTTATCAATCAATAGAAACAGATACTTTTAAATCCTTCTTTGCCGCACCGGCACGCATAATTGTACGAAGTGCCTTTGCAATACGTCCCTGCTTGCCTATTACACGTCCCATATCATCGGGAGCAACTGAAAGGTGGAATACAATAACACCCTCTTCATCAGGAGCATCCTCTGTTATTTTAATTGCAGACTTATCTTCAACAAGACCTGCCGCAATGGTATATAATAAATCTTTCATTAATTTTTCCTCCAAAGCATCGTAAACAGAGGTCAGACGAATGTCCGCCCTCCGCTTCGTTACCTTATGCAGATATTAGAGAATACCTTCGTTCTTGAAAATACCCTTTACTGTATCTGTTGGCTGTGCACCGTTAGAAAGCCAAGTCTTAGCCTTATCAGCGTCAACCTTGATTACAGATGGCTCCTTAGTAGGATCATAGTAACCAATCTCCTCGATGAATCTGCCGTCTCTTGGGTATCTTGAATCAGCAACAACTATACGATAAAAAGGAGCTTTCTTAGCACCCATTCTTCTGAGTCTGATTTTAACTGCCATTTAATTTCACCTCCACATAAAATTTATTGTATATAAAAACTTACACTTATCAGATAAGCAAAGCAGATATATCTTAATTATTCAATTGGCGGCAAATTTCCTCCGCCCTTTCCTGCAAGTTTATCGAAATTCATTCCTGCAAGCTGTTTTCTTGCTTTACGCTGGAACATTTTGCTTTTATTTCCTGTAAACTGCTTCATGACCTTCTGCATCTGGTCGAATTGTTTAAGAAGTTTATTTACGTCCTCAACCTTTGTACCTGAACCTGCGGCTATACGCTTTTTCCTTGAAGGATTGATAATTGACGGCTTTTCACGCTCTGCAATAGTCATTGAAGTAATAATAGCCTCAATTCTGTCAAGCTGTTTTTCGTCAATATCAGCGTCCTTGATTTTATCCTTAACGCCCGGAAGCATAGAGATAATCGACTTCATTGAACCCATTCGCTTAATCTGCTTGAACTGGTCAAGGAGGTCATTCATATCAAACTTATTTTCCTTGAACTTTTTTGTGAGTTTTTCAGCTTCCTTTTTGCTCATAACGTTCTCAGCTTTTTCAATAAGTGTGAGAACATCGCCCATGCCGAGTATTCTTGAAGCCATACGTTCAGGGTGGAACTGCTCAAAATCGTCAAGCTTTTCGCCCATTCCGACATATTTTATAGGCTTGCCGGTAACAGCAAGAACAGAAAGTGCCGCACCGCCTCTTGTATCAGAATCAAGCTTCGACATAAGAACACTTGTTATCCCGATTGCATCATCAAAGGCTTTTGCAACATTTACAGCGTCCTGACCTGTCATTGCGTCAACAACGAGCATGATTTCATCAGGATTTGTTTCTTCCTTGATATTTTTCAGCTCGTCCATAAGCTCTGTATCAATATGCAGACGACCTGCTGTATCTATGATAACAATATCATGTCCGTAATCCTTGGCATGACGCATAGCCTGCTTTGCGATTATCAGCGGACTGATTTGTCCCATTTCAAAAACCTTGACTCCTGCTCTTTCGCCAACGACCTGTAACTGATTAATAGCCGCAGGACGATAAATATCACAGGCAACAAGTAAAGGTCTGTGGCCTTCCTTTTTAAGATGTTTTGCAAGCTTAGCCGCATGGGTTGTTTTACCGGAACCCTGAAGTCCGCACATCATGATAACGGTCGGCGGCTTTGATGAAATATTTATTCTCGCATTATCATTGCCCATAAGAGCAACGAGTTCCTCATTAACAATTTTAATAACCTGCTGTGCAGGAGTAAGACTTACAAGAACGTCCTCACCGATAGCTCTCTCCGTAACCTTAGCCACAAAATCCTTAACGACCTTATAGCTTACGTCAGCTTCGAGGAGTGCAAGACGAACCTCTCGCATAGCTTCTTTAACGTCAGCCTCCGTAAGTTTACCTCTTGATTTAAGCTTTTTGAATACATTATTCAGCTTTTCCGAAAGGCCTTCAAAAGCCATAGCACACTCTCCTTTACTGCAAATTATATATGTAACATTACACTTAACGCTTAATTTTTACAGCGTTCAGTATAAAAGTGAAAGTCCCTTTTCAACTGATTTATTCAGCTTATCTGCGATTTCGCAGTCACTGATATTTTCAGAGATTTCCTTTATTTCGTCAAAGCACTCTTTCATTTCGGAGAGACGCTTTGCGAAGCCCAGCTTTTCTTCCATTTCAAGCAGGATTTGTTCTGAACGCTTAATGCCGTCCCGAACAGCCTGACGGGTTATCCCTCTCGGCTCGGAAATTTCAGCAAGAGAAAGGTCATCACAATAATATAGCTCCATTGTTTCACGCTGTTTATCGGTGAGCAAATCGCCGTAGCAATCGAGGAGCAAAACGAATTTAAGTTCTTTAGACATTATAGACTCCTGCCTGACAGCTGTAATGCTGTTTTACTTTACACATTGTAACATATTATTTTCATTTTGTCAAGCAGGAACTAAGATTTAAACACTTTTCACAAAACAGCATATAAAATCAATTAATAATTGTTAAAATCACATCAAAAAATGGGTTTCCAAAGGGTTGATAACCCTTTGGCAGAGTCCAGAGGCAGAGCCTCTGGTGGG
>SAMEA104315421__coassemble_816_pt1 | contig 26615 bp, 21 predicted proteins | sample SAMEA104315421__metabat2_low_PE_050 | metagenome-assembled genome bin SAMEA104315421 (sample SAMEA104315421) | gut metagenome | biome: Monkey gut; feature: monkey-associated habitat; material: faeces | place: China | collected 2013
TTTTCTATTCTATTCCTTTGAGGTTAGGGTGTCAAGTTTTATTATACTACATCACTTGAATGTATAATCCTCAATATTTTCACCCTCGTCAAGCTGATATTTTACTCTGATCGTTGTATTTGCACCAATCAGAAGTGTTGCACCTTTAACCTTTATACCGTCAATTTCACCTTCAAAACTATGCTTATATTCATCACCAATGATTGCATTTTCAGTATAGTCTGTTACATCTGCTGCAAGGTTATCAATGTTATTACTGGTGTATTTTTGAGCAAATGCACCGAATTTCAGCATTGCATCTGCAAGAAACTTTTCATTTTAGGATAAATTCTCAGCATATTGTTTAACCGAATATGTTATACCGCTACCTTCTGTTGTATCACCGTAAACAACTTTTGCAGTAATTTCATCTGACATCTGATCAGGACGAAGTTTAAGACTGAATTTGTATTTTCCGTCAACTTCGCTGCCTTTAGAAAGCTTGATTTTTTCATCAATTCCCTGTTCAGATGTAAAATGAATATATGCTTCTTCATCATCCAGTGCTTCATGTGAAAGAATCATGTAATAATTCATGATTACGCCGTCTGTCAGTGTAATAGATGCACTATTAAAGCCGTCCTTACCGTTTTTAAGGAAATCACAATTCTTGCAGACACCGCCTGATGCATAGTCATGCTCTCTATAAATCGGATTGATAATCTCTGTATTGGAATAAACATAGTTCAAGTCACCCTTATACGCTTCGCTGCAGCCTGTATAAGTTACATTTCTGTAAACTCTTTTGGTGCTGTCAAGAACAGGATAATCATTTGTACCAATTAACTGACCCCATACTGAGCCTTTTTCACCTTGTGACAAAAGAAATGCAATTTCTCCGCTCTTGAACTCGGCAGTGGTTTTGCCTATAGCTTCACCTGAATTATTTCCCACACCATTCCCAGTGTACTTGTCTTTGTCATAGTAGCAATTTGTTATCATATTTACGTTATAACCGCATACGCCGCCAACATACTCATTACCGCTCAGGCTGCCGCTGTTGTAACCGTTCGTTATTTTTCCTGATTCCTCGTTTACACCGCACACACCGTCAACATAACGTGAACTACTACTTATATTGCTGCTGTTGTAACTGTTGGTTATAGTACCGAAGTTAGCACCGCACACTCCGCCAATTGCAATGTAATCACTCTTTACAATGCTGCTGTTGTAACTGTTAATTATAGTACCATAGTTAGAACCGCATATTCCGCCAATTCGATAATCTCCATAAAAATAAGAATTAATCACGCCAACATTACGGATTTCAGCTTCTTCTGATATCTGACCGAATAGACCGGCATCTCCTTGTTCTTTATTATTTAAATATAATCCGCTGATCGTGTGACCGTTTCCGTCAAACGATCCTTTGTAGTAAACCATTTCGGGTAAGTCATCATGATTGATATCGTAGCAAAAACCAATTGGTATCCATGTACGGAACTTGTCTGCGTCATTGGTGTTCAGTGTGCCGTCCTCATTAAGAACAGAATCGTTGACTGTAATATTACCTGTTAACTCGGCATTAATAATGTTGTTACTGCCATTGACGATTGCCGCAAAAGCATAAAGTTCGTCAGCTGTTTCGATGTCATAATAACCATTATTATCTTCATCCCTTAGTATGATTGTACCTGCCGTTATCAATAACAACAGTTAATTCATCTGCCGCAGATGCGGTAAATGATTTGAAAGTGTTGCTTGGAAAGTTCATCAGTATACTGCCAAACATTGTTGCCGAGGCGAGAATCGCCATGGATTTTTTTAATCTGCTCCTCATAAAATTTCCTCCTTTGTAAAACTATGCTCAAGGCATATTACCTTAAACCACATATTTTTTTCACGAACTCTGCAAAAAGATGTTTGCTTTCAGGACAGTGAAGTTTTTAATCCACTGTCCAAAAATACAGAATCTTTTAAAATATTTTTGATGTTCTGTTTTGTAAAAATTATAACACATTTCGGCATGAAAATCAACTATTTTGTTAAAAATAAGCTATAATTATTAAAAAAATGTCTAAGTTAAGGCAACATAGCACAAAAATTGTGCGGTATTGGTTTTAGAGACTGAAATACTTTTCTTGCAATTATTATGCTTTTATGCTATAATCATTGCAAAAGGGGGACATATAAATGATAGCAGGACTAATACTTGAATATTTACTTATAGGCATAATGCCGAATCTTTATCTCATAGGTCAAATTGTCGGAAAAAATATGACTTTATTTGAAATTGTATCATGGTTTTTTCTTTTAATAATAATTTTTGTTCCAATAAGGAAAAATTTCTCTCTAAAGAAAATGAAAAAACTCTCGTTTGGAACAGATCTGTTGATACTCTTTCTGCTGACAACTGCCACAAATATCACAATATTTACGGTGGCTGTTATGAACGGTTCGCTTTATGGAGCAAAATCAAGATTAATCTATGGATTAATAGTATTTTTATCAGAATTTTTTGTTTTTTGGAGCGGTATAATACGTGTGTATATATACTCAAAGCAGATCAGTTTAAAGCTTAAGTTACTGGGAATTTTTTTCGGTTTCGTTCCGATCGTCAACCTTATACTCCTGATAAAGATTATTTCAGCGGCAAAAGCAGAGGTTTCATACGAAACAAAATTTGAGAACGAACAGCTTGCAAGAGACGGAAAGAACCTGTGCAGGACGAAATACCCGATACTCCTCGTTCATGGAGTTTTCTTCCGTGACAATAAGCTGCTCAACTACTGGGGCAGGATTCCAGAGATCCTGAAAAGAAATGGGGCAGATCTTTTCTATGGACAACAGCAGTCTGCACTTGCGGTAAAGGACAGTGCTTTGGAACTTCACAATAAAATACAGGAAGTCCTGAAACAAACAGGGGCGGAAAAGGTAAATATTATTGCTCATTCAAAAGGTGGTCTTGACACAAGATATGCAATTTCAAAATACGGTGTAGACAAATATATTGCTTCGCTGACAACAGTAAACACTCCTCATCGAGGCTGTATCTTTGTGGATTATCTTTTCAGTGTTATTCCTGAAAGTATGAGGAATAAAATGGCTTCCACATACAATGCAGGAGCTAAAAAGCTTGGCGACACAACTCCGGATTTTATTGCCGCAGTCACTGATTTAAGCGGAAGTGCCTGTGAGATTTTCAACAGTGAAGTTAAGGATTCTCCGAACGTTTACTATCAAAGCGTAGGTTCAATGTCGAGGAATGCAAAAAGCGGACGTTTTCCTCTGAATGTCTCTTATCCGCTTGTAAAGGCTAAGGACGGCGACAATGACGGTCTTGTTGCGGTGACTTCAATGAAATGGGGTGATAATTTCAAATTCGTCAGTGTAAACGGAAAACGTGGAGTTACGCACGCAGATATGATTGACCTCAACAGGGAGAATATCCCTGATTTCAACGTGAGAAGCTTTTACGTTGACCTTGTGAGTGACCTGAAAAATAAGGGTTTCTGATAAAGAAATAATCCAAGTATATATGAAACGTTGGTAATGTCATTAAGATGTTACCACCATTTGAACATACCTCATAAAAAATTATGATTGCATAAAGGAGTTTATTATAATGATAAGTGGTGTTATCTTCGATATGGACGGACTTATGCTTGATACGGAAAAACTTTTGGTCAAGTTTTGGTGTCAGGCAGCAGCAGAGCATGGCTTTGATATGAAAAAAGAACATGTTTTGGAAATAAGAAGCCTGTCAAGAATTTATGCTGTTCCGCATTTAAAGAAAATCTTTGGAGAAAGTTTTGACTTTGAATCAATCAGAGCACGAAGAATAGAGTTAATGAATGATTATATCGATAAAAATGGTTTTGAAATAAAAAAAGGACTTTTTGAACTACTAAAATATCTTAAATTCAATCAATTTAAAATTGCAGTTGCAACTGCGACAGATTATGAACGAACAAAGTTGTACCTGAATAAAATAAATGCACTTTCTTATTTTGATAAAATAGTCTGCGGTAATATGATAAAACGTGGGAAACCTGACCCCGATATTTATCTTGAAGCATCAAAGCAGCTTCAGCTCTCACCTGATGAATGCATTGCACTTGAGGACTCGCCAAACGGCATAAAATCAGCATATAGTGCAGGATGTCACGTTATTATGATTCCTGACCTTTCTCTGCCGGATTCTTCTTTAGAAAAAAAGTTAATGACAGTTTGTAAAAGCCTTGATGAAGTTATAGTTGTATTAGAAAAGGAGAAAGTCTAATGAGTGTTTCAAAGATTTTTGATATTCCGAAATTTTATTATTTTCAAAGTGGGAATGATTACTCAGGAAGCAAAGGAAATTTCAGTTATAAAATTCAATATGGCGAAATACTGAAATGTCTTATATGGCATGGAAAATTATGTTCAATGAAAGCTGAAATTGAACATGAAAAAGAATTTGAACTCACACAGGAAGGTTTTGACTCAATGATAGAATGGATGGAGAACATCTATAAAACAGATAAATAACAGAAACTTCAAAATTAGCAGACTTAAAAATTCTGCTAATTTTAGGTTGTAATATTTTGTGATTTAATGTCTTTAGATTATAATATTAACAATTTTGAATTTGGCGTTTTATTTCGAAAAACATATAATCAGCCATTTTAAATGCTTCTACTTCAATCAAATTAAATATTTCGATATCTTTAAGAATTAGGATTTCTGACGGTTTTTACGAAACAATTGTTACCAATCTTTGGGATGATGAGTTTTCTGTCAAAGATATCAAAATGCTCTACAAAATGCGTTGGCGAATTGAAACCTATTTCAGAGAATTGAAGTACAATGTTGGTCTGATTGCTTTTCATTCTAAAAAGAAAGAATGCGTGATAAAGAAGATATTGCAAGTTTGATTATATATAATTTCTCTATGTTGATAACATAAAATATCTTTATAGACGATGATAATCATAATAATTATCGTTACAAAATTAATTATGCCATTGCTATACATGCCTGCATCAGGTTCTTTCGCTCTACTCACGCAGATTCTTATGCTTTAGAAAAACTGATAGCAAGAAAAAAAGTGTACTGTCAGACTCGATCGTGTTTCTGAAAGAAAAACTCGTTATCATTCTGCCATTGGCTTCAATTACAGATTATCATAATTCTTATTCGCTGCTAATGATTTTTCCAGCAGATCTTTGATTTGTCTTTTTGTCGTGCTTCTTTTTTAACCAAGCCAAAAGGAGTATGTTTTCTGTTTCTCAAACATATTCCTTTTTTCTCTATTCACTTAGCTTAATGACATTAAGTGGAGAGGACTTGATGATACTGATAAGGATTCAGACAACCCTAAAATGACACGGAATGCAACATCACCGAATCTACCAAAAAAGTTACGGTCAGAAATTAAGAGTTCAGAAGAAGGAAAATCGAATGGTTTTGGTAGAAAAATAAGGTTGACCAAAAATTTTTATCTACCAGCAGCTCTTCAAAATCAACGTAAATTCAGATAAAACATTGATTGCAAGAGTGGATTCAAAAAAATTATCGCCTTGTGCCACAAAACATTTCAAAAAGTTTATCGGAATATTTTTATAGGTAAAATGGTAAACCAAAGACCTGCACTCAAAATCCTTGAGTACAGGTCTGATTTGCATGTTATAAATATTTTACTGGCCTTTATATTCAAGTGAAGCTCGAATAAAATCAGCAAAAAGTTTCTGCGGTTTATTTGGTCTTGACTTGAATTCAGGATGAAATTGAACACCAATAAACCAAGGATGATCAGAAAGTTCTACAATTTCCACAAGTCGTTCATCAGGAGAAAGACCTGCAATTGAAAGTCCTTTTTCCATTAACATTGTGCGATAGCTGTTATTGAATTCCCAACGATGACGATGACGTTCATAAATAAGCTGTTCGCCATAAATTTTACTTACAAGTGAATTTTCTGCAAGCTTGCAAGGATAAAGACCAAGTCGCATTGTACCGCCTTTATCTGTAATATCTTTTTGGTCATCCATAATATCGATAACATTATTTTTGCCGTCAGGAGTAAATTCGGAAGAGTTAGCATCAGCAAGACCTGCAACATTTCTTGCAAATTCAACAACTGCCATTTGCATTCCAAGGCATATACCAAAAAGCGGAATCTTGTTAACTCTTGCATAATGAATGGCTTCAATCATTCCTTCAATTCCTCTGTCACCAAAACCGCCAGGAACAATGATTCCGTCACAGCATGAGAGCTTTTCTTCTGCAGTATCAGCTGTTATTTCTTCAGAATTTATCCATAGTATTTCCACGTCGGCATCATTATTTATACCGCCGTGACGCAGTGCTTCTGCAACTGAAAGATATGCATCAGGAAGAGCAACATATTTACCTACAAGACCTATTGTAACAGTCTTATTTGCATTTTTTTGTCTTTCAACCATAGCAGTCCATTCTGAAAGGTCAGGTTTTCTGTTTTCGAGTCCAAGGTGATGACAAACGCTGTCAGCAAGTCCCTCATTTTCAAGCATCATAGGAACTTCATAAAGTGAAGGAGCCGTCATATTCTGAATAATGTCCTCTTTTCGCACGTTACAGAAAAGACTTATTTTTTCTGCCATATCCTTTGGAATTTCAAGTTCTGTACGGCAAACTACAATATTTGGCTGAATACCGATTGAAAGAAGTTCTTTGACAGAGTGCTGTGTAGGCTTTGATTTAAGCTCGTTTGAACCTGAAATAAAAGGTACAAGTGTAACATGAATATACATTGCATTTTCACGTCCGACTTCACCTACAAATTGTCTTATTGCTTCAAGAAAAGGAGTGCTTTCAATATCTCCTACAGTACCGCCTATTTCAGTAATTACAACGTCAGTTGATGTTTCCTTGCCAACACGGTAAATACGTTCTTTAATTTCGTTTGTAATATGAGGAATAACCTGAACAGTACCTCCGAGGTAGTCACCACGTCTTTCCTTATTAAGAACAGTCCAATAAATTTTACCTGTTGTTACATTAGAATTTACAGAGAGATTTTCATCTATAAAACGTTCATAATGACCGAGGTCAAGGTCTGTTTCAGCACCGTCATCAGTAACAAAAACCTCTCCATGCTGATACGGACTCATAGTACCCGGGTCAACATTTATATATGGGTCGAACTTCTGAATAGTTACCTTGTAGCCTCTGGCTTTTAGCAGTCTTCCGAGAGAAGCAGCAGTAATACCCTTACCAAGACCTGAAACAACACCGCCGGTAACAAATACATATTTAATAGGCATAAAAAAGCTCCTTTACTATTTTTTCTTCATTTAAACACTGATAATACTATTTTACTATTTTTTTCGATAAAAAGCAAGTCTAAATCAAGAAAAAATACATGTTTTTTTAATGTGTTTTTTGTTACTATGGTTATATTGACATCAAAATCAGTTTGCAAATATAATTTTTAAGAGCAGTATCACATAAAAACAAAACGGAGCCGCTAAGACTCCGTTTTTGAATTTACTGAATTTATTAAACCGGTAATGTCTTTATAGAACCAAGTACATACTTTTGAATAGTAACAGCGTCCTGTGCATTAACACCGTTTGATGAACCATGGACATCACTGTTCAATTTACCTTGTTCTGACATTTTATGCTTTGCTGAATTAATCAGGTAACATTTTACAAGAACTGCATCAGAAATATCTACATTACCGTCACAGTTTGCATCACCGTAAATAATATCCGTTGTTGTAGCAGAAGTTTTAGTAGTTTCGGAAACTTTTGTACTTTCAGTAGCTTTTGTTGTTGCTTGTGTTGTAGGCTTTACAGGATTGTTTCCCTTAGTGCCGCCATCAAGATTGCTTCCCTCTGTTGATGCGTATGAATCATAAAATTCTGTTAAAGAAAGACCTGTACCATTTACGCCAAGCGGAATCTGGTGGTCAAGACCTATATATTTGCCTGATTCAGATGTCTGCCAAAGTGAGGTTTCAAACAGACCATATTTTTCATCATCCCATTTTTTGAAGCTGCTGTCAAGAAGTCCGCCTGTATCACCTGAGTTAGGGTTAAGACACCAGAATGTATGGTTAATATGATTGTCGATCATATAGTCACGAAGGAGAGTCATCCATTTCTGGTTTTTACCGTCATCCATATGACCGCCCCATTCACCAATAAGAAGCGGAGCAATATCTTCCTCATTGATATAAGCCCATGTATCATACCAATAGTCATCAAGGAGAGTTTGTGTTGTAAAGTCCTTATCAAACCATGTCTGAGCATAAACTGACGGGCCATAATCGTGAGGTGAATAAACTATCTGGCTTGTACCGCTTTTAGGAGTAACAGGATATTCTCTTACGCCTCTGAGATTGCCTCCCCACCAAGCACCGTACCATGGTGACTTGTCAGCAGGAGCGTCCCATATATCAGGAGTATCATAAGTATATCCCTGATCTGTTTTAGGATATTGCTCAACACCCTCAACGAAAATGAGAGCATTCGGATTTACGCTAAGGATAGAATCGGCACATTTTGTTGCAGCATAAGCCCAGTTATTTTCATCAGTGCTGCCATCCCATTTAGCAATATCGCTTGGACAGGTATCGCCCTTGTAGCCACGCTTGCCATGAGGTTCATTTTTAAGGTCATATCCGATAAGAGTATCATCATTGCTGTACTTTTCAGCAAGCCATGTAATAGATTCAATCCATACATCAGTTGTGACACCTGCTTTGCCATACCAAAGCTCGTAATTATGACCTGAATTGTTTGCATCAGGGCTATGAATGTCTATAAAGGCCTTAATGCCGTATTTTTTACACTTCTGCATGATAACATCAAAGATTTCCATGCTGTTTTTAATTGTCTTACCGTCTTCATAAACAAAATCACGGTTAATGTCAACGTAAGGCGGTTCATAACCTGCCTGAACAGAACTTACCTCATTCGGAGTGCCTTCCATCCATGAAACAAGAAGTTCAGAAGAAATAGGGAAACGAATTACATTGATACCATGGTCAGCACATGATGATAAAAATTCATCACAATCGACAGCGTAAAGACCATGAGCACAGTTTTCAGAACAGTTGAAGCCGAACCAGTTAGCACCTGTAAGCCAAACCTCGTTGCCGTCCTTGTCATATAAACGGCTGCCGACAGCATGAAGCCAGTCATCATTTCCGTCGTCAACAGCAGCTGTTCCGCCAAGACTCATAGGACTTGCCAAAGCAGTATTAGCTGCAACAACAGCCATGGCTAAAAGTGCGGCAATTTTTTTACTGATTTTCATAAGAGAATACCCCCTCGTAATTAATTATGAAAAATAAATTAAACTATACACATTATATCATGATTTTTTAATCGAGTCAACTTTTTTTGGAAAATAATTAAAGCAACGCAATATAAAATATATATTTTTCTTATAATTTGTTTTCTAGTTTCTTAGATAAAATAAAAATCATAAAAACAAGCATTAATGAGGGGACAGGGGAGTAGAAATCAGGTTCAGATGAAACAGTATTAAAGGTATTTACTGTTTGTTCATCTATAGACAGCCTTATTAATATAAAGCATATTACACAGCTAAGGAATGCAGTAAAAATGCGGCAGAATATAAATCGTTTTAATTTAAATTTGCCATGAGTTATGGATTTGATTTGCATTATAACACAAATACCTCCGAATGAAATCAATCCGCTTACAATTGGAAGCATACTTATGCTGTATATATTCAGTTCTGCTACTGCACTTACATCAAATATACAGTGTATCACCTGGTCTGTTAAGCAGTAATTATCATTTGATAATGATGTTAGTATTTCTTTATAAATCGGAAGCTGGGTTATAATCCCACTCATAGCAGAAAATGATAAAATCATTGTACATAGTATAAACAGATTTTTTCCAGCATCATATGATGACTTACAAAGAATCTGTGTATCAAATAAAATTTTATTTTTGGAATATTCAGACGTATAACTGAACCTTATTTTTTTGCCATAAATAAGTCTTAATATAATTGCAGCTGTAATATTGGATAGTATATTTGACAATATAATGATATTACCTGATTTGCTGCCCCACAAATTTCCTGAGATACAGCCGAAAATAAATGCAGGACCTGCTCCATAACAGACACAAAGATATATTTCAGCCTGAAATTTCGATATTTTTTTATTTTCGTAAAGCTCATAAAGCATTTTTGCCCCTATTGGATAACCTGCAAACATTCCGAAAATAAAGACTGTAAATACTACACCACTCATTCTGAAAATAATATTTGAAAACTTATTGAATATTGGAGCAATTAAATCAGGTATACCACTGTTTATAATAATTCCTGATATTGTCATCATAAAATACAAAGACGGAATTATTATTTCCAAACACCTTAATGTACCGTTAAAAACAGAATTTTTTATCAATGTAAGAGAAGTAAATGTTTGATATATTAAGAACAGCAAGAAAAAAATTTTTATCATTTCTAAAGCAGATGTTTTTACTTTTTTCATATTTTCCACCCATTTTATCATATTAATTAATCATGCAGACAACGTCTGAATTCTAAGGCAATACCGCATAAAGCTTGTGCGGCAGAAACGCAGATATATTTTTCGTCAGATTGCATAGAATTTTTGAAAGCATACTGTCGTATGGTGAGAAAATTATTTGTAATATGACGGAAAATTTGCAAGTTTATGACGTGCAAAGTCTTTTGACGTACTTTGTGCGGTGTTGTCCTAAATAAATATTATGTTGGGCGGTAATTTTTTATGTTAAAGAAAGCTGCTGATAAAAGTCGTGATTTTTTATATTTAAATCCAACTATGCACCTTCAAAGCAATAAAGAGGTCTATATTGAAAACTGCAAACGGATTGAGGAATATAATGACATTTATATACGGCTGAAATCCAGGGATATCTACATTCAGATATGGGGAAGTAATTTAAAAGCTTATGATTTTAAAACTAATGGACTTATTATAAAAGGGAAAATTGACCAAATTGAATTTACGGAAAAAAGGTGATTGTAATTGTTGAAAAAAATAAATGAGTATATTAAATTCAGTGCAAAAGGAAAAAATTTATATAAATTTATAAACGGAATACATAGAGCAAGGATTTATTGCTTTAATCAATACTGTAAATCTGAAGTTTTTTATGGTGAAATTTATAAAAAAAATCTGCCGTTAATAGAACAGCTTGCTCAAAAGCATGGAATAAGTCTTGAGATTTTTGAATATGACACGTTAGTATCAAAGCTGAAAAAATACAGACTGAGGTTTGGAATTGCAATAGGTATTTTGGCATTTATATTTGCATGCTTTTATTTTTCAAATACTGTTATGACAATTGAAGTCAACGGGAACAGCAGAGTAAAAGAAAGCGTTATACTTTCTGTTTTGAATGATATGGGAGTGAAAAAAGGGACTTGTCTTAATGATATAAACTACTCAAAATGTGAAAGAGAGCTTCGTATCCGCATAGATAAAATTTCATGGACAGCTATAAGAAGAACAGGCAACAGAATAGTAGTTGATGTAACAGAAATTGTTGATATTCCTGAAATGCTGAAAGAGAGAACTCCATGCAATATTATTTCTGATAGAAATGCACAGATAACAAACGTTTCCGTTCTTGACGGACAGCTTATGAGAATAGTAGGGGATTATGTCAGAAGCGGAGATATACTTGTAAGCGGTATCATTCAAGATTCAAACGGACATATTACCATGCATCATTCAATGGCTGATATAACAGGAATTTATGAAGAAAAAGTATGTTTTACTCAATTAATTTCAGACATAAGCTATGAAAGTACCGGAAATAAAAGGGAAGAACACTATCTTAACCTTTTCAATTTAAAAATTCCGCTTTTTTTAGGCAGAAATAAATATGAATTATATTCTTCTGACGAAAATACAAAGAACTTGATTTTATTTGGAAAAAAATTGCCTATAAGTTTTACTGAAAAAAGAATTTCAGAAAATAAATACTGTCAAAAAGTTTACGACAAAGAAGAAACAGACTCTATGATTATGCAAAAAATATTTTTTTATGAAAAGAATTTTCTTCAGGATAAAAAAATACTGGACAGAAAAATTGAGAAATCTGAAAATGAAACAGAAGTTACTTATAATGTAACATACTCAATTGAGGGCAAAATCGGAACTCAGCAAGATATATATACAAAACAGATGTACAAATAAAAAAATCGTAGACTATTTTGATTTTATATGTTATAATGATATAAACATCATAAATTTCCGGAGGTAAAAAATGAATTTACTGCACATGAAATATGCTGTTGAGGTTGCGGAAACAGGTTCAATAAATAAAGCTGCTGAAAAATTGTATGTTGGTCAGCCGAATTTGAGCCGTGCGATTAAAGAACTTGAAAATTCACTTGGAATCAGCATTTTTGAACGAAGTGCAAAGGGAATGATTTTAACTCCTGACGGAGAACAGTTTGTCCATTATGCACGCTCAATATTAAGCCAGATCGACTCAATTGAAGATATATTTAAGAAAGATGCTTTGAACAAAAAAAGATTTTCAATTTCAGTTCCTCGTGCCGGTTATATAACAGACGCATTTGCAAAATTCTCAAAGCTTATAGATAAATCCGTACATGCAGAAATTTTCTATAAAGAAACTAATGCAATGCGGGCAATAAAAAATATAATTCATGAAAATTATTCACTTGGAATTATTCGTTATGCAGAAAACTATGACAGATACTATAAAGATATGATGAACGAAAAGGGTCTCAGTTGTGAGTTCGTTACAGAATTTAAGTATGTTTTGTTAATGAATGAAAAAAATCCGCTTGCTTCAAAGGATAATATAACATATGACGATTTGGCTGATTTAATAGAAGTGGCTCATGGCGACCCATATGTACCGTCACTTCCATTTGCTTCGGTAAAAAAAGAGGAGCTTCCGGATAATACAAACAGACGGATTTTTGTATTTGAAAGAGCAAGTCAATTTGAATTGCTTACTCAAAATCCGGAATGCTTTATGTGGGTTTCACCAATGCCTCAGTCGTTGTTAAAAAGATATAATCTTGTACAGTGCAGCTGTAATGAAAATAAACGAGTATATAAAGATGTACTAATACATCGCAGTGAATATAAACTTTCAGAACTTGACAATATTTTTGTTGAGCAGCTTATAAAATCCAAGCGTGAAATTTTCGGATAAATTTTTCTCCCTTATGTATCCGGATATATCAAAAAGTATATTACCCATATTACAAAGAGGCATTTCACACTATATAAAAACTATGTTAAAATTATAACAAAGATATGAAAAAACATATTATATGCGGGTTTTCTTCACAATGTTATGAGAAATTCCGATTATGACAAAAAGTATTTTAAAAAGATATAAGGGAGGAACAGATCATGAATCTGGATAGAATTATAGCTGTAAGAACAGGCAAGACTGTTTATCGTGACGGAGAACGTTGCCTAAAGGTGTTTAATGAAGATTATTCAAAGGCTGATATATTAAATGAAGCTCTTAATCAAGCCAGAGTTGAAGAAACAGGGCTTGCCATTCCGAAAATTCTTGAAGTAACAATGCTTGACGGAAAATGGACTATTGTTTCAGAATTTATTAAGGGTAAAACACTTGCACAGCTTATGCTTGAAAATCCGGGAAATAAAGATAAGTATCTTGAGGAGTTTGTTGATTTACAGCTTGAAATGCATGAAAAAAGCTGTCCTATGCTTGGAAAGCTGAAAGACAAAATGAACCGCAAAATCTCTCAAACAGATTTCAATGCAACGGTTCGATACGATTTGCATACAAGACTTAACTCAATGCCTAAGCATAATAAGCTTTGTCATGGCGATTTTAATCCGTCAAATATTATTATTTCAGACAATGGAATACCATACATAATTGACTGGTCACATGCAACACAGGGAAATGCGTCGGCTGATGCAGCAAGAACATATCTTTTATTCTGGTTAAACGGTGATATAAGCGGAGCAAAAAAATATCTCAGCCTTTTCTGTGATAAAAGCAATACTGCAATGCAGTATGTTCAGAAGTGGATGCCGATTGTAGCTGCTTCACAGTCAGTAAAAGGTAATGAAACAGAACGTGAATTTTTACGTTCATGGATTGATGTTGTTGATTACGAGTAGGAGGATGTTAAAATGAAAGTTACAGTTTGTATTGGTTCATCATGTCATATTAAAGGTTCACGTCAGGTAGTTGAACAGCTTCAATACCTTATTCACGAAAATAATCTTTCCGATAAGGTAGAGCTTACAGGTACATTCTGCATGGGTAAATGTCAGCAGGGGGTATGTGTTTCTGTTGATGATAAATTCTTTTCTGTAAGCCCGGAAAATGTAAAAGACTTTTTTAACGAAAATATAGCAGCTGCGGTATAAATTCATAACGTTATTTTAAGTGAAAGGAGCAGGGAAATGGATTGTCTTACGTTAAAAAAATCAAACTGTAAAAACTGTTACAAATGTATCAGACATTGTCCTGTAAAATCAATACGTTTTTCCGGAAATCAGGCTTATATTATCGGCAATGAATGTATTTTGTGCGGACATTGCTTTGTAGTCTGTCCGCAAAATGCTAAACAGATTGTTGATGAAACAGAAAAGGTGAAAGTTCTTCTTCAGGACAATGCTCCGGTTATTGTAAGTATAGCCCCGTCATTTGTTGCAAATTACGAGGGAATAGGCATAGAAGCGATGCGAAAAGCATTAAAGAAACTTGGATTTTTCGATGCTGAAGAAACTGCATTAGGTGCAACAATAGTCAAAAATGAGTATGAAAAAATCATCAATGAAGGAAACAGTGATGTAATCATTAGTTCATGCTGTCATTCGGCTAATCTTTTAATTCAAAAATATTTCCCGTCCACACTCCAATATCTTGCACCTGTTCTTTCACCAATGCAGGCACATTGTATGGATATAAAAAGACGCTTTCCGAATGCTAAAACAGTTTTTATAGGACCATGTGTTGCCAAAAAAGACGAAGCACAGTATTACAGCGGCATTGTAGATGCAGTTATGACCTTTGACGAGCTTACTAACTGGTTTAAAGCTGAGAATATTGAGCTTGAACCGGAAGCTGACAGCGGAGAAAATGGACTTGCACGTTTCTTTCCTACAACAGGCGGAATACTTAAAACTCTTACGCAGAAAAATCCTGATTATACTTACTTTGCTGTTGATGGAACAGAAAACTGTATTGCTGCTCTTAAAGAGATAGAAAGCGGAAAAATTCACAAATGCTTTATCGAGATGTCAGTCTGTTCAGGAAGCTGTGCAGGTGGTCCTGTAATGGAAAAATTTCACCGTTCGCCTGTAAAGGACTATATGGCTGTAGCACAGTTTGCAGGTGAAAAGGATTTTGATGTTGAACAGCCTGAAAGTCTGGAGCTGCGCAAGGAATTTACTGTTATTGAACGAAAGTCGCAGTATCCTTCAGAAAGCGAAATAAAAGAAATATTGTGTCAGATGGGCAAAACAAAGCCGTCTGACGAGCTTAACTGTGGTTCATGCGGATATGAAACCTGTCGTGAAAAGGCTGTTGCGATATATCAGGGAAAAGCAGAAATCTCAATGTGTCTGCCATATTTAAAGGATAAAGCGGAGAGTTTTTCGGATAATATTGTCCGCAACACTCCGAATGGACTTATTGTATTGAATGAAAAGCTTGAGGTTCAGCAGATAAATAAGGCTGCACTTAAAATAATGAATATTAAATCGGCAAGTTATATATTGGGCGATGCAATTGTAAGAGTCCTCGACCCAAAAGATTTTATCGAAGTATTAAACAGCGGAAAAGCTATTCATGACAGACATATTTATCTTGCAGAATATGAGAAATATGTAGACGAAACTATAATATATGATAAAGAATACAGACTTCTGATTTGCATTATGCGTGATGTTACAGATGAAGAAACAGTTAAAGAAAAAAAGGAAAGCATCAGCCGTCAGACTATTGAAATTGCAGACCGGGTTGTTGACAAACAAATGCGTATCGTTCAGGATATCGCATCGCTTCTCGGAGAAACTGCTGCAGAAACAAAAATTGCACTGTATAAACTTAAGGAGTCTATAAGCAATGAATAATCTATGTGCTGAAATTGGCTGGAAAAGTATAAATCATGAGGGTGAACAGCTTTGTGGCGACCATGTGGACATTGTTGAGCAGAATGAAAATTCAATGGTGATTGTGCTTGCGGACGGTCTTGGCAGCGGAGTAAAAGCAAGCATACTATCAACGCTTACTTCAAAAATTATATCCACTATGATGGCAGAAGGACTGCCGCTTGAAGAATGTGTTTCAACTATAGCTGCAACGCTTCCTATATGTTCGGTTCGAGGAGTAGCTTATTCAACATTTACAATTATACACATCATTGATAATTCAACTGCTGAACTTATTCAATATGACAATCCGCAGGTTATTCTTATCCGAAATTATGAAATCTATGACTATCCGAAAAGTGAATTGATTATTGATAAAAAAAAGATTTACAAGACCACTATTAAATTGCAGGAAAATGATATTTTTGTAGCAATGAGTGACGGCTGTCCACATGCCGGAATAGGTATTGCATATAATTTTGGCTGGAAATACGAAGAAATTGCAGAATTTATGAAAGACCTTTCTTATGTTGGATATACAGCTAAAACGCTTTCCTCAATGCTTGTTGATGAATGCAATAAATTGTATGGAGGTCAGCCCGGTGATGATGCTACTGCCTGCGTTATAAGAATAAGAAAGCGTGAACCAATGAATTTATTATTTGGTCCGCCGTCTAATCGTGATGATTGTGACAGAATGATGTCCCTATTCTTTTCTAAAGAGGGAAAGCATATTATATGTGGAGGAACTACCTCAACAATTGCTGCGAAATACCTCGGAAAGCCTCTTAAACCAAGCTTAAAGTTTGAACGAAGTGATATTCCGCCTACAGCTGAAATTGAGGGAGTTGACCTTGTAACCGAGGGTGTAATTACAATTAATAAGGTTATTGAATACGCCAAAGATATGCTTGATAAAAACGAAAAATACGAGGAGTGGGGATTCAGTAATGACGGAGCTTCACTGATTTGCCGATTACTGTTTGAAGAAGCAACAGATATTAACTTTTATGTGGGAAGAGCAGTTAATCCTGCACATCAGAATCCAGACCTGCCAATCAACTTCAATATTAAAATGAGACTTGTTGAGGAGCTGTCCGCATGTCTTAAGCAAATGGGAAAACGCATAAAGGTAAGTTATTTTTAAAGGATGATTATTGTGAGAAAATTTGATACTAAAGTTCAGCATCTTAAATACAGAGTTCTTCGTGAGGTTGCAAGATTTGCATGGAATGATGCTCTGCTTGATAATATTTTAAATATTCCCGAAATAATTGTTCCGGGAAAAACTCCTACAATGCGTTGCTGTGTTTACAAGGAACGTGCAATTGTAAGCGACCGTGTTAAACTAGCAATGGGCGGCGACAAAGAAAATCCGAATGTTATCGAAGTGATAGAAACTGCTTGTGACGAATGTCCTATGGGCGGATATGAAGTTACTAATTCATGCAGAGGCTGTCTTGCACATCGCTGTGAAGATGTTTGTCGCAGAGGTGCTATTTCATTTGACCATAATCATACGGCACATATAGACAAATCAAAATGTGTTGATTGCGGAGCTTGTGCAAAGGTCTGTCCGTATACTGCAATCATAAACAGAAAGCGTCCATGTGAAAGTGCATGTAAAATCAAAGCAATATCCATGAATGAGGATAAGGCAGCTAAAATAAACAATGATAAGTGCATTGCCTGCGGAGCATGCGTATATCAATGTCCGTTTGGTGCAATTATGGATAAATCATTCATTCTTGATGTTATTGACATTATCAAGAAAAGTAAAAACAACAGTAAATATAAAGTGTTTGCCGTTGTTGCACCGTCAATTTCAAGCCAGTTTACATATGCAAAGCTTGGTCAGGTAATTACAGGTCTTAAGGAGCTCGGATTTCATACAGTGGTCGAGGCTGCTTTAGGAGCTGATATGGTTGCTTACAAGGAATCGGCGGAGCTTGCTGAAAAAGGATTTCTCACAAGCTCATGCTGTCCGGCATTCGTGAGCTACATTGAAAAGGCTTTTCCTGATATGCTGCCGCTTGTATCACATAATCTCTCGCCAATGGCGGAGATTGCAAAATATATAAAGGAACATGACGCTCCATGTAAGGTAGTTTTTATAGGTCCATGTACTGCAAAAAAAGCAGAAGTTCAGAAAGAAAACGTAAAGCCGTATGTTGATGCTGCAATTACATTTGAAGAATTACAGGCACTTTTTGATAGTAAGGACATCGACATAACCACATTGAATCAGGATGTTCTTGATAATGCCTCATACTTCGGAAGAATTTTTGCAAGAAGCGGCGGACTTTCAGATGCTGTTGCACAAGGTCTGAAAGAACAAAATATAACTGACTTTGAGCTTAAAGCTGTAGCATGTGACGGAATTGAAGAATGTCGCACAGCACTTCTGAAAAAATCAAAGAATGTATTGAATGGAAACTTTATTGAGGGTATGGCATGTAAAGGCGGATGTATCGGTGGAGCAGGCTGTCTTACACATGGAGAAAAAAATAAAGCTGAAGTTGATAAATACGGCAGGGAAGCTTATGAAAAAAGCATAAGCGAGGCTATTTCGATATTATAACAAGCATATGTAAGAAACGCTCTTATTTATAGAGCGTTTTTTTATTTCAAAAAAACTGTCACAAGATTGTAAGAACTATATATTAAAATAGAAACAGAAAAACAAAAAAGGAGAGTGCTTAAAATGCAGATTTTAACATCACAAAACTTATGCAAGTACTATGGTTCAGGAGAAAACATGGTAAAAGCATTAGATAACGTTTCTGTTTCGATAGATGACGGAGAATTTGTATCAATTATAGGTACATCAGGAAGCGGAAAGTCCACATTGCTGAATATGCTTGGCGGACTTGACCGTCCGACATCAGGAGATGTATATGTAAAAAACAAAAAGCTTTCAGATATGAATGATGAGGAACTTACAATATTTCGCCGCCGAAACATCGGCTTTATTTTTCAGAATTATAATCTTGTGCCTGTGCTTAACGTATACGAAAACATTGTTCTTCCAATTGAACTGGACGGAACAAAAGTAGATAAGAATTACATACAGACGATTATAAAAACATTGGGACTTAATGAAAAAGTAAATGCAATGCCGAATCAGCTTTCAGGCGGACAGCAGCAGAGAGTTGCAATTGCAAGGGCATTAGCTGCAAAGCCTGCAATTATTCTTGCAGATGAACCCACAGGAAACCTTGACAGCAAAACAGGCATGGACGTTATTTCATTGCTGAAAGTTACAAGCCGAGAATTTCAGCAGACTATTGTTATGATTACTCACAATGAAGAAATTGCAATTATGGCAAACCGCATGATTCATATTGAGGACGGCAAGGTGGTGAGCAAATAATGCTTAAAAATAATAATCAAGCTATTACAAGAAAAATCAGCAAACGTTTTATGCATAAAAACAAAATGCGAAACAGAATAACTATTCTTGCCATTATTCTTATGACGTTCATGTTTACAACTGTTTTCAGCATTGGTTTTTCAATGGCAAAAAATATGAATACAATGCTGATAAGACAAGCAGGAACTACTGCTGAAATATCACTTGCAAATCCTGCTCCGGAACAAATTGACGAAATAAAAAAATGTTCTGCACTTAGTGCAGCAGGTGTAACCATTCCTGTTTGTAAAGCTAAATCGGAAGAAGATCAAGATTTGAATTTTAAACTTATATATCATGATAAGGAAAATTTCAACGGAAATATTAAACCAGCCCTATCCTCATTAAAGGGGAATTATCCTGATGAAAAAAATGAAATAATGCTTTCGGTAAGTGGACTTAATGCAATAGGAATTAAATCTCCTGAAATTGGAATGGATATTCCGCTTATGCTGAAAAATGAGGAGCAAATTTTTAAATTATCAGGATATTTCGTTGATTATGGTTTCCGTACAAACAATTATGACGCATTTGTTTCAGAAAAGTTTTCAGATAGTCTTGGACTCACTGCTGAACAAGACGGATTAATTTCAATTTCATCAAAATCATTCCTGCAAAACATACTGTACGACCAACTGTATGAAAGTGTAAAATTGAATCAGGGACAGGAATTTGAATGTACATTTGATAATAATGAAAACAACGGCATTGTAATTGCGGCAGCAGTTCTTTTTATCTGTTTGATTATAATTATAAGCGGCTATCTTTTGATTTATAATATTATGTATATTTCAGTAAACCATGACATAAGATTTTACGGCTTACTTAAAACAATAGGAACTACATCAAAACAAATCAGAAGTATTGTAAAATACCAATCACTCAGTTTATCAGTTATTGGCATACCAATTGGAATTTTGATTGGAACAATTGTATCATTTAAAGCCGTTCCATATTCGATTTCAATGTTTGGAGGCGACTTTTATTCTGCAATGCCGACAGATATCAGTTTTAATCCACTTATTTATATAGGTACAATTTTATTTGCTTTATTAACGATTTTAATAAGCTGCCGTAAACCTGCCAAATTTGCAGGAAGTATTTCTCCAATAGAAGCTCTCAAATATAATGGACAAAATAACTGCAAAATAAAATCACGAAAAGCAACAAACGGCGGTAAAATATATAAAATGGCATATAGAAATATATTTCGTGAGAAAAAGCGTACTGTTCTTGTATTTGCATCACTTTTAATGGGTGTAATTGCACTTTTATCAACACAAACCTTTCTTAACAGTTTAGACCTAAAAAATTATGCTGACTATTATTTACCAAATGATTTTGTAATTTATACTGATTGTTCATCTGAAGAAGATTTTGAAGTCAAGGATAATGAGAAAACTGAAGCATCAATTAAATTAGCAGATGACATCAGGAAAATAAAAGGGATAACGGAAGTAATGACCAATACAAGTGCTGATATATCTCTTGTTTATGATAAAGAAACATTTGAACCTTTCTTGAAAGAAGCTGCTGAAAGAGATGGTTCAAACTCTGATGATATTGCAAAGATCTATGAAGAACAAAAAAATAATTTAAAATATAATGCACCAATCCTTGGAATTGACGCTGCCATGATGGAAATGCATAATACAAAAGCAAAGAAAAAGGTTGATATAGATAAGTTTGAAAAGGGAGAAATATGCTTCATCGGTTACATTAATGATAAAACCAAAGCAGCTCAAATGGAAGGAAAAACTATAACGCTTATTAATGAAAAAACAGGCAGAAAAAAAGATATAAAAGTTGGTGTATGTGCCTCAGGTGATGATAATGCTCTACTCGAAATAGGATATTATTGGTGTACGGTGGGTGCACCTGAATGTGTTTTGGTTAGTCAGAGCGTTATTAATGAACTTAGCGATTCACCGCATGTTGAAACGATTATTGCAAACTGCAGTCCTGAAAATGAAGAATCAGTTCGTATGCAAATCAAGCAGTTAACTCAGCATAATATCAGTATTCCGTCTGTAGCTCATATTCAAATAAAATCAGAAGAATTAGAAAAATTCAGATCTTCAATTTTATCAATGCGGATCATGACATCAGGAATATGTGCTATTCTGATATTAATAGGAATAATCAACTTTATCAATGTAATGCTTACTGGAATTTTTACCAGACGAAATGAACTTGCAGTAATGGAAAGCATAGGAATGACCAAAAAGCAAGTAAGAAAAATGCTTATATTTGAAGGATTTTATTATGCATTAATAACTGATGGTCTGATTCTTACATTAGGAAGCGGTATCATTTATATATTCGGAAAATTATCGTTAAAAATTGCTGATTATGCAATCTTTAGTTATCCATGGCAGCTGATAATCTGTATTTCTCTGATTATTTTAATAATATGTATACTGGTTCCAGCCGCAGTTTATCGAATAGTTGCAAAAAACAGTGTTACAGACCGATTACGCAGTACAGAATAATCTATAGAAAAAGCCTGTCCATGATAATTGAAGTGGGCAGGCTTTGGGTTTATTATGAAATTAACAGATTTTTCATTAATACAAGGTCAAAAATATCAATTATACCGTCCTCTGATAAATCTCCGACTGTCCAGTCTGTAAGACTTCCTGCGTTGACAATATAATTTTTCAGCATCACTGCATCTGAAATATCAAATGTTCCGTCTGAATTTACGTCACCTGTAATTTTTGTACCGACATCATCAAGTGCTTCAAATTTCCGTTCAAATGTTATGGCATATTCCTCAGCAGATGACCCCTTGTAACCATAAATAACAGCATTTTCATCAATTGTTAAGGAATTTAAAGAAATTAAAGTTTCAGGATTTAAAAAAGAGATTTTTGAAAGCTTTTCACATTCAGAAAATGCTCTGTTATTAATCAAAAGTAAACTTTCAGGAAGCGTTATGTCTTCAAGACTCAGACAGTATTCAAAAGCAGATTGATTAATAAAGCAAAGTGTATCAGGTAGTACAGCAGATTTAAGGTCGATACAGCCATAAAACGCCATTTCACCAATACCTCTTGTACCATTTTGAAGAACTGCTTTATCAATAGAAGAATCAGCGTCAACTGCCCATGAATCAACATATCCAATGCCGTCAAGATTTTTAACTGCATTGAAACAATCTTTAAAAGCAAGAGTTCCTATGCGAATTACACTGTCAGGAATTTCAGGTGTATTAAGTTTTTTACATCCAAAAAATGCATAATCATCAATTGATACAAGTCCTTCCGACATTGTGACGTTTTTTAGCTCTTTGCAATTTTCAAAAGCTGAATCACCAATATATTCAACTGAACTTGGAAAAGTTACATCAGTAATCGAACAGTTATTAAAAGCATTGTCTGCAATACCTCTTACTGCCTCATTAATTTCAATTTCCGAATAGAAATCATCTCCGTAAATTATCCAATCATCAACCATAACATGACCGTATCTGTCAACGCAGACAGGGTATCCGCTAAAAGCACTGGCTCCAACACTTATGACACTATCCGGAATATCAAATGATTCAAGTCCTGAACATTCATAAAATGCGAAATCACCGATACGTTCAACGCCCTCAGGAAGTTCTATTTCAGTTATTCCGGAACAATATGCAAATGAATAATCTCCTACATACCATACAGATTCAGGAACTGTTACAGATTTCAGCAAACTGCAATTATAAAAAGCATAATCATCAATCATGCATACAGTATTAGGAATATCAAAACTTTCGTTGGATTTACAATCAGGATATAATATAATTTCAGTCATATCCTTACTGTATATAACGCTGTCAGCAGCACAAAGATACGGATTATCTTCTGAAACTGTAAAATTATCTATTTTAGATTTATAAAAAGATGTTGGACAGATATATTTAAGAGTAGATGGAAATTCAATTTCTTTGCATGAAGCATATGAAAATGTACCTTCTGCAATTCCAACAGTACCCTCACGAATTTTAAAATCATTAACATTTTTATGATTTACAGCCCATTTCCCAATGTAATCAACACCGTCAACCAATTCAGTAACAGCATTCTTAGGATAAGCGTAGGTACCAACATAAATAACACTGTCCGGAATTTCAAATTCGGTAATTGAGGTGTCATAAAACGCAGCATCACCTATACTTATAAGAGAATCAGGAAGTGTAATTTTTTTTAATGCACGACAATAATCAAAAGATTCTTTTCCAATATAAAGCAAGCTTTCAGGAAGTGCTACAAATGACATATTGTTGCAGCCATGAAATGCATTATCTCCAATGCTTACCACTCCATAGGGTACGATTAAATATTGCAGCATTTGACAGCCGTCAAATGCTTTGCTGCCAATTACGCTTACAGTAGACGGAATATCAACCTCAAGCAGTTCATTGTTGCTTTCAAACGCACTTTCTCTTATTTCCGTTACACCCTCAGGAATTACAACCTGCTCTAAAGCACAGCAGCGAAATGTACGATAATTAATAACAGTAACCCCTGATGGAATTTCAACATCTGATAATCTTGTACACACATCAAAAGCACCATTACCAATATATGTAACAGTTGAAGGTAAATCTACAGATGTAATAAATCTGCTGTAAGAAAAGGCATTGTCATCAATTGTTGTAATACCTTCAGCAATAGTTATTTTTTCAAGTTTATTATTTGATGAAAAAGCACTTTCACCTATTGTTTTAACAGGATTTCCATTAATATTTGCAGGAATATTTACATTAATAAGGGTTGGATCGCATCCTGTTATTGTTGCTGTTCCATTTTCAACAATATATTTCAGACCTGTGTTTGCATCAGTAAGTTCTGATGATTCTTCTGCAGCCGAAGCCGATAGGGAAGTGGTAATACTTTCAGAAACTGCCGGAATGCAGCATACTGAAAATGCAGTTATTGCCGCTGTTGAAACGGCGTAAATTTTTTTCAATGTTTTCATCTTCATTACTCCTTTTTAACATTCGGATTGTATTATATAAAACTCAACAGATATATTCTTTGTATATAGGCAACACCGCACAAGGCACATCAAAAGTTTTTGTACGATATTGCCTATAACATGCTGCCTAAAAACATTATACAAAGAAAGTCTGTTTTTTGTTTATAGAAAAATCTATCCTATAATTATGATAACACATTAAATATAAATTGTAAATAATTACAAATAAGATTTGGAGGTTTAAATAAATACAAGAAGAATAAAAATAAAAAAATCGTTAAGAAAAAATTGAACCAAAAAGGCAGTTTCTGTGTTATAATAAATATAAGAACAAAATTTTATAGCAATGCAATAAAATAATACAACATAAGATGACAAAAGCATACTGTCATATGGGTGAGGAGGACAACGCAGTAATATACGGTTTGAATTGTCAGATTAGTTGCAGGATTTTGTTGTATTGATATAGTTGGAAAGGAAAAGAAAAAATGACTAAGCTTATTGCTAAAGCAAAAAACGGAAACAGAAAGGCAATGGAAAAAATATATGAATTAACCGGCAGCGAGCTTTTCTGTTATTGTCAGCAGTTATGCGGAAACGAGCATGATGCACAGGATCTTTTTCAAGATACATATCTTACTGCATTTGAAAAATTGGATCAGTATCGACGTGATGAAAATTTTAAAGGTTGGCTTCATACTATTGCACTTCATAAATACTACAATAAATTAAGAGCAGAAAAGCCTCAGCTGCGTGTAGACGAACCTGATGAAACAGTAGCTGAGGAAGGAGAGCTTTATGCTCCTGAAAGTTATGCTGAAAGAGCAGAAATTCAAAGAATCATTACAGAAATTATAGCAAAAAATCTTTCCGAATCTCAAAGACTGACTGTTGTATTATATTATTATGATGAAATGTCTGTCGGAGATATTGCAAAGGAGCTTGATTGCCCTGAAGGAACAGTAAAAACGCGTCTTTACCACAGCAGAAAAATTTTAAAAGATGAACTTGTAAAACGTGGAATTACTTTGGGCGGTACTACAGTCCTTGTTTCAGCTTTACTGAAAGCTCATGCTTCAGTTTTTACTGTTTCAGCAGCCACATCAACAATAATGAACAATATTATTAGAAAAAGTAAAGCATCACGTTCATTAAAATCTATATTTGCATATACAAAAACCAAAATTATTATAGGAGCAACAGCTGTTACTGTTGCTGGAGGATCTGTTGGAATCTATCATATTGTAAATAATGATGAAAAAGCATCTGCAATACCAAAACATTCTACAAGTGCTAAAATAACTGCACCTACTGCCGCTGTTCCAGCTATTGTAAAGACTACAACTGTTCAGCAGGTGACTACCGAACCTGTTACTGAGTTGACAACAGGCGTTTCAGAACCCGGAGGTGAACCCGTTGAATATACATTTGATTCAAATCATATGAAAGTTTTTATTCCTGAAAATTATACACCGTCAAACTTTTTTAAATCAAAAAATGCAGATGACAGTTATAGTCTTACATCTTTAAAAATACGTGAATCAGACCTTGAGAATAGAAGATTCTGGAGCATGCATAATAAAGAGGTTCTGAAATTCAGACCTGACACATTCAGCGGTGATGAAGTAATTTTTATGACTCGTCTTGAAGAATTTGAGAAAATTGATATTTTGAGCGAGCTTTCATTTTTCTACGATAATGTATCTGTTTCAGAACCACAGCAGATTATTATTTCTGTGGATAATACAAACTCTCCGGAATCACCAAACGAAAAGGCAGCTAAAAGATGCAGTTTTACTGCAAATAGCAATATGGGTAATATAAGTGGAATAATCATTCTTTTTAATAGTAATATGAACGATTCTCATGTGATCATTTTTAGTGATTGCAGCGGCATTCGTCAGCAAGAATATGAAAATATAATAAGCAGCATTTCGTTAGATTACATTGATAACAGCTGGAAAGACAAATACGATATTCCTGATACAATGCGATAAATTTATATTTTTATATTACAGACATTAAAGCAAATTAATTACAGCTTTAATGTTTGTATCCTAACTGCACCAAACTTATATTTGGTGCAGTTAGAAAAATTGTCAAGAGTATGTTTAACTATGTATA
>SAMEA104315421__coassemble_891_pt1 | contig 22602 bp, 22 predicted proteins | sample SAMEA104315421__metabat2_low_PE_050 | metagenome-assembled genome bin SAMEA104315421 (sample SAMEA104315421) | gut metagenome | biome: Monkey gut; feature: monkey-associated habitat; material: faeces | place: China | collected 2013
CTTTCAGTGCCTTGATTCTAATTGCTGTTTAAATTGATATAGAGGTTAGTATAATCCATCGGGCAGCGTTAAAGACAGAATCGGCAAGTATATGATTGCTGATGCAGAAAAAAAGGGACTTCTGAAACCGGGAGGAACGATTATTGAAGGAACAGCGGGAAATACCGGACTCGGTATCGCATTTGCCGCACTAAATAAAGGTTATCGTGTAATTTTTGTTGTGCCTACAAAGTTTTCTGAGGAAAAGCAAACACTTATGAGAGCGCTGGGGGCTGAAATAATAAATACTCCAAGAGAGGACGGTATGCTGGGTGCATCGGCAAAAGCAAAAGAATTGGAGGAATCCATTTCTGGTGCTGTTTCATTAAAACAATTTGAAAATCCCGCAAATCCGCTCGCTCATTATGAAACCACAGGTCCTGAAATATACTCTGCGCTCGACGGAAAAATTGATTATTTGGTTTCCGGAGCTGGGAGCGGCGGTACATACAGCGGAATTATGCGTTATTTGAAAGAAAAAAATCCTAAAATCAATGGAATACTTGCCGATCCTGTCGGTTCTACGATGGGCGGCGGCGAACACGGTGATTATAATATTGAAGGAATTGGTAATGACTTTATAGCTGATACAATGGATATGTCACTCGTTGACAAAGTTATAAAAATAACGGATGATGATGCTTTCGGCGGTTCAAGAGAATTGGCAAAAAAGGAAGGCATTTTCGCCGGTTCATCATCAGGCGGAGCTTTGGCAGCAGCAAAAAAACTTATAAAATCAGGTGCAACAGGAAATATTGTAGTCATACTTCCTGATAGAGGAGATCGTTATTTCAGCAAAAACTTATATATTTGAGGCAAATCCATTTCCCGAAAGAATCAAAGCCGAGAAGTTTTTTCAAACTTTCCCGGCTTTTTATCAGATTACATAATCTATGTCTTTCATCATAGTTGGTGGAAAACTTCTATATGAGTACCTACCAAATGTGCGGTGCAGTTGTTATTCTGTTTCCGAAATTCTTAATCCTATAACTGTAACGTCATCACGTCCTCCGACTTCTGAAAAAACATCGGCTTTTCTGCATATTTCACTTACTATTTCTTTTATATTATTACTCTGCAAAAGAAGTTCTTTTATATAGTGATATTCATTTTCACTTATTCCGTCTGACAGCATGATTATTATATCTCCGTTTTCAAATTCAAAATCTCGAGAAAATGTATCTGCCTCCTCAACTATTCCAATTGGAAAAGTAGGACTGCTTACCTTGATTACCTGATTTCTATGTCGTATAAGAGTTGCTGACGCTCCTGATTTTATAACCGTAAGTTTACAGGTATCAAGATTTATTTTTACTGCATCAAGAGTTGCAAATGCTTCGTCCTGCGACTTGGTAAGCATAATCGAATTTATAAGCTTGATTGCAGATGAATAATCAGCTCCGCTTATGATGAGCCTTTTAAACATACTTACAACCATTCTTGACTCAAGTGACGCATTTTTTCCACTGCCCATTCCGTCTGAAAGGACAATATAGCTGTTTCCTACACCATCACTGAATACGATTGAACTGTCACCTGTTTCCTGAGAATTTTCAGCACACATTGATGCACGATATGTTTCAAGTTCATAAGGCGTTTTCTCATAAATTCTTATTCTCATTTCCCTGCCTGAATGTACAGGTTCGGAAAAATCAAGGCAAAGTTTTACCTCATCTGAAATTAAGTCACAAATTCTTTCACATTTTTTAGGAGCATCTGCCGCATTAAAATAAAGCTCCATTAAAAGCCTGTTCTGCGAATTATAGTAAGCAATTACATTCTGGGCATTATAATTATATCTGCTTAATTTTGCTTTTACCGCCTTGCTTATAGACTCACTGTATCTTACATCAACCTTTTCACTTGCTGATGAAATTATCTCTTCGGTAATCTTTATCTGCTCAAACAACAGCTTCTGACTGTCTGAAAAACGCAAATCCATTAATTTTGCTGTTATTTTTTCCCTGTAATTTTTTGCAAATTCAAGGGCAAGCTTGTCCTTATACAGACATTCCTCAAGCTCATAAGGAATCTTCTCAATTGAGGGATCACCCATTTCCGACATTTTTTTAAATCCCTGACGTGTCATTTCATAATTGTTATACCAGCAAAAAAGTCTGTTATAGCAATTTGTACATACTGCGTCACAGGCAGTTTCAATTTCCGTACTTTTACTGCATGACGATTTTAAATATTCCGCAATTTTCTTTGAGTCGTTTCTTACCGTTGAAATAGATGACGCTAAAAATGACATCTGAGATGATATTATATCACTTATTCCCTTTTCATTTTTTTCAGTAAGTATCCATTTATCTGAAAAAAACGGAGAAACTGCTGAAAAAATTGCAACAGCAATGATAATTTCAAGCATATATCCGAAAATCTCTGACGGCAAACCCAGAATTATAAGAAATATAAAGTTTATTGAAATGAAAAATATTGAAAATATGGCTGAACTGTTTTTATAAAGATATCCTGTTAAAAGTCCTGATACAGATAAAAGCGTGAGAGGAAAACCAACCTCCGATGAAACAAGAAAAGCTCCGCAAGTAGTCAATGCCCCGCATAATATTCCGCCTATATAACCGTAATGATATGCAGCTATCAAAGTAACCGTTACTCCTATAATTCTCCCTATATTAATGCTTCCGATTTCAAATGATGCGAATGATGCGGTCAAAATAACAAAAACTACAGCATACGCACAGCTTATTGCTGATTTCAGATCAATTACCCTTTTATGCTTTAAGCTGTCAGACGCAATTTTGATAAAACCTGCTGAAAAACCTGCAAGTACGCTGTAAACAAGGTAAAAAACAATTTTTATGAAGTTTTCACCGATAACCGCAGCTACAACTGTTCCTGATGTGAAAACTGATGCGGCAGTAATAATTCCAACCTGCTTTGCTGATAAATTCTCATCAAAAATCAGTTTGCATACAATTATAAGCGTCATTGCACATATTACGATAACATTTTTATGTACGCTTGACGTCACCACATATTTTATCAGGCTGCCAACAAGTACCGCCAGAGCTGAAAGCGGATTTGAAGCTCCTGCCAGTGCCACATTAACAAAAGATATAGTACCGCATATTTTTGCGTCTGACAATAAAGATCCAATCAAAAATGATAAGATGATACCTGCCAGAATTTCCATATTCCTGTTTTTTATTGATACCTTTGTTTTCAACATCTTTAATCACCCTTGTATATTTGATAAATACATTATATGCTGTATACAGTTAAAAAGATGTCATTTTAAAGTTTCAGAATATTATATTATTATGCGGTAATTCATGTTAAGGGTTGTTTTTTATGGAATATGCGAGCTTTTTTAGCTGTTCCATTGTAAGCTGTTCTATTCTTACGCTTTTTTCCGCATTTATATCGTCAAATGCATTAAAAACTGTATCCTTGCTGATATTCATTTTATTTGTAAGAGCGTTAGCGAGAGTTTTTCTTCTTTGTGAAAAACCATTTTTAACTATACTGAAAAAAAGTTTTTCTGTTTCTTCGTCAAGCTTCCCTTCATTGTTTATGTCTATTCTTATAACAGCAGAATCAACATTCGGTGATGGCATAAAGCTCCCTCTTGATACATCAAACAGCTTTTTTACTGTTCCGTAATAATTAACGCCGACTGTTATTGCTCCTGATTCTCTTGTTCCTACCTTTGCACAAAGTCTTTGTGCAGCTTCTTTCTGAACCATAACTGTAATTGACCTGATAGGCAGATTAGTTTCAAGAAGCATCATAATTATTGGCGATGTAATATAATACGGCAGATTAGCACATACGGCAACGTCAAGTCCCTGAAACTCCTTTTTAATCAGACTATTGACATCACATTTCAAAATATCCTCATTTATAACTTTTATATTTTTAAATTCCAATAGTGTTTCATCTAAAATCGGCAGAAGTCTGGTATCTATTTCAACTGCTGTTACTTTATCAGCTCTTTTTGCAAGTTCTGCTGTAAGAGTTCCTATTCCTGTCCCGATTTCAAGTATGCCGAAACCTTTTCGTGCATTTCCCATTTCTGCAATTCTTGGGCATATATCAGGATTTATCAGAAAATTTTGCCCCAACCCTTTTGAAAAGCTGAATCCATGTTTTTCAAGTATTCCTTTGATTACATTTATATTTGTCAGATTAACCATTTAATTTAACTCCATTTTCACTTGAAATTACTGCCTCTGCACATTTCATTCCGTCTACTGCGGCTGACACTATTCCCCCTGCGTAGCCTGCACCCTCACCGCATGGATAAAGTCCGTCCAAAGACTCCGACTGCAGTTTTTCATTTCTGTTAATTCTTACGGGTGATGAACTTCTGCTCTCCACACCTGTAAGCACAGCTTCTTCATCATCAAATCCATTTATCTTCTTTCCCATTTCTACTATGCCTTTTCTAAGACTTTCGCAGATATATTCAGGAAGATATTTTTCAGGTTCAGCAAAAGAATATCCCGGTCTGTAAGTCGGTTTTACTTTGCCTAAGCTTTCGGTTTTTCGTCCTTTCAGAAAGTCACCAACGAGTGAAACAGGTGCATTGTAATCTGAACCGCCTGCAATAAATGCTTTTTCTTCAATACTTCTTTGCAGATACATACCTGCAAGAGGATGTTCACTGCCAAAATCATCAGGTCCTATTCCTACAAGCAAGGCACTGTTTGCATTTTCACCGTTTCTTGCATAACAACTCATTCCGTTTACAGCAAGTCTTTTTTCCTCTGACGCTGCCGCAACTACATATCCTCCAGGGCACATGCAAAAAGTATAAAGACTTCTTCCGTTATCCAGATGCACTGCCAGCTTATAATCAGCAGCTTTAAGTGCCTTATGCCCGGCAAATTTGCCATACATTGCCCTGTCAAGCTCAGACTGAAGATGCTCTATCCTTACACCCATAGAAAAGTTTTTTTGACTAAGGTTAATATTCTTTTCATATAAAAGCTCAAATGTATCTCTTGCACTGTGTCCGCATGCAAGTATGACATTATCTGACTCAATGCGGTTTTCAAGTCCGTTTTCCTTATACACTACACCTGTAATTCTGTTATCTGCACTTGTAAAATCAGTAAATCTGCAATTGAAACGAACCTCAGCGCCAAGCGAAATTATATATTCCCTAAGATTTTTTACAATTGTACAAAGTTTATCTGTACCGATATGAGGTTTCGCAAGATATAAAATCTCCTTTGGTGCACCAAACCTTACAAAGCTTTCCAGCACATATTTAATGCGTTTATCTTTAGTTCCTGTTGTAAGCTTTCCGTCAGAAAAAGTACCTGCACCGCCTTCTCCGAACTGAACATTGCATTCTGTATCAAGCATCCCGCTTTCCCAGAAACGATTAACTGCTTTTGTTCTTGTTTCAACATCTGAACCTCGTTCAAGAACTACAGGTTTTGCACCGCTTTCTGCAAGAACAAGTGCCGCAAACATTCCTGCAGGTCCGAAACCTATCACTACAGGTCTTTTATTTATATTATCAATCCTTGGAATTTCATAATTAAAATGCTGTACAGGTGATACATTTTTATGTTTTTTTATAAGCACATTTTCATGCTTAGCTTTTATATCAACAGATAATGTGAAATGTATATCATTCTTTCTTCTTGCATCCACCGACTTTCTTGAAAGACTTACCTCTTTTATATCGGTTTCAGGAATGTTTAACTTTTCCGCACATAGTTTTTTTAATCCGTCAAAATCAAAATCCAAAGAAACATTAAGATTGCTTAATCTGATCATATTATCCTCCAAGATACTCAACAGCATTTTTTGCAGCCCATATTCCCGATGACCACGCCCATGTAAGATTATATCCGCCGCATATTCCGTCTACATCTAAAATTTCACCTGAAAAAAACATTCCCTTATAAATAACAGACTGCAATTTGCTGTCTATGGACTGACCATGTATTCCTCCATGTGTAACCTGTGCATTCTGCCAAGAAGATGAACCTGTCACTTTGAAATCAAGTGATTTTATTATCGCTGCAAGCTGCTTTATATATCTGCCGTTCATGCCTGAAATGCTTTCATTAAGTCTTTTTCCTGTTCTTTTTATAAGGTAATGAGCCATGTTCTTGTTAAAAAAACCTGTAAGATAGTTTTCAGCAGTATTATGCTCATTTATTTTTCTCAACTCAGACAATATATCAATAAGCTCCGCAAATGACTTATCGGGAGTTAAGTCTAAGGAAACTGAAAAATCATTTTCATGTTCAGAATACAAATATGAAAGGTTAAAAATGCAAATTCCTGAGACTGCATTTTCATTGAACTGAATTTCCCCATATTCCTCGTCAATCTTTTTGCCATCTGAATAAGCCGAAGCCTTTCCCCTGATTCTTACACCTTTTAAGCCTTTTAAATCTGTCGGATTTACTTTCAGAGGTGCATTTGCAGGGGAAATTTTTGCTGTTTTATGTCCTGCCTTTTTTAATATACGAATTATGCTTCCGTCAGTTCCCATTGACGGTGCGGCATAACCTCCTGCTGACACAATAACTGCTCTTGAAGTGATTTCAAAATTATCCCCGCTTACTATAAATATGTTTTTATTCTTTTTTATTTCTTTTACCTCACAGCCGCAAAGCTCTGTAACATTATTTTCAATTATATTGTTACGCATACAGTTAAGAACAGATGATGCCGTATTGCTGTACGGATACATTCTTCCGCAGTTATCAGCTGTACAGATAAGTCCGATTGAGTTGAAAAAAGTCTCTGTATTTTCTGTTTGGTTTATTATATCCATTTTATTTTTAACAGAGCCATGAAAAAAATCCTCATTTATATTTATATTGCCTAAATTACATCTTCCATTTCCTGATGCAAGTATTTTTTTTCCTGTCTTTAAAAGGCGTTCGGCAATAATAACGTTTAAATCAGGATTTATTCTTTTTATTTCAATGGCAGCGGCAAGTCCTGATGCACCGCCTCCAATTATAAGTATATCAGTTTGATATTGAATTTTACACATTAATATCACTTTCCATTATAAAATCTGTCCGCTTTTGCAGTTCAGATGAAACTGCTATTTAAATTATAACATAATATAATTTTCTTTTCAATAAGCAGAAAAAATAATTAAAAAGGTATTGACTTTTTCAATTTAAAGTGGTATACTTTAAATCATAAAAGCAGTATAGACAAAAACGTCTGTCAAAAACAATGCAACACCGCACAGAATTTGTTCGATGCTGCCTTAATATGTAAGATAGGAGAAAAAATATGATTATCGTTTGTAAAAATACAGCCTCACAAGAAAAAATCAATGAGCTTATTGCTGAGCTTGAGGAACAGAATTTAAAGGTACATTGCAGTAATGGTACTCTTTCAACAATTCTTGGAATAGTCGGCGATACTTCAAAGTTGGATATAACTGCTTTACAGGCAAATGAAATTGCAGAAAAAGTGCAGAGAGTTTCTGAACCATACAAGCTTGTAAATCGTAAATTTCATACTGATGATACAGTAATTGACATAAATGGTACTAAAATTGGCGGAGGTCATTTTGCTGTTATGGCAGGTCCATGCTCAATAGAAACAGAGGAACAGATTATTGAGTGTGCAAAAGCAGTAAAAGCAGCAGGTGCAAACTTCCTCAGAGGAGGTGCTTTTAAGCCAAGAACCTCACCATACGCTTTCAGAGGTCTTAAAGCCAAAGGACTGGAACTTCTCCTCATGGCAAAAAAAGAAACAGGACTTCCGATTGTTACTGAACTTATGAGCCTTGAACATCTTGATTTATTTAATGATGTGGATATAATTCAGATTGGTGCAAGAAATATGCAGAACTTTGAAATGCTTGCGGAACTTGGTCACTGCAATAAGCCTATTCTGCTTAAAAGGGGTCTTGCAAATACAATTGAGGAGTGGCTTATGAGTGCAGAATACATTATGTCAGGAGGAAATGACAATGTAATTTTATGTGAGAGAGGAATCAGAACATTTGAAACTGCCACAAGAAATACTTTTGATATATCAGCAGCTCCTCTGATTCATAAGCTCACACATCTTCCTATTATTATGGACCCGAGCCATGCTACAGGAATGTCCTCACTTATAAAGCCGCTTGCAAAATCAGCAGTTGTTGCAGGTGCAGACGGACTTATGATCGAAGTGCATCCAAATCCTGAAAAAGCTCTTTGTGACGGAGCACAGTCAGTAACTCCTGCTGCTTTTGCAGATATAATGAGTGATGTTAAGAAGCTTTGCGAATTTGAAAATAAAACACTGTAATGTTGTTATATCATTGGACAGGTTCTCAAATATGCTTAATTTGGTGGAGGAAAAATGAATATACTTGTAGTAGGTCTGGGACTTATAGGAGGTTCTCTCTGTAAGGCATTAAAAAAGTATACAGATAATACAATAATAGGACTTGATACAGACAAATCAGTTGAACAGCTTGCTTTAAGTGATAAATCAATTGACTATACATTCAGCGAAAATTATGAGGAAATCGAATTGATTATAATTTGTCTTTATCCTGATGCGGCTGAAAAGTATCTTTTTTCAATCGGAGATAACTTAAAAAGCGGTACTGTTATTACTGATGTCTGTGGAATTAAAGGAGACTTTGCTGAAAGAATTAATGATTACTGCAATCAAAAAAAGCTTAAATATGTTGGTATTCATCCAATGGCAGGCAGAGAAGTGGGCGGATATAAAAACAGTTCTTCTGAATTGTTTAAAAATGCTAATTTTATTATTACTCCGTTTGAAAACAGTGACAAAACTGCCGTCAAAATGCTTAAAGAGCTTTCAATTAAAGTAGGTGCAAAAAAACTTGTAGTGACTACTCCTTATGAACATGACAAAATGATTGCATATACCTCACAGCTTGCTCATGTAGTTTCAAGTGCCTATGTAAAGAGTCCGGTTATTGAAAAAGAATGCGGCTTCAGTGGCGGCAGTTTTCAGGATATGACAAGAATTGCAACAATGAATGAAGAAATGTGGTCAACTTTGTTTTTACAGAACAGGGATAATCTCTTAGAAGAGCTTAATATCCTTATTAATAATCTTCAAAAATACAGCAAAGTTATTTCTGAAAACAATAAACCTGAACTTATGAAGCTGATTAAAGAAGGAAGAATTATAAAAGAGGCAAACTTGAAAAAACGTATCGGCGAACCGAATTAAAATATCAAGAGGCACTGATAAGATTTACTTATCAGTGCCTCAAATAAATTCAGTAAATCAAGTGAAGATTCTCACTTGCAGGATATAAAAGCCGGTCTGCTTGGAAACCTTGTTATTTAAAGTAAAGTGGCTCTTAATTCTTCGCCGCTGAGTCTTGACAAATATGCAGGAGCAATGTCAAATGCAGTTTTACAGCCTGTTGCACCCTCTTCTTTAAGTCTTTTAAGAGCTCTTGCATAAGCAACGAGGACGCTTGCAGTAAATTCAGGATTTGACTCCAATTTAAGTGAATATTCAATCATCTGATGAGTTTTTTCACCTTCACCTGTCATACCGCTTCTCATAACAAAACCGCCATGAGGCATCTTATTGTGTTCAGCATAAAATTCTTCTTCCGAAATAAAGTTAATGATTGTGTTATATTCATCAAAATAATTCTTCATTGTTTTGATTGAATTTTCAATTTCAGCTTTGTCAGCACCGTCCTCTGCAACAACATAGCACACTCTTTCATGCTTCTGACGTGTTGTAAGTTCCGGCTGACTTCCTGAACGAACCTGATTCATTGCATCTTCAATAGGAACAGTATACTGAATTCCCAGTTTTACACCTTTTACTCTTCTGATTGCATCAGAATGTCCCTGGCTTACACCCTTACCCCAAAATGTATAGGTATTGCCGTTCGGCAAAATTGACTCTGCATAAATTCTGTTCAAAGAGAAAAGTCCCGGATCCCAACCAAGAGAAATAAATGCAAGATGATTATTTTCTTTACATACCTTATCAACAGCTGCAAAATGTTCAGGTATTTTGGCATGAGTATCAAAACTGTCAATAACATTAAAATTCTTTGCTAATTCAGGAGTCTGCTTAGGAAGGTCTGTAGCACTTCCTCCGCATAAAATCATAACATCAATATCGTCTTTCATTTTTTCTGCATCATCAATGCTGTAAACCTTTACACCGTCAGTAGCAAGTTTAACGGTTTCAGGATTTCTGCGTGTAAAAACAGCGACAAGCTCTGTATCGTCATTTTGCTTTATTGCAAGCTCTACACCTTTTCCAAGGTTACCATAGCCTGCAATACCAATTCTTACCTTTTTCATTGTAAATCCTCCAAGAATAACGATTTTATAAAAAACACTGTATTTTACAGTGCTTTCTTTATTTCACAGGTAACATTATATCATATTCAAGTTAAATTGTAAAGTTTTTATTTATTAAAAAATCATTTTATGTCAGGAAATAAAAAAATAAAGGCAACACCGTATACAAAGTTTGTACGCTGTTGCCTTTAAGAAACTACCTGAACTTATTTTTTCCTAAAATCCTTATTGAGTTAATAACCAAAAGCATTGCGACTCCTGAGTCTGCAAAAACAGCAAACCACATATTTGCAACGCCCATAAATCCAAGAAGCATAACTGCTGCTTTAATAACCAATGCAAATATAATATTTTCTTTTGATATAACAGATGTTTGGTCGGCAATTTGTTTTGCAGTATATGCTAAATTCAAATTATCATTCATCAAGACTACATCTGCTGCCTCAATTGCCAAATCTGAACCATTCTGAACTGCAAATCCTACATCAGCACCTGCAATTACAGGTCCATCATTTATTCCGTCACCAACAAACATTACTGAACCGTATTCAGAACGTATTTTTTTCAGTTCATCGAGCTTGTTTTCAGGGAGAAGTTCAGATTTAACGAAGTCCATACCCAGTATTTCAGCAATATTGTCTGCATTTTCTTTTCTGTCGCCTGTTAACATTCCTGTTTTTATACCTGATTTATTAAACTTATTGATAACGTCTTTTGATGACGGTTTCAATGTATCTGATATAACTATTTTCCCTGCATAAATATTATTTACAGCAATATAAACTATGCTTCCTACATTTTTTTTATCTTCCGAAATTGAGATATTATTGCTCTGCATCAGCTTTGAATTGCCGCATAAAACAGTCTGATTTTCATATTCTGCAATAATTCCCTGACCTGATATTTCTCTTACACTTTCAGCTGAGTTAAATTTAATATTATTCTTTTTACAGTATTTCATTATGCTTACTGCTATTGGATGATTTGAAGCTTCTTCACACATTGCAGCAGCCAAAAGCAGCTGTTCCTTTGTAATATTATTGCTGCATTCAATTTCAGTTACCTCGAATGTACCATTTGTTACAGTACCTGTTTTGTCAAAAACAACAGCCTTTATTTTACTCAAAGCCTCCAAGGAGTTGCCGCCCTTGAATAAAATCCCACGTTTTGATGCAGCTCCGATTCCTGAGAAAAATGTAAGAGGAATACTGAGAACCAATGCACATGGACAGCTTATTACCAAGAAAGTCAATGCAGTATATATCCAATAACTCCAATTTCCTGTAATTAATGGCGGTACAATTGCGGTCAAAAACGCTGCACAAATGACAAATGGTGTATAGACTTTTGCGAATTTTGTAATAAAACGGTCAATACCCGGTTTTGAGGATACTGCATTTTCAACAGCATCTGCAATTTTTGAAATCATGGAATTCTGAGCAGTAGCAGTGGCTTTTATGGTTATGACATCTGATGTATTAATACATCCTGATACAACACTGTCACCAACAGAAACCTTTATCGGAACTGACTCTCCATTTATTGCAGATGTATCAATTCTCGTAGTTCCTGATACAATTATTCCGTCAACAGCTATATGTTCACCATTTTTAACTCTTACAATATCGTCAACCTTTATATCTGATGCTTTACAGCGTTTAAATTCATTATCAATCAATACATCAGCTTCATCAACTTTAAGGTCAATTGCATCTGAGATAGCTTTTCGGCTTTTATTTACAGCATAATGTTCAAAAAGACTTCCTACGTTAAAGAATAACACAACTCCGACAGCTTCAGAATAATCCCCCAAAGCAAATGCACCTATTGTTGCAATTGTCATCAAAAAATTTTCGTCAAAAACAGAACCGCTCTTTAAGCTTTTAAATGTATCAATCAGAACTTCATGTCCTAAAATCAAATATGAAATAATATAAAGAGCAATTCCTAAAATATTAAAATCAGTAAATTTGTGAACAATAATTGCTATGGCAAATAATATTACACCTGCAATAAGTGCAGCAATTGAAAGTGATTCATGTTCATGATTATGCTCATGACTCTTTTCGCTATATGGACTTATTTTAACTCCATTTTCAATTTTGTCACATATAGCCTGCATTTTCTTCTCTGTATCTTCAGTTATATTTCCCTTTACTTTTAATTTTTTTGATGCAAAAATCAATACAGCATTTTCAACTTCTGCAATTTTATTAATTTCTGCTTCTATTTTACTGCCGCAGTGAGCACAATCAAGATTTTCAACATTATAACATTTCTCCATAATAATCCTCCTCTTTATTTGAATGTTTGTTCATATGTTTAATATATCACACTATAAAGAGTTTGTCAATAGAATTCGAAAAATGTTATACAAAGTTAACATGTTTGCAGAACATCTGCTGACGTCATATCATACAGAAACTCTTGAAATATGCCAGTATTACTGCATAATTTCTATGCAATTTGACAAAAATCAGTTTGAACATCTGTCGTACAATCTTTGTACGGTATTACCACGACTTACTAAACGAACACAAAAATGCCAACAGCATAAGCCGTTGGCATAGAAATATTATCCTACATAGGTATTATCCGAATCAGGTTATGGGTCAAAACATCTCTTTTTTGAATTTTTTTGAAAAGTGCTTGACAAATAAAAAAAAGTGTGATACAATCTAAGCATACCAAACAGATAGGTTTAATAACTGACTAATGAAAGGGAGTCCTCATATATGAAAATTTATAAGAAAATTACAGAGCTTATCGGCAATACCCCTCTTTTGGAGCTTGAAAAAATTGAACATGCCAATCAGCTTGAAGCAACTATTCTTGCTAAGCTTGAATATTTTAATCCGGCAGGTTCAGTTAAGGACAGAATTGCCAAAGCCATGATTGATGATGCAGAAGCTAAAGGTTTACTTAAACCAGGCAGTGTTATTATTGAGCCGACAAGCGGCAATACAGGCATAGGACTTGCTTCTGTGGCTGCTGCAAGAGGTTACCGCCTTATTATTGCAATGCCTGAAACAATGAGCATTGAAAGACGCAATCTTATGAAAGCTTATGGTGCAGAACTTGTTTTAACTGATGGTGCAAAGGGCATGAAAGGTGCGATTGCCAAAGCTAAGGAGCTTTCTGAGGAAATTCCAAACAGCTTTATTCCGTCACAGTTCACCAATCCGACTAATCCTGCTGTTCATCAGAAAACAACAGGTGTTGAAATTTGGAAAGATACTGACGGCAAGGTAGACATTTTTGTTGCAGGTGTTGGTACAGGTGGTACAATAAGTGGTGTCGGAGCATATCTGAAGTCACAAAATCCTGATGTGAAAGTAGTTGCTGTAGAACCAAAGAGTTCACCTGTTCTTTCAGAGGGTGTTGCAGGACCTCATAAAATCCAAGGAATTGGTGCAGGATTTGTTCCCGAAACTTTAAATACAAAAATTTATGACGAAATAATCCCTGTTGAAAATGAAGACGCTTTTGAGATTGGCAGAAACATTGCAAGAACAGAAGGTGTGCTTGTCGGTATATCATCAGGTGCAGCAGTTTGGGCAGCAATTCAGCTTGCAAAACGTCCTGAAAACAAAGGAAAAACTATTGTCGCACTTCTTCCTGATACAGGAGAACGCTATCTTTCCACGCCTATGTTTGAATAATCATATATAAAGGCTGATGCAGTATATTTATGCATCAGCCTTATTTTTTGAATACAGATTATATTTGTTATATGCAGTAATCGTTGCCGTTCAAATCACTGTTATGATTTAAAATATCCTGAATTGTAATACCATCAAAATATTCATTGACCACTTTATAAAGTCCCTCCCAGATATAAAGAGTGGTACATGAATCTGCTCTCGGACATTCGTTTGTTTCATATTCCAAACAGCTTACAGGTGCAAATGAACCCTCAGTTGCACGAAGAATATCTCCAACTGTATAGTTTTCCGGAGCTTTGGCAAGTCTGTATCCACCCTTATTGCCTCTGTTTGTACGGAGTATTCCGTTTCTGTTGAGCAATGGCACAATTTGTTCAAGATATTTTTTGGAAATCCCCTGACGCTCAGCTATATCTTTTAAAGATGTAAATTCTTCATGCTGATGCTCGGCTAAGTCAACGACCATCCTTAATGCATATCTTCCTTTTGTTGAAATTTTCATAATTTTTCTCCTTTAAAAAGTAACCATACACAAAATAATACTTTTTGAAATTGCTTTGTCTTAATCCACTAAATATAATTATACCATAGGTTTAGTATGTTTTCAAGTCAGATAAATTTCTTTATTTGTGTCACTGCCTTGACAAAAGCGTCTGCTAATGATATAATACCTATAAAAATAATAGGAAAATCACATAACGATTATTATGGAGGATTTTATGACTTTACAACAAATACATTATATAATAGTGATTGCTGAAACCGGTTCAATGAATAAAGCAGCAGAACAGCTTTACATAGCACAACCGTCACTTACAAGTGCAGTTAAAGAGCTTGAAAAGGAAATCGGTATAACTATTTTCAACCGTAGCGGAAAAGGTGTGTCATTAACGGCAGATGGAACAGAATTTCTTGTTTATGCAAGACAGCTCTATCAGCAGTATGAAACCTTGTACGAAAAGTACAGTGATGGCAAAGTCAAGCGGAAGTTCGGAGTTTCTGCACAACACTATTCCTTTGCCGTTCATGCCTTTGTTGAAACTGTAAAGGAATATAATACATGCGATTATGAATTTGCAATTCGAGAAACGAATACATCAGATGTAATCCAAGATGTGTGCTCTTTGAAAAGTGAAATAGGAGTTCTTTATCTGAGTGACTTTAACAGAAAATTTATTACGAAGATACTACAAACAAATCATCTTGAATTTCATCATCTTGTTGACTGTGATGTGTACGCATACATATGGAAAGGACATCCTCTTGCAGAAAAAAAGTCCGTAAGCATAGATGAGCTGGAAAATTACCCATGTCTAACCTTTGAACAAGGAGATAAAAGTTCATTTTACTTTGCGGAAGAAATTTTCAACACATCGGATTATACAAGAGTTATTAAGGCTTTAGATCGTTCAACAATGCTTAATCTTATGAAAGGATTGAACGGATATACGTTTTGTTCGGGGATTATTTGCGGAAATCTTAACGGCTCTGATTATAAAGCAATTCCGATTTCAGATAAGACCGATATTATGGAAATTGGTTATATCCAGCGTAAAAACGTTATTTTAAGCAATATAGGAACTGTTTATATATCAAAATTGAAGGATTACCTTGAATTGCAATAAGGGCAGCACTGCACGAATTTCGTGCGGTGCTGCCTGAAAAATTATCCTGTAAGTCCTGAAAGATCAAAATCAGGGGTATAGTCGGATGCAGCAGAAGACTTGTCCTGTGAAAAGCCGTTGAATTCAAATTCAGCAGCTTTTTTTAGTACAGAATTATATTCCATTTTGGTTATACGTCTGTTTAATTCAGAAAAAGAATTTTTTACTGTTTCATTTGGCGTATACTGACTCATCAAGCTTAAAAGAAATTTATTTTTGTCAAGATTATCATTAATCCATTCCATTATTTTAATAGAGTCCTTTCTGCAGTTGGGTATAATAAGATGTCTGATTATAGTACCTCTTATAAGAGTATCTCCGCTGTATTTTAAATTGCCAAGCTGATTTGTCATCTCAATAACAGCTTTAGACGCATGTTTAAAGTAATTATTTACGGAAGAATATTTAAAAGCAATTTCATCACTGTAGTATTTAATGTCAGGCAGATAAATATCTACATACCCATTCAGATCATGAATTACTGAAACAAGCTCATATCCGCCGCAATTATATATTACGGGAATTTTTAATTTGTGTCTGACCATATCCAGAGCTTTAATAATTTCATATGAAAAATGAGTTGGGGTAACAAGGTCAATATTTGCAGCACCTGCGTCTTGCAGTCTTAAAAATATATCTGCAAGTTGACTTACAGATAACTGCATTCCGATTTGTTCGCATGATGATATATTATAGTTCTGACAATAAACGCATTTCATATTGCAGCCTGAAAAAAATACCGCACCTGCACCTTTGCCTGTTGAAATACAAGGTTCTTCCCACTTGTGCAGGCATGCTTTAGCTGCTCGTATAATGCTGCTTTCACCGCAAAATCCTTTTTCATTTATTCTGTTTACTCTGCATTTTCTTGGACATGATTTGCAGTAATTTATTTCCATACAATTCTCCTGCATTTTCATTATATCAATAATTTCAAAGGTTACCTTTGAAATTATCAAAAGTAACCTCTTAAAACATTAATATTTAGGCAATATATCGTCCATTATGGTATTGTCTTTATTCATTTATTTCCCAGTTATGATATACATTCTGAACATCATCATTATCTTCAAGATGCTCAAGCAGAAGATTCATCTTTTTGATGTGTTCCTCATCTGTAAGAGTTGTATATGTAGCAGGAATTTGTTCGGTTTCAGCAGATAAAATATTATATCCCTTTGAAACAAGACCTTCTCTTAGTGCATGAAGATTTTCAGGTGCACACTCAATAATAATTGTATCATCATTAACAGAAAGGTCATCACCGCCAAATTCAAAGCAGTCTTCCATAACAGTATCCTCGTCAAGTCCTGTATTTTCAAGCATAACAATACCTTTTTTAGTAAACATAAACGAAACACAGCCTGTTGTACCAAGATTTCCGCCAAACTTATCGAAATAATGACGTACATCACCTGCTGTTCTGTTTTTATTATCTGTAAGACACTCAACAATTACTGCAACACCATTAGGGCCGTAACCCTCATAAATCATTGTCTCGTAATTATTCTTGTCATCACCGCCTGCCGCCTTTTTAATGACTCTTTCAATATTATCATTCGGAACATTATTTGACTTAGCTTTTGCAATAAGGTCACGAAGCTTGCTGTTACTGTTAGGATCAGATCCGCCCTCTTTAACGCAAACTGTAATTTCACGTCCGATTTTAGTAAAGATTTTAGCCTTAACAGCGTCGGTGGCTTCTTTCTTACGTTTAATATTATTCCATTTTGAATGTCCTGACATTATTTTTCACCCCTGATTAACTATTTTCAGATATATTATCGTGAGCGTCAAGACTGCTGATAATTTTAAATATCTGATTAATACGGTCTTTCTGACCTGTTAAATGCAAATAGCCGAAAAGGCTTTCCAATGCGGTTGCCTTTCGATATTCAGCAGTATTTGCATGTTTAGGAACATTATTTCCAGTTGCATTGCGTCCTCTTTTCAGCACAGCTGCTTCTTTTTCGTTCAAAATAGGAAGAACAGTGTCATAAGCATTAGATTGAAATTCCGCACAAACCAGCTTTATTTTTTTTGAATGGAGCTTTGAAACAGGCATATTTGCCTCAAGCATCAAAAGCTCTCTTACCAGCAGGTCATAAACGCCATCTCCCAAAAATGCAAGGGAAAGCGGACTGTACTGATTAGCCTCACGCTCACTTATTTTTTCATTCATTTTATCTAATATAATCAAATTCAAAACCGAGGATATTAACTGTATCACCCTCGTTTATTCCCATTTCTTCAAGTTTGTCAATTATGCCGCTGTTTCTGAGAACTCTCTGGAAATATTGAAGTGATGAGTAGTCATCTATATCAATAGTACGCATAATCGGTTCAATCCAATTTGCATCAACATAATATACATTGTCCTCAACTTCAATTTCAAATTTCTCATTAAGTCCTGCCTTTTCGTCAAATTCCTGCTGCGGCATAGGTTCTGCTTCATATTTTCTTATTGGCGGAAGTGTATCCAACACCTCAGAAACCTTTTGAATAAGCTCTGAAACGCCTTGTGTTGTAGCTGCTGAAATACAATAAAACGGTATTCCCTTAGCTTCTATATACTCTTTTAAGGCATTTATCTGCTCATCAGTTGCCATATCAGCTTTATTTGCAGCAACAATCTGCGGACATTCGGCTAAATCCTCGCTGAAATTTGAAAGCTCCTTATTAATTATTTCAAAATCCTCAGCAGGATTGCGTCCCTCAATGCCTGAAACGTCTAGAACATGCAGAATAAGACGGCATCTTTCAACATGGCGCAAAAATTCATGTCCAAGACCCACACCATCGCTTGCACCTTCGATAAGTCCCGGAATATCCGCCATAACAAAGGACTTTTCCTCAGCAACTTTTACGACACCCAAAACAGGAGTTAATGTTGTAAAATGGTAATTTGCAATTTTAGGCTTTGCGGCACTTACAACAGATATAAGTGTGGATTTTCCTACATTTGGAAAGCCGACAAGTCCTACATCTGCAAGGAGTTTCAGTTCAAGAGTGACCTCAAATTCCTCACCCGGATAACCCGGCTTTGCAAATTTAGGAATTTGTCTTGTTGAAGTAGCAAAGTTGACATTTCCCTTACCGCCTCTGCCACCTTTTGCGACAACACATGGTTCGTCAGTTGACATATCAGCCATAATTCTTCCTGTTGCGGCGTCTTTTATAAGAGTGCCTCTCGGAACTTTTATGATAAGAGGATCTGCACTGCGTCCTGTACAGTTTCTTGAACTGCCGTTCTGACCCTTTTCAGCAAAGTACTTTCTCTTATATCGAAAGTCAATTAAAGTGGAGAAATTATCATCAACCTGAAAAACTATATCTCCGCCTTTACCGCCGTCACCGCCGTCAGGCCCACCTGCTGCCACATATTTTTCACGATGAAATGATACAGCACCATCTCCGCCGTCGCCGGCTTTAATTTTTATTTTCGCTTTATCTACAAACATAATGCACCTCATAGGTTTTCTATTCTGTGGATATAGTGATGTAAAATAATATCAAAACAATATTGTAAATACTGTTCTGTTTATTATTTGCTTATTTATATTAAAATACACAACATGTCCTAATAAAAAATCCCAAGCATAAGCTCGGGATTTATGCTGCATAAAGTCACCGTAAATTAATCTGCGTAAACAGAAACCTTCTTACGATCACGACCAAAGCGTTCAAATTTAACTTTTCCGCTTACAGTTGCAAATATTGTATCATCAGAACCGATACCAACGCCGTTACCAGGATGAATATGTGTACCACGCTGACGAACAATGATATTGCCAGCCTTTACAAACTGACCATCACCTCTTTTAACACCAAGTCTTTTAGACTCAGAATCACGACCATTCTTAGTAGAACCAACACCCTTTTTATGAGCGAAGAACTGCATACTAATTCTTAACATACTTACACCTCCAAAGTATTAATTTTAATTGTTTTCGGAAAATCCTGTGAAAGAAATTCAAGATGTAATTTAAGACCTGCAATAATGCCGTCTGAAATATCATTGCTGTTTATTACATTAAATGCAATATTATTCTCTTTGACTGATGTATCAGCATCAATTTTAAAAATCTCAGTAATGTTATTTACAGAAAGCTGTACGGCTGAAGAAACGCTTGCACAAGCAATATCATGCCCACTTTCCGCAAAACCTGCATGGCCTTTAATCCTGAAGCCTGTCCACATTTTCCCGGACCTGAGAAATTCGGCAATAATCATTAATTAAGCCTTGATAGATTCAATTCTAACCTGTGTATAAGGCTGTCTGTGACCCATCTTTCTCTTCTCGCCCTTCTTTGGCTTGTAAGTGAAGACAGTAATTTTCTTAGCCTTGCCGTTCTTAATAACCTTAGCTTCAACAGTAGCACCGTTTACATATGGAGTACCGATTTTAATACCGTCATCAGCACCAACAGCAACAACCTTGTCGATTACGACTGTCTGGTCAGCTTCTGCTGCGAGCTTTTCGATAAAAATAACGTCACCCTCATTTACCTGATACTGTTTACCGCCTGTTTCAATAACTGCGTACATTTTCTGGCACCTGCCTTTTCAATAAACTCGCTATGCAAGGCGTACGCAAAAGCATAACTTTAAAGCCCAACATATGCGGCAATGATATTTTATCATATTTTTACACATTTGTCAAGTATTATTTTTTGCTGATTTGCATTATAAATAGTATGCAGTGTTTTACATTCATTAATATTCAAAGCCATTTCTTTTTCTTAAACCAAACAAACCATATAATGCTCACAAGAAAGCATGTCGCAATTATAAACAAATATCCATATTTCCATTTGAATTCAGGCATTTGCAAATTCATTCCATACCAACCGGCAATAAGTGTAAGCGGAAGAAAAATGGAAGTAACCATTGTAAAAACTTTCATGACATTATTTTGTTCTATACCGATTTGTGCCTGATATGATTCACGAACCTGATTTATATATTCCCAAAGATACATTGATTGGGACGAAAATCTGACTGTTCGGTTTCGCAGTATTTCAAAGTATCTAAGGCAGTTGTCAGTAATAAGCATATTATCATTATCACAAATCTCACTGAAAAGGAAATCAAGCTGCTGATAATATCTTTTTGCACGATTTATTTTTAAGCGTGTGTTAATTATTTTATCTCTCAGCCCTGATTCCGTTCCATTTGAAACTTCATCATCAAGAAATGAAACCTTTTCTTCGAGCAAATCCAGATATTTGGCTGCCCCTTTAAGCATACTTTTGAAAAATAAATACATTGCAAATTCACTCGTTTCAGCATCTACAAAATGCTGAGAGGCTGTTTTATATGCCGACTCATTTTCACAAATAAAAAATATATCGTTATTATCAACATAAATAAGTATTTGTGAGGGTTTAGATGTATCATCCGAAATATCCTGCCAATCAAATGCCACAATACTGTGATTATTAAAGCTCTCGTAAGTTTCAACCTGTCCTTCAGCGATATAATCAATTATTGAACGGTCCATATACTCAACATAATCTTTAATCTGGCTTAAATATATAATCTTTTGCATCATTATCCTCATTTCATGTTGATATAAAATATAAAAACTTGTTATAAGAAATGTTTCAAAACTGCTTTAAGGCAACACATCAAATGCTTTATCATAAAATTATCTATTTTGAAACAAGTTCATCTGCAAGCTTAACAAGTTCAGCCCTTGATGCTTCATTTAATGTTGACTTAATTGAAACAATGTTTTCACAAATTGAGATGTTTTTCATTCCTTCAAACTCTGCTTTCATTTTCTTTGCAGCAGTTGCTGCCCATGTACCGTTTTCAATCAAACCAACTGTACGATTCTGATAATTTTTAGCTTTAAGGTGTGCAATAAAACTTTCCATACAAGGAAATAATCCGCCGTCATATGTTGCAGAAGCCACAACAAGTCGGTCATACCTGAAAGCGTCCTCAACACATTCAGCCATATCATCTCTTGCCAAATCAGCAACGGAAACCTTGTCATTAGTTTTGGACTTCAAAATTTCTGCAAGTTGTTCGGCTGCTTTTCCAGTATTTCCATGAATTGAAGCGTAAGCAATAAATATCCCCTTGTTTTCAGGAGCGTAGCTGCTCCAGATATTATACTTTTCAATATAATGTCCAAGATTTTCTGATAAAACAGGTCCATGCAAAGGACAAATAATCTGAATATCAAGTGCAGCAGCTTTTTTCAAAAGAGCCTGCACCTGAACTCCATACTTTCCTACAATATTGATATAATATCGTCTTGCCTCACAGTCCCAGTCCTCATTAGTATCAATTGCACCGAATTTTCCGAAAGCGTCAGCAGAAAAAAGTACCTTTTCAGATGATTCATAAGTAACCATTACCTCCGGCCAATGAATCATAGGAGCCATAATAAATGTAAGAGTATGTGAACCTAAAGAAACTGTATCTCCTTCCTTGACTGTTACGGTTTTGTCAGTAAGTTCAATTCCGTTGAAGAACTGTTTTATCATAGTAAATGTTTTTGCATTTCCGATAAGCTTTGCATCAGGATAAGTTCTGGTGAAAAGCTCAACACAGCCTGCATGGTCAGGTTCAACGTGAGAAATCACAAGATAATCAGGTGCTTTGCCATTGAGTGCGGATTTAAGATTAGCCAGCCATTCATCAGCTTTTCTTGTATCAACTGTATCCATTACAGCCGTTTTTTCATCTTTAATGATATAAGAATTATAAGAAATTCCATTTGGTACAATATATTGACTTTCAAAAAGGTCGATAGATTTATCGTCAACTCCTATATATTCTATAGTTGAAGTAATGTTCTTTTTCATAAGTGCAACCTCCTAAATATATTATGAAAATATTATAGCATATTCCAAGATTTTTTTCAAGTTTTTCAGCAGTTGTTATTTGACAAAGAAAATTGCAATATAAAATGTCACCAAAGCTCAGAAGGGAGATTTAGTGAAAGTG
>SAMEA104315421__coassemble_943_pt1 | contig 20671 bp, 23 predicted proteins | sample SAMEA104315421__metabat2_low_PE_050 | metagenome-assembled genome bin SAMEA104315421 (sample SAMEA104315421) | gut metagenome | biome: Monkey gut; feature: monkey-associated habitat; material: faeces | place: China | collected 2013
TCGGTTGGTTTTTCTCTTTTTTTATTGGTTCATATCATTTTAGCACATACATTTTGCCAAAAATACTTATAGATAAAATCTATAACGCTTAATAAAATACAAATCGCATTTTATGAGTACCTATAGCAATACAACAAAATCCTGCAACTAATCTGACAATTCAAACCGCATATTACTGCGTTGTCCTCCTCACCATACGACAGTATGCTTTTGCCAGCTTATGTCGCATTATTTTATTGTATTGCTATAAAAAGACGAATAAGTCTTAATAAGAAACCCGACACGATAACGTAATCAAAGATTGCGGTCTGGTACCCCGGAACCTTGCTGTGTTCACATTACAAAAATAACGGCGTTTTAATGCGCCGTTATTTTTGTACGAAATCCCTCAAGCCTGTTCAATGCTTCATTTAAGGTTTCATCTTTTTTTGCAAAGTGCAGTCTTATCAAATTATTGACATTTTCTTTGAAAAAGCTTGAACCGGGCACTGCACCAACACCGACTTTTCCAGCCAAATCCTCGCAGAATTTCACATCACTATCATAATTAAACTCGGAAATGTCAAGCAAAACATAGTATGCACCCTGTGGAATTGTGTGCTTGATTTTCAAATCATCCAATCCCTTCAAGAACAGATTTTTCTTCTTCGTATATTTGTCTGAAAGCCATTTATAATAATCATCACCGAAATTCAGCCCGACAACGGCTGCCTCCTGAAGCGGTGCAGCAGCACCGACCGTTAGAAAATCGTGTACTTTTTTTACAGTATCGCAGATTTCGGGAGGTGCTATAACATAACCCAAGCGCCAGCCGGTAATAGAATATGTTTTTGACAGCGAGCTGCACGATATTGTACGCTGTGCCATATTCGGCAGGCTCGAAAAATAAATATGCTTATTCGGTTCATATACGATATGTTCGTATACCTCATCGGTAATAACATATACATCATATTTTTCTGCCAAATCCGCAATCACCTTTAATTCGTCATAGGTAAAAACCTTTCCACACGGGTTGGAGGGATTGCAAAGAATCAAGGCTTTCGGGTTCTGCTTGAATGCAGCTTCAAGCTCATCCGTATCAAAGTTAAATTCGGGCGGATAAAGCGGAACATAAATCGGCTCTGCACCTGACAAAATGGTATCTGCACCGTAATTTTCATAGAACGGCGAGAAAACAATTACCTTATCTCCAGGGTTTGTTACTGTCATCATTGCCGCCATCATTGCCTCCGTACTTCCACAGGTAACAACGATTTCGCTGTTCGGATCAATACTCCTTCCCATAAAACGCTCCTGTTTTTTTGCAAGAGCTTCACGAAAATTCTGCGCACCCCAAGTGATAGAATATTGATGAAAATCCTCTTTTGTGACTTCTGCCAAACGCTCCAATATTTCTTTTGGAGGTTCAAAATCGGGAAAACCCTGTGATAGATTGACCGCTCCGTATTTATTTGAAATTCGTGTCATACGACGTATTACCGAATCGGTAAATATTGCCGTGCGCTTACTTAATTCTTTCATACTTATTTCCTTTCATCGTTGTATTTTTTCAAAAACTCAATATAATTATAATACTCTATTTTTCTGCGGTCAATATCGTTCGGTACAAATTCCGAAAGCTTTTTCAGTTCATCAAGATAATCATTATTTTCCTTATGCAGAGTTCCGAAACCGATTAAACTTTTATCTTTTGCACAAAGCGTTAATATAAAACTGCTAATACTTTCAGTTTACGGCACATTCATTGCAGGCGAGAAAATCGTATGCAATGTAATTTTCCTGTTTTCAAAAGTGCCGCTGTGTATCTTGTAAAGCTCTGCCAATGTTCACATAGGGAACATTGGCAGATTATAGAAATTACCAACACTGCTTTTTGCTTTTGCCGCAATACTGTCGGGGAAAATATGTGAATTGGCATCTGTCACCGGCAGTATACCATAGTATATCATATTGAGTAGTCAAGCTTGCGTTCGTCAATGATTCTCCTTGATTTATGCTCGCTTCGGGTATCAAGTCCGCCATCCGGATGAACAACAACCGTATATGGTTTAACTCCGATTCTTGCCTTTAACGCTGCGCTTACCTTTGCCGCTACTTCCTCATCAGTGTCGGGATTGTCTATTTTCTTCTCGATTTCAACACTGTATTTGCAAGTGAAATCCTTTTCAAATACCCTTATCAGGTATTCGCCGGTAATGTCTTTCTGTTCACGGATAACTGCCTCAATATCGCTGGGAAATACATTGACTGCCGAAACGATAAACATATCGTCCTTTCTGCCGTTTATATGTATTCTTCCGTGCGTTCTGCCGCATTTGCAAGGCGTGTTGTCGATCCAGCCAATGTCGCCCGTTCTGAAACGAATAAGCGGTCTTGCTTGCTTTCTGAGTGTTGTAAATACAAGCTCGCCGACTTCTCCCGGTTTCAAAACCTCGCCTGTATGAATATCAACCGTTTCAACAAGAATATGGTTTTCGGCGATATGTAATCCATCCTTTGCTTCGCACATTGCGGCGCATGCTCCAAATATATCGGAAAGTCCGTAGAAGTCATAGACTTCCGCCCCCCACAAATCTTCGATTGCTTTTCTTGTTGCGTCGATTGAGCCGCCAAGCTCACCGGCTACAATTATCTTCTTAATATTCAAATCTTTTTTTGGATCAATGCCGGCTTTAAGTGCCTTTTCGCCAAGCTGCCAAGCGTAGGAGGGACTTGTCCAGATTATAGTCGGCTGATATGTTTTCAGTATAAATAAAAGTCTTTCGCTCGGAAGTGTGCCGCCCCATATGCAAAGTGCTCCCAAATTCTGTGCACCGATAACATCAGGACCGCCGACATACAATGAAAAGTTAAGAGCGTGAACATATCTGTCGTTCGGTCTCATTCCAATCTGCCAAAACCATCGGCTTTCGGTATCCTGAAATTCGTCAAAATCCTTTTTTGTAAACGGACTCATTGTCGGAACACCCGTTGAACCCGATGAGGTTGAAATGAATACGACATCTTCTTCGGGAACTGCACAAAGCTCACCCAAAAATGAACCAACGCCCTGTGTATCTCTCTGTGTCTTTTTATTGATAAACGGGAACTTTTGTATATCCGAAAGCTCTTTTATATCCTCCGGTTTAACGCCTGCTTCGTCAAATGAACGATTGTAGTACGGTGCATTTTCATATGCGAATTTTACAATCTCCTTCAAATCCGCAAGCTGTCTTTTTTCAAGCTCCTTTCTCGGAAGTGTTTCCAATTCCTCGTCCCAATATTTGTTATTTACATCTCTGCTCATTATTTTATCCTCCAATTTTGATTGATTTTTTCCCACTTTTTATCCCGTGAGCATTTTATGATTTCTATATCGTTATCGCTTAAATGTCTGAAACGCCCTTGCTTTTTCAGATATTTTCCGACATCGGTAAATTTCTTCGGTTTATAATTCAGCGTATATTCGCCATTTTCATATTCCGCAAGATACCAAAGTCCGCAATCGACAACTTCTTTCGCTATTTCTACGGTAGAATCGGTTTCAACGCCCCAGCCTGTCGGGCAGGGTGCAATTACGTGTATGTATTTTGTGCCTTGTATTTTTGACGCCTTTTCAATCTTATTCATAAAGTCATTTATATATCCGACACTTGCCGTCGCAGCATAGGGGATATCGTGCGCCGCAGCAATTTCAAACATATTTTTTTTCGGTCTTAAATTTCCGTGAATATTTTTTCCAGCAGGGGTAGTTGTTGTTTTTGCTCCGAAAGGTGTCAGAGAGCTTTTCTGAATACCGGTGTTCATATATGCCTCGTTGTCATAACAAATATAAAGAATGTTATCGTTTCTGTCAATCGCCCCCGAAAGAGCCTGCAATCCTATATCTGCCGTACCACCGTCACCGGCAAAGCCGACCGCTTGAAAGTTCGTTATTCCCTGTGCCCGAAGCCCTGCTTCAATTCCTGTCAGCATAGACGCTGTTCCCGCAAAGGTTGAAATAATGGCGTTATTGGAAAAACAAAGCTGTGGAAAATTAAATCCGACCGCCGACATACACCCTGCCGGGAGTACGGCAACAGCTTTTTCGCCCAAAACCTTTAATGCAATTCGTACCGCCAGACTGCCGCCGCAGCCACCGCAAGCCTTATGTCCGTAAAAGTATTCATCTTCGTTTAAGCTTTTTGCATTCAATGCCATTATCATTCACCTCCAAGTCCTAAGAATGTAACGCCTGTTTTTCCGCTTTCAATATTGCTGAAAATATTTTCAATTTCCGCTTCCGATATATTTTTTCCGCCAAGTCCGCCGATATAGTTTGATGTCGTAATATGGATATTCTGTTTTTTGAGTGCCGAATTTACATTGGTGTAAACCGTTCCTTCGTTTCCGAAAGATATGTCCTTTTCCAAAACAGCGGCGGCTTTTGCATTTTTAAGCGCTCCTGCGATTTCTTCATTCGGAAACGGGCGCAAGTAGCGAATCCGCAAAAGTCCGACATTTTTTCCGTCATTTCTCAACTTATCAACCGTTTCTCTTACAAGTCCGGCGATACTGCCGAGAGTTACAATGATATAATCTGCGTCATCGGTTCTGTATTCTTCAGTAAGTCCCGAATATTTTCTGCCGAAAATTTTTGCAAATTTTTCTTCCGCTTCGCCGATAACCTCTTTTGCGTTCAAAAGACCGATATGCTCTTTGTACTTAAACGCCGTATTCTGTGCCGGACCCGCCGAGAAAGCAAGATTTTTCGGATTATTAAGGTCAAGTTTATTTTCCGTCTTAAACGGCGGAAGAAATTCATCTGCCTGCTTTTTGGTCGGAACATCTACAACCTCATAGGTATGAGTCAGCACAAAACCATCAAGGTTTGCCATAAACGGTGTCGAAACCCGTTTGTCCTCGGCTATATAATAGCTCATCAGAGCCAAGTCAAGACTTTCCTGTGCGTTTTCCGCATACGTTTGAATCCAGCCGCTGTCCAAAAGCGAAATTGAATCACGCTGATCGCCGTAGATGTTCCACGGCAAAGCGGTAGAGCGGTTCGCATTCATCATAACAATTGGAAACCGTCCGCCGGAGGCATATGTAAGACATTCCGCCATATACAAAAGTCCTTGTGATGATGTTGCAGTAAAGGCTCTTGCTCCGACAGCGGAAGCACCCATCGCACACGAAAGTGCGGAATGTTCCGATTCAACGTGGATAAATTCAGCATTCAGGCTTTTATCCTCCACCATTTCAGAAAGCCGTTCAACCACAATCGTCTGTGGCGTTATGGGATATGCGGAAATTACTTGCGGCTTTGCAAGCCGTATGCCCTCGGCAAAAGCTTCGTTGCCCGATAAAAATTTTCTTGCCATTATTTTTCCGCCTCCATTTCTATTGCACCTATTTTGCATATTTTGCGACAGATTCCGCAGCCCTTGCAAAAATCATAGTCAATACCGACTTTTCCGTTTTCCTTAAAGATTACGCCGTCGGGGCAATGCAGATAACATTGCAGACAGCCGATACATTTATCAAGATTTATAACAGGTTTTTCGTTGCGCCAACCGGCATTTTTTGTGATCAAATAACCTGCTTCATATGAGGGTGCATCGGGAATTTCGGATAGTGACTGCGGTATTTTATCTCTTAAATACGGTTTCATACCAACGCCCCCTTTGCTACGGTGATTGCCGCTTCGACTGCACCGATATTCTTTTCGTGCAGCTTTTCCGGCATATACTGTCTTATTGCTTCCGAAATATTGTCAAAGCTTATTTTTCCCGATATTGCCGCAAACGCTCCGAGCATTATTGTATTTGTAATCGGGCGTTTCAGAATTTCTTCGGTGATTGTGTTTGCGTCAATCGTAAAAATTCTGTTGCTGTCAAAATACTTTTTTGTATTAAGCAATATAATACCTTCAGGTTTTAATTCGTTAAAAGCGGTATCGTAGAACAAAGTATCATCAAGGAATATCGAAAAATCTGCTTTTTCCGTTTCACTCCGATTTCCAATCGGATTATCGTCAAGCTTTGTAAACGCTCGTATCGGGGCACCTCGTCTTTCGGGACCGAATGACGGAAAAGCAAGAGCATAATTACCCTTTATCGCATATGCTGCTCCCAAAAGTCTTGCCGCAGTAAACGCACCCTGTCCGCCTCTGCCGTGCCATAGTATTTCAATCATTGTCTTTCGCCCCTTTCTACTGTTTCCAACGCAGTAAATATCCCTGTAATTTATTAAACAAAAATGAAATCAGCATAATTACCGCTCCTATTACCAAAAGTCCGACAATGGTGCGTGTATAATCTCCGAAGTCGGAATACTGTTTTATATAATATCCCATTCCATTTTGTGCTCCAATCATCTCGGCTGATGTAAGCAATATAAATGACACCGACAAGCCTTGATTGCAGCCGATGAAAATCTGCGAAAGAGCCGCCGGAAGTATTACGGAAAACAGCATTGCAGGCTTGCTTACGTTCAGTACCTTTGCAGAATCAATCGTCTTTTTGTCAACGTTCAGAACACCGCTCATTGTGCTTGCAAGCACGGGCCAAAATGTCGCAAGAAATATAACGAATACCGAAACGGAACGGAATGTCGGCAGCAGTGCTATTCCATAGGGAATATATACAATAGGCGGTATTGAGCCTAAAAACTTTGAAATGTATGTAGCCGCATTTCCGAGTCTGACGCTCCAACCTAAAAACAGTCCCAACGGTATCGCAATAACAACCGCAAGCAAATATCCCTGAGCTATAATTTCGAGAGAGCTTTTTATATTTACATAGATTTTGCCGGTGTCTTGTATCAGTTGCCAAAAGACCTTTCCGAGCGGCGGAAACAATGCTTCATTTAATACATTGAATTTTGCTGTTACAAGAGTCCATACTATAATCAAAGCATACAGAAAACCAATTATATCAAGAGAAAGATTTAATCCGTTTTCATTTTTTGATAATATCGAAGCCGCTAAAGCTAATACTTCAAGAACGATTGCAAAGCCTATGAGATAAGTGGTATGCGTTTCGCCCGAAACCTTATCCGGCAGAAGCTGAACCAGCAGCAGTACAACAAACAAAATATTGGTCACTCTTAAAAACCGTTTTTGCAATGTCATTATAAAACCACCTCACTTCCGCCGATCTTATCAACAATATCACCATAAAACAATGATATAAGTTTATTACGAAAATCGTTGTATTCTTTCAAGCCAATCATTTCTGATCTGTTTCTCGGTCTTTTGAACGGTACACGGATTTCTTTGTACACACGTCCCGGTCTTGTAGACATCATAATGATTTTATCCGACAGAAAAATAGCTTCGTCAATATCGTGAGTTACAAAAACAACCGTCTTTTTGTTATCCTCCCAAAGAGAGAGCAGTAATTCCTGCAAAATGGTTCTGTTTTTTGCGTCAATAGCTCCGAACGGTTCATCCATCAGCAATATATCGGTATCCATAGCCAAAGCACGGGCGATAGCTACACGCTGCTGCATTCCTCCGGAAAGCTGTTTGGGATATTTGCCCTTAAATTCTTCCAGACCGACTTTGTCTAAGAATTTGTCAGCGATTTTAAGCCTTTCATCTTTTTTTAATTCTTTCTTGGCTTGCTTGATTCCGAAAGCAACATTGTTTCTTGCCGTCATCCACGGGAAAAGGGAATAATGTTGAAATACAACTCCTCTGTCAAAACCTGTACCTGAAATGGGATTACCGTCAATCAGAATCTTTCCGTCGGTAGGGGAATTGATTCCTTCAAGAATACTTAAAAGGGTGCTTTTTCCACAGCCGCTTGAACCTATGATGCTTACAAACTCTCCCGGCTCAACCGAAAATGAAACATTGTCAAGTGCTTTGAAAGAATGGTTTTTATTGGAATATTCAACTGTTAAATTTTTAATATCTATTTTACTCAAATTGTATCACCTTTGCGTTATGCTAACCGACAGAACATTGTATGAATACTCCGCCGGCAGTGGTTTACTCATTCATACTTATCAAAATGTTCTTTTAAATCGTTGTATGTTTTGTCATCGGGATTTTCTTCTAATATACTTTCCAGCGCTTTTGAATATACGGAAGTATTATACAGAGGTTCTATATCATAGTCATTCGTATATCCGAGATCCACAATCGTCTTTTTTAATTCAAGCGTTCCCTGTTTATCGGGATCCGGACTTGAAGAACTGTATCCGCCGTAGACTTCAGTTTTTATATAATCAGGATCAATGTCTATATACTTCTTTATATCCTGTATGGTCTTGTCCTCATTTTCCTGTGAAAATTTATATGCCTTGATAACAGCTCTTTCAAAAGCATTGTATGCGTTCGGATTTTTTTCAAGAGCAGCAGTCGAGGCAACCTGTCGGCAGCATGGCTGATTTTTTAATTCCTCAATTTCCGAGCAATAGTAAACGACTTTATATCCCTGACCTTTCGCCAATGATGCATAAGGCGAATATACCGAAGCAGCGTCAATTGAAGAATTTTGCAATGCTACATATGCGTCTTTTTGGCTGTCAAAGTAAACTATATTTACCTTATCGCCGCCTTCACCTATTTCTATGCCGTTATTCTTCAATAAAAGCTGAAGTTCTGCATCCTGTATGCTGTTTTTAACGGAAGCAACATTTTTTCCTTTTAAGATGTTAATGTCAATATCATCAGTATCTTTTGCATATTCGGATTTGATTACATAACCGTGTCCGTTTGTCATTGCACCTCCGAAAATAGTAAGGTCATGTCCCTGACTTTGAAATGTAAGTGCCGGAACTGAACCGATGAGAGCTACATCAAGTTTTCCCGATTCAAGTCCCGAAGCAAGTTCCGATGCACTTGAAAATTGTGTAAGCGTTACATTCAATCCTTCTTCTTCAAAATATCCTTCTTCTTTTGCAACAAAAGCTAAAAGATGAGCAGTTGAATTTAAGTAACCGAGATTAAAAGCCTTTTTCTCAAGATTTGAAGTTTGTGCTGCGTTATTTGTTTGTTTTTTCTCTGTGCTTTGGCATCCTACAAATGATAAAATTGTTATTGCAGCAACAAAACCTGCTAAAATTGTTTTTTTCATAATATTTACCGTGCGATATTAAATATCAATAATCCTTTCTTTAATTGATTTATTGTAATATGAATATTTCCTGCAACACATTCGATTCATACATCGTTTGGATTCTCCGATAAGTAATGTAATTGTTCTCATATTATCAGCCTCCCATCAAAACATATCAAGGTGATATGTTTACTATGCTATGATTTTAACATAATTTTCTTTGTTTGTCCAATACATATAATTTATCAGTTCATATAGATGAAATTTATAGATGAAGAAACTTGTTTTAATTTTTTTAGAAAAAACAAACGGTTTACTGCCATATTACAAGCAGCAAACCGTTTTCTGTTGACTGATAACAAAATAAGAACCGATGTCAAAACTATACTAATCCAACACAGCTTGTTTTAGATGCCGCATTCGTTTCCGTTTTTTATTCTGTATTTCCTTCCTTACAATAATCATATCTCCCGTTATTTTGACCTTGTTTAAAATAGTCCTATCTTATGAATTGCTTGCTCTAAATCCTCTATAATATCTTCCGGTTCCTCAAGACCTACGCTGAACCGAATAAAACCATTTCGGAATTTTTCCGGATAAAGTTCGATTCTTTCATCATAACTTGGCTGCGGAAAAATCAGGCTCTCATCGTGACCGAGCGAAACGGCAAATGTAATAACTTTGAGTGCTGCACAAAATTTTTCTACTGTTTTATCATCAGCATTCATACCAAAAGAAATAACGCCGCCGTAACCGTTTTGCATTTGTCTTTTTGCAAGCTCGTGTCCAAGATTGCGTACAAGTCCCGGATAAGAAACAAAAGTAACATACGGCTGTTTTTCAAGTCACTCTGCAACAATTTGAGAAGATTTGTTTATTCTCTGCATTCTGAGTGGAAATGTCACAGAACCTCGGAAAATCTGCCAAGCGTTAAATGGACTGATAACCGAGCCGACATTTACCTGAAATTGTCAAGTGTTATTGACAATTTCAGAAGGAGTGGGCAAAAAAGTCCGTGCAAAGTGGGCAGTGTTAGCGGTATATATAACATTACAAAAACATACTATAATCTTGAAAATTTATTGTTTTTTTACTTTTTTTATGTTACAATTTTATAAGAAATTTCTGTAGGGTATATTAATTGGAGGATTAATATGGCACATATTCTTGTAATTGAAGATAATAATGATATAAATAATCTACTTAAGGAGGCACTGAATAAATATAATTACACTTGCGACCAAGCATTTTCGGGTACTGAAGCAAGGCTCCTGTTTCAGATTAATAAGTACGATCTTATTCTTCTTGACCTTATGCTGCCTGGAATAAAAGGGGAGAACGTTCTGCAATACATACGGGAACGCAGTGACATACCTGTTATTGTAATAACTGCAAAGGATAGTCTTGACGATAAAATTGACGTATTGGTAAATGGTGCTGATGACTATATTACCAAGCCTTTTGAAATCAAAGAAGTAATAGCAAGAATTACAGTTCAGCTGCGTCACAGTGAAAAATATACAAATGATTCGGAAGTTTTGCAGCATAAGGATATAGTATTAAATAAACAGGACTTTAGTGTTACTGTTTTAGGTGAAAAACTTCCAAAAGTTACAAAGCAGGAGTACTCTATCCTTGAATTGCTTGTACGCAATCCTAAACGTGTGTTTACCAAAGAGGAAATCTTTGAATACGCATGGGATGAACAGTATATGGGAGAAACAAAGACGCTGGATGTGCATATAAGCAACATAAGGAAAAAATTAAAAGCTGTTTCGGATATTGAATTTATAGAAACAATCTGGGGAATTGGTTATAAACTTTACTAATTCTTTACTTTTATTTTGCGGTTTATTAGCAACTGAAAATTATAATTAAATACAGTTAAGGCAACACCGCACAAAAATTATTCAGTATTGCAAGAAACAGAAGGAGATGTAATTATATGAGCGAATATTTACTTACCACAAGAAACCTGACTAAGACTTTCGGTAAGCATAAAGCTGTAGATGGCATAAATATGCACATAAAAAAGGGTTCGATCTATGGCTTTATTGGCAGAAACGGAGCGGGAAAAACTACGTTTATGAAAATAATAAGCGGACTTTCAGCTCCGTCTGAAGGAGAATTTTCACTTTTTGGTTATCCATATTCTGAAATTAGTAAAGTGAGAAACAGAGTAGGCTGTCTTATTGAAGCTCCGGGACTGTATCCTGATATGTCAGCTTTTCAGAATTTAAAGGCAAGATGCATCGGCAGCGGAGTTTACTCTAAAAAATATGTTGAGGAGCTGCTTGAACTTGTAGGACTTTCAAATACGGGACATAAAAGGTCAAAAAAGTTTTCACTTGGTATGAAACAGCGTCTTGGAATTGCTATGGCTCTTGTAGGTGAACCTGATTTGCTTGTGCTTGATGAACCTATTAATGGTCTTGACCCTCAGGGTATCGTTGAAGTCAGGGAGATTATTCAGCGTCTTGCAAAAGAAAATAACATGACTATACTTATTTCAAGCCATATTCTTGATGAGCTTTCAAAAATTGCAACACACTACGGAATTATAAACAATGGAAAACTTATAAAGGAAATGTCAGCAGAAGAAATGATGTCCGAATATAAGGAACGTATAGAAATCAATGTTGATGATACTAAACACGCTCTCACAGCTTTGGATAAAATAGGTATTACAAAATATCAGGTAGTTGATTCTCATCACATTTGCATTATGGAAAGAATAGAAGAAAGTGCAAATATAAATAAACATCTTGTCGAATCCGGAGTTGCTCTTATAGAGAGTTCAATTTGTGGCGAAGAATTGGAAGACTACTACATTAATCTTACAGGAGGTGCTGTAAATGCTTAATTTAATAAAAATGGACTTGTATCGTATGTTCAGCATGGCAAGCTTTTATGTGATTATATGCTTATTTTCAATAGAATGTGTTTTAATGGTATATTCATCAACTATGGAGTCAGATCCGCTTTATTTGTCAATAGCAGATTTAATAATGACAACAAGTACACCTTTTATTACTTTGTTTACAGGAATTTTTAGTGCATTATTTTTAATAGCAGATAAATCAAGCCAATTTATAAAAAACTACGGTGGACAGCTTAAACATCGCTGCTCAAGAATCTTTTCAAAAATTATTTGTATTATTATTTATAACATACTTTTTTCAGCAATAACCATTTTGCTTTTAATTGTTTCTGATAAGATATTTAAAACTAATTTAGAACTTGGTTTTGATGCCGATTTTTTCAGGTATTATGCTTTGGCATTTTGGGGCAACATAGCATTCTGCATAGTAATAGTCCTTATATCTACTTTATTTAAAAGCACTGTTCCAGTTGTAATATTACCTATATTAATTTCTACATCTGTTTTTTCAATCATATTTTCAGGAGTTGACAACATTTTGCATAGAATTGGTATTGATTTTTCAACTCAGAAATATATGCTTTCAGAAAATATATATAATTTGCCATGGCTTGAAGATACTGATAACATCAGTTTTTTTGTTTTGCTTTTCCTTGGATATTCCATTATTTCTGCAATTTTAAGCTGTATAATTTTTAAGAAAAAGGATATCGCATAATTATGTATTGTATTGTTTTAATATTATGTGCAGTTATTTTTATATTGACATTAAAAATATTTCAGTACAGGCGACAGATGAAACTCATCTGCCGCCAATTGGCGTTTATAAGAAAAAATGACAGTATTTCCATAATATCAACAGAAATGCAGTCAGGTATTACAGGTAAACTGCGTAATGAAATTAATATGCTGATAAAAGAAAAAAAGAAACTTCAAAAGCTTTACTTGGAAAAAGAACGCAATATTGCCTATACTTATACAAATATAGCACATGACATAAGAACGCCGCTTACTTCATTGGACGGCTATTTTCAGCTCCTTTATGATAGTCAAAGCAACGAGGAGAGGGAAAGGTATATTAATATTATTAAGGAACGCATAACTAGTTTAACAGAAATGCTTGATGATCTTTTTACATTTACCAAACTAAAAAATGATGCATACGAGCTTGAACTTTCATCAGTAAATTTAACCGCAATATTAAAAGAAACAATTTTATCTTATTATGAAGATTGGCTTGCCAAGGGGATAAATCCAAATATAAATTTAACAGAAAAAAGCTGTATTATTAACGGAAATGACTTGGCTGTAAGACGTGTAATTCAAAATATAATAAAAAATGTTCTTGTACATGGCAATGATGAAATAGCAATCAGTCTTGAAAGTGAAATGAATGTTAATCTTATAATAAGCAATAAGATAGATAACCCTGAAAAAATAGAAATCGACAAAATCTTTGACAGATTTTATAAAGCAGATGAATCAAGGACAGTTTCTTCATCAGGCCTTGGACTGTCGATTGCATATGAGCTTGTTAGACATATGAAGGGGAGTATAGAGGCTGATATAAATGGAAATATATTCTCTATTAAAATTATGTTTGGCTCAACAAGTAAAAATAAGACAAAAAAATAATCTTATTTAAAAAATAATGTGAAATATTACACATTTTAATTGACAAATACGTCTTATAATGGTACAATAAAACTATATTATTATGAGGGGGATATTACATGAAAAAAACTAATAAAACTGCATTGACTGCTGCCATATTCAGTGCAGCTATCAGCATGAATATTTATTCTGCAAATTCCTTAAATGCTGGTTTGCTTACAGCAAATGCTCTGGATATTGATGAGAATTCTATAATGGAATATGAGCCAACCAAAGAGGAGCAAGCTGCTGTGTATGGTCCGGCTCCGTTGCTTGGTGATTTTAATAATGATTACCAGATTGATGCATTTGACTATCAAATGGCAAGAAGTTCTCTTGCTAGCGGTGACTTCAAATATTTTTATGATCTTAATGATGATAATAAATTTGACGTTGCTGATGTTGTTTTGCTAAAAAAATTTATTCTTGGTAAAAGTGACGGATTTAACAATCATGAAGAAACGACAACTCAGCTTGTTACTACATTAATACAGCCTGTTTATGGCCCTCCGGTTACAATGACTACGACTTTTGAACTTCCTCAACCTGTTTATGGACCTCCGTCTTCTACGGAAACCACGACTATTAAACCTGATGTTGATACAGATAAATGAGGTTGATTTATGTTAAACACTAAGATAAAAGAACAGCATTTAAATACTTTAAAAGAATATCGTAAGAGTCTTATGACAAATCCTCAGCTTCGTTATCTGTTTCTTGAGCTTACTATGAAATGTAATGAAAGATGTATTCACTGCGGCAGCCGATGCGGTGATGTGACTTCAGAGGAGCTTACACTTGAACAATATAGAACATTTTTAAAACAGGTGAGAGATGACTTTGGCATTGAAAATAAAATGCTTTGTATTACAGGTGGTGAACCTCTGCTGCGAAAAGATTTTTTTGACATAATGTCATATGCAAACAGTCTGGGATTTAATTGGGGCATGACAAGCAATGGTACTCTTATTGATGATGAGTGTGCAATGAATTTGCTGAAATGCGGAATGGATACAATTTCTGTAAGTATTGACGGACTTGAAGAAACACATGATGCTTTCAGACAGACAAAAGGCGGCTATAAACAAGCAATGAGAGGAATAGATAGCCTGATTAAAGTCGGAAAGTTCAAGCACGTTCAAATTACAACTGTAGTAACTCATAAAAATATAGGAGAACTTGATGAACTTTATAAAATTTTTAATGACATGGATATAGATTCATGGCGTGTCATTAATATAGAACCAATCGGACGTGCTAAACAACATAAAGACCTTATTCTTACTAAAGAAGATTATGTAAATATGTTTGAGTTTATAAGAAACAAACGTATCAAGGGCGAACCTGTATGCTATGGATGCAGTCATTATCTTGGATTGGATTATGAACATGAGGTTCGTGATTGGTATTTCTTATGTATGGCAGGCATTTACATAGCAAGTATTATGGCAAATGGTAATATCACATCTTGTCTTGACATTGCACGTCGTCCTGAATTTGTACAGGGGAATATTCTTCGTGATAATTTAAAAGATGTTTGGGAGAATAAGTTTAAAGAATTCAGACGTGATTTAAGTGACTGCAATGAAAAGTGCCACAAATGCAAAGAAGTAGATTTTTGTCATGGCGGTGCTTTTCACAGTTGGGATTTTGATAAAAATGAACCTCAGCTTTGCTTTAAGGATATTTTGTTTTAATATGGAATAATTGCGTTTCTAAAATAAGCCGATGCTTTTAGTGACGGCTTATTTTTATAAGGCAATACTGCACGAAGCTTGTGCGGCAGAAACGCAGATATATTTTTCGTCAGATTGCATAGAATTTTTGAAAGCATACTGTCGTAAAGAAAGAGCAGCATCTCAGCTGCTCTTCATCTTATTTAATTCCAATTTATTTCATCATCAAAATCGTAATCTTCGTCATACCAATCTTCGTAATTTTCTTCGTCCCAGTCATAGTCTTCCCAGTCATAATCATCATCATAATCGTAATCGTAGTCATCATAATAATAATCGTCAGAAGCATTAAACAATTCATCTGAAATCATTTCAGCAATAGTTTCAGAAGTATCCTTACCAAACCCAAGCTTCATGAATATCGAATCAACAAAATTAGTAAATTCATCCTGAGTTACATAATTTTCAATATTAAAGTCGGATTCATTATCAATCATATAAGCATCATCAGTGCTTGGTATACTTACATCACCTGATTTATCAGAAGAATATTCAATTTCAATTTCGCCATAATTTACATCATTGATATTAAGGTCGAAATTAATTTTCTGAGATTTTCCATCTGAAGAAAGTGTCAGAGAGAACGGTTCAACTTCAGGAATAACAAATGTAAATTCTCCATCAAAATATGCTTTTTCCTTATTTACCACCTTGAATTTATCAAACTCAACAGATAAAGTTACACTTTCATCCTCATCGTCATAAGAACCGGTATTGAAAGAAACTTCAAATTCACCGCTGTATGTTTCATTTTTGCTTTCAACTGCACTAAATTCACCATTGAAAATATTATCACCATCAGAAGAAATTGAAGCTATTCCGCAAATATTATCATCTTCTTTTCCAATAATATATTCATAGCTGAAGTTTTCGTAATCTGAATCCGTATTAAATGAACATCCTCTGATATGACCCTTAGGGTCAACGTATGTAACGATTTTTCCGGTTATCGAATCATCATCTGCATTTTCTTTTGATTCCTTGAGTTCATCAAGAGCATCATTAATTGCATTGTCAAACTCTTCTTCTGTACATATTTCCAACTTATCAATTACAATTTTCTTTATGGTCTTATCTTTTGAAATTTCCTTTAAATAATTTTTTGAAAGATCATAGACCAAATCAGAGTCGAGGTCAACAGTTAATGTTGTGTATTTTACAGTGATATCGCCAATATCAACATCTTCTTTTTTTTCAAGCTCAACATCATCAATTGTAGTATACCATATATTTGAATACTTATTTAAAAGTTCTTCAAGTTCTGAAGCTGAAATAAGTGACTCAGGATCCTTCAAATAATTGTTGAACTTTTCATAGGTTTCGTCATCAGAAATTTCTTCTTCAAGAATTTCATTAAAATTTATGCCAAGATATTTTTCGGTAAGCTGCGGAATTCTGAAGAAACATGAAAGCCCTTCAAAATCCAAGGCATATTCAAGTGAAATAAGGGTTTCATCATTTACGGCTGCAAAAACAGAACCGCTACCGTTATTTCCTTTAGAAGCAGAGTTGCTTCCAAGCGTAATTTTATTAATATTATTTATAACATCAATAAACTCTTTGGTATCATTATCTTCATATTCTTCATAACCTGTACCAAATATTGTTGTAAGAAGTTCTGATTTTACCTCATCTGTTGCACTATAACTTATTTTAAAATCAGAAGAAGTATCGTCTTTTGAATTACCGCTCATCAAATCGGCAAGCTCTTTATAGGAATCAGCAAATTTCTTTGTAGCTTCCTTAGAATTTTCTTCATTAACCCATGCATAATATTTTTCAGGTGACAAAGTAGCAAGCTTTATTTTATTTTTTACAAAATCAGAAGTATTATAGGCAATTAAAGTACCGCCTGCACCAACAGCAAGAACACCGGCTGTAACAGCAGCAATAATCGGACCTTTCTTTCTTTTTGTTACTGTTTCAACACCTGAAACAACATCATAATTACTTTGATTATTTTCATATAATTCCGACATTAACATTTTCCTCCTTAAAATCCCAATATATAAGCTTTTGTTTTTAGCTACTGCTTTTATAATAGCATAGTTTTCCTATAAAGTCAAATAATAAAACATTTTTTAATTAATTGTTTATAATTTGTAATAAATTTGTTTATTTATAGCAATTTGAAAAGTATGTATAAACAATTAAAATAATGCAATAATATAAACATGTTCCGATGGAGCAGCAATTTGAATTTAAAGGAGTTAAAAAAATGGAAAACAAAACTAAAAATTCAAGTATTAAATGTTCAGTATCACAGTGCAAGTACAACATGGTAACTGAGGATTATTGCAGCCTTAACTGTATTTCAGTCGGCACACATGAAGCTAATCCTACAGTACCGGAATGTACAGACTGCAATTCATTTGTAAAGCGTACAGGCTGCTGCGGCTAAAAAAATCCCGACTTATGTCGGGTTACATAAGTTGCTTCAGCGGTAGTGTACTTATTTCTATTTATATTCTGCTCTTGACAACAATCTGACAGTAAGCTATAATGTATATGAAAATAATGAACAGCAGGGGACTGCTGATACATAAAAGGGATGTTCTTATGGCTAAAGAAATTAAAACAAATGCAATCAGATTTCTGGATAATTGTAAAATCAAATACGAAATAAATATATATGAATGCAAAAATTTTATTGATGGTGTGGATGTTGCTGAAAAATTAGGGCAATCAAATGCAGAAACATTTAAAACTCTTGTTGCACAAGGGAAAAGCGGCGATTATTATTGTTTTCTTATTCCTGTAAATCTTGAACTAGATTTGAAAAAAGCTGCAAAGAGTGTAAATGAAAAATCAGTTTCCTTAATACCTGTAAAAGATATTACAAAGGTTACAGGGTATGTAAGGGGCGGATGTACTCCTATAGGAATGAAAAAGCAGTTTCTTACTGTAGTACATAGTACAGCAAAAGAACTTGAAAATTTTTATATAAGCGGCGGAAGAATAGGCACACAAATAAAGCTTTCTCCAATTGAGCTTGTAAAATCAATAAACGGAAAATTTGATAATATTACAGCAGAATAATAAATCTTCTCAAGAGCAATGTACTTTTGAGGAGATTTATATAATTTGAAGATGTGTATAGGTGCTTGTGAAGATAGAGTATTATTATAAAATTCGTTCAAAAAGCTGTTTACGGCATTCTTCTTCAAATTTATCATTAACAGGCTGAGGAACAAAAACAGAACCTGTTTTTCTTGACATAGTATAAGAGATAATATAATCTGCAACTTTTGGATTCTTTGAAAGCAAAGGTCCATGAAGATAAGTTGCAATCACGTTTTTCTCCATATAGCCGTCAGCTTCGCTTTTAAACTCATTTCCATTTCCATAGAGTACTTTTCCAAAAGGAGTTTTTACGCCTTTGGTCTGACCGCCATGATTTTCAAAACCTATAACACGATAATTCTCACCATTCAAATTAGATTCAAGAATAACATTTCCTATACAGCGGCAGCGTTTATTTGTAGACGCTATGGTATAGTAATCAAAAAGACCCAATCCTTCAATTTTTTTATCATTTGAATCCTTATAGTATTGTCCCATAAGCTGATAACCACCGCAAATCATAAACAAAAAAACACCGTTTTTATATGCTGATTTAATATTTTCCCTGTATGAAAGCAGATCATTTACAAGAAGCTGCTGTTCAACATCAGCACCGCCTCCAAAATAAATAATATCCTGATTTTCAAAATCAGTATCTTTGTCACCAATAAAATGTTGAGCTACTTCAAGTTCAATTCCACGAAGCCTACAGCGGTATTTCAGAATTTCAACATTTCCGTTATCACCATATAAATCAAGCATATTTGAATACATATGCAGAAGTTTAAGCGTTACCATTTGAAGATCCTTTCATTTCTACAGAGTCCATATATTTTTTTATTGCAATCCTTGTTGGCTGTACAGCAGTATAGTTGGCTATAGCGAATTTAGTACCTTTTGTTGAGAAAAGCTCAGCAACAGCATCATCAAGCTCAGGCTTTACAATAATTTTATCAGCATCATATCCTGAACATTTTATTCTTATAGCAATATCATATGCTCTTGTACCGCTTGTTACAACTCTGTCAACGTCCTTGAATACAGAAAGATTAATATCCCAAATCCATGAAACATCATTTCCGTCTGCAATATTGTCATTCAGAACAAATAAAAGTTCTTTGGAGCAGTTGAGTTCATTCATAACCCTTAAAGTCATGTTTGCCCCGACAGGATTTTTGGCAAGATTAAGTATAAGAGAGCTTTCATTAATATTAAATTTCTCAAGTCTGCCATTATTTACTTCAAAATTTTCAAATGCATCATGCAGTATTTTTTTGTCTATGTTATAAAGACTCGCTGTTGTATATACTGCTGCCATATTATACATATAATATATACTGTTATGACGAGTACGATATGTTTCGCCATTAACCTCAAAACTAGGCGCACTTTGATTTACATTTTTTACTTCCACAAAAGGCTTTATATTACCAAATCCACATTTATCACAATGAAATCTTCCTATGTGAGAGTACTGATAGTAATCATATGTCAGTTTAGTGCCGCAGAAAGGGCAGAATTTTCCTTCACCAACTTCATAAGGCTCATTTGTTGCTCCGGAATATCTTTCAACGCTGAAATAAAATATATTTTTATTATTTGGATTAGCTTTTCCAAGTCTTGCAATATTGGGGTCATCAGCATTTAAAACGACATTTCCTTCAAATGTATCAAGAAACCCTTTTATTTTTAAAATAAGGGTTTCAACCTCGCCATTTCTGTCGAGCTGATCTCTGAAAAGATTTAAAAGCACAAGGGTCTGCAGCTTGAGCTTTGAATAAACTACAGGAACATGAGATTCATCAGTTTCAAGAACAAGAAAATCAGCCTTGATTCTGCCTCGTATGTCACATTTATCAAGTAAAAGCGAGCAAATACCTGTATCGAGATTATTTCCTTGACTGTTGGTTATTATATTTCCGCTGTAATTTTTAAAAATATAACTCAGGTAATTGGTTACAGAAGTTTTTCCATTTGTTCCGGTTACAGCTATAATCGGACATTCTAATTTAAAAGCACTAAGTGCGTTTTTATTTATTCCGCATAATATCAATCCAGGAAGATTACCTGCATTTTTTCCTATAAGACGCAGTGCCTTTACAATTATTTTACCTAAAAATATAGTTAACGTGTTCTTAATTCCCATTTACAAATTCTCCGGTTTTTTAATCAGCAGTATTACAAATTACAATTATTATAATAAAACAAATATCAGTTTTTGTCAAGATTGAAAATAAAATTTTAAATTATATTTCTGCGTTGTCAATAGATGTGACCCAAAAAGAATAATTTCCAGAAGAGATATG
>SAMEA104315421__coassemble_1154_pt1 | contig 15507 bp, 8 predicted proteins | sample SAMEA104315421__metabat2_low_PE_050 | metagenome-assembled genome bin SAMEA104315421 (sample SAMEA104315421) | gut metagenome | biome: Monkey gut; feature: monkey-associated habitat; material: faeces | place: China | collected 2013
ACATCCTTTTTTCCTCCATTTTTCTTTTTCTATTCTATTCCTTTGAGGTTAGGGTATCAAGTTTTATTATACTACATCATTTAGAAAAGAAATAAAAACTATTACATAATCGTTTGTGACTAACAATCACAGACGTTTTTTATATCCCAAACACGAATGAATAGGAGGTGAACCCCATATGATGAACCTGATTACACTCTCTATCGTAAGGGCTGGAGATCGGCAGCGGTGTACATATCGCTACAGGAAACTATTCCAAGTCATTTACTGATCTGAGCATTTCTTCACCCGAAGTAAAATCAGATTTCGTTCGTACATACAATTCCATGAGTGATGAGGAAGGCTCTTTCGGTATCGGCTGGGACTTCAATATTGATGTAAGCAAAATTGAAATCCCTGCAACCGGCTACTATCAGGTAGTTCTTCCCGACGGTTCTAATACCACATTCAAGGATTACGAAAACGATGGCTTTGGAGTGCCTGAACGCACGCAACACTAAGAATTTAAACACGGATAACCGTCCTGAACAGACGGCTATCCGTGTTTTTTTATTTTCTATCATCACTCTGTTCCTCAGAGTTTTCCTTACCCTCGCTTGTTTCAAGAATAATCTATTATATGATGAAAGTGGCAAAAAAGAAAAACAAAAAATTTCAGTTATTACTTAATTTGGGGCAAGCATAATCTATTATATGATGAAAGGGACAAGAAACAAAAACTTTTTCAGTTATCACTTAATCTGAGGTAAACTTATTCTATTATATAGTGAACGATGATAAATGCGTCTAATTTGGAGGTGATTTGATGAATGGTATTAAACTTGTAAACGTAATATTCTAAAAAATGTCAGTTATCTCTTAATTAAAGGCAAATGTATCCTATTATATAGTGAAAGGGACAAACGATAAAAAATCAAAAATTTTTCAGTTATCACTTAATCTGGGACAAGCAAAATCTATTTCATAATGAAAGGGAGGAAATTGTATGTTTCCTGTAATTAAAGCGGCCAAAATTGTAATCAAGATAATAATCAAAACAATGAGTTAAAGCTCCACGCAACGGTAATTATAATTGCTATTTGATTTTAAGTAACACTGTACAAAATCTACCTGACAGCTTTGCATAACATCTATGTACAATCTTTATGCAGTTGTTGCTTTTAATCGAGTGAACACAAGGAAAGGAAGTGAATTTATGAACGTTAAGACAATAACCGGAATTCTCACAGCAGCAGTATCCTTTGTTGCAACAATAATTAGCATTATCGATGACAATAAGAACAATGACTAATAAGAGCGATTTCTAAATTTTTACAGAAAGAAAAGAGGTGACACTCATATCTGTTGTTGATTATACATCAATTGGTAACAAACCTATTTCCCAAAATTAAAGGACGGTGACTAATATGAGAGTAATCTTTGATGATATCTTAGTATAAGACAAAAATACAAAATAAAAGGAGGTGAATAATATGCCGCGTATTGATATTTCTATTGTATGGTAATTAGTTCAGCACCGTACAATCTTTGTGCGGTGCTGCACAAAAACAACCCTATACAAAGAATGATTAAACAATTGACACAAAAATATATACCGCAATATCATGAAAAGCATGGTTTCTGATGTCTGACACTTATGGTGTGTTTATCAGAGTTTCTGTAAATTCATTATACATTTAGGTAAAAAATTTTTAAGAGTCTTAATATATGTTTGACAAAAGCAGTGAAATGTGTTAAAATAATTTTATTAATAATATTTAGGAGGTGCCGCTTTGGCAAATGTAATTCTGACAAACCTGAGTATACTCTCCAATATGGCAAAACTTTTCGTATACAAATCAGACATCGGTGAGATATCAGGAAAGCAAACAAACGAAGCTCCAATAAAATACCTTATTTCGTATCTGAATAAGAATGCAAAATCCGTAGGCAGAATTCTTACAGTTGCAACTAAGGAAGCAAAGGAATCTTATGATAATATTTGCAAGGTACTGAAAGAATATGGCAAGGAAAAAAACATAGCTATTCCTGAACCTGAAATGATTGAAACTACTGAAAATACTATTGCCGAAACTATTCAGGAAATATCGAATAAAATTTCTACAGATGATGAAGTATACATAGATACAACTGGCGGTTTCAGAAACTCAAGCTATCTTCTTATGGGTGCGGTAAGAGTGCTGGAATATTCGGATATAAAAGTTAAGAAAGCTGTTTATTCCAACTATCAAAAAGAACGTATTGAGGACATAACCGATCTGTATCGTATGTTTGACCTTATCAATGCAGCTAATACCTTCACGTCCGTGGGCAATTCATATGAACTGGAGGAATACTTCAAAGATACAGACAATGCTACTGTAAAAAGCACAATCGAGGCAATGAATAAGTTTTCTGATGAAATCACACTATGCAGAACCTCAAAGCTTAATGATGTTATTAAAGAACTGAATAACTGCCTTGAAGAGCTGTCGGGCGTTCAGTCTGATTCAAAGGATATTATTCTTTTCAAGAGCTTGTCTGAAGCTATTCGTTCCAAGTTCAACATACATGGAGAAAGAATCAGTTATCCGGATGTGGTTGAATGGTGTGTGCATAACAGACTCATACAGCAGGCTGTAACAATATATGTCGAGAAAATGCCTGAATATTTCTACAATAAAAGACTGTATACAGTATCTGATTCCATAAAAAAGCAGGTTGAGAACAAAAAGTCAACGTTTGATTATTACTATGAAGTGTTTTATAACACTATGATGAAACAAACGGAACTACCCGAAGAAATACAGCAGCTTGCAGAAATAATACGTAAGTCTAAGGAAGCATCACTTTTACATTGTCCAAAGTTTATAAAGAAAAGCGAGGAAGAAATCATATTTGATGCTCTCGCAGAATGCAATGATACATCAACCTTCATGAACAGAGTGGGCAGGTTAAAGAAATACAACTTCACAAGCAGTAAACCGTATCTGCAAAGATACTTCAAGGTACGCAACTCAATATGGAGAGAAAAGACTCTTAATAACAAAGAAGAAATTAATAAAAATCTCAAGAATTATCCGAAGATAATTGAAATAATCAACACTAGCAAAAAGTCTCTTCCTAATACCCCTGATAAATTTCCTATATTTCTGGTAAACGATCAGAAACTCCTTAAAGCAGTATTTGAAATAGAAAAAAGTGCAGATGGCAGAATCAGTTTCATAGAAACACTCGCTGAAAGAGGAGATTCCGAAAATTACAAGTTTGCAAAAGATGTTCCGACAAAAGAAATACAGAAGATGTTCAGAGATATACTTTACTTCAAGATTTTCGTGAGAAACAAACTGAATCACGCAAGTGAAGAGGACAAGATAAGCGAGGAAATGCTTGAATATTTCACTAAATGCGGATATAAAACGAACGAAGAACTCAATGTAAGAGAACTAAGTGATATATTATGTAAAACAATAAAAACGATAAAGGACTTAGGGTAACACCGCACAAAGCAAAAGCATATGATTCTTTCAAATGAAAAAGAGGAGGTATTATGCTGAAACAGTACGATTTTGCTTTCAGTTCCAAAGGAATAGAAAATGTGCATTCTGAATTAGCAGTTAAAATACACGGAATGCTGATGCATAATGTACCTGATGCCGACGCAAAACGAATGCATCAAAACAAATATCACCCATATTCTCTGTATTGCGTTCCTGCAATGGACGGCAGGAAGATTATTACCCGTATATCTTCAATACACGAAAGCTCTGATATTTTTGTGGAGAAAGCAGCAAAGCTTGATGCTGTAAATATTAAGGGAATGGGAATTGTTAAGATTACTGAAAAGGGTGAGATATTTGAAAGTGAATTGTCTTATCTTGCAGACAGAATTAAGGGTAGAAGGTTCAGACTCCAATTCATTACTCCCTCTGTGTTTAAAGTAAAGGGAAACGAATTTGGATTTCCTGATATATCAATGCATTTTATATCTGTAATAAGAAGAATGAATGAATTTGAAGGCGAAAATATTAACTTTGATGATTTCAGAAAAGCACTTTATAAATGCCGCATTGATTCATGGCAGTTCAACAGCTATAAGTATAACATAAGCGGTACTCATATACCGGGAATGACCGGATATACGGACATACTGCTTCCGGAGGATGAAGATCAGATGATGTTGAAAAAAGTATTCATATATGCTTCATTCAGCGGTACAGGCGGACGAACAGCTATGGGAATGGGCGGTTTCTTTTTTCAGGAACTATAGGCAACACCGCACAAAGATTGTACAACACAGAAAAACATAAGGAGGATTCAGAATGGCAAAAGTATTTATGACCGTTGTAGGCATGGGAGGATATGACGAAGCAACCTACAGGATAGGTGATAATGAATATACAAACAGATCAATACAGAAAGCTCTGCTGACATACTTCAAGGATACAGGCAGAGAATTTGATAAAATAGTGTTTTTGCTAACAGAAAAAGCAAGAGAAAATAACTGGGAAAAAGTAAAATATACTGAAAGGAAAAAAGCTGATGACGGTTCTGAAATAAAAATACCGCATGAGGAGGAAGGTCTCAGGTCACTTACTGAAAAACTGTTTCCCGGCAAGGCGGTAGATAAAAATATTGCAGACGGAGTCAACGACAATGACTTCTTATCAATATTTCAGCAGATATATGAATCAATGGATGAAAATGATGAGATTACATTCGATGTTACAAACGGATTTCGCTCTATTCCCTTCCTTTTTTACCCTGTTATCAGCTATGCAAAGGAATTGAAGAATATTACAATAGATAATATCTATTACGGACCATATGTAAGAGGTATCAATCCGACTGTTATTCTTGACTTACAGAAATACGGAGAAATACTTGACTGGGCAAACGCAGCACATATTTTCAGAATTTCAGGAAATGCCAAGGAAATACTCCAGCTTTCACAAAAACGATATAACGGACTGGAAGAAAAGGACTCTTTCGGAGAATCACAGCAAGCTTCAAAGTGGCTGTCAAGCTTAACAGAAGCCTTGCTTACCTGCAGAGGTGATGATTCAAAGGAATCAATATCCAAATCAGCAAGGAAACTTTTCCAGTCAAGAAGCAAAATGGAAAGCAGTTCAAGAAATAAGGAATATATGCTGTTCGATGAGCTGCTGAAGCACGCTCTTGATTCTGTAAGTGAATTCAACAAGGATATGAACCATTATGAACTCGGAATGCACACTGCTGAATGGTGTATAGAAAGAGGTCTTGTACAGCAGGCATATACTGCACTGAGAGAGGCGCACATCTCCTATCTCTGTTATGCTTTTGGTGATAATAATGCCGCACTTGACAAAGATTTCAGAGGCAAGGTTATTACTGCAATACTAAATACATATATGACCTCACTGGAAAGAAAAACTGATCCGATTCAGGATATAAAGAAGGTCAAAGCTGTTTCAGAAAATGAAAAGTACATGATACTGGCTGTAAAAATGTTCAGTATATTTGATAAAACCCAGATGTCATTCGTTCAGCAGATACGTGATATAAGAAACAAGATAAATCATTTCTTTATGAATAAGAATTCTGTAAGAATAGACATGGAAAATCTGAAAATGCATTACAATAATACAGTTGAATTTATAAAAATGGTTGAAGAAAACAAGTGCAGTATTATGTCGGATGATGAAGCTCGCAGCATATTGAATCAGTATGTACCAAAAAGGAACAATATCTTTGTTAATTTCTCAAATCACCCATCAAAAAACTGGGGCAATGAACAGATAAGTGCTGCAAAACGTATTGTTTCAGGAGGCAGTATAGTGGATATTGCTTTTCCTCAGGTCAGCGGAGATGCTGATGAATCCGAAATAAGCAGGACAGCCGATAAATATGCAAAGGAAATAATTTCCCTCAATCCGTCTGCTGTAATGTGTCAGGGTGAATTCGGAATATGTCTGGAAGTTGTCACAACCCTAAAAAATAACGGAATAAAGGTGCTGTACAGCTGTTCAGAAAGAAAAACAGTAGAAACCGTAATTGATAACAGAACAGAAAAAACATCAGTATTTAAATTTGTACGTTTTCGGGAATACAACTAAGAAAAGGAGGAAATATGGTGTCTGAAGAAAAGAAAATACTTGCACTGTATGACTGCCGAAGCAAGCAGGAATACATTTACAGGACAAACAGAGTTAAAGAAATTATCGGAGCATCAATGCTTCTTACAGATTTGTTTAAGGAGTTCTTTGTTAATAACAAGGATTTCAAATTTGAAACGGAATGGAAAGAGAACTCTAATGCACCTGAAAATTACCTTGATTATTTTGAGAAAAGCGGTCTTGACGGTGAAATAGTATATGAGGGCGGCGGAAATCTTTGTATAATATACAGGAATTATGAAACATACATAAAAGTAAATCAACAGCTTTCAAAAAAAGTTCTTGAAAAGACTTTTGGCGTCAGCATAATTGCCGCATATACAGAGGTATCAGGAAATTTTGTAGAAGACAGAAAAAAGCTCTATGATGAAAACGCACTTCGGAAAAACATTGGCTCTTATCATACTCCATGCAATACTCTCCCGTTTACTCAGGTTGACAGATTGACATATCAGCCGATTATAGAAAAGAGTGACAATCACCAGTATACAATGGAGAGTAAGCGAAAACTTAAAAAGTATGAAGATGACAAAAATAACAACGGTATAATCGTTGAAACCGAATTTGATAAAATGGTATCCGGAAAGGGTGAAGAAAGTCTTCTTGCAATAATATATATTGACGGCAATAATATGGGCGACAAGATTAGGGAGATTACAAAGGGTGCGATTGACTATTCTTCCGGTATTTCCGCTTTGAGAAGCTTCTCTAAAAATACAAATAATGATTTCGTAGATAAACCTATAAAGGCTATTGAAGAAGAATTGACACGCAGATATGAAGCAGCTGCGGATAACAATGAGGAAAAGAACAAATATCTTTTCAGACCAATAATCATGGGCGGCGATGAAATAAACATTGTATGCAATGCACGTGCAGTTCCCTGCATCATTGAAAAATACTTTGAAACGCTTAAAAGTGAGGGTGGGAACTCCTCATGTGCAGGGATTGCAATATTTCACAGTCATTCTCCATTTGCTGATACATACAATATTGCGGAACAGTGCTGTGAGAACGGTAAGAAAATATCTCATCGTGATGGAAATGGCGGAAACAATTACATAGACTTTCATTTTTGTCACTCGGGAATTACCAACACCCTTGATAAAATCAGAAATATTCAGGAGGAGAAAATAACGGCAAGACCTTATGAATACAGCACAACTTGGCAGAAATTCATGGAATACGGAAAAATTCTGTCCGCTTTAAAAAGGTCAGACGTAAAGGCATTGGGCGAATCAATCATAAAAGGCGATTCATATTATCTGTTTGAGCTTGAAAGAATAAAGTCACGTGACAAGGAAAACAAGCTTTCAATGGTATATGACGATCCTGAAAAGGCAAAAAAATACATATTTGATGTATCCATTGTATACGACCTTTGGTTTGGAAAGGCAGGAGGAAATGAGTAAACTTGAAATAACACTTAAATCAGATCTGTGTGCCGCTTGCGGAGATGGCTTTTCATCTGTTATTGATACAGATGTAAGCTATGACAAGTATGGATTTCCTTTTATCGGTGGCAGGAGAATAAAGGGATGTTTGAGAGAAGCAGCAGGACTTATCGGCTCTCCATACATAAATGAAATTTTCGGTGTATCAGGCAGCAATGAATCGGGTTCACTTAAAATATCTGATGCAGTAATGCCCGATTATGATGAACTGAAAAAGGAAGCATGCAACAGCAGTCTTTCTGTTAAAGAAATTATTGCTGCTTTTGCCTATACCAAGGCATCAACAGCTGTTAAAGGCGATACCGCAAAGGAAAATTCACTCAGATTTACAAGAGTAGTAAAACATTTCTCACCTGTGGACGGCGAAGAAATGAAATTCATTGCCGATGTTGATATTGCCATGGAATATGTTGAAGAATTTTCTGATATCTGCAAGGCTCTGAGAAATATCGGATATAAGAGGAACAGAGGTTTCGGAGCAATAGAATGCAGATTCACATACGAAAACAATTCCGATGCCAAAACATCAGTCTGCGATGTACAGGACGAAGAGTGTTCATACACATACACCATTAAGCTGAAAGATAATATCATGCTGCCCGGAAAGGTTTCTGATGAAACTATGGACTATATTCCGGGTACGTCAGTAATGGGATTTGCCGCCGGGAAATATGTTAAAAAATACGGCAAGGAAAACTTTGATGATATTTTTCTTAAAAACAACTTAAGGTTTTCAAATCTGTATATTTCCGATGAAACAGGAAATCAGTTCTTTCCTGCACCTGTTACACTCGGACGAATTAAGGGTGAAAATGAAATCTTCAATATTATAAGATATAACGGAGAAAAGACAGTAAAGCCTGTTAAATCCGGCTATTGCAATTTTAATTCAGATTTTAAAAAGCCGCTGATGGAAACAGTATATCACCATACAACTCAGGGTAAAAAGGACCTCTACACACAGACAAGCCTTTGCAGTGACCAGTATTTCACAGGTACTATATACGGTAAAAAAGAATATGTAGAGATAATATGCTCTATACTTGAAAATGAAACTATTCGTTTCGGAAGAAGCAAATCAGCCCAGTATTCCAATTGTAAGCTTGTAAGCGGCAGCTGCAATTCTATAAGCAGGAAAAGCATTGAAGTGAAAAAAGATGATATTGTCTTAGCATTCCTTACTTCAGATGTGCTTATTCCTGACGGCATGGGCGGATATGATATTTCCGTACAGGCATTGAAAAAGGAAATAGAAGTATCAATAGGACAAGAACTTCCTGAATTGGACAAGGGTACAAAAAGAAAATATTCTGCATTGCGTTACAGAGTAATTACAGGATATAATGCTAAGTGGAATATGCAAAAACCGCACATTCGTACAATTGCGGCAGGCTCTACCCTTGTTTTCATAGCTGAACAAAATATGTCGCTTCCCGAAAGCATACTTATTGGAGCAAAGCAGAATGAAGGCTTTGGTCAGGTCAGGTTCTGTCATGCCGATAAGTTTGAAGAACGAATCTCCCCCAACAAAATCAGTAAAAAAGAGAAAATAACAGACGGTGTTCTCAGTACTCTGATTGCAAGGGAAGCAAAAATCGAGGAAATGCGTCAAAATGCCATTAAGCATGCGGTACAAAATAAGAACTCCATTAATTCTTCCCAGATTGGCAGATATGCTCTCATGGTAAAGAATGCCGACACATTTGAACAGCTTAAAGAAATGCAAGATATGATAAAATCCGACCAATCAAAAGATTGCTTTGGAACTATTATTAAGGAAAGTGGAGCAGAGCAATACGCAGATGATATGTGGAAGGAATATCTTAACATTATTTTGACACTTATGAAATACCAGAACAGGAGTGAGAAACAATGAGTACGCTTACATATTACAGAATCAAATTGCAGCTTGCTTCTCCCCTTGCTGTAGGCTCCGGCGAAGACAGCAATACTGACAGTGATGTTATTCTGGACAGCAGCGGTGCACCTATAATACCTGCAACCTCCATAGCGGGAGCTGTTAGACATTTTCTTGGTGTAGAATGTGATGATAAAAGCATGTTATTCGGATATGTCAATGGAAATAATGAAAATAATGTAGATAATGGAAATGATTCACTTGAAAGCAAGGTGAAATTCTACGATGCCGTCCTTATTTCCGATAGCTTTATTACCGTAAGAGACAGCGTCGCTCTGGAAAACAAGGTAGGAGTAAAGGGAGCTAAATTTGATAAGGAAGCAGTTGAAACTGATTCGGTTTTTGAAACTCTTATAGAACTTAGAAATGTATCGGAAGATGAAGAAAACGCCATTCTTGATGCAGTTTCGGCAATTGATTCAGGATTGTTGAGAATCGGCTCAAAGACAACTAGAGGTTACGGAGAGTTTAGGGTTACTGAGATAAAAAAAGCAGTGTTCTGTCTTCCTGATGACAGAAAAGAATGGGTTGAATTCTTACCTTATGATTTTTCTTCAGACAAATGCTACACTGACATCTTACATGAAATAAAAAATCGTAAGCAGAACTTTAATTATACAAGAATTCATCTTGTATTAAAGCAGCGTGGAGCTGTATCAATACGCAGCTACACCGTAAAAAATGCAAATGACATAAAAACTGCTGATTTTGTTCAGCTTTCTACAAATGACGGAGTACCGGTTATTCCGGGAACAAGCTGGGCAGGAGCTTTCAGAAAGAGATTTTTAGATTTTACAGGAAATGACGATGATTATATAAAAAGTGTCTGGGGAAATGTTGATACCAATAAGAATATTCAGTCCAAGTCAAAAATTATCTTCTCTGAAAGCAGATTGACCAACTATGTTGAAAAGAAAATTGATCGAAATGCCATTGACAGATTTTCTGCAGGAACCAAGGATGGTGCACTTTATAGTGAAAAGACAGTATATAACGGCAAATGCTCGCTTAATATAGACATAAAAAATGATGTGGCTGAACCTGATAAGTGCATGAAAATCATATCCGCCGTAATATGCGACCTTGACAGAGGGTATCTTGCCGTAGGCGGTCTTACCTCAGTAGGACGTGGGTTATTCAGCGTGGAGAAAGTAACCATTGATAATGCCGATGTCACTGAAGCTATGAAAAGGGCTGACATTCAGGGCATGACAGGAGGAAATGCATAATGACAACAAAAAACTATATTTCTGAAAGCGGCAGAGTTGATACGGAAATCAATGCTTTCATTGAAAGCAGGATTCAAAACGGCACAATGATTGTTATGACTACTGAGAAATTCGATTGTTTTCCACAAGGGAAAATTGAGGACGTTGAACATCTCCTTGAGCTGAGAATCTTTACTGAAAGCAAAGAGCTGAAAATAATGAGACCTGCTATATCTGACAGCTTTACCTACAGAATAATAGAAGATGACAGCAAGGAAAAATATGATGCTATAGATGAGGATCAATATCTTGATATAAATACCCAAAAAAGTACACCGGATGAATATACATATATAGCAACAGGAGGCGGAAGCTATCATCTGCCGATTAAAAACGCTGAAAAGGTAAGAATAAGGAACTATATTTCCTTTGATGAGCATGGAATTGCTCAGATTACTGACTTCAGAGTTGTTAAATTCCTGAGAGGAGGAGAAAAATGAGTGGCAGATTTATTAATCCATATACATTTGTGCCGGTTAACAACGGCGAAAAGAATGTTTATGATGATTACTTCAAAGATGAGCTGTTAAGCGGTAAAATCAGCTGCACATTAAAGGCACGCACACAGCTTGCTGTATGTGACAAGATTACAGAAAAGGATTTTGATTTCTTCAAGGTAGAGGGTAAAGCGGTTATTCCCGGAAGTTCCCTAAGAGGCACAATAAGAAGTGTATTCGAGGCTCTTACAGACTCTTGTTTCTCGTCCGCCAATGCTGAAAATGATGACTATTTCTCATCCCGCCTTAACAAGCAGTTCCCCGGCATAATTGAATTTGATGGCGAAAATTATATCCTATACGATGCAGTAAGATACAAGGACAATTATAACAATCAGCTCAATGATTATAAAACAGGTGATGAAGTAAACTTCTATGAAATGTCGGGAGGCAATAGAAATATCAAGTATTTCAAGCTTAATGTCGGAATTAAGAAAGGATATGTCCTGAAAGTTGACAGATTCAATAAAGGCAAACATACTGAAAACAAGGACAGTGTTTTTGAAAAAACGGCAAAAAGGACTGTTATTAATAAGAAATGCATAGAGCTTCTTAAACTCAATCTTGATAAGTATGAGACAAAGGACGAGAATATATCTAAAAACTATAAAGAACAGTTTGACAAAATGAAAGCTGGCAACGGTGTACTTCCTGTATGGTACTATAAAGAGGGTCAGAATTACTACCTTGCGCCCTCTCAGATGTCAAGGGCTTTTTTCTTCACACAGCCTGTAGATATGCTTAAAAGGAGCAATCTCGATGTTTGTTCTGAAAAGGAAAAAATCTGTGAAGCATGTGCCTTATTCGGTATTGTAGGCAGAACAGGCTCTGAATTTGCCATAGCGTCAAGGATTCGTTTTTCCGATGCGGTTTGTGAGGACAAAAACTGCTTTGACAAAAAGTTCATTATGCCTATTTCAGGAACTCCGAGAATTTCTTCATTTGAATTTTATCTGAAATCCGATTCTGATCAGTTCCATGCTGATTATGACGGAGTTACAATCGCAGGCAGAAAGTTCTACTGGCATCACAAGGGCTATGTTATGAACAAGGATTCTGTGAACAAGGAAGGCAACAACATGGAATACAAGGCTGAACTTGTTAAGTCAGGAAGTGAATTTACCTTTGATGTGTATTTCGATGAAATAACTGAAAATGAGCTGAAAAAGCTGTTGTTTACTTTGAATTTGGGTGAAAACAGTCTTGATTCTGATAAGTGCCACAAAATTGGTCACGGAAAGCCTATTGGTCTTGGTTCAGCAAAAATAGTAATCAATGATGTAACTGTACGTTCCTTTAAAGACGGAATATATTCAGAAGAAAGCCATTCAGAATACCTTAAAAACAACAAAGGCGAAATGTTTGGTAATGCTCAAAATGTCAGAAACATTCTGAAAGTTACGGATATGAATGCAGTTGACAGCAAAAAAATTCATTATCCGCAGACAGAAGGTTCCTCCGAAATATTCAAGTGGTTTGCAGACAACAGAAAATGCCTCAAATCCATAGGTAAGCCTATGGGATATCACAACAAGCTTCCAAAGCTTACTGATGACGACCAGACGCTCCCATGCGATCCCAAAAAAGATGATAAAAGCGTCAATGGTTCAAGAGGAAATGACAAGAGAAAAGAAAACAGTCAGTACTTAGATCCGAAAGACGGCATTTTTTGTACTGGTACAATCAGGACTAAGGATTCAGGCCACAAGAACCGCAGGAAGAAGTAATTCCAACAAATATATAAAAAAGCACACAGCATCTTAATTGATGTTGTGTGCTTTTTTGTTTTTTATCAACCACCCTATGATGAAAGTTAAAGCTGGAACGAATTATGGGCTGCATATGTTGCAGTCGGGTTTCAACCACCCTATGGTGAAAGTTAAAGTTTATTATCATCAACATTTGACGCAATTAGACCCGTGTTTCAACCACCCTATGGTGAAAGTTAAAGAATTAAACAGCTTGAAAATTGAATAACAAGTCTGTTGTTTCAACCACCCTATGGTGAAAGTTAAAGGTGAGAGAATCAATACGCTCAACAGAAATGTTAGTTTCAACCACCCTATGGTGAAAGTTAAAGCAGAGATAGTGAGCACATCGGCGGTAAGTCTTCAATGTTTCAACCACCCTATGGTGAAAGTTAAAGAAAAGCGACAAGCACTTGTTTGTCTTACATGACGAGTTTCAACCACCCTATGGTGAAAGTTAAAGCTTCAGTAACGGAGAAATGAGAATGAAAGTAAAGAAGTTTCAACCACCCTATGGTGAAAGTTAAAGCAGGGGTTCGAACCCCCTGTAATGGAAGGAGGGATGTTTCAACCACCCTATGGTGAAAGTTAAAGCATCGTATGAAACGTGAAGCTGATACTAGTGATGACGTTTCAACCACCCTATGGTGAAAGTTAAAGTTTAGCGGTATTAATCAGCATAAATTTAATATATAAGTTTCAACCACCCTATGGTGAAAGTTAAAGCATCGTATGAAACGTGAAGCTGATACTAGTGATGACGTTTCAACCACCCTATGGTGAAAGTTAAAGTTTAGCGGTATTAATCAGCATAAATTTAATATATAAGTTTCAACCACCCTATGGTGAAAGTTAAAGCCGACTGCGTTAAGCAGATACTTGCGTGCAGCTTCAGTTTCAACCACCCTATGGTGAAAGTTAAAGTTAAAAATATTCTCAGGAATAGAAACATGAACTTCGTTTCAACCACCCTATGGTGAAAGTTAAAGGGAGACGTAATCGCCAAAATGGTCCATTGGACCAAGTTTCAACCACCCTATGGTGAAAGTTAAAGGGTATATCCATGTTTGATTTCATTTTAAGATTATTGTTTCAACCACCCTATGGTGAAAGTTAAAGTCACTATATAAATCAAAAGAGTTCATGCACTCAATCGTTTCAACCACCCTATGGTGAAAGTTAAAGGAAAAAGTTTACGAATTTCACACCGGTAAATATGGTTTCAACCACCCTATGGTGAAAGTTAAAGCTGTAATGGAAGGAGGGATAATATGAGTATGTTGGAAGTTTCAACCACCCTATGGTGAAAGTTAAAGTTGTTTGGGGCATTAAAGATGCAATGAAAGAAACAAGTTTCAACCACCCTATGGTGAAAGTTAAAGAGATGCAGAGCTACAGGAATGGCTAGACTTGTGGCGGTTTCAACCACCCTATGGTGAAAGTTAAAGGTGAAGAGGCTTTCAATGAAAGCTGGTCAAACATTAGTTTCAACCACCCTATGGTGAAAGTTAAAGTAAACCTGCAATTGAGAAAATTTCTGAAAAAATAAGTTTCAACCACCCTATGGTGAAAGTTAAAGGAAGAATGGTTAAAAAAAGAAGAAGAACTCGCTGCGGTTTCAACCACCCTATGGTGAAAGTTAAAGTATCATGTATATCATTAGGTTCATGTGTCATGCAGAGTTTCAACCACCCTATGGTGAAAGTTAAAGATAGGGATTGTAATTACAGTTATATCACTGCTTAGGTTTCAACCACCCTATGGTGAAAGTTAAAGGAGGAACGGCAGGTGAGAGAAAATGACCTGAAAAAGTTTCAACCACCCTATGGTGAAAGTTAAAGCAGGAGAGCAAACCTCAGCGGTGCAAACCTCAGCGGTTTCAACCACCCTATGGTGAAAGTTAAAGAGCGGAGCGACCGTTCTTGACCAACGACCCCGCCGACGTTTCAACCACCCTATGGTGAAAGTTAAAGACGTGTTTAAATTTGAAAACGGAGCTGACATTCTTTAGTTTCAACCACCCTATGGTGAAAGTTAAAGGGAATATCTTCAACTGTTGAGCTTGAAGAACAGGTTTCAACCACCCTATGGTGAAAGTTAAAGCTCAGTACTTAGTGCTATTCTCAGCTTAGCAACAGTTTCAACCACCCTATGGTGAAAGTTAAAGGAATAGGGATTGTAATTACAGTTATATCACTGCTTAGGTTTCAACCACCCTATGGTGAAAGTTAAAGCGACGTGTTTATAATGAAACATATTATATACATGGTTTCAACCACCCTATGGTGAAAGTTAAAGCAAAATGCAGTCGCTTTACGTTGAGATACACAAAAGTTTCAACCACCCTATGGTGAAAGTTAAAGCTTTTTTTCTTTAAGATTTCCATCTGCATCAAGAATGTTTCAACCACCCTATGGTGAAAGTTAAAGCAAAAAATCTATAAAGAAAAGGAGAGTGTACTAAAGTTTCAACCACCCTATGGTGA
>SAMEA104315421__coassemble_1274_pt1 | contig 13743 bp, 8 predicted proteins | sample SAMEA104315421__metabat2_low_PE_050 | metagenome-assembled genome bin SAMEA104315421 (sample SAMEA104315421) | gut metagenome | biome: Monkey gut; feature: monkey-associated habitat; material: faeces | place: China | collected 2013
TTTCTATTCTATTCCTTTGAGGTTAGGGTGTCAAGTTTTATTATACTACATCAGGTGCAGGAAAATCGACCCTTCTTTACAGTCTTTCAGGTATTGACAGACCCACCTCGGGAAAGATAGTTTTTGATGGATCTGAAATTACATCGTATTCTGAGGACGATCTTGCATTATTCAGACGCGAAAAGTGTGGCTTTGTTTTCCAGCAAATTTATCTTATTGATAATATGAGCTTGCTTGATAACGTTCTTACTGCCGGTCTGCTTCATAATAAAAATAAGAGTGAATTGGCACAAAAGGCAAGAGAAATGTTTGCGAAGGTAAATTTAGATGAAATAACGTATTCAAAATTTCCTTCTCAGATCTCCGGAGGAGAAGCACAGCGCTGTGGTTTGGTCAGAGCGTTGATAAACTCTCCTGCTGTGTTATTTGCGGATGAACCGACTGGCGCACTTAACTCTAATTATGGTAAAGCTGTTCTTGATGTTATGACAAAATCAAATAATGAGGGACAAAGTATAATAATGGTTACGCATGATATTAAATCTGCAAGACGCGGAAACAGGATTCTTTATTTGAAAGACGGCAGTATATACGGAGAATGTGAGCTTTCAAAATACTCTGAGGACGATGATGAAAGGAACGAGCAGCTTAATAAATTTTTAACCAGGATGGAATGGTAAAATGGAAAAAATCAAACATCTTTCGACGTACTATATCAAAAAGAATTATAAATCTTTGATTTTTATCGGGATAATGTTTTTGATTTCAAGTATTTTTATGAATATCGGTCTAAATATGCTTATTAACTATAACAGGTTTTTTTTTGATAAGTGTAAAGAACTTAATTCCCCGGACTTATTTATTGCAATTAACAATGCAGATTATACTGATTCTATGCAGAAATATCTCTCAGAAAATGATGAGATCGAAAATTATGATATTCAGGATGCAATTTATCTTAAAAACGCCCAATTTACATTCGGAAGTACACAGTATACAACAAAAATACTTCTTCAAAAGAGCAGTGCAGAGAAAAAACAGGGAAAGATAAATTATATTGAGAAATCTGATGTTGAATCCGAGAATGCAATCTATCTTTCACTGCGATTCAAAAATACCGGAGGATATGATCTGGGTGACGATTTTGAATTATCATTTCTTGATCAGAAATTGAATTTCAAGGTTAACGGCTTCTATGAGGATTTGTTTATGGGTTCGGTAAGTCCCGATTATGTTACAGGATTTATTCTTTCAGATAATGCATATCAGCAGGTAATAAGCAAATGCGGTTCTGATGATTTGTATGGAAAAATAATCTATATTCAGCAGGACAGCAATGATTATGAGGCATTATATGATGATTTCATAAAACAAAACAAATTATCAGGAAATAATGATGTTACTTCGATATCTTCTGAACTTGTAGAGCTTTCGTGCATGGTAACGCCAAACCTTGTAGTTGCAATAATTATTGCTTTTTCACTTATAATTATTGCAGTCGGAATGGTTGTAACAAAGTTCATGATTACAAACTTTATTGACGAGGAGATCCAAAATCTTGGCTCATTAAAAGCAATGGGATATAAAAGCAGTGAAATAATACTTGTGATCTCTATTCCGTTTATTTTAACTGCCGGAATTTCTGCTTTGATCGGTTCGCTTATTTCCGTTTTCAGCATAAAAAAGTTTGCTGAGCTTATAATGGCAGATATATGGATAAAATGGAATCCCGGAGTTGACGTTATTGCTATTCTTCTTTCATTGCTCATTATAATCACGTTTACTGCATTAAAATCGAGAAAGACTCTTAAACGCATCAACAATACAACAGTAATTGATGCTTTGCGTCTAAATAGTGTTTCAAGAAGCTTTAAGAAAAATGTATTTCCGCTCGATAGAGGTGCATTAGGCGTTAATATTCGTCTTGCATTAAAATCAATGTTTCAGTCATTAAAGCAGAATATCGCAATTATGATCATTGTTGTTCTTATTAATTTTGCTTCTTGCTTTGGATTGTTCCTTTATTATAATATTGGAGTTGATAATACTGCATTCATAAATACATTGATCAACGAGCGATACAGTGGAAATATCGTTCTCAATCCTGAAAAATATGATGAAACGATAATCGATTCGATAAATGGAGATCCTTCTGTTAAAAAAGCCCTTTATTATGACACAAAAACGCAGCTTTTTGCAAATAATAAAAATATATCGGTGTATATAACAGATGATTTTAATGAATTGACAAATGACAATATTTACAAAGGAACTAATCCGAGCGGAAGCAATGAGATAGCTGTTAATACTATGCTTGCAAAAGCGTTAGATGTTTCTGTTGGTGATACTTTGAAGATTGAATTAAATGATGGCTCGGCAGAGTATAAAATTAGTGGTCTGTTTCAGTCAGGTACTGCTGTTATAAATCTTTGTAAAATGACATCTTCCGGCTTCAGAGAGCTTGACAGTTCATATAAACCCAGTCATGGGACAGTTTCTACCCCCCCCTGACTTGCTTCAGAGAGCTTGACAGTTCATATAAACCCCTGAATATTATTTTTTATACTGATTCTGATGATAATATAGGTAAAGTTATTGATAATGCAGAAAAAACATTTGGCGATAAGCTGCTTGTTTCTTCGGATTACTCTGAGGTGATTGGAGATGCGATTGGTACATATGTAACAATGGTTTCAAACCTCGTAAAGGCTATTGTTTTTTCCACATTGGTACTTGTTGCTTTGGTATTGGCTCTTATTATCAAAACTATGATTGTAAAAACAAAACAGGATGTTGGAATTAAGAAAGCTTTAGGTTACAGAAGCTTTGATATCAGAATACAAATTCTTCTTTCAATAGTACCTGTTATTATTATAGGGGCTTTGATAGGAATGCTCCTCAGTATTTTTTGTTCAAATCTCATCGTTACGGTAATGTTCTCAGCAATCGGTGTTGTTAAAGTTAATTTCTTGAATAATATTGTTATGTATGCTATAATGACAGTTGGATTTAGCATGTTTGCGGTATTAGTTTCATATCTGCTTACAAATTCAATCAAAAAGATTTCGCCATATAATCTTATAAAAGAATAATTAATTTCAAATATTAATTCCATGGTGAGAATCTATCATTTAAAAATTAAGGCAACACCGCACAAAGCACGTCATAAACTAGCAAATTTTCCGTAATATTACACATAATTTTCTCACCATACTGTCATATGGTGAGGGGGACAACGCAGTAATATACGGTTTGAATTGTCAGATTAGTTGCAGAATTTTGTTGTATTGCTATAGTTTCCGAGGAGGTCTAATAAAAATGTACAACCATATTTATGGACTTAATACAAATGTGTTTTCCGATGAAAAGATATTTGGTATCTATTATAATACTATGCCGCAAAACAGAAAATTAAAAATAGATCATATGAAGTTTGGTAAAGATAAACGTCTTTCACTTGGGGCTGGTGTGCTGATTCAGAAGGCTCTAGATTTTTTTGAACTCTCATATACGGATATATATTATAATAAATATGGGAAACCGTTAATAAGCTGCAAAGATGATGCGTTCTTTAATATCTCGCATTCGGGAAATATTGTAGTGTGTGCTGTTTCTGATTATCAGATTGGTGTAGATATTGAAGAAATCCAGTGCTTTGAGGAAAATGTGTTGAAATGTGCTTTTTTGCAAAGTGAAATTTCCCATATCCGAAATCATTCTTTTGATCTGAATTATGATTTTACAAAGCTGTGGACAGCTAAAGAGAGTATTGTAAAATACCTGGGTTTAGGCTTTTCACTTGATCCGCTAAAACTGTACTTTAATAACGAGGTGCAGGATGAAATATATTGTGACGGGAAAAAACTCAGCAAATTGTTTTTCAAAACATATGATTTAAATGGGTATGTGATCACGGTATGCTCTGAGTGTGAGACTTTTTCAGAAAATATTGAATGGTTCGTTCCGGAGTAGAAGAGAAGCTATCATCTTTCTTCTGACCCACTGCTCAATGGTTTCTGGGAGTGCTTTCATTAATTCATAAAGCAGTTCTCTGACAGTAGGAGTTTCTCCGCATACTGTATGAGAGATGTATCTCTGGCTGGAATCTTCAAACTTCCGTTTCTTTAGCACTTTTATTGGTAGGTGCAGCAACATTGCCTGAATTATTTGATTCGATAAAATTACAGTATCAGCTGACGCTCAATTTCTTTGGATTGGAAAGTGCAGGAATGGTGCTTGTAAGAGGGGTTAAGGATAAGGGTGATATAAAGAAAACATCTGCGTTAAAAGAGGCATATGAATTAGGTTTGTCTATATAATTTTAAGGCATTATCCACAATGAAATTTTGTGAGACAGTGCCTTAAATTTTTGCCTTAATAGTGGTATTTTTTTCGGTTTGTTATTAGGAAAATGACAGAGAAAATCAGAGTCAGAATTTCCGCTGCAACAACAGCAAGCCATATTCCGTTTACACCAATCAGCAATGGCAGTATAAATACTGCAGAAACCTGAAAGACAAGCGTTCTGAGAAATGATATTACAGCGGAAATAAGCCCGTTATTCAGAGCGGTAAAGAAAGCTGAGCTGAATATATTAAATCCTGAAAAAAGGAAAGAAAGACTGTAAAGCTTAAAACCGTTTACCGTCAAATCAAAAAGCTCTTTGTCATAGCTTACAAAGATGCCTGCAAGTGTAGTTGCGGCAAGCTGAGAAGAGGCAAGCATACATATACTTACAATTGTTATTATGATAAGACTTTTTCTGAATACATTTTTTAGTTCAGCGTGATTACCTGAACCGTAATTGTAGCTTGTTATCGGACTTGAACCAATGGAGTATCCGATATATATTGCAGCAAAAATGAAAGCTACATACATTATTACACCATAAGCAGCTATTCCGTTTTCATTGGCAAGCTTCATAAGCTGCATGTTATAAAGCATGCTAGCCAGCGACATTGACAGGTTTGTAACCATTTCGGACGAACCGTTTGCACAGGCTTTTTTTAATACTCTGAAGTCAATTTTGGCATTTATAAGCTGAATTTGACTTTTATTTTTGCGGATAAAGAAAATAAGAGGTATAACACCGCCGATTACCTGACTTATTGCAGTTGCAAATGCTGCTCCTGCAATTCCGAAGTCAAATACATACATAAACAAGAAGTCAAGAAGCATATTGCATACTCCGGCACAAATTGAAATAAAAAGTCCGAATAAAGGCTTTTCAGCTACAACCAGAAAGCTTTGAAAGCTGTTTTGCAGCATAAAAAATGTGTTGGCACAGAGGAGTATACGTCCGTATGTCACACAGTCATTAAAAATTATTTTGCTTGCTCCCAGAGCTTTTGCAATTTGCGGCATAAAAATAAAACCGATAACTGAAAGAAAAACTCCGACAATAATTACAGTTTTTATAAGCATTGAAAAGTATTCGTTAGCTTTTTGTTTTTTGCCCTCACCGAGTGTTTTGGCAACAATAGCACTTCCGCCTGTTCCAACCAGAAATCCGATAGAACCAAGTGCCATAAGAACGGGCATTACAAGGTTTACAGCAGCAAAGGCATTTTTGCCTACTATGTTCGATACAAAAATTCCGTCCACGATACTGTAAAGAGAAGTTACTATCATCATAATTACGCTTGGCATTACGAAACGTATTAAACGTTTGAATGTGAAGTGGTCTGATAAACTTATCTGCATTTTTAATCCTTTCTGTTATTGCAACATCTCACAATCTTTGTGCGGTATTGCTATATATATGTATTTGGTGTAAAGCAACTAAAGAAGTATAGCATATATTTTTTTTATTGTCAAGGCAGTTTTTATACTGATATTACTTTAGCAATACAACAAAATGCTGCAACTAACTTGTACTATGCGGTTTGCTTTTGCCATTTTATGTCACATTATTTTATTGCATTGCTATAATAATGCGTAATCTCAATTTCAATACGCACTATTGACACAATTGCCTAAATATGGTAAAATAAACTGATATTGCTTTGCGGCTTTTGTGCGGCGGAACAAATAAGTCATTATCGGACAAGCCTTGTACGGTAATGACCGAAATACATAATCATAGTCAATTGTATGTGATGAATCTGCTTTTTATCGACATTTCATTAAGGCAATAATAAATCAACATATATTTCCTATGAAATTAACTTCTGAGAAAGGAATAATAAATATGAAACTCAGCTTTTCAACTCTTGCTTGTCCGGATTTTGAATGGACAGACATTTATTCAATTGCCAAAGACTTTCATTTTGATGGTATAGAAATTCGTGGACTTGGTTCGGATATTTTTTCAGTAAAGGCAAAGCCGTTTACCGATTTGCAGCTTCCGAACACAGTAGCAAAGCTAAAGAGCCTGAATCTTGAAATCCCATGTCTTTCAACAGGCATATGCCTTAAATTTAAAGAAAAGGCTGCTGATAACGAAGAAAAGCTTATTGAGTATGCAAAGCTTGCTCAGAAGCTTGGAACTCCGTATATCCGTATTCTTGCTGATTTAGAGCCTCATCCCGTAGACGAAGTAGATGATGCTTATATTATTGAAACACTTAAAAATCTCATTCCAATTGCAGAAAAATATAATGTAACGCTGCTCGTTGAAACAAACGGTGTTTATGCAGATACAAAACGTCTTAGAAAAATACTTGACAGCGTTGCAAACCGTAAGGTTGCCGCACTTTGGGATATGCATCATCCATACAGATTTATGAATGAATCTCCTAAGCAAACAGTTGAAAATCTTGGAGAATACATAAAATATGTCCATACAAAAGACAGTATTTCCGTAAACGGAAAAATCGAATACAAGCTTATGGGCGAGGGTGATATGCCTGTTCTTGATATGCTTTCTGCTCTCAAGGACATCGGATATAACGGATATGTTTCACTTGAGTGGGTAAAACGCTGGTCAAACAATCTTTGTGATGCAGGCGTTGTAATTCCTCATTTTGCTAACTTTATGTCAGCCTACAAAAGCAGACATAAGCATCCGTTACAGGACAATATCCGTAAAACAGGCAAATATGTATGGCCGAAGGAACGTCTGCTTGATTACACATTTCCTGATATTCTTGACAGAATATGCGAGGAGTTTCCAAATCAGTATGCTTTCCGCTATACAGAGCTTGACTATACTCGTACATATCCTGAGTTCAGAGATGATGTTGACAATCTTGCAAGAGCTTTGCTTGCAATCGGAGTTAAAAAAGGTGATCATGTAGCTATATGGGCAACAAATGTTCCTGCATGGTATATCACATTCTGGGCTACCACTAAGATTGGTGCAGTTCTTGTAACTGTAAATACAGCATATAAAATTCATGAGGCTGAATATCTCCTCAAACAGTCTGATACTCATACACTTGTCATGATTGAGGGACTTAAAGACAGCCATTATTCCGAAATTATCAGAGAAATATGCCCTGAGCTTGACAGCTGTCCAAAGGGAGAGCTTAATTCAAAGCGTCTGCCTGTTCTTAAAAATATTATTACAGTCGGATTTGAAATGAAAGGCTGTTATACATGGGACGAGGTCAATGGAAAAGCTAAGGAAATTCCATACAGCGAGGTAGAAAAGGTACGCCGCACAATTGATAAGCATGATGTATGCAATATGCAGTATACTTCAGGTACAACAGGCTTCCCTAAGGGTGTTATGCTTACTCATTACAATGTTGTCAACAACGGTAAGGCTATCGGCGACTGCATGGACCTTTCAACTGCTGACAGAATGATGATTCAGGTTCCTATGTTCCATTGCTTCGGCATGGTTCTTGCTATGACTGCATCAGTAACTCATGGTGTTACAATGTCACCTATTACTGCATTTTCTCCTCGAAAGGGACTTGCCTGCATAAATCAGGAAAAGATCACCTGTTTCCATGGTGTTCCGACAATGTTTATTGCCATGCTCGGACATGAAAACTTTGCAACAACTGATTTTTCTTATATGCGAACAGGTATTATGGCAGGTTCACCGTGTCCTATAAAGACAATGAATGAAGTTATTGAGAAAATGAACATGAGTGAGATTTGCATTACATATGGTCAGACAGAGGCATCTCCCGCAACTACAATGAGTAAAACATCAGACAGCATTGAAACTCGTGTAAATACAGTAGGCGGCCCTATTTTCGGTGTTGAATGTAAAATCGTTGACCCTGAAACAAATGAGGATTTACCGGATAATGTTGACGGTGAATTTGTTGCAAGAGGATATAACATAATGAAAGGCTACTACAAAATGCCTGAAGCAACAGCAGCAGCTATAGACTCTGACGGCTGGCTTCATACAGGCGACCTTGCAAGACGTTTGCCTGACGGTAATTTTAAAATTACAGGACGTATTAAAGATATGATTATCCGTGGCGGTGAGAATATCTATCCTAAGGAAATAGAGGACTTTATATACACTCATCCAAAGGTTAAGGACGTTCAGGTTATTGGTGTTCCTGACCAGGATTATGGTGAGGAAATCATGGCATGCATTATTCTTAATCCGGGTGAAACAAGCACAGAGGACGAAATGAAGCAGTTTGTAAGGGATCATATGGCAAAGCACAAGGTTCCGAGATATGTTGATTTCGTTACAGAATTTCCTATGAATGCAGCAGGAAAAATCCTCAAATATAAAATGAGAGAGTCTGCTGTAGAAAAGTTCGGACTTCATAAGGCAAACAAAATTGTAACAGCTTAAGGCAATACCGCACAAAGCACGTCAAAAATTCTACGCAATCTGACGAAAAATATATCTGCGTTTCTGACATGCAATCTTTGTGCGGTGTTTACCTAAAAATAACGGCTTAACCGATAAAATGGTTAAGCCGTATTTATTGTGCTATTTTAAAAAATCACTAAATAAATTCATCAAAAGTTTTACTGCCGCCTGTGGATATGTAGGCATAGTAGCTTAAAATATGTGAAGCGTCAATAGCGTCAACTGCACCGTTTTTATCTGCGTCCGCAGCAGCTAACTGCTCATCTGTATATGAAGAAACATCTCCGTCTGTAGATTTCAGTGCATAAATTGTAAGTGCAATTGAAGCGTCAATAGCGTCAATTGTGCCGTTTAAATCAGCATCACCCGTTTTGCTGATCGGTATATTCGGTTTTTCACCAAGACTTACAAATTTTCTATTATACTTTTCAGCATAAGCCTGAGCTGTTGAATCATCATAGCCGTAAATTACGGCGGTGTCGGATATTGTATCCGTTGAATCGCCAAATTCACATTCAGGATTTTTTATTGTTATTTCAGTTAATCCTGTACAGCTAGAAAATGCATAATAACCAATACTTGTAACGCTGTCAGGAATTATTATTGAAGTTAAACCTGTACAGCCACTAAATGCCCTATAACCAATACTTGTAACGCTGTCAGGAATTATTATTGAAGTTAAACCTGTACAGCCACTAAATGCATTATAGCCAATATTTGTAACGCTGTTTGGTATTATTATTTCAGTTAAACCTGTACAGTTCCAAAATGCATTTTCCTCAATATTTGTAACACTGTCAGGTATTGATATTGATGTTAAAGCTGAACACCCAAAAAACATTCCATCTTTAATATCTGTAATAGTGTTCGGTATTTCTATTGATTTTAAATTTGTACAGCCATAAAATGCAAAATCCTCAATATTTGTAACACTGTCCGGTATTGTGATTTCTGTTAATTCTGTACAATTATTAAATGCACATCTGTTAATTGTTTTAACGCTATCAGGTATTATATATTTTTTATCAGATTTGCCATTCGGATATAATACAAGACAGTTTTTTTCTTTATTAAACAATACACCATCAACCGAAGCATAATTTTCGTTATTTTCACTAACATTAAATTTCGTTAAGTCTGTACAGCAACTAAATGCAAAATCATCAATACTTGTAACACCTTTAGGTATTGTTACTGATGTCAGACTTGTACCAAAAAATGCATCATTGCCAATCCTTGTAACACTGTCAGGAATTATTATTGATGTTAGTCTTGAACAGCACCAAAATGCACTGCTTGAAATTACTTTCGTACCATCATTTATTTTTATTTCAGTATTTTCAGGCATTTCACCCTTATATTTATAAAGAACTTTTCCTGCATATATTAATCCGTCAGGTTGATTTTCATACCATGCTGTATTGTAAAACGCATTGTCACCAATATATGTAACACTATCAGGTATAGTTATTGAAGTTAATCCTGTACAACCACTAAATGCATCAAAACCAATATATGTAACACCGTCAGGAATTATTATTGAAGTTAAACCTCTACAGCCCGAAAATGTACTACTACTAATATCTACAATACTATTAGGTAGAGTTATTGAAGTTAATCCTGTACAACCGCTAAATGCATCAAAACCAATATATGTAACACTGTCAGGTATAGTTATTGAAGTTAATTTTGCGCAGTTAGAAAATGCACCGGTCTCAATACTTTCAACAGGCAAGCCGTTAATACTTGCAGGAATTTCCACATTTTTTTCAGAACCTGAATACCCTGTAATTCTGACTCTTTCAGAATCAGAGTTGATTGAATACTGTAACCCATTTTCTGTAGTACCTCTGTTTTCTGAATAGGAATCAGCTGCATTAGCAGTCATGGTTTTTCCGATAAAAATTTTTTGCTGATTTGAAGCAGGTATAGCACCATAGAGCATGCACAAAGCTGTTATTCCTGCTAAAATTTTTTTAATTTTCATTTTAACTTCCTCCATATGTATATTTTTGCCGATTAAATGTTTATACTATAATTATAGTTTTAAAGTAATAAGATGTCAAGTGATTTGTGGTTTTTTTACATTATATTCAAATATTATCCGATAAATTCATCAAAAGTTTTACTGCCACCTGTGGATATGTAGGCATAGTAGCTTAAAATATGTGAAGCGTCAATAGCGCCAACTGCACCGTTTTATGTTATATGGTTAAATTTGTCAACGGTTAATAAAGGCGAAACCACATAAAATACGTCAGAAACTTTGCAAAGCACGACCCAGGTTGAGAAAGAATATATTTGCATTGCTATAGAACAAATTAATTTACATAAAATCCGACTAAATTCGCATAATATCCAAATACTAACATTATTCTCAATTAAAATTTTATATGTTTAAAGTTTTGATTTTATTGACTTTGTCGCCTGAAAATAGTATTATTAAAAGTAATAAGTTTGAGAAAACATAAAAGTATATGAAATGGGAGGATAAATTTTATGCTTACTGATATGAACACCAAATTTCAAAAAGAAGGTCTGACATTTGACGATGTTCTTCTTATTCCGGGTGAATCCGATGTTACTCCTAATATGATACAGCTTGGCACAAGACTTGCCGGAAAGGTTAAGCTGAATACACCTATTATGACTGCTGCCATGGATACGGTTACAGGTGCAAGAATGGCAATTGCTATCGCAAGAGAGGGCGGTATAGGCATTATCCATAAAAATATGACCATTGAACAGCAGGCAGATGAGGTTGACAAGGTAAAGCGTTCAGAAAACGGTGTTATTGTAAATCCTTTTTCACTTACTGAAAATCATATTGTTGCAGACGCTGATGAACTTATGGGTAAGTATAAAATTTCAGGAGTCCCGATTGTAGATGAAAAGGGAAAACTCGTTGGTATTATTACAAACCGTGATATGCGTTTCCTCACTGATTTCAATGCTACAATTTCAGAGGTTATGACTAAGGACAACCTTATAACTGCTCCTGTCGGCACAACTCTTACACAGGCTCAGGAGATACTTCGTGCAAATAAAATAGAAAAGCTCCCTATTGTTGACGAAAAAGGTTATCTTAAAGGTCTTATTACAATTAAGGATATTGAAAAGGCTGTTCAGTATCCTAATTCAGCAAGAGATGAAAAGGGCAGACTTCTTTGCGGTGCTGCAATTGGTGTAACTGCAAATGTGCTTGAAAGAGCTAAGGCTCTTATTGATGCACAGGCTGATGTTCTTGTTCTTGATTCTGCTCACGGACACAGTGCAAATATTATTAAGTGTCTTAAAATGGTTAAGGAGGCATTCCCCGATACTCCTGTTATTGCAGGAAATATTGCAACTGCTGAAGCTGCTGAAGCTCTTATTGCAGCAGGTGCAGACGCTCTTAAAGTTGGTATCGGCCCTGGTTCAATCTGTACAACCCGTGTTGTTGCAGGTATCGGTGTACCTCAGATTACAGCAGTATATGATGTTGCATGTGTAGCTCAGAAATATAATATTCCTGTTATTGCTGACGGCGGAATTAAGTATTCAGGTGATATTGTAAAGGCTCTTGCAGCTGGTGCAGACGTTGTAATGCTTGGTTCACTCCTTGCAGGATGTGCTGAAGCACCTGGCGAAACAGAGCTTTATCAGGGACGTCAGTTCAAGGTTTACAGAGGTATGGGAAGTCTTGGAGCAATGGCTTGCGGTTCTACAGACAGATACTTCCAGGAGGGTGCTAAGAAGCTTGTTCCTGAAGGTGTTGAGGGACGTGTTCCTTTCAAGGGTGCTGTTGCCGATACAATTTTCCAGCTTGTAGGCGGTATCCGTTCAGGTATGGGATATTGTGGATGCAGGGATATTCCTACACTTCACGAAAAGGCTAAATTTGTAAGAATAACAGGTGCAGGACTTAAAGAAAGTCATCCGCACGATATTTATATTACGAAGGAAGCTCCAAACTATTCAACTCAAATCTGATTATGACATAAATTTATTACACCGCACCAATATAGTGCGGTGTTGCTTTAAGCGAGTTCGAAACCTTCCTCGCTGAGACAAATTGTCTTAAATCAAAACTAAAGGAGAAATTGAATATGAGAAAAAATAATAAGGTATTGTTCATTACACAAAGTGCTTTAATTGCCGCACTTTACGTTGTATTGACTTATGCTGCAAATATGCTGGGTCTTGCAAGCGGAGTCATACAGATACGAATATCAGAGATTCTGACTGTTTTACCGTATTTTACTCCTGCGGCAGTTCCGGGACTTTTTATCGGCTGTCTGACAGCAAATCTTACAACAGGTGCAGCAGTATGGGACGTTATTTTTGGCAGCCTTGCTACGCTGATTGGTGCAGCAGGAACATATCTGCTTAGAAATAAAAGCATTTGGTTTGCACCGCTGCCGCCGATTGTAGCCAATACATTAATAGTACCAATGATTTTATCAAAAGTTTACGGAGCAAGTGAAACGATACCTTATTTAATGCTGACGGTAGGCATTGGAGAGCTTATTTCATGCGGAATACTTGGAATGATGTTTATGCTTGCAGTCAAGAAAAAAGAGAACAATATTAATTGGGCAGAATTTAACATAAAAAAATAGAAAAACAGGTCAAGCAGTAAATTTGCTTGACCTGTTTTTTTATAATAACTAACATTCATTTACATAGTCCGTAAAGCTTAGTTTTCCTCCCGTAGAAACATACGCATAGAAACTCAGGATAAATGATGCATCAATAGCATCAACAGTTCTGTTTTCGTCAACATCAGCGGCTGTTAGCTGTTCATCTGTATATGCTGAAATATCACCATTTGTTGACCTCAGTGCGTAAATTGTCAATGCGGTTGAGGCATCAATAGCATCAATAATACCGTTGTTATCAATATCACCTAAATGCTTTTGAGCAGGTGTTGTTGTAGTTGTAGTAGTTGAGGTGGTAGTAGATATAGTAGTTGAGGTGGTAGTGGAAGTTGTAGTTGAAGTAGTGGTAGTAGATGTAGTAGTTGAGGT
>SAMEA104315421__coassemble_1310_pt1 | contig 13265 bp, 16 predicted proteins | sample SAMEA104315421__metabat2_low_PE_050 | metagenome-assembled genome bin SAMEA104315421 (sample SAMEA104315421) | gut metagenome | biome: Monkey gut; feature: monkey-associated habitat; material: faeces | place: China | collected 2013
CGGCAGAGTACGTATGTATCAGGCACTCAAGTACAGAAAAGAAGTCGGCAAGCTTAAGGCAACACCGCACAAAACACGTCAAAAGACTTTGCACGTCATAAACTTGCAAATTTTCCGTCATATTACAAATAATTTTCTCACCATACGACAGTATGCTTTCAAAAATTCTATGCAATCTGACGAAAAATATATCTGCGTTTCTGCCGCACAAGCTTCGTGCGGTATTGCCTTAACGGCATCAAAATCCCATGCGAAGCAAAGGCAAGAAACTGTGAAGCGATTACCAATGCACTTTCTTTTGGAAATAAAAAAGAGCCGCTTGCAGAAGCGCAAGTGGCAGTGTAAATGGCAATTTTCAAAAACAAGTGGCAAATAAGTGGCAAGTGCAGAAATCGAGCAAAAAAAACTCTCAAACAGCTATTTTAAGCCATTTGAGAGCAATGTTGATGGTGACCCGTACGGGAATTGAATTAATCCTGAGCATTTTAGTAGCCTTTAGTAAAATGCGAAAAAGGCTGTAAATTGCGGATTTTTGAAGCTTCAATTATAGTAACTTCAAGCGATTTCAGACGATTTTTAGTACTAATAAGTGCCAAACAAGTGCCAAAAGTGGCGTATTTTCCTCCGAGAAAAATAGTAAATAGGTAATACTTTAAAAGTTTGAATATCATTGATTATAAGCATTAAGGTTTATATATTTGTTTTCAGGATAAACCTGGAAAACAATACGGAAATGTTGCTCATTAATCTTCTCCCATATTGATTTTTCAAATTGATAGTCTAACATAGCGTATGGAACGATAATATCAATACTTTCATCAGGATTGATTACTGAATAATAGTCAGGATTTAGTTTCATAAACAAATCTAAGAATAGACCATTTTTCCATCCATTTGTAGTTAACACAAGAGAAGTTAAATCGAATGATTCATTATTATCTGATACGTTTTTTACATTTAGCTTTACAATAGCAATCTTTGAATTTGCATTATAATCGAAAGGAATGGAGTGATCGGGCAAAAGATCATCGATTTCTTTTACTTCAAATTCAGTTGCTTTAACTTTCAGGTTATTATCATTTATCAAAAGTTCTTGAGAAATATCAACAGCCATTACAGTAGGGGAAGGGTATTTTTTATTGACCTTATAACATTGCATTATTCCTAATATAAGGAGTATCAATAATACGGTTGATAAGATCATAGTGACTAAATTAATTATTTTTTTCTGCTTTAACATCTATTGTTTTTTTTACCTCACCATTTTCTATAACATATACTACATCTGCAATTTTGAAAAGCTCTTCTTTATCATGACAGGCGATAATAATAATCTTATTGTTGGCCTTTATTTTAAAAAGCATCTCATTGACAATCTCACAGCTTTTTTCATCGAGTGCATTAAATGGCTCATCAAGAATGATTATTTCCGGCTCTTCCATTATTGCAGCGATTATCCCGAGTTTTTGCTTCATTCCGAGTGAATATTTTCTGTACTTTTTTTCATCATTCGGATCAAGAGCTAATTGCTTCATCAACTTACAGATTTGTTCGTCTTTTACTTTGTTTTTCAACGAAGCAAGTAGCTTTAAGTTTTTAAATCCCGAATATGAACCGATAAAACCCGGATTTTCAATAAGAACACCTATATCCTGCGGAAAATCTATATCTTTGCCTATACGCTTGCCATCTACTTCAACATAACCGGAAGTTGGCAGAATAAGACCGCTTATTGCTCTCATAAGCATAGTTTTTCCGCTGCCGTTTTTTCCTTGAAAACCATATATATTCCCGCTGGAAAGAGACATATTTATATTTGACAATAGTTTATTAGATGAAATGACTTTTTCATATTCGTGTACTTCTATTTTCATTTTATAAATTTCTCCTTTTTCTTTTTTGATATAAGCACATATGTAATAAAAATCAGTAGAACTAAAACTGCGTTAAGTATTATTCCATCATTATAAGATACGCCGTTGCTGTCATAGACATCTGATCTCAGTAATATAACATAATTATATATAAAGCTGCTTTTGCATAAGAATAATGAGGATACATAATAGATTATCAGCATAGTATACGCAATTATAGGAGAAAGCAACAATGATAAAAAAACTTGAATAAATGCGGTAGATATTAACACAAGAAATGGCATCAAAACAAGCTGTCCAAAGTTTGCTTGAAGTGCGGGATAATCCGAACCTAAAAGACATTGAATTATATCATCTGATGTGTCAAGAGATATACTTCCTGAAAACAGAGCAAAAACAAAGGTGCATAAAAAGAATATGCCGAATAATAAAAGTGTGCTTATAGTGCACCATATCAGCTTGCTTATATGCCACATAAAATTTGAAGAACTCTTCAAATAAAAATTTCCCATGCTAAATGATCGTTTAATGTTAAGATACCGACATATTAAAAAGCCATTGTATAAGAAAAAAAATGTAATAAACGCAGGGATTTTTACAGTTTTATCGGAAACATCATGAGAGAATATCATTTCGCCTTTCCAAAGATAAGAAAAATAATGCCCGAGTGATATATCTGATCTTATTTCATTGATGTCACGATAAAAACTATATTTATTGTAAGCTGATATACAATAAATTATTGTTATTAAAATAATAGGAATATAAAAATACATCTTTTTTATTATGTTTATTTTTATATCTACGATACTTAACGATGTAATGTTTCTTTTACTCATAAAAATCTTTTTTTCTTATTATAATTTTTCCTGCAAAGTATGCACTGACTGCAACAATAATCTTTATGAACTGTAATAGTAAAAATTGCCATATATTATTGTAGCTGAGATAATCGATATTATAACGACAGAAAGCTAAAGGACCGCGCATATTTAATCCTATGTATACTATTACAAGCAGCCAACCGAATACCTTTGAATAGACTTCTGCTATCTGCATTACAATATTTACGGAAAGCATTGTAATATACAGATATAAAAATGAGATAAGAATGATTTCTACAAAATTTATCTGCTCATTGGTATCTCCACAGGACATATAATAGACACTGTTAATAGTATTCCAGTTTATTGCAGTCCTACATAGCATTAGTGATGAAATATATATAACAACAATAATTATAAACGAATATATGAATGAAATAATGATCGAATATAACACATTGTTCTTCCATATAGAAGATCTTTTTCCGTAGCGTAAATATAACTGAATATTCTCAGAATTTCCGATAATCCGCTGACGTATAAATAGTCCTAATGGCAAAAAGAACAAGTATACATAGTATTTGGATAAACATTCGGTAAAAACGTCTGCACAAGTATATTCTATGCCTATATCAAGTATTCTGTTTTTTTGATGTAACGCAGAAAAAAATACAAATATATAAATTCCTAATCCGGAATAAAACAGCCACGAAAAAGACTTTCTGATATTGTCTGACACTATTCTCAGTATGGCAAAAAATTTTTTATCAGAAAACATCTTTTTTTACCTTTCTGAAATAACATACACCTAATGTTGCACCCAAAATAGCAACTATATAAGCTATAATTATATACCAGTATGATATTTCCCAACCAGAACGCAAGAAATATATTGATGACGCCTCACTGTAATTAAGTGTATCGAATATTGCCAAAAGAAACACATTCAGTATAAAAGGAAACAACAATGCTACAATGGCATGTTCTACAATATCGCTTATTATAAAAGAAATAAAAGCGAATAAAACAGCGAATAACCCATCAAGTAATATAAAAAACATAGTGTGCAGAAGAGGGTGAGAATAATAGATAGACCATAATACTGAACTTTGTCTTATAGAACTTGCGGATGTAGAAATATCAGGGGCAATCAATGGAAGCTTAGTTGATGCGAGAAAAAAATTCAGAAGTAGTGGAACAACTATTACCAAGAATGCAGAAATTGATATAGCACAGCACTTTGAAACATAATAATTAGTTTTTTTGGAACGTGTTATTATACTTTTTATATATCCCGATTTCATATCATTAAAATATGAAATGCCATATGGGAATGCTGCGAGCAATGGAAGCATCAGAAAAAAAGCAAGACTATATGAACAAAAAAAATCTGCTTCGATCCAGCTTTCATAGGGATTGGGGATAGCAATGAGACCCTTATCTGCATTTGCATACATCTCCAACTCCCTGCTTAGTGGTATAACTGTATGATAGTATTGCAGGATTGATAAAGTACAACCTGTAATAAGCGCTACTAAAAACCTTATATTGAATATAGAACGGTATAATTCAAGACGAAATATTTTAAACATTTTCAAGATCCTTTAAATTTGTTTTTTCACCGATTTTGTAATATCTAATGTTTTCGTTAAAACCAGCCATTCCAGAATGGTTGATCTCAATACGTATTATATCAAAATCCTTGTTGATATCTTCATCATCAATCACATAGCCTATGCGAAAACTTTTAGTCTCGCCTGCTTTAAAATCAGTTACGAAGAAATCTTTAGCATATATTGAGCGTTCGCCGTTAAATGTATATGCACAAGCTTCAGTTGATCGTTTATAATCAAGAGTGATATTATTGCTTTGATAATTATAAAGATCTATTCTTGTGGAATTCATATATAATTGTCTGTCAGATGCTGAATTGTTTGTTACCTCCATATCAGCAATAATAAATGAACTGTCACAAATAAGATTTCCACTTTCATCTTCAGCGTAATGTCCTTCTGGAAAAGGAACCATTCCTTCACTGCTTTTAGTTATTTTTACAGAGTTTATACAATACGTCCATTCTTCCGTTTCACAACTTTCTCCCAGATCATATGTAACAAGATCCACTGGAGATACTGCCGTTGTATTCTGTTCTGTGTCGTTATTATTATTAGGGACCAGGTCATTATCCTTTCCTGATTCTGTTACTGTAATATTTGGTTGCTTTTTTTCGACAGTATGCGGTTTGAAAAAGCCCATTTTTCTTGCGCCTAAAGCAACAGTAGTTATGAGCATGAGTACAATGGTGATCTTTAATATTAACGAATACTTTTTCATTTGATTGCCCCTTGATGTTATAATTATTTAGTGTGAATAGGGTTGGTTTTTAAAACAATCAGATGCTGTCGGGGCTCCAAACTCCTGTAATATAAGCTTGACCTTCTTTCTTCTGCCAGAGTACAAGGAAGGCATACGGAAATTTTCTTTCCTTAACCAAATTAGGAATATAAGACCATGTACCTGGCGTAATATAAGGTTCACCGCCGTAATTGCAGTAACGTATGTCAGAACCAGCCCAGCCAAAGCTGTCAGACTCGCCAGCTCCAATGCTATAGTTACTGCCGTAAATCTGTACGCTATAAGAGTATTTTTGATTAGTGCTGCTTATTGAGTAATCAGTACTGCATACATATGCAGAAGTGTAGTTCCACTTTCCTTCTGTTTTGGTATGTGGATTTGTGCCGCTTCCTGAAAAAGTGACTCCCAGGTACTTATCATGATAGTTTCCATCCCAAGGACTGTTTGATGCATTGGTTGTTATCAAAGATGCAGAAGCAAGAGACATAATTGCAACGAGAGCTGTTGTAGCTTTTTTTAGAAAATTCGATTTCATTTTTTACTCCTTTTAAATTCAAAAATGTTAATAAAATAAGTAGTGTGTTCTGATGTAGAAAGCTTCGAAGCGTAATTTATAGAACGGTTTAATTATATCACTTGTATTTGGGATTGTCAAGAGGTTATTTCATAAGTTTACTAAGATTGAAAACTATATCTATAAAGTTGTTTTTATTCGCTGCAAACCTTAAAACTTAATAAAGCGAATGTGCTATATTAAAAAATATATAGCACTTTTTATCTTTCGGCAAATCACTTAGTAAACAATTACTGTTTATTTTTAGAGTTACTTGAAATATATAATGTAAATAAACGTCTTAGAACAGTTCTGGAGCATTTTGTAATAGAATAAAAAAGGATTATATAGTGTGTTATAATATAATCAAGAAGAGTAATAGTATATATTTAATATACAATTACAATTGAATATGAAGTGCGAGCAGAGTTCGATTTAGAGACCCTGCTCATTCTTCTCCAAACCGTGTAATATGATACAGCAGAATATATATTACACAATCGGCTGTATAAAGAGGTGACCTGAAATGAACAATTAAAAGCCAAACAGAAACTTGAAAATTGAATATGGGATCAGGAGTTACGTTGTTTCCGATGGTGGGGCGGTGAGCCGTACCAGCCCAGAGATGCGCGATGACCCACAAGGCGAGCGATAACATCTCTGGTTTCACATAGCGCAGATGTGAAGTAAGCGATGAAAGTCGGGAACGGATACTTACACTCAGCCACAGTCCGAGCGTGATAAAACCGTCGCAGGCAATGGGAGTGTGCCGGGGCAGCCGAGCATTTAGGTTGCCTATGAGTCCGATGTGCAGTCGGGCGGCTCCTGATTCGTCAGGCATAGTGCGGCGGATACTGCTGTAAAAAACAGTGTGTCCGTTATGCTGGGCGTGCTATGTCCTGATGCGTTCGTGATGTGTCTGATTTATGTGCCAAAAATAGTTCAAATTGCAATAAGGATACTGCTCCCACATTTTCATTCCGAAATGCTCATTTATGACTAAAAATCATATGCGAAAAGCTAAGGACGACAATCCGTTCAATATGATGACAGGCAGTACAGGTATCGGCGGAGCTACTGACGGAAACTTTGCGCTCAAGGAAACAAAGTGCGGCTCAGGGAAAGCAATTATGTATTGTCAGGGGCGTGACATTGAATACACTGAACTGCGAATGCATTTCGATACCGATGTCATGCGCTGGATAGTTGAGAACGAACCTGCGGCGCAAAAGAGTCGCGACAATATTGTTCTCTCTGCTGTTTATCTTTTCATCAGGGAGCGGATTCACTTTGAAGGTACAGCAACTGAGTTGGTTGAAGAATTAAAATCGGTTACCGATGAAGTGATATATCCGAATCGAGTTACAAGAGACTTGGTTCAGAATGGTTATGAACTCAGCAAGTACGGAATTGATTTCAAGTATGAAAGAGTTCACAAAGGACGCATTATTATTCTTCACTACAACGGTCAGCGTGTCGGTAGTGATGATAGAAATGTTACCGTCACGCAGGCACTTCCCGGCAGCTCACAAAGCTCAGTATAGCTTCATCTGCGGGGCGTGTCGGTAGGAACTCGTGTCGGTAGAGTTACCGTCACGGCAGAGTTACTGTCACGCACAAAAACGCCCGTTTTTGCCGTAGCAGTCCAAATCGGGTAATTATCCCACCTGTGGCGGTGAAAGCGATTGTCGCGCAACGTGGAGCGAGTGTGGGCGGCATTGGCATAAGGAGAAAACTACCGCTGACGGAGCAGTAGCAGTTACGGAAGTATGAAATGCCAGCATCGCATTCGGCAGTCCGCCGAACGCTTGCTGGTCGGGGCGAACCCCGAGCCCCTCTTAAAAATCGCACAAAGAAAGGAGCGTGATACAATGAGAAAACGCAACAGAACTATCACTATCCGCTGTACCGATGACGAGTATGAGCGGATACACAGCAAGGCTCAGCGGCACAAGCTGTCCCTCAGTGACTTCGTTCTCAGGTCGGCTATGGACAAAAAGATAATCGTGGCTGACGGACTGGATGAGGTCGCAAAGCAGCAGAAAGCTATCGGGCGTAACCTCAATCAGATAGCAATGCTGGCACATGAAGGGCGGCTGCACTCTGTCAGACTGGACGAGCTTGTGGAGCAGCACAGGTCAGTGACAGCGGCAGTCTGTGACATAGCAAAGGTGGTGAAGTGATGCCTATAATCCATTTCATAAACAACAAAACTCATACCGCTGGTGGCATGAAGAACGTCCTCAGCTACGTCAGCAGAAAGGAGAAAACAGTGTCAGAGGACAAGCGTTTCGTGACCGGAGTCAATTGTTCGCCCGAGACTGCTCTCGATGAAATGACTGCAACCAAGAACTTGTATCACAAGCCTGACGGTCGGTTGTACTATCATCTGGTGCAGAGCTTCCCCAGCGGATATGAGATTGAGCCTGAACTTGCACACAAAATTGCAGTGGAGCTCGCAGAGAAAGCCTTCAACAAATACGAAGTTGTAGTGGCAACTCATATCGACAGGGAGCATATCCACAGCCATTTAGTACTGAACTCTGTCAGCTTCGAGGACGGAAAGAAGTATCATTCCAACAAGGAAAGCGTCGAGGAGCTGATGAAGCTCAGCGATGAGATCTGTCAGCGGTACGGAGTTCATGTGCTTGATACTCCCAAGAAGAAAATTAACAAGGACTTCCTCTCCGACAGCGAATACAGGTCAGCCAAGCGCGGCGAGAGCTTCAAGTGGGAGCTAATGAACGTCATAAACCAAGTCATGAAGCAAGCAAAGACCAAGAATCAGTTCTGCTATATGATGAAGCAGCAGGGCTACGATGTGCGGTGGGAGGACAACCGAAAGTATATCACCTACACTTGTCCTAATGGCAGAAGATGCCGTGACAATAAGCTGCACGGCGAACGTTATCGAAAGGAGAACATGGAGTATGAATTCAAAGCAAGAAGAATTACAGCAGATGTACGACAAGGAATTGTCGGCAGCGGCGGACACTCAGCCGACGGTATTGGTGCTCGATTCCAACTGGAGAGCGCTGATAGAATTGAACAAGCTGATATCGCAGGAGCAGCTGGAAATACTCAGCAGACTCTCGGTGCTGGCGACGAAAGCGGATACAGAACAGGTGTTGAAAACAGTCCGTTCCGAGCAGAGAGATACAATAGCGACCTGTCGGGAGCTGCTGAATCAAGCAGAAGAACTGTTGGAAACAGCGACGGCTCAACTGGAGAAAGCAACAGCGGACCTGTCATCGCAGGCTGGGAATCTGAACGAGGAATATGGCTTGAAACTGAAAGAGCTCGACGAATACAAGCACAGGCTCAGATCAAAAGTTGCCAAGTGGATAGTGATTTCGCAGTCAGTATTGATAGCGTTGTCGGCGGCGTTACAGCTGTGGCTTCGATGATTGATGACGAGCCTGCCGACGATATCGAGTACGCTCGGGAGCACATTGACAGCAAGGCGCTCGCCGAGGAGCGAGAGTGGAAGGAAGCTCACGGAATACACATGGGCTGATGCCCAAATCTAAATCGAAAGGAATCTTTAAAATGAACAATTCAAATCACACGGGAAACATGAACAAGACAAATAGAAGGAGTATGATTGAATGGCTGAAAACAAAACAGAAACTAAAATCGTAATGCTTACGATAAAAGAGGCGGCAGCTCTGGTTGAAGGGCTGACTGAATACAGAGTCCGTCAGATGTGTATCAATGGTCAGGTGCCGCACATCATGGAAGGCAAGAAATATCTCATAAACAAGGAATTATTCCTAAGATATCTGCGCGGAGAGACTGCGTAAAAAATAGTGAAAACGGCGCGATTTTGCTGGACTTCCACACGGAGTTGTGGTATGATGTCGTTGGCAAAAACGCGCCGTATTACTGAATGGAGGTTTTATATGGCGACAATAAGACAAAGAAAAAGCGGCACTTATGAAATAAAGGTCTCCTGCGGATATGATGTAAACGGAAAACAGGTTCTCCAGTTCAAGCACTGGAAACCGCCCGAAGGACTGACCAAGAGACAGATTGAAAAGGAACTCACTCGTCAGGCTGTCCTGTTCGAGGAAGAATGCAAGAGGGGACAGATAACATCGGCTGTCAAGTTCGAGAAATTCGCAGAGCAGTGGTTTGAAGAGTATGCAAAGCTCAACCTCAGAAACACGTCCTATGAGCGTATGAAACAGCTCACCGTGAGGGTAATACCCTGCGATCGGACACCTCAGACTTGACAAGATCACCAGCCGACATATCCAGCAGTTTATCAACGATCTGGCACTTAACGGCAAAAGCCTGAAAAACGGCAGACCGCTGTCGAGAAAGACAGCCGTTCATCACCTCAGCTTCATCAGCGATGTGTTCAGCTACGCTGTGAAGATGGAAATGCTCACCGACAACCCCTGCAAACGTGTTACCGTTCCGAAGGGTGAGAAGAAGGAGAAGGACATCTACACTCTCGAAGAAGTCGCACATCTCTTTCAGCTCCTTGAAACCGCACCGCTGAAATACCGCACTTTCTTTACTTTGGCGATATACAGCGGTTTCAGACGTGGTGAAATGCTCGGATTGGAATGGAAGGACATTGACTGGGACAACTGTGTTATCAGTGTCCGCAGGACAAGCAATTACACCGCTTCAAAGGGTATCTACACCGACACCACCAAAACGAAGAAGTCTCAGCGTTCGCTGAAATTTCCGCAGAGCGTAATGGATATGCTTCATGAGTACAAGGACGAGCAAGACGTTGAGCGTGAAAAGCTCGGAACGAAGTGGGTAGATCACGACCGCCTGTTCGTCAAGTGGAATGGCGAGCCGATGAACAATAACACACCGTATTTCTGGCTCAAAGAATTCTGTGAAGCAAACAATTTCCGTTTCTGTGATATACACTCCCTGCGACACTTCTATGCCTCGGCTCTTATCAACAAGGGCGTGGACGCAGCTGCTGTGTCGGGAGCGTTAGGTCACTCGACGATCACAACCACGACTTCTATCTACTGCCATGTGTTTAATCAGGCACAGGCAAGGGCAGGAGATGCTATCGCATCAGTGCTTGACTTCAAGAAGCACGGCACTGACAAAGGACAGCCCGAAGCTGTATAAAGGACAAGTAAAGAACAGAAGCCGTATCAGGGTAAAAAAAGAACTCAGAAATGGCGATTTAACGCCATTTCTGAGCCTTGTACGTGTCTATGTGTTACAAAAAAGATACCATTTCATATGTAAAAATTTGCTTCCACATATGACAAATAGAACACGAAAAGTCTACACGGTTCTTAATATCATAAATTATATACGCATTAATGCGTATATAATTTAGATGCGATTTTTAAGCTATTAGTTTTTTCAACTTCATTCTGCTTTACCGAAGCTGATACACGTCTATTAATTCTTTCAGCAGTATGAACGTCCAATGTGTCCACTATAATGGTTTCACCACGATAAGAATATTTCTTTAGTAACGAACCCTTGGAACAACGCGCCTTAGAGCTTTCGTCATATTTCATTGTCAAACCTACTTTCTAAAAAAGTCTATACATATATTATTATATCCATTTATAAAGTTTCTATCAATTTCCAAAAGAAAAATCTACATTTTGCACAATTACCCTAATAATCATTGCCTAACATATGTAAGTTGCTGAGATTCTTATCAAACATTTTAAAAGAGTCAAGTTTCTTTTTGTTACCAATGAGAAATAAAGAGTTCTCAATATGTTCATCAAGATACTGAACTTTCGCATCAGTTAAAATGGAGTCACGTAAATCATCAGAAATTTTCTCACGAAAACGGACATAATATTTATTCGGATAATTAACTAATAACACGCTATCAATTGATTTAGTAGAAGCTGTAGCTGTAGCATCCAAAACAATTTCACCAATAGGCTGTTTTTTTCAGAATAATACTTTTTATCATAAAGTTCACATACCCAAACGAACTGAGGCAACGAGATTGCACTATATAGATGTTTGCTTATATCTTCGTCATTTAAACACAAAATACGTTGTCTTTTAAATGTCCTGGATGAAGCTAAAAAGAATCTCAAAATTATAGGATTAGATTCTGTACCTATTTCATTACCAAATATTTTAAAGTATTGTTCATCAAAAGAAAACTTTTCTTCCTGTAATATTTCAATAATTATATTTCGAGCATCTTTTGCTTCAAGATACATTCTTTTGCATAATGGTACTGCTAAACATAAGATTTGGGAACCGTTTAGTGTGATTTTATAATCAGCTAATAAATCATTTTCACTTTTTTCTTTTTCAACACAATACTTATGATATGGAGAATTATTATCATCCATCATAATGAACTCTTCTGTTGAATTAGCTGTATCAGCAATAAATAATTTTTTTGTAGTAGACTCAAAATCTTGATTATCGTTTAAAGAATCAACAACTGAGATTCTTTGAAGACTATGCAACATCTTTTCAATATTGTTTTTTCCATGACCGATACATACAATCGAATGATTAAATCGATCTTTTTCTTGATGTATTCCTACTGCAACAGGAATAGCCGATTCAACATAATAAGACAATATTCGTAATAATTCTTCATCACCATTTAATGCACTATTAAATTCGTCTTTTATATATAATCTTGGGTAAAAGCCGAAATTTGTCATTAGTTTTGACATAAGCTTATATGTCATGCCAGTCGACGGTAATGCACGTTCGTATCCATTTGATTTAGCAGCAAAAAAAATATCACTAGGTAACACAAATTTATAATCAGAATATTTCGCACTAAAATAATCGAATATATTAAGCAAACTTGTTTCAGCACAAGTAAGTGTTTCGCTATCTTGCATCGAAAAGGGGAATGCATTTACAGTAAGTTTCATTCCACATAAGTGTACAGAATATGGTGCTGTTCTTATAAATATATCATTTTGTACTAAACCATCAAACAAATATTTGGGGCAAATAAGAGTTCTACCAATTGCTCCAACTGACAAAGGTTTGATAACCATACTGCCAATAAAATTTTTGTTTAATTCTGCTTCGTTATAATTGATGATTTCTTCTGAACAATCGTTTGCAAAAATGAATAATCTACTGCAATTCCTTGGATATTCAGTATGTTTCCCTGAATAATGGCTATAATAGCAATCTCTGTAAATTCTATCTACATATCCATCTTCAAGATAAACAGTGATAGATTCATAAATTAAGAAAACTCGCTCTAGAATATCTAACAGCAGTTTACAACTGTTATTAAATTCATTTTTGCGAATTGCAGATTGGAATTGTGGGAAACACTTATCCAAAAGATAAACTCGATCATTTTCGTTGTCACGATGAATATGAAAAATTTCAGTCATTTTACTTACCTAATATAAATTTTTTGATTTTCTATTCGGATAACATTCTTGTTTTCCAATTCATCCAATACTCCATCAATTGAAGCGTTATTAATTGGACAAGCGTGTTCATGCTGGCTATAGCTTGAACATTCAAATATATCTGAATAATCACATACATTGTCATCGTTCCGCATCATATATATTGTATTTTTATCAACTGAAACATTAGGATTGTTCTTTGTTGCTTCAATTATCCTCAAAAAAATACAGCGTTGTATATTATTAGGGCAACACCGCACAATTGCAAAGCAGTGAAAAACATGGTATAATAGGAGTA
>SAMEA104315421__coassemble_1597_pt1 | contig 10631 bp, 11 predicted proteins | sample SAMEA104315421__metabat2_low_PE_050 | metagenome-assembled genome bin SAMEA104315421 (sample SAMEA104315421) | gut metagenome | biome: Monkey gut; feature: monkey-associated habitat; material: faeces | place: China | collected 2013
AATATCCCTTTGGAATCCCAATTACCTGATTTAAAAAATATTTCTCAAAATTGGCTTTTCACCCTCACTGATATGCTCTACTGCACTTTTAAGCTCGGATAGTTCCGCACCAAGCTCATCGTTTTCACTCTCTATCAGCGGCAAAATTCTTGCAAGAGAAAATTGTGCCTCTGTAAGCTTGTCGTTGTGAATAAGCAGACTTGCAATCTTATTGAACTTCTCCCAGTCATCCATAAGTTCAGACGCTGTTTTTGCGGCAGACTCCATATCATTCCTATGACTGCTGACATCAATCTGCTCAATCTTGTCAATGATTTTATTGCATGACATATTAATATATATCCCTGAAAAAACACTTATCCCAACAAGCAGAAAAAGAATAAGTCCGCATATTTTAATTCTGTTCATCTTCCTCTCCTTTTTCAACTATATAGTATTTTCCGCTGTTATCGGCAGTCATAAGGAAAATATTTTTAATTTGCTTTTTTTCTTTATTCAGAGTCTTTTCAAGCCACTTCATAGTCAGTCCCACAGATTTGACGGAGCTTTCAAGCAGTTTTCCGTCCGTTATTATGATTTGCGGAGGGTCTGAATTTTCTGTTTTTATTTTCATATCCCGACAGGTTACTGTATCCAGCTCTGCCTTTTTCAGTACGGATATACTGCCTGTAGTTTCAACTATTGCAAACTGCACCTCCTCAGGACTGAAAACTCCGTTTCCTCTTAAAGCGGTCATAAGGTCGTCAATCGTATAACGCAGGTCTTTCATGACCTTTTGATTTATTACTCCGTTGCTGATTATTATTTTGGGACGTCCTGAAACTATGCATCTGAATCTTGAAAATTTCATTATAATATGTGACATAATAACCTCAAAGCACATTAATGCTAAAATCGGGGTTATTCCTGTAATAAGAGGTATATGGAGATCCTCAAGGGGCAGAGTTGCTATATTGGATATAAGTATAGTAATGACAAGCTCAGACGGCTGAAGCTCTCCAAGCTGACGCTTTCCCATAAGTCTTACAGAAAGTATAACGAGAATATAAAGCAGAATTGAACGGATAAGTACAATGCTCATAGCCACACTCCATTTGAATAGTATTGTTTTAAGGCAACATCGCACAAAGAACGTCAAAAGAATTTGCACGGTATTGCCTTAACTTATTTTTCTCATATAATAGAATTATATTCATTGAGTTCATTGAGTCAATATATCAAACATTCAAATCGTTTACAATTCATTCATAAATTGAACTTTAAATTATAACACTTGCGTAACCCGAATGTGATATATTATAATTGAATATTTATATTCGGAGGTGTGAGCTTGCTAACCGATAGAAAAAATAATACTGCTGATGAAAAAGAAATAATCAATGTAATAGATGAGTTTGACTATTCCACCCAATCCGACGAATATAACGGAGAATTCAGGAATTGGCGAAAAAAACTTTCAAATCCTTATACATACAACTATTCAAAGAATGTTAAGGAGCAAACCTTTGTTGACGGTCAGGGATTTGTTTCAACATCTCCGCAGGATTCTGAAAAAGAGGTCATTTATCGTGTTTTTCAGATTTTGGGAAACGTGCTTCTTATTTATCTGTTTATAGAAATAGTGCTTGAAAAGGCAGCTATTGCAGTTCTTGACTGTCTGGGACTGAATATACATAATTCTTATATAAACAACTCGATTTACGGCGGACAAACTGAGGTTCTTATAATTCTTACGGTGATGACGCTGTTTAAATATGCTTTGCCGATTTTTATTCTTCATTCAAAGATTAAAATTCCGAATAATGTCAGATTTCCAATGGATAAGAGCAGAAAAAATGAATTTTTCAATGCATTTTCGGCAGCTATGATTGTAAGCGTTATTTCAAGTATTTCAAGAGCTTATTCAAATCAGTCCAAGGAGATTTATGATTATTTCAGCAGTTTCAGTAAGAATTTTCAGCTTAAGGGTGACTATGAGCTGATTGTATATGTTATTTTCGATGTTGTGGTTGTGTCGATTTTGAATGAAATTCTTTTCAGGGGTGACATTTTTCACGCTCTAAGACAGTTCGGCGACCTTTTTGCCGTAGTTACCACTGCACTTATATCAACGCTTATTACTCATGACTTTTCATATATGTTCGGAAGCTTTCTTATAGCTATGGTTTCAGGGATTTTCGTCCTGAGAAGCGGTAACTTCTTTATGGCGATTATGGTCAGGATAATCCATAAGCTGTATCTTTTCGGACTTATTTTGATTGAAAGCAGCAGCAATGAGTATATGTTCCTTACAAAAGGCTTTTATATGTCGGTTATATTTGCGTTCGGAGTTATAATTTTTCTTGTTAAAGCGTCGGTAAAGCCGAATGAGCTTGTTACAAAGAAAAATCTTCATACATATATTTCGACAGCCGAAAAGGTCAAAACAGGCTTTCACTCAATGTCAATGGCGGGTACTGTGTTTATATGCGTTATTACGGCTTTGTGGGAGATTGTATTATAGGCAGCATATAGGCAACACCGCACAAAGCACGTTAAAAGACTTTGCACGTCATAAACTTGCAAATTTTCCGTCATATTACACATAATTTTCTTATCATACGACAGTATACTTTCAAAAATTCTATGCAATCTGACGAAAAATATATCTGCGTTTCTGACATGTAATCTTTATGCAGTGTTGCCTATAATATCTGTGCTGTATATACGGAGGTTTTTATGCCAAGATTTTTTGTTCAGGAAATTGATCCTGAAAATATTGTTATAACAGGTGACGATGCACGTCATATAGGCAGGTCACTGCGAATGAAGTGCGGTGAGAATGTAACGGTTTGCTGCTGTGGGGTGGATTATTTTTGCAGGATACGCAGCTTTACTGATTCAGAGGTTTTTCTCGACCTGATAGAAAGCTCGCCCTGTGCCGCAGAACCGAATGTTGACGTTACGCTGTTTCAGGCTGTTCCGAAGCTTGATAAGCTGGAGTATATTATTCAGAAGTCCGTTGAGCTTGGCGTAAACAGGATTGTTCCCGTTTTGTCAAGGAGATGCATTTCACGTCCGACAGAAAAGGATTTTTTGAAAAAGTTGGAAAGACTTAACAAAATATCTGAGGGAGCTGCAAAACAGTCCGGACGAGGTATAATTCCGCAGATTACTCCTATAATAACATATAAAAAAGCTTTGGAGGAAATGAAAAAGCTGGATTCCTGCATAATTCTTTACGAGGAGCAGGGTGGAAAGCGTTTTGACGAGGTTAATCTGGACGGAAGAAAAAGTATAGGACTTGTTATCGGAAGTGAGGGCGGATTTGATAAAGAGGAGGTTCAGGCTGCTGTTGAAGCAGGTGCAGAACCTGTATGGCTGGGAAAAAGAATTTTACGCTGTGAAACTGCACCAATAACAGCTATGTCGATTTTGATGTTTTTAACAAAAAATTTGTAAAAGTGTTGAAATTGGGAAAAAAGTGTGCTATAATAAAATTGTTAAGGTAATACCGCACGAAGCACTGTAATTTGCTTTATGTGGTGTTTTAAGACATAGTCTTAAAAGCCGTCCGCAAGCGGCATAAACTAAATTTCTTGCGGGGAAATGAGGAATTTATAATGAAAAAATTATCAATAATTGCAATTATTGTCGGTACAGCAGCTGCTACAGCTTTATTTATAACTAAAGCTTTCCAGAAAAAGAAGTGCAATAAAAATCTTTTTGATGATGAATATGATGATGATTGCTGTGATTGCGATTCATGTGCATGCGAATCAGAGCTTGACGTTGTAATTCCTGCACAGGATACTGAGGATAATGCTGAAGCTCCTGTTGACGAGGCTGAAGAAAAGGCAGAAAAGACTGCAGAAGAGGCAGATTCAGAAGCAGAATAATCAGAATTATATATTTGGGGCGGAAGTATCCGCCGTCACCCATATGGAAGAAAGATAAACCGATTGAGAAAAGGCTGTTGTACCTGTAATATGGTACAACAGCCTTAATATTATTTAAAACAATGATACGTTTGTTTATTGAATGTCAATTTGATAATCTCCGACATTGTTGCAATGAATATTGTATTGCTCGGTGGATAATCCGCATTTATATAAGCACTCTCAAATAATTTATGAGACCGATTTAAAGTATTTCTATACCACACTGCCTCAATTGATGTGCGTATTGATCTTTCCACATTTTTGGCTGAAGCACAGCACTTATCAGCAATTACAGTATATATTATAACAGAGTGAAGATAAATCGCTTCTTTCAAATAGTTAAAGCCTTTTAAATTTGGTTTTATTCCAAGCTCAATGAGCAATTTTGTTATATACTGCATCAGTAGTGCATTACTTTTTGTGGTTGGAGATAAAAGCTGTGTGTTCATTTTTGGTACTTACTTTGTCTCTTTATATTACATACAAATAGCAGTCCGCAATTTCTCACGGACCGCTGATTTTTAATAATAGAATACTTTTTATTCCTTTTTAATTCTCCCATCAGAAATCTCAATAATTCTATCACACTGCTTGGCTATTTCAAGGTCATGTGTAACAATGATTACAGTATGCCCCTTTTCATTCAGTTCACGGAATAACTCCATAATTTCAGCTGCTGTTTTTGAGTCAAGTGCACCCGTAGGCTCATCGGCAAGAATTACTGATGGATTGTTTACAATAGCTCGTGCAATTGCGACACGCTGTTTCTGACCGCCTGAAAGTTTATTTACGGATTTGTTTTCAAGCTTATCCAATCTGACAGACTTTAATACAGCTAATGCTTTGGATTTCATTTCTTTTTTACTGTATGTTTTATTTGTAAAGTAAAATGGCGTCAGTACATTTTCAAGCACAGAATACGTTTCAATAAGCGAAAAATCCTGAAGCACTATTCCAACATTTTCACTCCTGAATAATGCACATTCTTTTTCTGAATATTCAGCTATTTCCTTACCATTAAATTTATAAGAGCCCTTTTCAAAAGAATCAATGCAGCCGAGTATATGTAAAAGCGTGGATTTTCCTGAGCCCGATCTGCCTATGATCGCATTCATTGTACCATCTTCAATAGTAACGGAAATATCATGCAGAGCCTCAAATGCTCCGCTTTTTTTATAATTATACGTTTTATAAAGTCCGTTAATTTCAATCATCAGTTATTCTCCTTTATGATTTCAACAGGTGTTTTATTTCTTATAATAAAAGCAGGAATAATAAGATTAAGCAATAATATAACTGTTAATATAATAATCGAAACAATCACATTATTCCACTGAAAAGCAAGTCCAAAATACGCTGAGATGTTAAATATCTTACAGACAGAGACTGCTGCAATTGTGAGGGATACTGAACATAACATTATAATTGTCGTATATGCCGCACATATTTTTATACAATCACTCCATCTCATGCCACATATGAAAAGCGTTCCGTAATTTTTTGTTTGACGAAGCGTGTTTATCGCTGTACAACTGATGATACCAATTAGAATTACTATAAATGCACAAACTGCAATTGGGATATATTTTTTCAGTATATTATTTATTGACATTTCAGCACGTTTTTTTATGTCGGAAAAGGAAATGCCTGAGTTATAATTATCACGCAGTATTTTTTCATTGTATTCTATGTTTTCTTCTGTCAGATGATTACCATATATAATAAAGCACGACTGTGCATTGCTTATATCTGCACCTGTTTCCGAAAATTCAGAACTGCTCATTATAATCTCTAAGTGTTGTGAATTTTCAATTTCCTTGCTGTAGTATAGCGTACTGTATTTTTTGTAGAAATTTTCAATACCACTCATTGTACTCCATGATGAAAAGCTTGGTAAGTAGCATGGGTCTGTAAGGACTGCAGAAACAGTTATTTCATTTAAAAACAGAGGTGAAATAATTTTATCTCCTGCTTTCAATCCGAATGTATTAGGAGCTGCTATGCATACTGTTTTATCGCTCAAAGATGTTTCCCACTTTCCTGAATATACAGACATTTTTAAATTATCCATAATCTCATCGGGGCATATATTTATTTTTATATCTGCTTGCTGTCCGGCAAATTCTATATTTCCCGAAAATTCATACATTCTGATTTCCTCTAAATCACCTTTCATTTCATTTGTTAAAAGTTCGCCTGTATTTTCGTCAGTATCAAAAGCAACATACCAGCCTGTATAATTATTAAGCAGATCATAATAAGGCTTATACAGCATATTTCTGTTATTATATCCACCGACTATGATATTGACTCCAAGTAGTATAACGAGTATTTCTACAATCATAAGTATATTAACTTTTATATTATCATATATAGACATAAAAGCAAATCTGAAATACTTCATAGTCAGACACCTCTTTTCAAATCAGCTGCTGATTTATTCATTATAGAGCTGAACATTATTTTTAGCACAGCAACGGTAATAGTGATATATACAGCTCCTACAATTACAAAAAAATTAAGCGAGTATAAATTTTCAGCTGCTGCATACACATTAGTAAGCAGGGGTGTCAGCGGCTTCATTATACAAAATGAAATCATATAGCAGGCAAAAGAAATAATTGCCGATTCTATAACCATAAGATTAGCCGCTGAACTGTTTGAACAACCACAAATCATATAAACAGCAATTGTTCTCTTTCTTCTCATAAAAAGATAACAATAACAATAGCTAAGATTAATAACAATAACAGCAATAATTATCAACGATGCAATAATCATTGTCCTGTTGAACTGTACCGTTAATAAGTCAGGAATTTCGGGGGTATATATTTCTGATGACGGAAATAACGCTTCCATAGTTTTATTTATTTCATCTGCAAGCTCCTTTGACGGAACAGAATTAAATTCTATGCGAAAATTACGTGCAGTCAATTCAGGGGCGGCAGATTTAAGAGGTATAATTACATCTCCTGAGTAATCACCCTTTGATACAATCTTATATTCTTTATTTTGAAGAATTATAGTATCATTAATATTTTTATCCTTAAATACACCATATTTACTTATTGCTGCCACATTATTTCCGTTTTGTATATCGTTTGGTGAAATCATAAAACCATCAGAAACATTATATACAGCGTTGACTCTTATCAAATCATCAATCTCATTATCATTTTCAATAATTCCACCGATTTCAATATGTGAAAGCATATCTTGTGGAATAATTGAAATAACACGTTCTGCTTTTTTGTTGAATTCACTCAACAATTCACAATTACTGTAATCAGGTTCGCCGTTTTCGTCTGTAACAACATTAACATTGTATGCCTCAAAATACATCGTTCGTATGTCAATATCCTTTTGCTCATTTCTGGTATTATGTATAGCACCTACTGCAAAGAATATTACAAGACAAGCCACTATTTGTGATAAGATAAGCAGAAGAAAAAAACAGCTTTGATTTTTCATGAGCTTTTTTATATTCAGAAAAATCAGATTATATTTCATCGTTGACTTCACTCCTTTTTTATGTGTGCTCCTTACATTTTTAATTATAACATCTGAGTATTTTTAAGTCAATGTAATTAAGATTTTCTTAGAGTTCTATTTATAAATTATATGCTCCCAAGCAAAGCAAGGGAGCACATGAGAAATTAAGATTTATCAAGTCTTACATCGAAGTTATCTACTACATTTGAAGAACTGTTGCTGGAATAATGTAATTTTGCCTTGTGAATTCTACGGACAACATCAGTTGTTATTGTTCTTGGACTTGTTAATATAGTTCTATCGGTTCCGCTATCTTCATTATAATAAATCAAATTATATGAATTATTTGATTTTCCATAAACAGCATAACGTACCCATTTATAAGCACCGTAGTAATCACTATTAGATGTAGTTATGCCCGTCATGTCTGTATATGCGTATATAGAACTTTTATCTCCTTTCCGAAACAACAAGTTATTGTTCCAATTTTATTTCCTGTTCCTAAGGAAATATTCACGGTTGACCTTGTAACTATATAATAGCATATAAAAAACTATAATTGTAAAATCCTGCGCGAATTGTCGTTTTTTGTGCGCGAATTGTATTTTTAATAAAAAACCGGTCTGAAAAAATTAATTTCAAACCGGTTTTAATTTACATTGGTATCATAATTTCTGCATTGAATATTCCATCTGTATGATCAGTTAAAAAAGTTCCTTTATAGCTTTTTACTGTTTGTTTAACTGAATTTATACCTATTCCGTGAAGCTGTTTATCTGATTTGGTTGTTTCCAGTTTAATATTACTTCTGGTACATTTATTGGAAATAACAATCATTAGGTAGCTTTTTACAGGCTTTATTTTTACTTCAATAAAAGGCAATTCTTCATCAATCGACGCTTCAATTGCATTATCAAGAAGATTTCCAAGGATCGATGCAAAATGAGCTGACTTTACAATACAATTATCTGGTATTTTAGCAGTGATAATAAACGTAATGCCTTTACTTTCAGCTGCTCGCTGCTTTATGTTCAGGATAGTGTCCACAGTATCATTTCCTGTTTTATAGTAAAACAGCTTTTTGCTCAGCAGTTTATTCTCACTTTGAAGATACTGCTTTATCCCCTCAATGTCATTATTATTGGCAAGCGACATTAGATTTGCAATATTATGCTTGTAATCATGCATACTTTTCTTCCAGAGCATAAAGGTCTGTTCTGTTTCACTCATTGATTTTTCCAACATCTGATTTTTAAGTGTAGTAAGTTTAAGTTCTTCTTGATTTTCATAATACTCTGTAAGCTTAAATGTTCCAAAAAAGATGATCATAAGCAGTATCAGCATAACTGTAAAGAAAAGGATTGATACTATCGAATTAACAGCATTATTCTTTATATCTATAAACGTAATTAAGACCGTTATGATAAACATTATGGTTGTAATGGTAAACAAAGCTATCAAATAATTCCTTTGCAATGTTCTCCTTTTTGAAAAGAACTTGTTCATTGCAATAACAACAAATAAAAGCATAATTTTGGAACTTATTATCGCTAATACACGATACAATGACATTTCTTGATAAATTTCAACTGTAGGTATCTTTAACGCATAGGAAATTATGCTAACAACAACATTATCGATTACAGCTATTAACAACAAAAAAGTGATACCTAATACAGAAGCCTTTAATGGATTCTTTGAATAGACAGCAAAAGACATTAATGCCATTAAGGCAAAACCAAAAACTACTGTTATGACTGAATAGATATTAATATGGTTTACAATTAACATCGCTGAAGTTGCAATTAAAGCAGCAATAATTCTTTTGTTGAGATTCTTTTTTAAATCTATATTCTCAATAAATGTTCCGCAAAATATTGTACATAAAAAAGCCTCAACAAAAGAAGAACAAAATTCAATAATCCAAAATACAGCATTCATATAATTTTACCCCACATTTTCAGGATTTTCTGTTTAACAGCTTTATATCTGGGGCGACTGACTATTAATGTTTCATTGTTATCAAGTATAACAGCATAGTCGTGAATATTATGCACATGATCAACATTGACAACACAGCTTCTGTGAATCATAATAAATTTCTCATTTTGGATATGCTCCTGTATTTCAGTAATGTTTTTGTTTACAATAATTTTCTTTCCGTTTTTTAAAATTACTGCTACCTTACGCTTTTCTGTTTCATAATACATAATTTCCGACATCATTATTCGTATGCTGCCATCATCAGTGTCAAGTGTTATATGCAAGTCGCTGTTTGCTGCAATAACTTTAACAGCCGATTGAATAGCAATAGGCATTTCTGTTTCAAGCTTAATTTTCCTTATGTATCGGAATGGCTGAAATTCAATTGCCTTGAAAACAAACTCTTCATGGTTTGAAAGGAAGATGATAAGCAGTTTAAGATTGTTTGCTCTGAGTGTTTCAGCAAGGTCAAGTCCGGAAATACCCGGCATATCTATATCAAGAATCAGCAAGTCAAGCGGTTCTTTTCTTTTCAGAAGCTTATTCTGTATATCTTCAGTATTTAAGTAATATTCAATATCCGCTTCTTTATTCAGATTATTCAAAGTGTTTCTGATAACTTCTCTTGCAGCTAATGCATCAAATTTACTGTCATCACAAATCGCAATATTAAGCATTTTGTCACCATCTGTATATTTATTAGTCTTATTTTACCATAATCAAGTTATTTTTTCAATATAAAAAATCAAATATGAGGACAACGTTCTTAGCAGAATAACAGATGAACAGTTTCAGATGCTGTCACATGGCTATGTTGAAGAAAAGAAACAGCTTGAAACTGATATATCAACACTTGAAGCTGTGGTATAAGAAATGAAATCAAAATTAGTAAGCTCCAAAAACTTCATCGAACTTGCCAGAAAGCTCACTGATATTCAAGAGCTTACTCCCGAAATCCTGCACACCTTGAAAAGGTCAAGGACGAAACCACAGGCAAGAAAATTCAAGATATCGACATTTACTTTACTCATGTAGGCAAAATGCCATGTTGCAAAAAATACGGAGAGTGTAAAACTATCTGTATTATATAATTTTATATCGTTCTCTATTGGCGGTGACTAATATCAGTCCCGTTTTGCTGTTTGTAAGAGGAATAAATTGGGATTCCAAAGGGATAATATCCCTTTGGTCAGGTCAAGGGCTGAAAGCCCTTGCAGGGTGTGGGACAGAGTCCCA
>SAMEA104315421__coassemble_1628_pt1 | contig 10457 bp, 9 predicted proteins | sample SAMEA104315421__metabat2_low_PE_050 | metagenome-assembled genome bin SAMEA104315421 (sample SAMEA104315421) | gut metagenome | biome: Monkey gut; feature: monkey-associated habitat; material: faeces | place: China | collected 2013
TACCAACTGAGCTATACCCCTACATAAAAATTATTTAAAATTATATCCTAACGACTTATATATTATATCATTAGAGAAATAAAAAGTCAATACGTTTTCCAGATATTTAAAATATAAAATTTATTAAGTTTTGGTTAACAGTATAAAAAAGTCCAAATTGTATGGTACTGTCTACACGGCAACAGCATTTACTTTTAATGGAAAGGAAGTGAATCAATATAGCAACTATTTGTAAAAGAGGCAATGACTCTTATGAAATAAAAGTATCTTGTGGTTATGGTGTTGAAGGTAAATATTGATAATCCAACTAAACCTTGCCGCTTTTGAATTGACTGAAATATAAAAACCTCTATTTTACAGCATTTTGATTACGCAGCCTTATGGATTGTGGCAAGGTTTAATTGGGGGAGCAATAGCATTCACAGTACAAGACCTGGAAACCTGACGAAAATATGACACAGCGTCAGATTGAAAAGGAACTGTAAAGACAGGCAGTACTCTTTGAAGAACAGGTAAGTCATGGGTACAAGGCAACTGCTGTGAATTTTAAGGAGTTTGCAGAGGAATGGTTTGAAGAATATGCCAAACTCAATCTCTGCAGTATCACCTATAAAAGAATGAAATAGCTGACACATAGATTATACCCTGCAATCGGTCATCTGCGTATGGATAAAATAACAGCAAGAACAATTCAGAATTTTATAATAGACCTTACAAGGAACGGAAAAGCTTCAAAACAGGTAAGACAGTTGTTCATCACCTGAGCTTTATTTCCGGTGTATTCAGCTATGCAATCCGTATGGATATGCTGACTGATAATCCATGCAGGGGAGTTATTCCGTCGAAAGAAAATGCTGTTGAAAAGGAGTGTTACACGCTTAAAGAAGTTGAAAAGCTGTTTGAATTGTTTAAAGGTGAACTTTTAAAATATCAGGCTTTCTTCAATCTTGCAATATACAGTGGATTCCGCAGGGGTGAACTTCTTGGTTTGGAATGGGAAGATATCTAATGGAAAACAGGTGCAATAAGCGTCAGAAGAACTTCCAACTACAATGCCAAACGAGGTACATACACCGACACTACAAAAACAAAACGATCTCAGCGTGTGCTGAAAATTTCAGCTTACATCATGGGGATTCTCAAAGAACTAAAAGATGAACAGGACAAGGAGATACTTCGCCTTGGTGACAAGTGGGTGGAAACAGACAGACTTTTTGTGAAATAGAACAGTCTGCCTATGAATCCGCAGACGCCTTACGCTGGCTGAAAGAATTCTGCGAAAAGAATGAGCACCTTATAATTATTGTTACAAAATCAATTATGGCATTGCTATAAATGCCTGCATCAGATTCTTTTACTCCACTCACGCAGATTTTTCTGCTTTAGAAAAGCTAATAGCAAGAAACAAGTGCCTGTCAGACCCGATCGTGTTTCTGAAAGAAAAACTCGTTATCATTATGCCATCGGCTTCAATTACAGATTATCATAATTCTTTCTTGCTTTTGTTAACATTTTCTTTACTCATTCAAAAACCCTGATTTTTACTCTTAAACTTGTTGACAATTATTGTTAAAATTGCTATAATATATTTGTAGATAAAGATAAAATATATTAACTTTTTGTGAATGTGGGAGGGAATTGTGTGAATAACTTATTAAAAAAATGCACTGGCATTTTTACTGCAGCTATACTGACAGCAGGTATTACACCTGTCAATATTAATGCTGCTGACCTATTAAATCAGGATAATACAGCAGTTTGGGACGGTACTGCTGATATATCATGGTACAATGACGAGGATACTGTGTTTTACATATCAAGCAGTCAGGAGCTTGCAGGATTTGCTCAGCTTGTAAACGAGGGCAACAGCTTTAAGGATAAGACAGTTACATTAAAAAATGACATAACCTTGAATGCGGAAGATTTAGACGGTTGGAATGAAACTGAAAGTACCGTCCAATTGTGGACTCCAATAGGCTCAGATGAAGAAAATTATTTTGCAGGAACTTTTGACGGTGCATTCTTTTCAATTTATGGCTTGTCAGTTAATAAGATTGATAATGCAGGACTTTTCGGATATGCCAAAGGTGCGTCAATCAAAAACCTTGGAGCAGAGGCTTTGTTTGTAATAGAAGGTGAACAAAATGCCGGTGGAATTTGCGGATATGCTGTTGATACTGAATTTTCTGAATGTGTGAATTATGCGGTAATAAAATCTTCAGCAACAGCAGGCGGCATTGCCGGTTTTGCCAAGGACTGCAGCTTTGAAAGCTGCTTTAACAGCGGACATATTCTGGTGCAAAGTCAAGATAAAAAAGTAAATTCGGGTGGCATTGCAGGAATTGCCGAAGGTTCATTTATAAATGACTGCGGAAGCTATTCCAGTATTATTGGATGCCGTTCAAACGGTGAAAACGTATACAGCGGAGGTATATGCGGTTCGGGAGCTGTAAAAATTACAAACTGCAGCAACAGCTGCAATGTGGTTGCATTTCCTGCAAGGTCAGAAAAAGCGTATATTGGAGGAATTATAGGCATTGGTTCGTCTGCAATGTATGATGCGCAAATTGAAAACTGCTCAAATTTTGGTACATGCGGCGGAATTTGTTATCAGGAATTGCTGACTGAATCCTCAGAAACAGAAGTGCAGGAAGCGTCTGAAGTTTATGCAGGAGGCATATGCGGATATGGTGCTGACATTTACAATTGTTATAATATTCATGCAGTAGGTGGAGGCGTATATAAGAAGAATACAGAAGAAAATGAAGAATTTGTTTTTGAGGGAAACAGCACAGAAGAAACTGAAAAGTACGAAGAAATTAATATGAATGTTTGTGCCGGAGGAATAGGCGGCTGTAATGTAAATATAACAAACTGCTATAATGTTGGAAGTGTGCAGATTGATGAGGGAATAGAAGCAACTGTTGGCGGATTGATTGGAAGAAATGAAGAAACAAAAATCATAGACAATAGCTATTATCTGGAGCTTACTGCCGATACAGCAGTAGGAGAAGGTTATTCTGAGGATATGTCTGCTATGATAAAAACAGCATCGGATATAAGCTCGCCTGAATTTGCGGAGCTTATGGGCAATGAGTTTAAATATGTCTTTGGCAGATCTCCACAGCTTAGTACCGTAAGATTTACAGAAACACTCGTCGTTCCGGGAGATGCAAATGGTGACGGATATACGGATATTTCAGACGCTGCTGCAATGAAACTTTATCTGCTCAATTCTCAGCAGTATCCTTTAAATGTATACGAAAAGAAAAATGCAGACATTCAGGGCTCAAACGGAATAAATGCACAGGACGTTGTAACACTTCAAAAGCATTTGCTTGGAATACCTGTTAAAATGACTTGTCAGGGAACAACGTTTAGCAGAAGCAGTTCATCAGGCTCGAATAATATATACAAATGTGCTGTGGCAAAAATAACAGATATAGACTAAATACGGAATAGCAATAAAAGCAAAAAAGTGTGGTACTTGTGTCACCTTAAAATATTTGCTTATTTTACCAAAAATGTCGGTAAATTTAATCTTGAAATTATAAAATTTGAATACAATCTAACTTATTGAAGTTTTGTGAATATTTTTATAAAGTACTTGATTTTTTCTGAAAATATGATAAAATAAATATAGATAAGAAAATATCTTATCAATAAAAATGGAGGTGCTCACAAATGGCATATAAAATTTCTGATGATTGCATCAGCTGTGGTGCTTGCGAAAGCGAATGTCCTGTAAATGCTATTTCTGCTGGCGATGGCAAGTATGAAATTGATGCAGATACATGCGTAGAATGCGGTGCTTGTGCAGGTGTATGTCCTGTATCAGCTCCAAGTGCTGAATAATTATAATACATAGACAGCTTTTCTGCATATTGCGGAGAAGCTGTTTATTTTTGTTTATACTCACCGTTAATGTATTGCTCCTCCAAAAAGTCTTTTGAGAACAAGTTCTTAGATAGCCCTTGATTTTTTTTATACATTATGATATAATAAATACACTTATTAAAGGCATGGTGCAAAAATCTTTTATGGCATTTATACAATTGCTATGGATTGGAGATAATTATGAAAAAATTCAGAGTTGCTGCACTTTTTTTAGCAGCTGTTTTAATGCTTTCCTCTGTTACGGCATGTAAGGACAAGAAGAAAAAGGAAAGCTCTGTTAATATGATTGAGGTTTCACAGACTACCCCTGATGAGCTTATCGGTTCAAATAAAATTCCTGCAAAGCTTTATGAATCTGTAAGTGTCGGCGATACTGTTTTTACAGTCAACAATGTAATTGACGTAAATAATATTACAGAAAACGGCAGGTATATTTACATAGACTATACTATTGAGAACAAGTCTGATAAGGACTTCCCTACTGATGCCGTTAATAACTTCTGTATTAATATAAACGGCGAAGAAATTGTTTATGATGTTCGTGCAGACGTTTATGCAAAGAGATTTATAAACGGATATTCTTCAAAGTTTACTGTTGAACCTAAGTCTACTGTTACCAACTATATCGGATTTGTAATTCCTGAGGATACAAAGTCATTTTCTGTCGGATATTATGCAACAGGTTCGGAAAATGACAAGACAAGCATTGTTCTTTGTGATGTATCGTCAAGTGACTTTGTAGCTCCGCCAGCCGGACTTATCAAGGAAAGTGAATGATTAAGGCAATACCGCACAAAGCACGTCAAAAGACTTTGTGCGGTGTCGCATTAAACTTGCTGAAAAACGGGTTTTCAAAGGATTAGCAAATTCTTTGAAAACCCAATTTTAATTTAATGTATAAAATGTTCGTCAAAGTGTTTAAAAAACATATGTTCTTTATTTGGTTTTAGTGCATGTATACAAAAATGAATAAACCCCTTGACATTTGCAGATAATAGTGTTAAATTATAGTTAGCACTCAAGAGGTGAGAGTGCTAAACAGATGAAAGGTTGTGTATAGCGTGGACGATAGGAAGCTGAAAATCTTAGCTGCTGTGGTTGACGAGTATATTAAAACCGGTGAACCTGTCGGCTCAAAAGCCATAGCCGCATTAATCGACATCAAGGTTTCTGCTGCCACTATCAGAAATGATATGGCTGCTCTTGAACAGCTCGGTTATCTGGAACAGCCGCACACCTCAGCAGGCCGTATTCCTACATTTAAAGGCTACAGACTTTATATTGATGAGTTGATGACAGTTCAGTCCCTGCCGGAAGAAGAACGTTCACGTCTTGATAAAATGCTTGAGGAGCAGGATAACCTCACAGAAGACGTTATCATTCAAAGTGCAGTTACAACTCTTGCAGAGCTTACTCAGTGTGCTGCGGTTGTTGCAAATTCAGCTCCGAAATTTTCCGTTATCTCTAAGGTCGAGGTTATCCCGACCGGAAAGAAAATGTATGTTATTCTTTTGATTACTTCAAACGGAAATATTAAAAATAAAGCGTGCAGACTTGAATTTGACCTTAATCACGAACAGCTTGAATTTTTTACACATTATATAGAAGAAAATCTTCATGGCGTTTCCGTTGAGGAGCTTTCAGAAGAAATGCTGGATAAAATGGTTGCGGCAATGGGTGCTTATATGGTAACCCTTTCACCGCTTATCAAAGGCATTTATGAGCTTTCAGAGGGACTCAAGCATGAGGAGATAACAGTAAGCGGTGAAGAAAACTTGTTTTCATGCCATGAGCTTGATAAAATGGAAATTGTAAGATTTATTGAGCATAAAAATGAAATCACCGATTTGCTTGATGATACTTTCAGCGGCATTCAGGTAAAGTTTGGCACTGAAAACGATAATCTGGTTATCGGAAATTCAAGTATGATTGTTTCAAATTACCATAAGCATAACAGAACCGCAGGTTCTCTTGGAATTATCGGGCCGATGCGGTTGGATTACGGAAAAATAATTCCATATGTGGAATATTTTACCCAGAAACTTACCACCCTCATTTCCGATGAGGAAAACGAGGAAGAATAAAGACTTTTAGAAGGGAGTGTACTGCAAATGGAGAAAGAAGAAAAAGATTTGATCTCTGAGGAAACAGCCGAAAATACAGCTGAATGTGAAAACAAGGGCAGTGAAGATACAGCGGCTGAAAACGAAATGCAGGACGAGCAGGATGCAGTAAGCGAATATAATGATACTGCTGCACAAATAAGCGAAATGGAGAGTGCTCTTGCGGAGGCTTCCGATAATTATCGCCGACTTTTTGCAGAGTATGATAATTACCGCAAAAGAACTGCTAAGGAAAAGACTGAAACATTCAGTCACGCTACAATGAAATGTGTTGAGAGTATTCTCCCTGTTCTTGACAGCTTTGAAAGGGCTGTTGAAAGCGAATGTTCAGATGAAAATTACAAAAATGGCATGATGATGATTTTCGGACAGTTCAAGGATATTCTTGAAAAGCTTGATGTAAAAGAGGTTGACGGTCTTGGTTCTGAATTTGACCCTAAGATTCACAACGCCATAAGTCAGGCAGACAGCGAAGAATATGCTTCAAACCGAGTTTGTCAGGTGTATCAGAAAGGCTATAAGCTTGGTGATAAGCTCATACGTCCGGCAATGGTAGTAGTGGCAAACTGATTCATTTCATGCAATAAACAGCTTTTGCTGTTTTTTATATAGATTTAACTAAAATCATTATTGATTATTTGGAGGTAATCACTATGGGAAAGATTATTGGTATTGACTTAGGTACAACAAACTCTTGCGTTGCAGTTATGGAGGGCGGTAATGCCGTTGTTATCCCTAACTCAGAGGGTGCAAGAACAACACCTTCAGTCGTAGCATTTACAAATACAGGTGAAAGACTTGTCGGACAGGTTGCTAAAAGACAGGCTATCACTAACCATGAAAAAACTATTTCTTCAATTAAAAGACATATGGGTTCTGATTACAAGGTTGAAATCGACGGAAAGAAATATACTCCTCAGGAAATTTCAGCTATGATTCTTCAGAAGCTCAAGGCTGATGCTGAAGCTTATCTCGGCGAACCTGTTACAGAAGCTGTTATCACAGTTCCTGCTTACTTCACAGACTCACAGCGTCAGGCAACTAAGGATGCAGGTCAGATTGCAGGTCTTACAGTAAAGAGAATTATCAACGAGCCTACTGCTGCTGCTCTTTCATACGGTATCGACAAGGAAGAAGACCAGACAGTTATGGTTTATGACCTCGGCGGCGGTACATTCGATGTATCTATCATTGAAATGGGTGAGGACATTCAGCAGGTTCTTGCTACAGCAGGCAACAACCGTCTTGGCGGTGATGACTTCGACCAGAAGATTATTGACTGGATCGTTGCAGAATTCAAGAAGTCAGACGGCATCGACCTTTCAACAGATAAAATGGCTATGCAGAGATTAAAGGACGCTGCTGAAAAGTCAAAGATTGAGCTTTCATCAACTACAACTTCAAATATTAACATTCCGTTCATCACAGTTGACGCTTCAGGTCCAAAGCACCTTGACCTTACACTTACACAGGCTAAGTTCAATGAGCTTACTGCTGATCTGGTTCAGGCTACAATGGGTCCTGTAAAGCAGGCTCTTGAGGACAGCGGACTTAAAGCAAGTGATCTCAGCAAGGTTCTCATGGTCGGCGGTTCTTCAAGAATTCCGGCTGTTCAGGAAGCTGTTAAGAAGTTTATCGGCAAGGAACCATTCAAGGGCATCAATCCTGATGAATGTGTAGCTCTCGGTGCTGCATATCAGGGCGGCGTTCTCGGCGGCGACGTTAAGAACGGACTCCTTCTTCTTGATGTAACTCCTCTTTCACTCGGTATTGAAACAGCAGGCGGCGTCTGCACAAAGATGATTGAGAGAAATACAACAATTCCTACAAAGAAGTCACAGATTTTCTCAACATATGCTGATAATCAGCCGGCTGTTGATATTAACGTACTTCAGGGTGAACGTGAGTTTGCAAGAGATAATAAGCAGCTTGGTACATTCCGTCTTGACGGTATTGCACCTGCACCAAGAGGAATCCCACAGATTGAAGTTACATTTGATATAGATGCCAACGGTATCGTTCATGTTTCTGCTAAGGACTTGGGTACAGGCAAGGAACAGAATATCTCAATCACAGCTTCAACAAATATGTCCAAGGACGATATTGACAAAGCTGTTAAGGAAGCTGAGCAGTACGCTGAGGAAGATAAGAAGAAGCGTGAGCAGGTTGACACTAAGAATGAGGCTGAAAACCTTGTATTCCAGTGCGAAAAGGCTGTTGCTGATTTCGGCGATAAGGTTTCAGCAGACGAAAAGGCAGCTATTGAAGCTAAGTGTGCTGACCTGAAGGCTGCAATTTCAGCAGACAACTTTGATGATATAAAGAATAAAAAGGAAGACTTACAAAAAGCATTCTATGACCTTTCAGCAAAGGTATATCAGCAGGCAAATCCAAACGGAGCAGCAGGAGTTGATCCATCACAGTTCGCTAATATGGGCGGAGCTGCTCAGGATAACAACAATAACGACAACGGTAATGATGACGGTGTTGTTGACGCTGATTTTACTGAGGTTTAATAAAATCATATTAACCAAAGGGCAGAAAATACTTCTGCCCTAGCGGTGTTTTTATTCGGAATTTAGGCTATGCCGCTTTGCCGTAAAAAGCGGTCCGTAAGAAACTACTGTAATGCGGAGGTAGTTTGCGGCAAATAGGAGCGTATATGGCTGATAAAAGAGATTATTATGAAGTGCTCGGGCTTCAAAAGGGAGCTTCCGAGGACGAAATAAAAAAAGCTTTCAAAAAGAAAGCAAGAGAATTTCACCCTGATTTACATCCGAATGACCCTACCTGTGAGGAAAAATTCAAGGAAGTAAACGAGGCTTACGAGGTTCTTTCAAATCCTGATAAACGTGCAAAGTATGACCAGTTCGGACATGAAGGGGTTGACGGTTCATTTGCCGGTGCAGACGGCTTTGGCGGATTCAGTGATGTAGGCGATATTCTTGAAAATATCTTCGGAGGCTTTGGCGGAGGCTTCGGCTTCGGTGGCGGAGGCGGCGGACGTTCCAATGCAAATGCTCCAAGACGTGGTCAGGATATAAACCAAAGCGTAATTATAGACTTTATGGACGCCTGCAAGGGTAAAAGACAGGATATAAAGATAAACAGAATGGCAGCGTGTGACGCTTGTAACGGTACAGGTGCAAGTTCAGGAACAACAGCAGAGGTTTGTCCTGATTGTCAGGGACGGGGAAGCATCAAGACTACACAGCGTACTCCGTTTGGAGCAATTTCCTCAACAAAGCCATGTCCTCACTGCGGCGGCAAAGGTAAAATTATAAAAAATCCATGCAGCAAATGTCGTGGCGTAGGAAGAACGAGAGTCACAAAAACAGTAAGCTTTGATATTCCGGCAGGTATTGCAGACGGTCAGACAATTCGACTTTCAGGTCAGGGTGACTGCGGTATAAACGGAGGCCCTGCAGGAAATCTCAATGTAACTATTTCGGTAAGACCTCATCCGCTTTTCACAAGAGAGGGATATGATATTCATTGTGAGATACCTGTTACATTCACGCAGGCAGTTCTCGGTGATGAAATTACTGTACCTACAATTGACGGAAATGTTAGGTATAATATAGGTGAGGGTACACAGACAGGTACTGTATTCAGACTTAAAAATAAGGGTGTTCAGAAGCTCAACAGGAGCGACAGAGGGCATCAGTATGTTAAGGTGGTTGTTGAAGTACCGAAAAATCTTACAAAGAAGCAAAAGGATCTTTTAAAGAGCTTTGAAGCATCTCTTGACGATAAGAATTATGCAAAAAGACCGTCATTTTTTGAGAAACTAAAAGAAAAGTTAAATCCTTGAAAACGCAGCAAATAGGATTCCCAAAAGGGTTATCATATCATTTGGAAACCAATAGAAAAGCGGATTTTGATAAAACATCAAAATCCGCTTTAATTATAATTTATCAGCTGATTAAACGGTTGCTTCTTCCTTTACTTCGGTATTATAAAGCTTTGCAACTGCGTCCATAATATCATTCAGACGAGCTTCACCTATTCCCTTTACACCTGATATGGCAGTTTTTATATCATCTATAGAAACAGAACCGGCTGTACTGCCTGCTTCAGCAGCGTCACTTATACCTGAATTGTAAATATTTGTCAGGCATACTTCCATTTGCTTTCTGTCCATAGATTTTATTCTTTTGTAGGTTGTTCTGTCGAGAACGATAGGATTTTTTTCTTCCATTGTTAAACTCCATTGCCGCCAAAATAATCAGCGGTTTCGCATTAGCGGCTGCGTTTTTGCCGTATTTTTTCATTATTAAATATATTATAACATACTATTGCAGATTTTTCAAGTGTTTAAACGCTAAAAATCATAATATAATGGTTTAGGTCAACACCATGTAAAGATTATGTGTATTGTTTTAAGGTAACACCGCACAAAGATTGTGCGGCAGAAACGCAGATATATTTTTCGTC
>SAMEA104315421__coassemble_1655_pt1 | contig 10284 bp, 5 predicted proteins | sample SAMEA104315421__metabat2_low_PE_050 | metagenome-assembled genome bin SAMEA104315421 (sample SAMEA104315421) | gut metagenome | biome: Monkey gut; feature: monkey-associated habitat; material: faeces | place: China | collected 2013
AAAGCAGACCATGAAGCTCGTAAATCAGACGATCTTCTGAAACGTGATTTTACAATATCCTGCAAGAGAAGCACAGAGGTAACTCTGTCAACAATTATTTTTGCACCATTCCTGTTGTTCGGCACAGAAAACGAGCTATGTTTACTGCCGTCGGAATACATGAGATAGCAGACGTTATTCTTGCTGCTGACATCAATGCCAACATAAAGTTTGTCTTGATTCACATTTTCACCTCCCTTCATCGGGATTTGCGATCAACAGGCATTCAGCTACCCATGATACTGTGGCATCATCAACCTCGCTTATCAGAATACATTCCGGGGCGCTCCGATGCGATAATCCGTACTGCCTGTAAAAACGGATGGAACACATCCCGGATAAACAGCCTACGTGTAAGCAGCTAACTCACAGCTCTGGGGAACAGACTCTCTACGGAAGCAGCCATGCGGCTCAACTGAGGTGAAACAGAACTTGTTCCTGCTGATCACAGCTATTTTATCATGGGTATGTGAATGCCTGTTGATTGTTTGATTAAACCCGGCGGAACTCCGCCGCAGCAGTGAAATCTCCATTCGCTACGCTCATTCCGATTTCACTGCTGCTTCTCTCAACTGAGCGTGGCAGAGGTTCATTGGGGTACTCTTCAAATCACCCTAAAATCTATTATACGAGGTGAATAAAGTGAAAGAAAAGTATGAACAGTCTCATATTGAGATCATAGAGTTCAAAACAGAAGATGTTATTACTACAAGCAGTTACATAGAGATGCCTGAACATGAATTTGAGTAGTCTATAACATCATCAACATAAGTAAAAAGGAGTATTGTAATGAAAAAGACGATATTAAGCATGATTACAGCAATAGGAATAGCTGTAAGTTCTTTTCAATTTAATTTATTTACAACATCTGCAATATGTTGCCGTAAAGACGGATTTGACAAAAGCAGATATACTTTGATTGGAAATATGGCACAAGATGTTGCAACAATTGCAAAATCACAGGCAGGCAGAACATGTTCTGATTTTGGGTATTCAGGTGTGGATTACGGAGCATGGTGCGATGAATATGTTGCAGATTGTCTTGAAAATGCAGGTTGTGATAGCAGCATAGTTGCCCATGGAGGAACTGTTGCAGATTTTGAAGAAATTATGAGGAAGAAAGGTGCTGTTGTTGTATCATCACCACAACCCGGAGATTTAGTATTTTTCTCATGGTCGCACGTAGAAATTGTAACAAGGGTAGAAAATGGTACTGTTTATTGTTCGGGTGGAAACAATCAGGGAAAAACATATCCGGGTGGCAGATGTGCAGGAGAAAGAAATGCTCAAAGTGTTGCAAAAAGTGTAGGTGGTTCTATTAGATTGTACTTGAGACCTAATTATCCTGATTCACGTCCTGCACCAACATGTGCAAAACTTGACAAAAACCAAGTTTGGTACGATTTACAAGATACGATTGAGCTTTATCCAACATCAGATAATGCAACAGATTTTTGGCTTACAGTTAAAAAAGACGATAATGTTATAAAAAGTGAGCATATTGATGTAGGTGGTTCGTTGAAATTCTACGCTGGTGATTATGGGGCAGGAAATTATTATGCTTGGACTACTGCGTATAATTCAGCTGGCGGTGTAGATTCAAACGGGATAGATTTTTCTATTGTAGACAGTGTTGGATATTCATATATAGGTTCATCACAATCAGCATATGGTTTAAACGATAATGTTTCCATAAAAGTAGATACAATTTGTGCCAAAGGTCAAGTTATCGGTATAGATCGGCTTGGCGATGGAAGAGTCATTACTGAATCCTGTGATTCAACATATACAATACCTGCTAAAAATTTAGGAATAGGTTTGTATGGAACATATTTTTCAGTTTATAACGGATCAGCTGGTATAGATACAGAATCGGATTTCTTTTCAATTGACAACGAAACAGAAAAACCAACAAATGTTTCATTAAAAGCTGATAAAGATTGGTATGATGCAGATGATAATATAACACTTTCACCATCATCAACAAATGCTTCTGTTTATTGGATTTGTATTAGAAAGAATGAAAGTGATGTTGTTAATCAGAAGATTATTGGCGACTATACATTTAATGCTACGGAATTTGGATGTGGTGAATATTACGCTTGGATTTCAGCTGTAAATTCATGTGGTTCAACTGATTCTTCTGGAATAACATTTTCAGTTGTTGAAAGTGCTTCATATAAAGATGCATATTCTGAAAAAGATGTTTATGACATTGAAGATATGGTGTCACTCACAGTAGATCCGCTTTTTGCCGAAGGACAGGCAATTCATATAGATAATGCTGAAACTGGAGAAAATATCGTTTATGTACCTAGTGATACAACATATCAAATTGAGGCGAACAAACTTGGAAAAGGAAAATTCATTGCATATTTTACAGTTTATAATGGTACAGGAAGTTCAACCACTCAAATGATTGAATTTGAGATAATTAACTCAAAAGATGTAATTGGCGATTGCAACAATGATGGTGAATTTTCAGTAGCAGATGCTGTAATACTTCAAAAATGGTTGCTTAATGATGGTATGGAACTTACCACTTGGCAAACTGCTGATCTTGATGAAAATGGTATAATCGACGCATTTGATTTATGCCTTATGAAACAAGAGTTGGTTGGACTTCAATTTTTATCAAATTAAGTTAATATAGATTCTGCCGAACACAAATTAAATTTGTGTTCGGCAGTTTTTACAAAAATAATAACATTTAAAATAATATAGTCAAACAACCTCGATTATATAAGCATACGTTCATCACAATATTCACATTCAATGAGTGTATTATCTCTTGACCCCGTAAAACTGCTTGGTAAGTATTTTTCACTGTTTGTAATGCATTTTGGATTATTGCATCTTATGCCGTTATAAGTTTTTCCCTTTAAAAGTTCTGAAGGAGCTTGATTTTTCAGCATTGTCATTATCAGTGCCATTCTTACAAATACACCATATTTTGCTTGATTGAAATATAAAGCTCTCGGATCGTCATCAACCTCTGTTGCTATTTCATCTACTCTTGGGAGAGGGTGAAGTACAACAAGATCCTTTTTAGCTTTAAGCATTTTTTTATGATCAAGTATATAAATATCTTTCTGAGCAAGATATTCTTTTTCATCAGCAAAGCGTTCTCTTTGAATTCTTGTCATGTAAAGAACATCAAGTCTATTTATTACATCTTCAATTGAAGATGCTTCTTCAAAATTACTGCCATTGGCAGTAATTATATCTTTTATGTAGAATGGAAGTTTTAATTCAGGTGTTGATATGAGGATGAATTTATTATTTTTAAAGCAGCTCATAGCCTTGCAAAGTGAGTGAACTGTTCTTCCGTTAATCAAATCTCCACATAAACCAAGAGTGAGATTATCAAGTCTGCCCTTTTCAATTTTTAATGTAAGCAGATCTGTTAGAGTCTGAGTAGGATGAAGATGTCCGCCGTCACCTGCATTAATAACGGGACAATCTGCTGATAGTGCAGCTGCTTTTGCTGAACCTGCTATTGGGTGACGCATCACAAGAATATCAGCATAGCTGCTCACTATTTTAGTGGTATCCTTTAAATTTTCACCCTTGGAAACTGATGACGTTGCAGGATTGTCAAAACCGATAAGCTGTCCTCCAAGACGAAGCATTGCAGTCTGAAAGGACATCTGTGTTCTTGTTGAGGGTTCATAGAAAAGGGTTGCCATTATTTTTCCGTTGCACTCATGAGCGTATTTTTCAGGATTTTTCTTTATATCCTCTCCAAGCTCAATAATGCCCTTCCACCAGTTAACCGGATAATCACTCAAGTCGATTAAATGCTGATAATTTGAATACATTTTTTATCCTCCTGATTCTTATACATACAGAAATTCCAAAAGCAATACTGCCTAAAGTACACTTGCACCATTTACTATCATTTCAAATCTTAATCCAAGATATAATGATGCTTTTTTACAAAGAAGCATTCTTTGCAGGAATATTTCAAAATATTCCAGAACAGAAGAAATGTCGGTATCAATCTGCAGTTCAAGAATGATAGAGGTTTTACTTTCATTGAAGTGTATTTCGGACTTTTCAACTGCATAGTTAACTCTGTCATGAATATCGAAAGTAAGCAAATCAGTATTTCTGACTCTGCTTCTTCTTACATCTGTTTTGTCCGCAATGATAAGTGCGGCTGAAATCGGGTCAAGAGGCTGACCTGTCCCTTCATCATGATTTCCGATTGCTGAAATAATAGAGCATATTTCATTAGCAGGCATACTTAAGTTGTCAAGCAGTCTGAATGCCATAACGGCTCCGCTTTGTGCATGGTCAATTCGGTTTATTACGTTGCCGATATCATGCATAATGCCTGCAATTCTTGTAAGCTCGACAGTACGTTCATCATATCCCAGCTCAGTAAGTATCATGCTGGCAGTCTGAGCTACCTTTTCAACATGAGCAAATGAATGTTCTGTAAACCCCTGTGCTTCCAGTGCTTTGTCAGCTCTTCTGATATATTCCATTATATCAGGACTTTGTTTTATATATTTGTATGTCACTATACTTGCCATATTAATCTCCCCATTTATGCAAATTTCCCGTTGTTTTCAAAATATACATTATACCATACGAGAAAGGTAAAAACAGTCCATATTTTTCTGCTGTTGTCAGCTTTCCCGTTCCTGTGATCATCAAGCAGCTTTATAATCATATCAGTATTAAACAGCTTTTTGGAAATATCACTTTGAAAATAGCTTTTAACTGTATTATAGTACTTTTCCTCCTTGAGCCATACTCTGATTGGTACAGGAAATCCAAGTTTTTTCTTTGCCGCAGTTTTGGAGGTTTGCTTAGGTGTATCCTTTTTTGCAGCCAATCTCATTACATATTTTGTTATATATTTTGTATGTTCATCTGTATACTCCTTATGAGTTACACGATATCTGAGAGGTATTCTTTCTGCCAATGACATAACTTCTTTATCAAGAAAAGGAACTCTCAGCTCAAGTGAGTTAGCCATACTCATTTTATCTGCTTTAAGAAGAATATCTCCAGCCATCCACAAATGCAAATCAAGATACTGCATTTTTGTTACGTCATCTTTATTCTTTACGTTATCATAATAAGGCTTAGTAATATCCTGTGGTAAAGGTGCATTAGTTTTTACCCTTAAAATAGCTTTTCTTTCAGCAGGAGTGAACATGTATGCATTGCCGATAAATCGTTCTTCAAGGTCTTTTCCTTTTCTTACAAAGAAATTAACACCTCTTTTTGCAGGCAGTTTTTGGGCAATTGAACCAATACATTTCTTAACTCCCTTTGGCAGACGGTCATAGGCAGTCCCGTCAGGTTCACTGTAAACATTGTATCCTCCGAAAATTTCGTCCGCACCCTCTCCTGAAAGTACGACCTTCAGTTTTTCTGACGCTAAATTGCAGACAAAATAGAGAGCAACAGCCGATGGATCAGCAAGGGGTTCGTCCATGTGATACTGTATTTTAGAAAGACTGTCCCAGTATTCTTCGGCTGAAATAACTTTGCTTGTATTTTCTTTGCCGATTGCTTTTGAAAAATTCTTTGCCCAGCCGATTTCATTGTATTTTTCGTCATTGCCAAATCCGACTGTAAATGTTTTGTCTACATTTGCAATAGCAGCAACATAGCTTGAATCAACTCCGCTTGAAAGAAATGAACCCACTTCAACGTCAGCAATTTTATGTGCATCGACTGAATTATGAAAAACGTCTGAGATTTCATTTACCCAGGTGTTAAGGTCAGTTTTTTCGTCAGCATTGAAATGAACATCCCAATATTTTTTTATTTCAAGTTTTCCGTTATTGTATATAAAGTAATGTGCAGGCAAAAGCTTATTTACATTTTTGAAAAATGTTTCAGAGGTAGGAGAATACTGAAATGTCAGATAATTTTCCAGAGTATTGAGATTCAACTCCTTTTTAAAATGAGGATGCTCCAGAAAGCTTTTTATTTCTGAACCAAACATAAAAGTACCATTCATTTCAGCATAATACATAGGCTTTATACCGAAAAAATCCCTTGCACCAAAAAGTTCCTTTTTATTTTTATCCCAAATTATAAAGGAAAACATTCCTCTGAGCATATTAAGTAAATTTACTCCATATTCCTCATATCCATGAATAAGAACCTCAGAATCGGTGTTGGTTTTAAAGACATGACCTGCTTCAACGAGTTTTTCTCTTATTTTTTTATAATTATATATTTCACCATTAAAGACAAGAACCATTGATGAATCTTCATTATAAATCGGCTGGTCGCCCTGAGAGCTTACGTCAATAATACTGAGTCTGCGATGTCCTAATGCAATATTGGAATCAATATAACTTCCCTCTGCATCAGGACCTCTGTGTTTGATTCTGTCCATCATTTTTTCCAAAACTACGTTAGAATTATCTATTCTGTTAATAAAACCGACAAAGCCGCACATAAATAATAATTACCTCCGATTTATTAATTATACCCTTTAGTATTATACTACAATATTTTTATTTTTGCAATAAAAATATACAATATCTTTACAAATAAGTGTTCAAACGTCAATGAATGGGGGTAAGTCGGAAAATATTGGTTTTTATTTTAATATTTACCTTGACTACATGCTAAATGTATGATATAATATATTTAATTTTTATAGAGTAAAATAATATGACATAACAACTTTCTGTTAAAATTTTACCGTAAAAATTATATTTCTATATTTTTTAAACAACAACAGGGGGAATAAAAATGTACAAAAAAGCCATTGCCGGTGCAATTGCAATTATCTGTACTGTAAACGCACTCGGTATTGCTCCAAACTTTAACAAAAATTCATATTCTGTTAAATCTTACTCAATTAATGCTTATGCTGAGGGCGAGGAGGAAGCTAAGGTATATAATTTTGATGAGGATTATGCGGACACATCTTATTACAGTTACTCTATGTCAAAAGTTTCGGGAACTGAATGGACTGTAGGCAGCAGTTACAAATACAGTATTATGAATATTAAGGCTACTCACAAGGATGTTGAAACCAACAAAACAGTTACCGACCTTAATGAATATGTGATTGGCTTGACGTATTTTTCAGATCAGCATGAAATTGATGTAAAGGCATGTAGTTATGTTTATGTTCCTGACGATATAATGGAATTACTTAATTCAAAAAATATTGTTCTGAAAGACGAGTCTAAGGTTCTTGCAATTGCAGCAAGTACATTCAGTAATCAAATATACATAAAATCAGTAGACCTTGACGGAATAGAATATATTGGTGACAGTGCTTTTTCAGGCTGTCCGTATATCACTGAAGAAACTATTCCTGAAAGCGTAAGATACATGGGCAAAGGTGTATTTAAAGGTTCAGGACTTAAAACTCTTATATTTAAAAACAAGGTTTTAAACATTCCTGCAAGTTTTTGTGAAAATACCGTTGTTTCAAAAGTTGAATTCTCTTATCCGAAAATGGTAAAAAATATTGGTGAATCGGCATTTGCCAACACTGTACTTACAGATTACATTTTGCCTGCATCATCAGAAGATGTTATAATTTCTAAAAAAGCATTTGCAAATTGTAAACAGCTTGCAAAAGCAATACTTCCGGATAATACAACCCAAATTGATACTGAAGCTTTCAGCGGATGCACTGCATTATCAGCTGTTTCAATCGGCAATGGTGTAAGTAAGATTGGTGATAAAGCATTCTATGGATGTTCAACCCTTACTGATATTACTTTAAATAACAGCATATTATCATTAGGTAAAAATGCATTTATGAATTGCACCAGCCTTGTTAACGCTCCTTCTTTCCCTGATAATATGGTAATGGACGAAGGTGTATTCAAAGGCTGTAGTAAGCTTAAAAAAGTTTCATTGCCTTATTCAATGACTACTGTACCTATTGAAACCTTCGCTAACTGTACTTCTCTGACACAAATTGAACTTGGAGAAAATGTCAATATAATTGGAAAAAGTGCTTTCAATTCCTGTACAAATCTTCAAGAAGTTACAATGTATGGCTATGCAGCTATAATAGGTCAGACTGCTTTTGCAAAATGCAGCAGTCTGAGAGAGCTGCCTTTTAAAGAATGCGGTATTCTTAAAAGCAATGCATTTGAAGGATGCACAGCTCTTACCAATATTGATCTTATGGTAACAGGCGATTATATGTATTATGATGATACGAAAATAACAGGCACACCTGATTTTTCAAAAGACACTAAGCCTGCACTTGGTTATTATGTATTTAAAAATTGTACAGGTTTGAAAACTGCTTCAGTTGAATCACCGCATTCATGGGGTTCAGGAACATTTTATGGCTGTTCTTCATTAACATCAGCATATATCGGAATAAAAGGTTACACATCTTTACCAACGCATATTTTCTATGGCTGTTCATCTCTTACGGATTTAAAAAACACTGATTTTTCAACAATTAACTATATTGGTGAAAGTGCATTCCAAAATTGTAAAGTTTTGAAAAATGTTACATTCCCTAATGTAATTGTTATAGAAAAGAATGCTTTTAACAGCTGCTATGAACTTGAATCAATCTGCAATGGTGATATAATTGCCACAGACTATGGTGAGAGTTGTTTTGCAAATTGTAAAAACTTAAAGCAAAAGGTAAACAGCACAGCTTCAACTATTGATGCATCTGCTTTTTCAGGTTCGGGTATTACTTCACTTTATATTAAAGGAACTGTAGGTAATACTGTTGTATTGGGCAGCAAAGCATTTTCTAATTGTGAGAATTTAACAAAGGTTGACATAATAATTCCTGACGGGATTGAATATTCAGTCGGCAGTGAGCTGTTTTCAAAGTGTCCTGTACTTACAAGCTGTAAATATACAGGCAGTGAAATTCCTGAAAGTATGTTTTTGAATTGTACAGAACTTGATGATTTGACATTGCCAAATGCCAAAAATGTAAAGAAAGCTGCATTTAAAAACTGTACAAAGCTTAAGTCAATTAAAGAAATGAGTTATCTAAACTCAATCGCAGGCGAAGCTTTTGCAAATTGCTCTGCTCTTACCAAAACCTATGCAAACGGTTCAACAACATTTGTGGGTGATTCACAGTATTCAGGATGTAGTTCTATATCTACAGCAAATGTATATGCACTTACACAAAGTATGTTTAAAAATTGTTCAGCACTTGGTTCAGTTACTCTTTCTGAAAATATAACAAGTATACCTCAAAATGCATTTTCAGGCTGTACAAATCTTTCATCAATCAATCTTGAAAATATAAAATCTTTTGCAGCTTCTTCAATGGCTGGTACAGGAATTAAAAATCTTGAACTTAAATCAGTAAATGATATTGCAAGCAAAGCTTTTGATTCATGCTTGGAGCTTGAATCAGTTAATCTTGAAGCTGATACTATTGCCGCATCTGCATTTATAAAATGTGCAAATATGACTAAAGCTGAAATCAGTGCAAATAAAATAGGAAGCAGTGCTTTTTCAGATTGTTCAAACTTAAAGGAACTTTATCTTAAGAACAGTGAAAATTATACACTTAATCTTGTTGAAGATAATGCATTTGCAAACACTTCACTTGAATATGCTGTAATCCCAGATTCAGTTGATACAATTGGCAAAAAAGCATTTGGTTATTTGAAAAACAAAGCAGTTAATGGATTTGAAATTGTCGGTACACCAGGTACGACAGCTGAAACTTATGCTAATGAAAATGGTTTTAGATTTGTTGACGCAAGTACATTTATTCCTGGAGTTGTTCTAGGTGATATAAATGGAGATAAAGTTATTGATGCTATTGACGCATCATTAGCACTTACTGAATATGCAGCTATTTCTACTAATCAGCCTTCTACATTTACAACTGACGAACAGAAAGCTGCTGCCGATGTAAATGGCGATACCATTATAGATTCTATTGATGCTTCATACATTTTGAGCTATTATTCATATGTTTCAATCGGCGGTAAAAATACATTTAAGCAATATTTGAATGAGCAGTAAAACTGCTTTAAAATAATTATATTCCGATAACCGAAAGTTTTTTCAAAAATTTTTTGAGATATTGCAAGTCGAAAATTGAATATCATACATCGCTTTTCAGCAATGAGGAGCGATGTTTTATTCTAGTCAAGGAGATTTTTCTATACCAAATTGATGTAGTATAATAAAACTTGACACCCTAACCTCAAAGGAATAAAATAGAAAAAGAAAGAAATGGAGGAAAAAGGAATGTCAGAAAATAAACAATATGAAAATGAGTACAAAGTGCAGGCAGTA
>SAMEA104315421__coassemble_1963_pt1 | contig 8656 bp, 10 predicted proteins | sample SAMEA104315421__metabat2_low_PE_050 | metagenome-assembled genome bin SAMEA104315421 (sample SAMEA104315421) | gut metagenome | biome: Monkey gut; feature: monkey-associated habitat; material: faeces | place: China | collected 2013
TTTCTATTCTATTCCTTTGAGGTTAGGGTGTCAAGTTTTATTATACTACATCACGTTTTGAAAATCAAAACGTCCCGACATTACTAATTATTGAAATCATCAATATAAACTCCAAGTTCCGTAAAAATTCCGTTACTGCCGCCGTATATCTTTACCGAGCTTATCTTCCTTTTCTGAAGTGAACCAAAGCTGACAAGGTCTGAAAGGTCCTCACCATTATATCCGCTGTAAAGACAGTAATACTCCAGTCCTGCACGCTTATCATACTTATCACGATAAACAAGAGCCTCCTGAGGAGAATAAAGAAACTGCTTGTCCAAATCAAAATAAAGGTGACGTATAATCTTACTGCTTACCACATCCGCATCAGTCAGCTCAAACTGACCATATTCACCATTTATATCCGCCATGTGAAAATGACTTGCAAACCGCTTTGTGCTCCGCCTTGTCCCCGACCTCAGCAGTGAATTGTCTGAATATAGAAATTCAGAACGGTCTGCCGCAGGAGTTATTCTCACACAGTTTGTACCTCTGATAAAAGGATAGTTTCCATACAGCTTATAGCTGAGATTAACAACACCGTCCCACATATTTGAATTGTCCTTGACGTAAATATAATTGTCGGTGTCGGAATTGTCCTCATGTGTGACATACGGCAGGGTATAATAGCCGTCCATAAGCGAATTGAATGAGATATTTGTTTTAAGTCCCGGTTCAATTTGATTCTGACAAAGCAGTGAAGTAAATCCTCTTGACTCAATTCTGCACATAAAACAGTCTTTAACCTTATAAAAATCAAGATTATCCAACAATCCATGGTGAATTTCTTTTCCCCCTGAAACAAGCTTCACTTCACATACATTATTGAAATCCTCGGACTGTGCTTTAAATCGGACTGAAAGCTCAGTATACGGAACGTACATATCCTTGGAGAAAACAAAGGAAAGAATATTCTTTTCCTCAAAAAGAGAACCGTCCTTTTTCACTAAAATCAGCTTAACCATTGCCCTCAGCCTCCCCGATATCATCAGCAGTTGCAAATTCAAGGTCTGCATGGAGAAAACCGTCCGCATTTTCCTCCCCCACAAATGAAATAAGCCTGCAATTGCTGAAAACAAGCGTTTTATAGGTGAGATTTATATTTTTGGAGCTTTTAATGAGGTCTGCCGCCTTGACGGTAAAAGCAGATGCGTCCGAGCCGTAAATACGTCCCTTGAAAAACAGCTTTGAGGTTTTTGGATTTATGCCTGTGTAAACTATATCCGAATTCAGTGTGTTCTGTTCCTTTATTGACTGTGCACATGAGATTTTAAAGGCATCGGCAAAAAAATCAAATCCGTCAATACTAACGCAAATCGGCGGCATTCCGTCTGTTTCAAGATTCATTCCGCAGACCTCCTTTCCATTGAGAAAATTCCCGAAAGACGTACAATGCCGTCAAGAGCAAGTCTGTTTATATTGCTGTCATATCTGATTGAAACCGACTTTATTCCCTGATAAATCAGCTCCGACTCCACAAGCCTTGAAAGCACTGTATCGCAGAAAAAATCGTAAAGCATATAGGAATTGCAGTATTGCGGAACAGTCACCTTAACAAGAATGTCCGCAGTAAACGGACAGTAAATCTTATCCGAAGAATAAACAGGCTGACCTGCTGAAAGACCGTTTATTCCGACAAATGTTGCAAGCTCACGTCCCTGATGCTCCAAAAGCAAGCCGTCATAAGTGGGAAAAACCTCTTTTATGTCACTGCCCTTTATGCAGTCAATGACCTGTTCAACTATTTCTTTAAGCATTATAATTCATCTCCTTTTCCGAAGCCTATGAATGCAAAGCTGTCGGATATAATAAGGTCACGGCAAAGGCTTATGTAGTCACACATAAGCTTTTCCGCATATTTAAGAGTTCCGCTGTTATTTTCAGAATTAAGCACTTTTCCTGCCGCAGTTGCAAGGGTTCTGTCCTTTGTTGATTTAATTTGAACCAAGCGGAAATTTGCAATTGCGGCACATAAAAAGTCAAGGCGAACGTCCTCGGTGTCCGCATCGGTACGGAGCATTTTTTCCGTTTCCGAAACAGCAAGGTTAATAATCGGCATAAAAGCGTCATAATTGGTTTCACCTGTAAAGATTGTAAAAAGTGATTTTACTGATTCAATATGCATAATTACCTCATTTCTACTTAATGGAGAAAGCCTCTACGGACTCCTCATTTTCCTCGAAAAGCTGACAGCCGATTTCTGTCGGGACATTCTTTTCAAGCTTATGTTTAAGAGTGATAAGCGACTGCATATCGAGATTTTCAGCCATATCGCTCACAGACTTTGAATAAACCTCACCGCCGTTCATAAATGCGAGCCGAATAATATCCCTGAAAATATCCTGACGGGCATTTTTAAGTGCATTTGCATCAGCGTCTGTAAAGTGAGTTTCATTTTCGGTGTAGTGCTTTGTAACGCCTGCATTGACCTGTGCAGGAACAGCAACAAAGCTCCATTCATAAGCGTCTGTAACGTCATCAAGGACTGTATGGCACAGTTTTCCCGAATACATTCTGCCTTTCATGTGACTGCAAACGACAGTATCCTTATCACAGCCGCAGACTGAACATTTTTTCTTTTGTGCCGAGCATGAGATACTGACTTCCTTTTTAATGCCGCCCTCAATTTCGGCAATAAGGTCTTTGTTAGCGTCTGTACGAATCATATAGACCGAAGCTTTGAGATACTCATAAGGCTCACCCCATGACGTAAGACGTGAATTATCTTTGATAAGCTGAGTATCAAAAATTCTGGCAAGCTGATTTTCAGACTTGGGATTATGGTCTGAGATACCTGTTTTGCCTATAAAGAGTTTTTGAAGTGACAAAAGGGAGTTATGTGAAAAGCGTTCGGCATCTCTGTCGATTTCGTTGTCGCAGAGGATAACGTCGAAGATATAGATTTCGTCTTCCGAGAAATTTCTGCGTGTAAAGCTGTTTATTTTTGTAAGCTGGTTATTTTCCATTATAAAACCTCCTGATAAATGGCTGAAACATCGGGTGCAAGCGTTTACATTGGGTTTCCAAAGGGTTGATAACCCTTTGGAAACCCTGTTTTATTAAACTGCTATAAGGCTTGACCTAAAACTTTAGTTTTTATCCTGTAATTTTAAGAGTGTGTACTGCATCAGCTGTAAGCTTTCTGAATCCGCAGTTCACTGAAACCGCAATTGAATCAAGCTGACGATTTATGATTTTGTCTGTATCCATAACCAAATCGGAGCTTTTAATAAGTTCAAGAGCAAAGTTTCTGTCAAGTCCTATAATAAGGTCGTCCGATGCCGCAGAGGTCTTTATGATTTCTGCACCAAACGGAAGATATGCCTTGCCGTTTGACTCAACAGCCGCCTCCTGCATCTGTGTCATTGCAAAAATTTCAGCCGCAGATGATGGTGAAACAATAATGCCGTTCATTTCAAAACTGTTGAACTCTCCATAAAGTGATGTAAGAGCCGCATAAGTAAGTGTTGCAGAGGTAATCGGTGTAACACCGCTTGAAAGTGTTGAAACCGCACTTGACATAATTGAATTTGCAAGCTTTATTCCGATACTTGTCAGCATAACTGCAAAAACATCAAGACGCTGCTGTCTTACCGCCTCATAAGACGCATTTATGATACGTCCGTACTTCAAAAGTGTTGTTGCAGACGTGCTTTCAGTAACGCTTGCCGCAGGAAGCTCTGCACCCTCGCTTGTGGTTGTATAAGCGGCACTGTCATCAAGTACACAGCCGATATACTGATTGCAGTCACACTTTGACTCTGCTGCAACAATATCGCCGAGAATAGCCTGATCAAAGCCCTTTTTGATTGAACGTCTTAAAAATTCAGGGAAAAGTACGGCACTTTCCGTTGTGGCAAAAAACTTTTCAACAGTGTCACAGCAATCACCTGAAACCTTAATGTCAAAACGCTTGAGCTGTCTTTCATAAGCGTCCAGCTTTGCAAGGGGAGTACCCTCATAAGCGGAAGTCGGGTCAACAGCCTCAAGAGCCTGAACAAAGCTTTTTCCGCTGAGATTATAAAGTCCTTTTTCAAGTTTAACATCATTATACATATAAAAATCCTCCTAAATATTGTAGTCACGTTCAAGACGAAGTTCAATTTCCTTTGCCTGTGCATTTTTAAGTCTTGCATCGGCAAGCTCTGTTTCGTCCTGAAGATTAATGTTTTCCCACTCCACTCTGCAGCAGCCGTTGCTGCCGTTTAAGCGGAGAAAAGCGTTTCCCACCGCACATATTACGGGAGAAATCAAGCGTCTGTAATATTCCAGTTCAGATGTGAGAATATCTGCCTGCTGAGCCGACATTCTTTCGGTTGACGACCAGTTGAGTCCAAGCAGGAACGGCGGAATTGAAAGCTTTGAAACAAGCTGTTCAAGGAGCTGACGAACAGGTATATTTGTATCATAAAGCTGATTTTCAGCACCGATTACCTTGATATCCACATCACCTACAGCAACAAAGTCCTTGACCTGACCGTACTTTGCACTGTTCATTCCGTCTGACCACTCTTTTGCAATCTGAATTGCACGTTCCTTTGCATAACTGCGTTCACCGCTGTCTGCGGACGGCTTGTAAGTAACGGCATATCGAATATTTCCTGCTCTGTCAAAGTTCTGACCTATACACTGATAAATCCTCATTAAAATGCCGCTTAGTGCAGGAAGCCCTCTCAGAACGGAGCGTCCCCTGCCGTCTGTCGAGCCGAGAGCCGTAAACAGTATGCGTTCAGGGTGGCGGATTTTTTTACAGCCGTCCTTTGTTCTAAGGTAGTAGCACCTTTCTGACGGCGACTTTCCGTAGCTGATTTTAATTTTATCAGCTTCACCGATATAAAGACCTGATATGCGGTTATTCTGACTGTCAAGCACAATTTCACCTGCCGCATTGCCGTAGGTCAGCAAATTGTCAAGATAGCAGTCCGTAAATGAATTTATCGACTTTCCCGAAAGTCCTACAGGTACATTTTCAAGGAAAAAGTCAAGCTCCTCCTGCATATCAGCGTCAGACGAAATGACTGCATAGCCGCCCGTAAGTCTTACGATTTTGGAAAGTGCGGCATCAATTACGGGAACAGCAAACCTAAGACGGTCATAAAGCTGTTTTTCACACTCCTCCGCATAAAAAGGCAGAGAAAAGTTTTCATTCCCACACCTTTCAGCAGTTTGAATTTCAGGCGGAACGGCATTAAAATCCTGCTTCTTTTTTTGTCCAAAAAACTTCATGAGTCCTCCTTAAAGTAGAGTAAGGGTGTTTTGATTTTAAAGGCAGCACCGTACAAAGCTTGTGTGGTGTTACCTAAAACTTAATTTCTTGCAAATGCTCCCACAAAAAAGCAGTCATCTGTTTCCTTGAGCATTTCCGAGACAAAATAGCGTATATCGTCCATGGCATGATCGTTTTCTTTGAGCGGAATATCTCCGCCAGACTTTTCATTCCAGCAGTAAAGTGCAAACTCCCTGAATGTATCGTGACAGCTTTCATGGAACATGATTTTTTCCTGCTTTAATGCACTGCTTACTCTGCGGATTCCTGTAAGCACATCATTATCAGCTTTAACGACAGTAAATTTTCCATGACGTCTGATACATTCAATAAAGCTGGCGGCAGAGGGGTCTGTAATGACCTTTTCAATGCTAAGACCGTCTGCAAGCTTTTCAAGTGCGGCATAATGCTCCTCATCGGTTCTTGAAACACCCTCCGACCTTGAAGAATAGTAATATTCTTTTAGACGATACCACTTGTCACCATGTTTTCCCCACAAACCGAAGGAAGAAGGGTTCACAGTACCGTAATCGCAGGAGATTATGTATTTTTCACACCTTTTTTCACCGCTGAATACATGACGCTGTTTATCGAACATACTGTAGATAACGCCGTTTGAGGCTGTCCACCTGCCAAGCACGAATCTGTCATAAAACGTCCCCGAATAAAGACGTTTATAGCGTTCTTTTACCTTTTCTGAAAGTGAGGGATTGTCCTCCATGGTAAAGTGAACGTAAAGAGCCTTTTTTTCATCCGCCTTTTTAATCCACTCACGATAAAACCAGTGATACGGATTTTCAGGATTGCAGTTGAACCACATCTTTGAACCCGAAACCGAGCATCTCGCCAAAGCCTGTTCCACAAAGGAGCGTGGCATCAATGCAGTTTCGTCCAGAAAAACGCCCGAAAGCGTAATGCCCTGAATAAGTGACGCTGAACCCTCGTCCTTGCCGCCAAAAAGGTAAAAGCGGTTGACACGTCCTTTCAGACTGATGTCAAAGTAATTTTTGCTTACCTTTTCGGTGCAGAGAAATCCAAGTCCGCCAAGCATTTTTATAAGCGGATTTATGACGTTTCGTTTAAGTGATGTAACCGTTTTGCCGCATATTGCGAAATCACCGCCGTTAAAGCAGGTCATAGCCCAGCTTATAAATCCGAGCGACATTGAAAGAGTCTTGCCGCTTCGGACAGCACCGTCGCATATAATAGCATCACAGCCCTTATATTTCGGCATTGCCCACCACTTAACAGTAAGCTGCTGTTTTGGTGAAAGTCTTTTAATTGTCATTGTAATCACACTCCGCTGAACTTGTAAGAGCCGCCAAAAGACTTTCTGCACCGTTTGCATTATCGGAGCAGTTTAAGAAGTCCAGCATTTTTTCAAGAGCCTTCTGCCTGTCAAAAAGCTTTACCTCAACTCCGCCGCCCTTGACCCTTTTTATCTCAGAAACATTAAAAAGGTCGAGCTTTGAAATTACCTGCGGCGGAGGAAGCTCCTCCGAAAACACAAGGTAAACTGCGTCATTGCAGCTGCCGAAAGCAAGCCTTTCCAAGCCTGAAATTATTTCGGCTGAACCCGAATAACAGCTTTTTTTTAGACGTGAAATTAGTCTGCGGCAAGCCTTGTTTTCAAGACATTCCATTCCGTCCATGAGAGCAGTTTCGGGTGAAAATCCTGCCTTAACAGCTGCCTCTCCAACATTTCCGAGCTTAACGTAATTACAGCAAAATAATTTCTGCATATCGTTTAAAGACTTCATTAAGTGATAACCTCCTTTCAAACACCCTTCACTAATAGTCTGAAAAGCAGGTTTTTTTAAACGAAAGCGTTTAAATAAGAAAAAAATAATTTTTCAATTTGTATACTTTACTAATTATCACATTAAATTCAATTGTAATTTACACCATATTTACCAAAACATTATAGGCGACACCGCACAAAGCACGTCAAAAGACTTTTCACGTCATAAACCTGCAATCTTTATGCGGTGTTGCCTATAAAAACATTCCATAATACAGCGTCTGTAAAAAAAACTTGTAAAAAATGATTTTTTTTGGTATAATATAAATATAAAAAAGCCGATTCCTTTTCAGGCTCGGCTGAGAATTTTCGGAGGTGTAACATGAACGCTGACCCGTATGGGAGTATGAAAAAAATATATCTTCAGTAAAGCGGTCATTTTACACCTTGTCCTTTGCTGAAGATAACGCAGACTGCGTATTTTCAGTGAAAGGATATTTGCCTATGATAAAATTTTATAAATCCGTCAACGGTATCATTAATGAGATTGAAAGCCCGGTATCAGGCTGTTGGATTTCCGTTGTAGAGCCGACTGAACAGGAGGTTGCTTCACTTATTGAGGACTATGGTCTTGACGGCGGTTTCGTGAAGTCCTCACTTGATGAGGAGGAGTCATCCCGTATAGAGCGTGAGGACGATCAGACTCTTATTATTGTTGACACGCCTGTTTCATCTGTTGATGATGAGGAAACACTGCTTTTCTATACACTTCCTATCGGCATTATAATTACAGATGACTATGTTTTTACCATTTCATTGAAGTCCACAAGAATAGTAAGCGAGGCTATGAACGGGAGCATAAGAAACCTCAGGACGAATATGAAAACACGTTTTGTTTTACAGCTCCTTTTGAGGATTATCACGCTTTTTCTTATATACTTAAAGCAGATTGATAAAATTTCTTCAACCGCCGAGCAGGAACTGCATGACGCCATGAAAAACAAGCTCCTTATGCAGCTTTTAGAGCTTGAAAAGTCACTTGTATACTTTTCAACATCACTTAAAGCAAATGAAGTAACCATTGAGAAAATCAACCGAGGACGTGTAATAAAGCTGTATGACGAGGATCAGGATTTGCTGGAGGACGTACTGATTGAGATAAAGCAGGCAATAGAGATGTCGAACATATATTCAAGGATTTTGTCGAGCATGATGGACGCATTTGCGTCGGTAATTTCAAATAATCTGAATATAGTAATGTGGCGGCTGACGGTTATAACGATATTAATGGCAATTCCGACGATAGTTTACAGTTTTTACGGAATGAATACAACGGGACTGCCGTTTGCGAACACATTATTTCCGACAATACTGTCGGTTGTCCTGACATTTCTTGTGGGATTTCTTCTGCTCAAAACGAAGAAAAAATGAGAAATGGGTTTCCAAAGTCACAATAAAAAAGGGTTTCCAAAGGGTTGATAACCCTTTGGCAGAGTCCAGAGACAGCGTCTCTGGTGGGGTGCGGGGCGAAGCCCTGCATAAAGCCTTTAAGCGTTTAGCATAGGGTGAATTTAGAAACAGTTTCAACTGTTTCTAAAGAGGGGCATGCC
>SAMEA104315421__coassemble_2693_pt1 | contig 6621 bp, 6 predicted proteins | sample SAMEA104315421__metabat2_low_PE_050 | metagenome-assembled genome bin SAMEA104315421 (sample SAMEA104315421) | gut metagenome | biome: Monkey gut; feature: monkey-associated habitat; material: faeces | place: China | collected 2013
AGATTGGTCAATGCCGACTTCTTCGCTCTCTTAGTTTTTCTAAGAGAGCTTTTTTGATTATAGTGAGGTGAGCTTATGACAAGTCATAAATACAAAGCAATGAATAGTGAACAGAAGCATAACTTCATAAATATGGCGGCAGTTGTAACAAAAGATAATATAACTACTGTAAGCTTTGATATATTTGACACGCTTGTTATAAGTCCATTCTGGAAGTCATCGGACGTATATTTTCTCATGGAGAGGGAGTTCAAGAATGCATATACCGGCAGCAAAACTTTTCATGAGCTTAGAATTAAGGCTGAAAGCAAAGCAATAAAAAAGTGCGGACTAAAAAAACCGACACTGGAGGAAATATATGCCCAGCTTCAAAAAATAAGTAAAATAAGTCCTGCATCTGCTGAAAAACTGATGAACAGGGAACTTGAATTGATACGTTACTATTCATATGCCCGTGACTGCGGTCTGCGGCTTTATAACGAAGCACTGGACTCAGGGAAAAAGGTTGTGCTTACTACCGATTCATATCTGCCGAACGAAACTATAGGTCAGATTTTAAAGGACTGCGGCATAGAAGGGTATAAGGCTGTTTTTATAAAAAATCCCGAGCAGTTGAAAAGAGTTAACGGAAGCATATTTTCTATAATGATTAGTAAGCTCGGATTAAAGCATAATGAGCTTGTTCATGTAGGCGGAGATTTGCATGAAGATGTTGAAGTGCCTGTTTCACAGGGGATTGAGGCTGTTTACATGCCGTCCACTCAGGAGCTTTTAAAGAAGTCAGGACGCCTTGTGGATTATATTCATAACAAGATTGGAAACAGCTTTGAAGGTGTGGAAAATCTTAATCTGCGATGTATTTTATCGCTTTATTCGGAATTTGCATTTGATTATCCCGGAGCAAAGATTACTACCGGTGATTTCTGCGGATCATACGAAAATATGGGATTTGCTCTATCAGGCACAATCGGACTTCTGAAAGACTATGCTGTTTCAAATGAAATAGAATCAAAAATTCTGGCAGCATTTGAAAAGGACAAAAGGTTTGTAACGGGAAAAAATACTTTGATTGAAATGTATGAAAAGCACTTCGACAAGTTCCTTGAGGCTTATGGTTATAAAAATTGTGATGTAATATTCAAGTTCTTTGTAAAGCATGCGGCAATAAACGATACAATATATCTGCAAAAATATATGTCACGTCTTGATATGCAGGACTGGACAAATCAGATTACCGAGCCAAAAGTGAAGTCAGCAAATAATACGGAGTATCATTATAAAAAGAGTCTTTTTGATAAGCTTTTTTTGAGATAACAATAAGGGAATGTTCCATTTGTGGTACATTCCCTTTAATAATTATAATCGGTCAAGCCATGAATAAAGAGTTTTTGCAATATCCTTGTATACGGTAATATTGTCCTTTTCGTTCAGTATTTCATGACGCATACCGTCAAAAAGTCGGTGTGAAACATTTTCATATCCGATGTCAACCATAAGCTGAACAGCCTTAAAGAATTTTTTCTCTGAAATGATACAGCTGTCATTTTTGCCTGATAAAAAGCGGATTGGCAGAGATGGATTTTCAAGACGCCAGCCGTTCTTTGAATATACCTCCTGAAAAAGTCCCAGAATTGCCGCATAACCGTTAAGCGTAAAGATGTAATTGCTGTTTGGATTTTCATTAAATTCCTTAACGACTTCCTTATTGCTGCATATCCACGCATTACTTTCAGTTTCCTTAAAAGGCTTATTAAATTTATTTTGGATTATGCTGTTGATTTTCTCACTTCTGTAACGGCTTCCTTTTTTCTTCATCATGGCCTTGTCTGCACTTAGTGCAAATTTATAAAGCTTGCTGTAGCATGGACAGCCGAGCACAAAAAGTCCCTGAAGTTCCGCATCGTACTGCTTTAAATATGCTCTTACACCAAGCGAACCCATGCTGTGTCCCAACAGAAAATACGGAGCAGAGGGATATGCTTCTTTAACTATTTTTGTAAGCTGATGAATGTCCTCAACGTATCCGACATCACCATTTTTGTATAAAAAGCCTAAGTCGTCTTTGGAGCATACGCTTTTTCCATGACCTCTGTTATCGTGGATAACGGTAATAAAGCCTTCTTCGGCAAGATAGTCCATAAAAGGAAAATAACGCTCCTTATACTCGCACATTCCATGAACGATTTGAACAATTCCGTTTATATTTGATGACGGAACAGCAATTGACGCATCTATTTCAAGTCCATCAAAATCAGATGTAAATTGAAAATTTTTAACGGCTGCGTTTAGCATACAAATCTCCTTTCGTACATGTTTTTATATGTTATGGCAATAAGTTCCTAAAATTACATAACTATTTTACCATATTATTATTTATAAATCAAGTGCGAAAAAGGAAAGTTCATACAGAAAAACAAAGCTGGAACATAAAAGGCGAACTTAATGGCATTCAGAACAAAAGCTGGGATTCCAAAGGGTTATCAAAACCCTTTGGAAACCCGATATTATGTGGTTTTATTTACCTGATATGACCGTCTGGTTTTACTCTATATCAATATCTTTGGAAACCCAATATGAAATGATTTTATCTTTTCTCTACGTTTTCCGCTGTTTTAACCAGCATATTCCACGTCTGTCGGTCAACATTTCCCGATTGCGGAAGATTAGAGCGTTTCTGGAAGTTCTTAATGCATTGAGCCGTATCACTGCCGAATGTGCCGGAAATCTGAGCATTCGGCATATTATCATAATATTCGCCGATTACATTGAGCATTGACTGTAAAATATAAACTATCAGCCCCGTATCACCTGCTTTGACAACATGGTTCGGTGATGGGAAAATATTGATTTTCTGAGCTGTTCCGCTGATATAGTGCTTATAAACATTTATAAGCTTATTCCACGTTTGCATATCGGTTCTGCCTGTTTCGGGCAGGTGGTATTCACGCTGAAAAGCTCTTATGGCAGTTTCAGTTTCTCTGTCATAGATGCCGTCAGGAACAATTCTCGGAATCTGAGGGTTGTAATATGAAATCCCATGAAGATATTTTTGAAGTTCCATAACATGATTTCTCAAATGCTTTTGTGTATATGCCATTACTCTGCACCTCCGTTTGTTTCTGCTGATATTATGTATCCCGGATATTGATAAGGCTGTTTGTTAAAACCAAATTTCAGGTCTGAATAAACACTTGAAACGGCATTCCACGTTGCCGCACCAACAACCCCTGACTGCGGAATGTCAAACTGCTTCTGGAAAGCAATGACGGACGCCTTTGTAAGAGGCCCGAAATAGCCCGTGTTATTTACGGCAGGGATATTCGGATAGCTTTGGTGTATATATGAAAGGTACTCCTGCAAAACCCTTACATACTCACTTGTAGTACCCTCTTTCAGAACTGTTCCGGGGTAAATAACGATAGTTTCGCCACTGATAGGAGTTGATTCCACAATGCCTGCATAAGCCCGGTATATGTCATTCCATGTATTTCTGTCAACAACACCTGTTTCGGGAAGTCCGAACACACGCTGAAAGGACTTTACCGAATTTTCTGTCATTTCTCCGAAATATCCTGTTATTTCAACAGGGATTACAGCTTCATAGTAAGCTCCGATAACAGCAAGGTAATATTGAAGTTCATTGACATAAACACTTTGCATTCCGAATTTAAGCTCGCCCGGATACTGCTTTTTGACCTCCTCAAGATTGACTCCCTCTGAATTAAGCTCGGCAAGTCTTTTGACACTCGTGTAAATGTACGCTATTTTATACCACGTTGCCTCATTTACTGTACCTGTTTCAGCAAGATTGAATATTCTCTGAAATTCTCTGACAGCATCAGCGGTATATGTACTGTAAACTCCGTCAATAGACGGTATTTTGGGGATTGCAGGATAGTTTCGGGAAATTCTGTTAAGCTGAACCTGAATTGACCTTACATCATTTGTAGCCATACCCTCGGTCAGCGGTGTTCCCGGATACGATGGCGTTTTAGTCATAACGGGAGCGTCCTTTACTATATTAATATTATCTCCGTAATAGTACTGGAGAATTTCATAGGGTGTAAAGCCCTGATTTGCAAGTGAAACAGTACCCCATTGGGAAAGTCCGCTGCAAGTTACGGTAGTTCCGTTGCAGAATGAAGTAAACAGCGGTTCTATATTGCCTTGACGTACAACATAGTCGTTGAAAATTTCATCTACAATGTCGCTTATATTTTCAAATATTTCACGATTATTTATAAACTTCTGGTCAAATTGGGTAGAGGCGGTAATATCAAAATCATAACCTCTTGAACGATACCATTCCGTATAAATTCTGTTGAGTGCAAAGCTTATGATTGCATAAATATTTGCTCTTAAAGCACTTTCAGGCCATGTCGGATATATTTCGCTTGACGCTACATTTTTGATATATGTAGGAAAATCCACAGTTACATTTGCGGCGTCTGAATCCGGAGCACCCAGATGAACGGTAATGGTTTCGGGAATAAACGGTTCTCCTGTGAGCATGCAAACCTCCTGTAATAAGGCAAAACAGCAAAAATCAATTGCAGCTGTTGCCGTAATGTGTTTTTCTTTTACAAATCAGGTTCCTGATTAAAAATCTCAATAGTTTCATCACTTTCTTTCATAAGAAGCGGAAGCGGGACAAGGTTAAACTGCTGTACGGACGTAATTCCTGCAAAAACAGGAACATTTACGCTTTTTTCCCTGAAATAGCCGTCAGCAAATACGCTTACATTATAAAGTGCATAAGGGCGGACGTTATTATCAGATTCAAGCGAATAGCTGACATTCGGTGCAGGAACGGCTATAAGCTCGGTTTTTCCGCTTTCGTCCGTCATCGTATTGGAAATAAGTTTAAGCTGACCGTCCTCAGTGCTGTTTATTATAATTGAGGCGTCAGGTATCGGATAGGCATTATCGCCCTTTCTTACTATTACCTGAATCCAGCCCTCCTCTGTGTTTTTTGCATTGCTTTGGAAGAACTGGTCGCTTGATGTGTCCGCTTCCTCGGGTATAAGCTCTGATATATCGGGGTCGGGATAGTTTTCATCAAGGTCTGCATCATTGAACTGCGGTAAAACCTGCGGCGAGTCAGTATTATCTGACGGCATACTCCGAGCAGCTTCGGAAATGTCGGACTGTTCTGAATATCTGTCAGCATCATCAGGGGAATTTTCATTTGCCTCAAGAGCTGATTGGGAAACGGAGTTCGGTGGAAATTCCTGATTTGCCTCCTCCCGTATGCCTGCTGTCTGATTTGAGGGCGGTTGTTGGGAGTCCTCTGTGACATTTGATAAGTCCTCCATTTGATTGCTTACAGTTGCAGTATTATTTCTTTTGCTGTATAGATTCATCATTTCCTGACGATATTTTTCAGCCAAATCCTTGTTAGTCAATAAAATCAACCTCCATTATTCTTTAACATAATTCTATTCAAAGAAGTTAAAAAAAATGAATGATAAGGATTTTTTATAAAGAAATACCGCACAAAGTCCCTTGACGTGCTTTATGTGTTATTGCCTTGACTTTAATTTCCTTAAATGCTATAATTTATATAATAAATTATAAGGAGTTAAATATTATGCTGAAAAAACCTGATATGTTCAAAGAGGCAGAAATGCTGAGGACACCGAAAAATCCCTTTATACAGATAATTATATTTATAGCCGTATTTCTTGTTATTGCGTTGGCGGAATCGCTGGTATCGGCATTTGTCGTAGCACCTGAGCTGAAGAATTACCTTGCAGAAAAAGGCATAGTTCCCGGAGATTCAGGTTACTTTGACGCTGTTTCAAAATTTCAAATGACCGATAAAGCAATGATAGCGTCGCTTTTTGCGACAGTATTCGGAACATTGATTTCAATTTTCCATTGCAGGTGCATTGAATGCCGTCCGATAAGTTCAATGGGTACGAGAAAGGAAAAAGCAATTCCGAATTATTTTATCGGTATACTTGTCGGCTTTGTGATGATGTCTGCTATAACTCTCATTCAGCTTTTGTTGGGAGCGGTAGATATTGCAAAATTCAGCTTTGACCTTAATTATAAGATATATCTGCTGTATTTGCTGGGATTTCTGATACAGGGAATGAGCGAGGAATTTATATTCAGAGGTTATCTTATGAATACAATTGGTGCTGTAAGCGGAGCACCTGCTGCAATTGCGGTAAGCTCATTTGCATTTTCGTTGGCACATATATTTAATCAGGGAATTTCAATTCTGGCTATAATAAATCTTGTACTTTTCGGAGTATTTGCGTCACTATGGATGTTGGTAACTGATAACATTTGGGGAGTATGCGGCATTCATTCGATGTGGAATTTTTCACAGGGAAACATTTACGGTATAAGTGTAAGCGGTACGGGAACGGGAGAGTCTATAATCAAGGCAGACATGAACGAAAATTTGTGGTTTATAAACGGCGGAGATTTCGGCATTGAGGGTGGACTTGTTACAACAGTTGTACTTCTTGCAGGCATTGCGGCAGTTCTTTTGTATCATAAAAAACGACAGAGCAAAACAGTTGAAAATGCATAAAACAATATGATAAAAAAATGGGTTTCCAAAGGGATAATATCCCTTTGGTCAGGTCAAGGGCTGAAAGCCCTTGC
>SAMEA104315421__coassemble_2744_pt1 | contig 6543 bp, 6 predicted proteins | sample SAMEA104315421__metabat2_low_PE_050 | metagenome-assembled genome bin SAMEA104315421 (sample SAMEA104315421) | gut metagenome | biome: Monkey gut; feature: monkey-associated habitat; material: faeces | place: China | collected 2013
TACTCCTATTATACCATGTTTTTCACTGCTTTGCAATTGTGCGGTGTTGCCTTAAGTATTCTTGGAAATATTGAGAATGGAAACACAGAAGCGGCGGAAACATACTTAAAACAGCTTCTACATGACTATGAAACGAGCATTTTCAAATATATTTATATTGACAACAGTGCTGTAAACAGTATCCTTAATATGAAAATAAGCCGATGTCATGCCAACAAAATAGACATCAAAACAGAGATTGAGTCTGATTTCTCTGATTTCAGCGATATTGATATTTGCGTATTACTTGCCAATCTACTGGATAACGCTATTGAGGCAAGCCTCAACGTTGACTCTCCGCAGATCACCGTAAGTATAAGGAATGAAAAGAATTATCTATGTATATTGATAAGGAATCGAATTGAAAGTTCGGTGCTTGAGGAAAACGGACAGTTACACACTACCAAAAAGGACAAGTCAAAGCATGGCCTTGGCGTTTATTCGATTTCGCAGATTGTTGACAAATATGACGGCATGAAAAATTATTATGAGAAAAATGGATATTTCGTTGCAGATATATGGCTTAAAAAGAAAGGCTATACGCTTGAGGAGCGTATAAAAAATGCTGTAAATTACCAAACTCGACAAAATTAATACCAAACTCGACATTACTCGACATTTTGATTGACAATTAATAATACCGGTTATATAATTGGGTTAAAGGGTGATGGAAATGATTACATCTTTAGCTCAATATATAACCGGTATTTTGCTTAAAAACAATATCATAGAAAACGAACATCTCGATATCTACATCTATGGATTTGAAGTACTGATATCAGGAGCATTAAGCTTATTTATAGGTTTGATTCTGGGATTAATGTTTTCTCAGCTTATGGAATGTATAGTATTTCTTATTGTATTTGTTACTTTAAGAAAATACTGTGGAGGATATCACGCCGACACATATCTGAAATGCAACACTATTTTTGCAATTAATATAGCAATTGTAATGGCTATATTGAAATTGGATTTTGAATATTCGTGTGCCGTTCATATGATGTTATGTGTATTGTGCATATTAACATATTTTGTATTGTCAGCTATTGAGAATATATATAAGCCTATTGCAGATGAAGAGAAGAAAAAATACCGATTAATTGTGGTTACACTTGCATTTATAACGGTTATTCTCTCGTCAGTAATTTATATGTATTTTATAAAATCAACCATTGTTATGGATATGGCGATGCTTTCAGTTGCTGTATCAATGATAATAGAAAAATTGAGGAAAGGAGGTTGTTGCGATGAAAAACACTAAAAAATCGGTTCTTAACCTGATGGCGAAGGTAGGAATGCGTTCAGCTGTTAAGGCAGCTGGCTCTGCTTCACTTTTCAGCTACCATCAGCCTAAGGAACCTAAGGTGCTTAAGAACCTTAAAAAGTAAACTCTAAACATTAAAATCTAAAGAAAAGGACGGTATTTACTATGAACAAGACTTTTAAGAAAATTGCTGCTTCTATTATGGCGGTAACATCTCTCGTTGTAAGCATGACAAGCTTCAGTACAAGCGCTGTTGAGCCTCGTTATGGTGGTTCAAGTACGTTTTCTGTAAATGGCGTATCAGTAACTAAATCGATAGATGGATATAAAACCACTGCAGCTGGAAGTACAACTTGCAATTCTAGCTTATGTTCTTTTGTTTATGTTTCAGTTAAAGGATATTATACGGCAACACAATATTTATCTGACAGCAATTATGCTGTAAGAGGCAAAGTTCCAGTGGGCTTTCCAGCTGATTCTGGGAGAGAATTTATTAAAGTAACATCATATCATTCAGCGACAATAAACGGTATAAGCGGTGACGATGATATGATTGTAACGTTATAATTTCAGTAAAATATCGAATTTATTGTTGTTCAACCCTTGAAATATATTATTTCAAGGGTTGAATGTAATTATATCAATTAAATATAAATCATTTCAACTACATAAATAGTTCATATTTTGTATTAAAATTAAACAAAAAGGAGAAGGGTATGAAAAAAATTTTCGTTTATCTTTTTATTGTTCCGTGTTTAATCCTATCGACCTCATGCAAAGAAACTGGAGAAAATCGTGCTATTAATAATCTTGAAGTTTTCAATAACTGGTACGAAGTAAGAGCTGAAGATTATGCGCTATTTTTTGATAAAGGCGGCAATCCCTCAGTAATCAATTATGAAACAATGGAAACTACAATACTGTGCAATGTACCTAATTGCACACATACCACCTCATCTTGTATTAATTTGTATCTAAAGGATAGTTTACAGCTCCCTGTCATATATAATGACTGTATGTATTTTTTTGTAAACGTAAAATCTTATTCAGAAGAAGACGGAAAAATGCTACTTGATTTAGAAACACAGATAAGAAAATATGATTTTAACAATATGAGTACTGAAGATGTAGCTGTAATAGAAGGGGTTAACGCTAATGATTCAGGTGGATGTTATCTTGTAGGTTCAGATTATTACTTTACTGCAAATTACGGCAATCCCAAATATGACGAACTCGGAAATGTTATTTCAAGTAATACCGGAGGCGGAAGCAGCTTATTTTCCTTGGATTTATCTAATGGCAAAATTACAAAATATGGGAAAGTTTTTGATGAGGAAACACTATACAACGAATATCCTTCTGCCATTAATTCTACAACTACGTATTTAATGGGAAAAAATAAAAATGAATTTTATATCGGAATTAGTTACGTTAAGGAAGATATTACTCCTGAAAAGCTGGAAAGCGGCTTTGTGCCTGTAATATATGGTGAAACATATACATTTAATATTGATACGCACCAGTTTAATAAGATTGATAATAATTTTTCAATGTGTTCTATGAATGGATATCATACTTATTTTCCTGAAGAAAACGATAAAGAACTATTCATTGAAAATATAGAGACAGGTGAAATTATTGCTGGTCCAGAAATATTATCATATAATACTATGTCATTGTTTAATGATAAAGTATGGCATGATTCAAAGTGCTTTGATATAAAAACCAAAAAGGACATTGAAATCTCTTCAAATAAATATGCATTTACAATTGGAATTTATAAAAATAATTATATTGTCAAAGGCGAGGATAGCGACGGAAATATCGTTTTCGAGAAAATCCCCTGTGAGGAAATAGACAGTCTTTTTGAGTGAGGAGAGAATGTGTTATGCCAAAACTTGAAATAAAAACCGTCAGCAAGCACTACGGAAAGAAGAAGGCTCTTGACGGCTTTACATTCACATTTACTAAGGGAATTTACGGACTGCTCGGACCTAACGGAGCAGGCAAGACAACTCTTATGAACCTTATTACAGGCAATCTAAGTGCCGATAAGGACGGCGGAAAGATTCTGTGGAACGGCGAGGAAACCTCTTCGCTGGGAGAAAAATTCCGCAAGGAGCTTGGTTTTATGCCCCAACAGCAGAATCTCTATGACAGTATGACCGCCTTTGATTTTCTCGGCTATGTATCTGCGCTGAAAAATCTCGATAAGAAAAAATTTACGGAGGAAATTCTGTCACTCCTTAAAAAGGTGGAACTTGATGACTGTGCAGACAAGAAAATCGGCGGATTTTCGGGCGGTATGAAGCAGAGGCTTCTCATTGCCTCAGCACTTCTGGGAAGTCCGAAGTTGCTAATTATGGACGAACCCACAGCGGGTCTTGACCCGAAGCAGAGAGTCATCATAAAACGCCTTGTCAGCGAGCTTTCAAAGGATATGATAATCATAATCTCCACTCACATTATCTCCGATATCGAAAATATCGCAAAGGAAATTCTGCTTCTCAGGGACGGAAAAATCATCGACAGCGGCACTCTCGAAAAGCTGACAGCGGAGCTTCCCCTTGAGGAAAAATCCCTTGAAAACCTTTATATGCACTATTACGGAGGCGAGTGATATGAGAATTCTGCGTTATGAGCTGAAGAAGCTTTTCAGCTATAAATCGTTCCTTTTCATCATTGCGGCGGTGCTTGTGATGAGTATAGTTTCCACGCTTTGGGACATTGCAGGACGTCATGCTTCTCCTGATGAGTACAGGCAGATTTACTCCGCAATTCAGTCAATGTCCGAAGAGGAAGCAGAAGCCTACATAACCCGGCAGATAGACATTGCTTTTTCGGGTGAGGGAGGCTTTTCTCCCGACGCAATATGCTCTGCCCGTGACCGATATGCTCAGATTAAAGGCTACGGGGGGTTCCTTGACTACATAAAGGAGCGCTGTCGGAGCATAACGGGCATTTCATTTTTCGCCGATGAAGACAGCTTTGCCTACAAAAATGCTCTGAAAACGGAAACGGTCTACGATAATGTTAAGATAAATAGTCTGCCTTTTGAGGTTTCTGAGGGAGTTGAAATTGTCCTTTTCAACGATATATCGGACATTCTGCTTGTTTTTGCAATCTTTGCGTCAGCGATTTTTGTGTTCACTAAGGACAAGGAAATCGGTATATTAAATCTGCTTCACTCCTACCGCAAGGGCAGAGGAAGTCTCTGCATAAACAAGCTTCTGGTACTGCTGATTTTCTCGGCATTGGCAAACCTTGTCTTTATTGGAGCAAATCTTGCAATCGGAGGATTTACCTACGGACTTGGAGATCTTACCCGTCCTATACAGTCTGTAAACGGTTTCTTTGAGTGCAGCTTCAATCTTAGTTTGTGGCAGTATCTTTTAATTACTTTTATTTTCAAAAGTCTCGGAGGCTTCCTGTGGGGAGTCTTATTCGCATTTATATGCTCTTTCTCAGGCAACAACGCTCAGATTTACGGAATATCAGTAGTTGTCGCAGTAACAGAGGTTCTGCTCTATACGAAGATTTCAACCCTTTCAAACTACGGACTGCTCCACGATTTTAACCTTGTCTCCTTTATAAAGCCCGACAACATTTTTTCTACATACCGTAATATCAATCTGTTTAACGAGCCTTTCAACGCTTTGATTGTTATTCCTGTTGTGTGGACTACTCTCATCGCTCTGCTGATTTTTGCAGTTGTGAAAACCTTTGCAGGAGAGAAAAACAGAGAGTACAGGAAAATCTTTCTCGGTATCAGGCGGAAGAGTATAAAACATAAAGTTCACGGCAAGCTTTACTATGCGTTTCACAAGTCCCTTGCTTTGCAGAAAACAGGTTATCTTGTTGCAGGATGGCTTGTAGCAGTTGTGATTTTCCACCTGTCATTTACAAAGCCTGCTGACCTTACGGATTACTACTACAAGGACTACACAACAGACAATTCAGGAGCTGTTACTGCTCAGACCGACGAGGTTATCCGCATCGATGAGGAGTATTTTTCTATGCTTCACGAGGAGCTTATGAGCTCCGATACTACAATTGAGCGTATGCAGGAAATTCAGGGCGAGCTTTAGCGTGAGGGTGTACTATTTATGTTTAAGTCAAGGTGCAAGGCAATCCGTGACAGCAAGTACGATACCGAGATTTTCTATGATACAGGCTATAAGCGAGCCTTTGGTGTGAACGGAAATACCGAAAGCCTGCAAATGGCTCTGTTGATTATGATTTTCACCGCACTTGCAGTATCTCCGCTAATCTCATTTGACAGGTCAAGAGGACTTACAAGCGTGATTTACAGCACAGCTTCGGGAAATAAGTCTTATCTGAAGCACAGTATAATCGTGACTGTAACGCTCAGTGTTTTCGCATCGATTGCAGTAATGCTTCCTTACTTGTTCAATATTCTCTCGAAATACGGCATGCAGGGAATTAATCTTCCCGTGCAGTCTTTAGAGTATTTTGCGGACTTTGCTCTGCCCCTTAATGTTTGGCAGTATGCGTTTGGATTTTTCCTTGTGAGGACAGTTGTTTTCACCATCTGCTCACTCGCAATGCTCCTTGTCTCAAAGCACAGCAAGAGCCGTTTCTCAGCAACTCTCATTAATGTGACTGTGTTCGTAATGCCTGTGCTGATTATGGTGGTGGGAAGTCATAGTATTTATTAAAGGATGTAAAATAAAATGAACCAAGATACTCTTACTCCAACCACAGAAAATGAAACACTACTGATGCAGTTTGTTACTAAATCGCTTCTTGAACTTGGAATAAAGCCTAATCTGAAGGGATTTACCTACTTAAAAGAGGTTATTTTTCTTCATCCCGATATATTTCAGAAAAACAAGCGATACTCTTATTTGTATTCTGTGATTTCCGAAAAGTATGGTGCTTCTGCTCTTAGCGTGGAAAGATCAATCCGTACATCAATTGAGGCAGTGTGGGTATAGTGATACATTAAATCGGTCTCATAAGCTGCTTAAGAGTGCATATATCGATGCGGATTATCCACCGAGCAATACGGTGTTCATTGCAACAATGGCGGAAGTTATCAAATTGACATATAACAGACAAAAGAATTATTGTTTATAAATTATAGTGAGGCTGTTGTACCATATTACAGGAACAACAGCCTTTTCTCAATCGATTTGTTTTTCTTACTTATGGGTGACGGCATAAGAGCAACCCCGGTCACAATTCTTAAAGACAACTATGTAAAAACTTCAATTTCA
>SAMEA104315421__coassemble_3021_pt1 | contig 6033 bp, 9 predicted proteins | sample SAMEA104315421__metabat2_low_PE_050 | metagenome-assembled genome bin SAMEA104315421 (sample SAMEA104315421) | gut metagenome | biome: Monkey gut; feature: monkey-associated habitat; material: faeces | place: China | collected 2013
ATTTGATTTTTTTGCGGGGTAAATGCCAATTACGCTTAAGTTGTTGGCATTGCACAGGGGATAGGCTACAATAAGACAACGAAAATCTTCCGCGAGGAAAAAGTTCTCACTCCTATCGCCTACTTCAATCTCCATAATCCCGATTACTTTAAGTCGGATTATTGGAGAAAGGAGTTTGACTGGCACGTTACTTCCATAAGAGTTATACTCGAAAATGAAGTTTATCTCGGCAAGCTTATCTACGGAAAGCAGCGGTGCAAGTCGATGAAAAGCAAGGAGAAGGTCAAGGTCCCGAGAGAGGACTGGATAATCGTTGAGAACTGTCATGAGCCGATAATAACACAGGAATTATGGGACGAAGCACACAGAATGATGAGTACCAAGAGGCGTCCAACGCTGACAGGTGAGGTTCAGATGTTCGCAGGACTTCTCTACTGTGCCGACTGCGGTCATGCGCTTACCTACTCGCAGAAGAAACGCAAAGACGGTACATATCACGGAGCATACTCATGCTGGATGTACAAAACTCACGGCAAGGAATACTGTGCTTCGCATTATATTACCTACGATGTGGTGTACAAGCTTGTGCTGAAAGACATCCGGAGAGTGCTGAAGTCATATCGTAAAAATAAGGATGAGTTCAGGTCATTCCTCGACAGCAAGTGCAGCGACAGCAGTGCAAAGAAGGTAATACAGCTTGAACATGAGCTTGAAAAAGCACAGGGCAGAATAGCTGAGATAGACCACCTGCTCTCAACAAGCTCTATGAAGACAATGCGCTCGGAAAGATCTCAGATGATCGCTATGCACAGATGACAAAAACATTTGAGGAAGAACAGGCAGAGCTCAAGAAGACGATACCCGAACTGACATATGAGATCACAACGCTCAAAGCCAGATCCGATGCCGCCGATAAATTTACAAAAGTAATTGACAGTTATACGGATATAAAGGAACTCAACGCTGATATACTCAATGAGCTTATCGACAAAATAGTTGTCCACCACAAGGAAAAGCTCTATGGAAAGACATATCAGCAGGTAGAGATATATTACAGATTCGTAGGCGAACTGAAGGAAACTGTGGCAAAAGCAGCGTAACAATCAAAACTGGAAATTATGTTCGCTTTAAAAACAGTCCTCGGCCGAGGGTTCAAGTCCCTTTTCCAGCTCCAGAAAAAGCCGTTTAGAAGTTCTAAGCGGCTTATTTGTTGTTTTATATTATGCGATGTAATGCACGAAAGGAAATCCGAATCGGATTTTAAGGGACTTTAATAATGGAATTTTCAGAAAAGCTGCAAAAATTGCGTACACAGCGAAATCTCACACAAGAGCAGCTTGCAAATCAGCTTTTTGTGTCACGCACAGCAATTTCCAAATGGGAAACGGGCAGAGGAACACCTAACCTTGATTCACTTCAGGCAATAGCAAAGCTGTTTGGAGTGTCCTTGGACGAACTGCTTTCAACTGAAGAAGTTGTCGTAATGGCGAAAAATGAAAACAAGAGAAACACCGAACAAATACTTTGCTATATAGACTCTGTATTGAATCTGATGTCTGTTTTCGGATTTCTATTGCCGATGTATAAGGTGTTTAAAAACAATGTATACTATTGTGTTCCGCTGTATCAGTACAGCGGCTTTATGCATAAAACTATCTTCATTATTCAGTCCGCCATACTTTTATGCGGTGTTCTGGGACTAATTTTTCAATGGAAAGAAAAAGAGAAAATATATAATTTCGTTAAGTTCAGCGGATATATTCTGATGATTATTTTTATATTTTTACTGATAGCATTGAATCATCCGAATGCATCATCATTCTGCTTTGCGTTTTTGCTGATAAAAGGCATGGTACTCATAAAAGGACGCAAAATAGGGAAATGATACGGTGCGTATCATGAATGTTACGCTAAAATTCTTGCTGATACTCCGTTAATGACTTATGATGAAAACAGACAAAAAGTCTGAATTTATTATACGGAGGTCATTAAAATGGCAAAAAGAAAAATTAAATTGAAAATGATTGCGGCAGTTATACTGCTCCTGCTTTTCGGCGTGCTGATTTATGCTGTAAGGAATGTGGACGTACAGTCTATAGGGCCAAAGGATTCTGAAATAGGCTTTGCAACACTCAATAAAGCGGTAAATGATTTATTTGGAACACATTTGATATGGTATAACATTACTGACTGGCTTGGAGTTGCCGCAATTTTAATTGCTTTTGGCTTTGCCTGTCTTGGACTCTACCAGCTCATCAGCCGCAAAAGTCTGAAAAAGGTTGATGCAGACCTGTATCTGCTTGGTGCATTTTATGCGGTCATAATGGGAGTTTATGTGTTTTTTGAAATTTGCATTATCAACTACCGTCCGATAATCCTTTATACGGATTTAGAGGCATCATTTCCCTCATCGCACACAATGATTGTGCTTTGCATAATGAGTACAGCAATTTTTCAGTTCAACAGACGCATACATAATAATATTGTCAAAAAAGCGGTCAATGGTGCAAACATACTGCTGATAGCAATTACAATTATCGGGCGTTTAATTTCAGGAGTCCATTGGTTTACTGATATTATTGGCGGACTTCTGATAGGAACTTCATTGATTTTGTTTTACATTGCATTGGTTCAGATTTTGGACAAATCACAATATGTAGTGCAGAATCAGATAGACAATTAAAGCGGACTGCCAGATAAGTCCCAGAATATTAACGAGCCAGAAGTACCAGTGCTTTGTTTTGTGGCGGAAGGTGTGCATGGCAAACAATGCACCGAAAGCTCCGAAAAAGAAACCAAATGAAAGCAAGACTTTTTCTTTGATACGCCAGCTCTTTTTTACAGCTTTTACCTTGTCTACCTTATAAAGTATTACAGTAACAAGATTTGCAATAAGATAAAGTATAATAAAAATAAAAAAATATGTCCTCATTTTTCTATCCCCTTAGTTAATTCCACTATGATTTGCGTTATTAAATATCATATAAATATCATATCCAATCAACGCTCCGAGTGTATTATTAAACACATCATCGAATTCACATAAGCCAAGTCCTGTTATATATTGTGTGACCTCGATAATGACAGAAAAAAGCATTCCGGTCATGGTAACTTTAAGTGAATTTCTGTAGCCTTTGAACAGAAGCGGCAGGAAAATTCCAAGCGGAATCAGCATAAGAATATTGCCGAAAATCTGACCAAAGAAGTACCACTGCCTGTCGCCCTGAACAAGTCCGATGTATTCCCAGAAAGGCTCATTCAGCTTGTGACGGCGAGTTTTAGGCTCACGATTAAACAGGGTCAGCCAGAAAACAGAGAGAATATATAATGCAAACGCTGTTTTTAAGTAAATCTGCTTTGAAATTCTGTTGTGTTTTTTCAAGTTATTATCTCGGAGCATATAAACCTTCTTTCAGATATGAGTTGCCAATACAATTTGTATATTTATATTATAATATAATTTTAGGTTTATTTCAATACTATTATTCAAAGTATAATGCATAAATGCAAGACATTTTATTTGTAAATTATTACAAAGTTTTCAAAATATATTGACAGTATTTAGCATTCAGTGTATAATAAAAATGTAAAGTATACTATTACTAAATTCGTTAATCAGAAAGAGGGGTGCCGCCAATGAATAGTTAAATTTCACATATGCACCATATTCATTAGAAAATATAAATTCAAGGAGGAAAAAAATGAAAAGGATTATTTCGGGATTAGCAACATTAATTTTATCTTTGTCTACTTTATCTGCATTACCATCATATGCAGTTGTAGGGGATGCAAATAATGATGGTGTTATTGATGTTTCAGATGTTGTATACATTAGAATGTATTTAGTTGGTTCGATATATGTAAGCAATCAGAATAGTTTATCAAACATGGATTTTACCAACAACGGATTAGTAAGTCAAGCAGATATTGATGCAATATCAGCATATATTATGTCATGATATAGGGGGGAAAGTATATGTCAATTAAAAAAACTAATCGTTTTATTGCTATATTTACAGCAATCATAATATGTATGTTATCATTTTGTGTATATTCATTGAAAGTAAACGGGTCTACTGTTTATAGATATTATTGGAGGCATGATTACAGCAATCCGTCGCTTTCTTCATATACAAGGTATGCATTAGCTTCATATACAACTAATTCTAACAGAGAAGCAGTAACAAGAGCTATAATAGGTGATAATGATATGGTCGAAGATTACAATACATCTGTAGTTAAACTTAATATTGGTGGAACAGGTTTTATTATTGGAGAGCATGTCATTGCTACTGCAGCTCATTGTGTATATAATCAAGAAACTGATTGTTTTTTAGATAATCTTACTATTGATATTTGTGATAGTAGTTCTTCAGTAATTGAAACTATTACACCATTATTTGCACATGTACCTGAGTATTATGCACAAGCAAATAATTATACTGATGGCTGTCGCCAGGATTATGCTTTATTATATGTTGAAGAAGATTTGACTAATTATGGAATGTTCAAAATGGGTACAGCATTAGATGAATTTGTTAGTGCTAATAGTAATGTTACAGTATCTGGTTTCCCATTATTAGATTCAACAATTTATCCAGGATATCCATATGGAACTAGATATAAAGCAAGTGGTGCATTATCTTCCGAACATACAGATGAATATTTTTTAGGTTATTTTGCAGATACAATAGGAGGAGATAGTGGTGGACCTGTTTATGTCGAAGAAAATTTGAGAATAAACAATAAAAGGAGACAATATAAAACAGTTGTTGCCATTAATGTCGCAGATTGTGGCTCATGGAATATTGGCGTAAGGGTAAATAGTGATATTTTGAGATTTTATTATTCAAACTCATATAAAACTGCGTGATTTTGCATATAATTTGCATATAATAAATTAAGGAGGGATCTTTATGAAAAAAAGGTTATTAGCATTGGTTTCATCATTGGCATTGACATTTACAGCAATAGCACCTGTTTCAGCTAGTGCACTGATTCAGCCTGAAATTGCAAACGGCGGATTAAGTGATTATTTGTCAACCTATGATGACGATACAATTGTTGTGCAGACTGACGGTAAGACAGCAATTATTATTACAGGCGATTATGAAATAAAATACTTTAAAGAATGGTCATATGGTACTTCCATAAAGGTTAAAAAGGGAGCAGATATACCTCTTGAAGAAGTAAGCGAGTTGATTGAAGGCGATAAGAATAGAATTTCCAAGCTTGATGTTGATTCAAAGAGTTATGATGAATATACTTTATATATCAGTGATAATGAAAAGAAAACAGCGGCTTATGAACTGCTGAAGCAATGCCCTGATGTTATATCCATTGACGAAAAATCAAGCATTCGTCAGCAGATTTCCCCTTGGGCTGTAACGAATATAACATTAAATGGAGATATAGACATTGATGCTTTAATGGCTGAATACAGTGAGCTTAATCTGACATATGATTCTGTTTCAAGTATTCCTGAAAGCAATGTTTATGATTTCCAGTTGTCAGAACCTTTGGGTTCAGGTGCATGTTCAAAGAAATATTATGACTTCTTTAAAACTCTTATAGAAAAAGAAGCAGACTATTCACTGACAACTATGCTTACAACAACAATTAATGGCGAAGCAGATAGTTCACAGGTGTCCAAAAATATATATACAAATCTTGAAGCGTTTGATTATGGTGATGCAAACTGTGACGGCAATGTTGACATTTCTGACGTTGTACTTATAAAGGGACATACAATTAATTCTGAAAAATATCCGCTTGCCGCACCATTTTTGGCTGATATAACGGGCGACGGCAATGGAGTAAATGCACAGGACGCAGTAGCGTTACAGCAGTATCTTCTTGGCACAGTAAAATCACTTCCTATTGCCGAATAATAGTTATTTTTCATCTGTTTTATATAAAATCGGGATTCCAAAGGGTTGATAACTCTTTAGTCAGGTCAAGGGCGAAAGCCCTTGCATGATGTGGAACGGAGTTTCAATGAAACTGGGTTTCCAAAGGGTTGATAACCCTTTG
>SAMEA104315421__coassemble_3060_pt1 | contig 5978 bp, 5 predicted proteins | sample SAMEA104315421__metabat2_low_PE_050 | metagenome-assembled genome bin SAMEA104315421 (sample SAMEA104315421) | gut metagenome | biome: Monkey gut; feature: monkey-associated habitat; material: faeces | place: China | collected 2013
ACGCTGTCCCACACCCTGCAAGGGCTTTCAGCCCTTGACCTGACCAAAGGGTTATTAACCCTTTGGAAACCCTTTTTGTGCGTCATCCCTTAATTTATACTGTTAATGCTTGTTATCTCAACCGAATTTATCATGTATCCGCTGTCAGACTTCTTCAGCTTATATTTCGCAACCTTTGATACTTCCCTGCCAGCATTTTTTTCAGATATCATCCATGACGGCTTATCCTGAATATATTCCACCTCAACCGAATAAGTATCACCATTTTTTGAAACTGATGTAATATCAGGATAATATGAAAATACAATAGGATTAACAGGAATATTATATGACTTTGTGTCCGCATTATAATAAAACTTTACATCACCCGAACCAACCGTCTGATGCTCTATTTCAGGAATGTCCGAACCAAATAAATTTGCCGCATATTTTTCAATGTCAACAGCAGGAACGCTTACCATATCAAGATTTTGCTCGTAATTGTCAATGTCATCAGACAATATAAGCGACCATATTGCAGCAGTTATTATTCTGTCTGAAGCCAATTCTGACGGCGACTCAAATGAGTCTATATCCATTATTACAGCAGGATAAACAGTATCAATAAATCCGTCTTTTTTGTCCTCACCTGCCGTAAAGCTTCTTACACGCTTAATTCCCTCGCCAACCGAAAATGTAAATCCGATTATGGCAAATCCAAACAAAACTATGCCCAAAATTGCATAAAGATGCTTCTTGAATTTGCTTTTATTGCTTATTGAAACGTCTATATCATCGTCTTCAACGTCCTGAACCTTTGCGTCTTCAAGCTCCTTCGGACTCTCGTCAAGAATATTTTCCAATGCGGAAATAATCCTGCCCTTCTTTTTGGCAGACGGTTCAACATCTATATTTATATTACTGTTTTCAGCAGAATTATCATTTTGCTCTATTGCTTTTACATCTTCTGCTATTTCAGTATTTTCCGGACTTTTACCACTTTCAGCCGTCTCATCAATTAACGGCTCGTCTATTGCAGGAACAATCTCACTTGAAATTTCCTCGTCCGGCTTCTGAACCTCATCAAAATCCAGCGTGCTTTCTGTTTCGTTAATATTGCTTTCCGACAGCTTTTCCTCTGATGATTTTGTATTTGTTATACCGTTATCCTCACCCAAAACTGCATCAATAAGCTCATTTGTAGTAAGTGTTTCAAGCTCCTCAAGAGTATAATCCTCAGTATTTTTTACTTCATCTGCCGAATTATTTTCGTCAGAATAATCCTCTGTTTCAATTTCATCTGAACTTTCAGGTTCTTCCTTATCTTCATCATCGTAAGAAGCGTCTGATTCAGAGCTTTTATCAAAAATTTTCCTGAACTTCTTGAATATACCGCCCTTTTCAGAGTGGCTTGGCTCTTTCTGTTCTTCTTCGGAAATACTTGAAATTTCCTCATTTTCCAATTCAGTTACAGCATTATCTGCTGAATTGTCATATTCAGACAAAGAGTCATTAGTAAAATCATCAGCGGCAGTCTGCTCCGAAGTCTGAGAATTATCGTTTTCATTCATCAAAGCGTCATAATCAGGAAGTTCGTGATTGATAACAATTTTCTTATGCTTTTTAACCTCAGGCTCAGCCGCTTTTTCTTCCTCAGCCTTTTGGGATTCAAGAGTTTTTACCTCTTTGATTATTTTTTCATCGGGAACAGGAAACTGATGTGTAGACTTGAAAAACAGATTTTCTTCTGTCTTTTGTTTTGGCTGCTGAATACTAGCCTGCGGCTGAGGTCTGCTTACAGATTTATTATTGGAGTCTATAAGCTTATTTAAATCCTGAAACTGAACTGATGAAAATTCAGATTGCTTTGTATTTTCAGATACAGCGTCAGCTTTTTTTGCGGCAGGCTTATTCGGAACATTCTGCCTTGGCATTGCAGCACTCCTATGACTGCTCGCCGACGCTGAGTCAAGCATATTAAGCAGATTTGCAGGTATAGAGCCTGTATTCGTACTTGCAGGCTTTGGAGGTTCTGCTTTTTTGGGAGGTGCTGACAGTGCATTTATAATATCATCAACCGACATGCTGTCAACCTTTTTTCCCGCACTTGTTTTTTCAGGTTTAACAGGTACTGCCGCCTTTTTAACAGGCTTTGAAGAATTACTGCCGCTCTGTAAATTATTCAGCATTGCGTCCAATTCATCTTTTATATCCATTAGTTCCTCCGATTATTGTATTATCTTATCTGACCGTTGCCGTTAATAAGGTACTTGATTGTAGTTAATTCAGTAAGTCCCATAGGCCCTCTCGCATGGAGCTTTTGAGTTGAAATTCCTATTTCCGCACCAAGTCCGAACTCTCCACCGTCAGTAAATCTTGTAGACGCATTTACATAAACTGCGGCTGCATCAATCTCCTTCTGGAACTTTCTTGCACTGTCAAGCGACTTTGTAACGATACACTCAGAATGATGCGTTGTAAATCTTCTGATATGACTTATAGCGTCATCAATGGAATCTGCAACCTTTACGGCGATTTTATAATCAAGAAATTCCTTTGCATACTCCTCGTCCGAAGCAGGAAGAACTGTATCACCGAGAATTTCTCTTGTTTTGTCACAGCCGTAAATAACCACGTTATGAGCCTTGAAACGTTCTGCAATCTTCGGCAGAAACTCCTCGGCACAATCTTTATGCACAATAAGGTTTTCTATCGCATTGCATACGGACGGACGCTGAGTTTTTCCGTTATCGGCAATATTTACTGCCATTTCAATATCAGCAGACGCATCAACGTAAACATGGCAGTTTCCGACTCCGGTTTCAATAACAGGTACGGTAGCATTGTTTACCACAGCGTTAATAAGTCCTGCACCGCCCCTTGGAATAAGAACGTCAAGATATTCATTCATTTTCATCATTGCAGTTGAGGTTTCTCTTGAAGTATCCTCAACAAGCTGAATTATACTCTCTGGAAAGCCTGCTTTTTTAACAGCTTCACGCATAATTGAACAAAGGCACTTGTTGGAGCTTATTGCCTCCTTGCCGCCTCTTAAAATAACGGCATTTCCTGCTTTAAGGCATAATGAAGCCGCATCGACCGTTACATTCGGTCTTGACTCGAAAATAATGCCTATTACACCCATAGGAACTCTCGTTTTGAGTATCTGAAGTCCGTTTGGTCTTGTAAAGCCGTCAACAATCTGACCAACAGGGTCTGTAAGCTCTATAAGCCGGTCAACGCTTGCAGCAATGCCCTCGATACGTTTTTCGTCAAGGCTTAGTCTGTCCTGCATTGCCTCTGACATTCCGTTTGCCTTTGCAGCCTCAAGGTCAAGGGCGTTATGCGATTTTATCAGTTCAACATTATTTCTTAATGCTGACGCAATTTCAGCAAGTGCATTATTTTTATCCGCAGTTGAAGCTGAGCTTATAAACAGCTCAGCAGCTTTGGCATTTTTACCAAGTGATTCTATATAGCTCATATTTTCCTCCGTTCTGCCGCTTAGTTATTATGCGGCACTGCCTTGAAAATCGTTCCAATTTCTTTATCCTCAAACAAATCATAAATAAGTTCAGGATTTTTACCGTTCATTATGACCATATCAATGCCTGCATCTGTAGCAATTTTTGCCGCATTTATTTTTGTAGCCATTCCGCCTGTTCCAAGCTTTGAAACCGCACCGCCTGCGATATGCTCTATATAGCCTGTTATCTCCTCCACTACGGGAATTGGTGCGGCATCAGGATTTTTATGCGGGTCCTCCGAATAAAGTGCGTCTATATCCGAAAGTATAACGAGCAGGTCGGCATTTGCGGTTTTAGCAACTATTGCCGCAAGTGAATCATTCTCTCCGATTTCAAGCTCAAGCTCATCAATGGCAACTGTGTCGTTTTCATTGACAATCGGTATACAGCCGAGTGAAAGCAGACGTTCAATAGTATTTTCAACGTTCTTTCTGCGTTCACTTTCTATAATTGTTTTTGTAAGCAGGATTTGTGCTACCGTAACACTGTATTTTTCAAACATATCGTCATAAATATGCATAAGCTCACATTGTCCGATAGCTGCAACAGCCTGTTTTGTTGGGGTATCCTTCGGCTTTTCCTTCATTCCCAGCTTGCCTGAGCCGAGTCCCATAGCACCTGATGAAACAAGTATTATTTCACGTCCTGAATTATGCAGGTCAGCAATAACACGAACGAGGTTATTCATTCTTCTTATATTAAGCTTGCCTGTTTTATGAGCAAGAGTTGAAGTGCCCAGCTTGATGACTATTCTCTTTTTTTCAGATATACTACGCATAATTGCTCCTAATCAGCAGACAGCATACTGACTGTCCCAAAGCCCGTATTATCGGTTACGGATTACCGAATTTCTTATACTTCCCTTTAAAAATCCATCAAGATTATCATAAACTATTTCAAGGAGTCTTTTTCTTGTTTCATACGCTGCCCACGCAATATGAGGTGTTATGATGCAGTTTTCAAGAGCTTTGAGCGGAGTATCCGCCCTCATAGGCTCATTTTCAAGCACATCAAGATAAGCTGCACTTATTTTATGGTTTTTCAGGGCGTCTGCAAGGTCTGTTTCATTCACAACAGCTCCTCTTGACGTATTTATGAGTATCGCCGACTCCTTCATCTGCGAAACAAGCTCCTTGCTGACCAGTCCTTTGGTTGCTTCTGTAAGAGGACAGTGAAAGGTCAGGACGTCCGCCTGTTTTACAGCAGCTTGCAGGCCAGTTACGGTATACGGACAGCTTTGCGGTGCTGTCCTTGTATTTACAATCACATTCATGCCAAAAGCAGAGCCGATTTTTGCAACAGCCCTGCCAATACTTCCATATCCGACAACAGACAGCGTTTTTCCAAGCAGTTCATCAGTTGCATACGGGAAGTATGAAAATGATTCCGAGCCGATCCACTCGCCGTTTTTTACCGCATCATCATATCGGCTGATTTTATTGTAATGATGAAGTATGTAGGCAAAAACCTGCTGTGCGACTGCCATTGTGGAATATTCCCCCGCATTGCAGACAACTATTCCATTTTCAGCCGCAAAGTCAATATCAATATTATTATAGCCTGTAGCAAAAAGTCCGATATATTTCAAATTTGGGCATTTTTTCATTACTTCGTCCGTAATAAGCACCTTATTGCAAAGGACTGCTTCCGCATCGGCAATTCTTTCAGCGGCAAGCTCATTCGGCGTATAATCATAGCATGCTACTTCCCCCAGCGATTTAAAGCAATCAGGAGAAATATCATTATTCATGGTCATGGTTTTCCAGTCTAAAATTACAATTTTCATAAGTTATACCTAAAGGAGCTGACAGTTTTCTGCTGCTCATAATTTATCAGTTATTCTGTTTTATCTTCCGAATTTTCTGACGAATCAGCTGAAGCTGTCGGTTCTGTTTTTGCTTTTTCGGTCTTTGACTTCTTTTTTGATACAACGGATAAAACAAATGCCGTCACAAGCAGTATAAGTTCGATTGCACCTATTGTATAGAACAGCACACGGCTTTCAGAAATCCATATTGCAAGTGAAAAAGGAATAGCAATTGCCATTACAAGCTGATATGCTTTTTTTGTTCTTGAAAAAAGATAGGCAAAGAAAAATAATGCTATGCATGAAAAGACAAGATGTACAGGAAATGGAAATGGGAACAGATTAGGCTGTACGATTTCATTAGCGTTCATTTAAAGCTCCGTTTCCCGCTTATGCGGTTACCGCCTATTTCGGCTGACGGCTGCCAAAATTAATGAGTCAATATTTACAGTATAACATAAAATTATTGTCATTTCAAGGGGTGGACTTTATTTTTCTGAGATTTCTGTCGGAGCATCATACAGCGATGAATAAACGCTATTGAAAATGGGTTTCTAAAGAGTTGTTAATTCCTTGACAGAACCTTAAAAAATGGGTTTCCGAATGGTTTGTTAACCCCTTGGCAGAATCTTAAAAATGGGTTTCCAAAGGGTTGATAACCCTTT
>SAMEA104315421__coassemble_3840_pt1 | contig 5010 bp, 3 predicted proteins | sample SAMEA104315421__metabat2_low_PE_050 | metagenome-assembled genome bin SAMEA104315421 (sample SAMEA104315421) | gut metagenome | biome: Monkey gut; feature: monkey-associated habitat; material: faeces | place: China | collected 2013
ATTTTAATCTATTTAGACTTCATTGGATAGGGTGGTTTCTTTTTAGGCGGTTACGATCAAAAGTATCAATAAAGCCGTCCTTGCAAACATCTCCTGACTGCCAATTTGCAGGTGCAGTTTCTGATGCATAAATCAACCATTTTTGCAGACATGTTACATCTGCAATATCAAAATTTCCATCTGCATTAACATCACCTGAAGTAATGGAAGAAACTATTGTTATTCCATTATTTTTTGCATATTCTACAGCATTTTTATTTTCTGATTCAATAATAAATCCGTTTTTAACTGAATATCCATTGTTATAAATAAAACCTAAACTATGGGTATCTGTTTCTGTATCATTTCCTGCAATTTTTATTTTATTAAGTGAATTACATTCTAAAAAAGCGTATTCTCCGATACTTTTACAGCTTTTCGGAATTGATATTTCAGTTATTGATTTACAGCCACAAAATGCTCTTTGTTCAATAATGTTAAGGGTTTCAGGAAGATTTAATCCTTTCAGCTTTGGGCAGTCATAAAAAGCATATTGCTCTATTGAATACAAGGATTCAGGCATATTTATGCTTTTAAGTGAAATGCAGTGTGCAAAGGCAAATCTGCTGATTTCACCTGTTTTCAGATATTCTGTTAAGCATTGATGAAATTCAGGGAGTGTGTTGTAAGGCGAGTAGTGATGAGGATATGCAAAACAGAATAAGGAATCAGTATATTCACTTGCTGTTTCAAGTCGTGTTGTGAAATCTCTGACATCTTTTATACCTGTATATGATATGCCATGCGGTGACTGCATTCTCTCAGTGTCAGGCTGTACGAACATTTCAGCATTCGTACCAAGCAGCAATTTTGTTCCACGAATCTGATTTGAACGGTCAACGGCATTTCTGTATGCTTTTGTCCATTCGGAAAGATGTGCTTTGTCCATTCCGCCGCCTCCACAGCTATCCTGCGGACATATCATATCACCGTTTCTGAATGGTATGCGGCTTAAAACTTCTGCCCAGTACTCCGTAAATCTGTCGATATTTATGCTTGCATATCCGTATCCGAAGATATTTACATATGGACTGAACAGCAGCGGCATTGAGGAATCAAGCGTATTGCAGTTATCAATAACGGTTGTGAACATTTCATCAAGTCCGTCTGCATAGGCGTCTATGCCTGTATCAGTATCCATATATATGGTATTGAAAAGTTCGGTTACAAAGTAAAATCCATAATATGTATCAGGATATTTTGACTTGTATTTGTTAAAAAGCTCAGTTGTGATTTCGTTGCACTGTTCCATGTACTTACGATTGGCTTCTCTGCCTGATTCTGAGGCAATGTCGCTGTTCCATGCACAGTCAAGCCCCATTCCGAGATAAAGCTTTATATCATATTTGTCACAGTAATAAAATATGGGTTCAACTGCGTCATATACAGTATAACCGTTTAGGAAGTCAAGTTCTGACGGGTAATAAACAGTCTATGTGCCGTCAGAATTGTGATTCGCAACATCACCCATAATCAGATATTCAATTCCAACTTCCTTTAGAGCTTTCATTTCTTTGTTCCACTGTTCATCATCATATGTCATGTACAGCCATGGCTGGATAAATGTGCCGTCAATTTTTTCAAGAGTTTCATATATTTTCCCTTTCCATAGTATTGCTACTCCAACTAACTCCTGAGTTTTTCTGCTTGTCCTGACAGCGAAATACTGTGCCGGAAAACCTTATCATACGCCGGTATGCCTGCGATTTTCTTTCTTGTCTATCACTTTTCAGTTCTTTGCATAAATTCTTTAGGCAACACCGCACAAAGCACGTCAAAGGATTTTGCACGCCATAAACTTGCAAATTTTCCGTTATCTTACACATAATTTTCTCATCATACGACAGTATGCTTTCAAAAATTCTATGCAATCTGAAGAAAAATATATCTGCGTTTCTGCCGCACAAGCTTTGTGCGGTGTTACCTTTAAGATTTAATTGGGCGAGCAATAAGAACTATTCCGTTAGTCACATTTTCCATTTTTTTATATTATACAATAGAGAGGTACTACAGTCAAGATAATGTTAGATTTAAGGATTATTTAATAATTGATATGCTAGAATGTGATTATGCTTCACACTATTGCAGAAAATACATTTTTACAGGCAGAAAATCCGCCTGCCTGCATTATCTTTCTTAACATATGAAACTTTTGTTCTGTATCTTATGGCAGCAGCGTGAAGTATACAAAAAAGGAAAGGAACAGCAATATGTATCTGCGAATACTGAAAAAGGACCTTAAACGAAAAAAGACAATGAATATAATCCTGCTTATGTTTATTATACTTGCGTCAACTTTTATGGCTGTAAGTGCAAATAATGTTCTTACAGTAATTTCAGGAACGGACTATTACCTTGACAAAGCAGGTATAGGTGACTATATAGCGGTCACACAAGGTGAAAATGGAAACATAGATAATATTCTTGAAAACTGCGGAGTGGATTATTCATGTGAAAACGTTATCTATTCAGACAAAGGAAATGTAAAAGTAAACGGCGGTAAATTTGAATCAGGACGAAACAATATGATTATTCTTATGCCGATGAAAGAAGCAAAACTGACGTACTTTGATATGGATAATGAACCTATTAAATCACTTAAAAAAGGCGAGCTTTATATTACTGGAGGTTCAAAATCAACCAATTCCCATATTGGTGATGAAGTCAAAATTGACCATAATGGTTCTACAGCGGAAATGAAAGTTGTCGGAAACTGCAAGGATGCATTGCTTGGTTCTGATTTCATGGGAAATATTCGTTTTATTATAAATGATGAAGATTACAGGGCATTTGAAAATAATGAACTTCTTAGCACATCTTACTGCGGACGTATTTACTATATAACAACTGATGATACAAGTTCTGTTGAAAGTGCACTTCAGGATGCTGAGGGTATGCTTTTAAACTGCGACAGAAGCGTTATAAAGATGTGCTATGTCATGGAAATGATAGTTGCGGCAATACTGCTTATTTTCAGCGTCTGCCTTATAATAATTGCATTTATTGTTCTGCGGTTCACTATTTCATTTACACTTTCAGATGAACTGCGTGAAATCGGTGTTATGAAAGCAATCGGAATTTCTGACAGAAAAATCCGAGGATTATATACAGTGAAATATTTTGCACTTTCTGTTATCGGAGCAGTAACAGGATTTGCATTCAGTATTCCTTTTGGAAAGCTCATGCTTAATATTGTTTCGGAAAAAATGATGCTTGGCAGCGGTATGGGGATACTGACAAATATCATAAGCTGTGTGTTGGTAATGGCAATAGTTCTTGCTTTCAGTTATAGCTGCACAAGAAAGGTTAAGAAATCCTCACCGCTTGACGCAATACGCAGCGGACAGACAGGAGAGCGTTTCAAAAAGAAAAGTCCTCTGCATTTAAGCAAAAGCCGACTTTCACCATGCAGTTTTACAGCACTTAATGATGTACTCAGCAGTCCTAAAAGGTTTGCAGCTCTTATTGCTACATTTGCTATCAGTCTTTGCCTTGTACTTACTTTGGCAGTAACGGCAGACACGCTTCAAAGTGATACTCTTATTACAGCATTCGGTACAACCAAAAGTGACCTTTACTTTGCTAATACTGCAAAGTTTATGGAGTGTATGAGTGAAAATGGCAGAGAAAAACTGATTAATCTGCTTGCAGAAACAGAGGATATACTTAGCGAAAACGGTATGCCTTCAAAATGTCATGTTGAGGTACAATACAGACTTACAGCAAATTATGGTGATAAAGCAGTTAAAACCTGTTTTCAGCAGGGAATAGGTGGAGTAGCTTGTGATAAATATGAGTATCTTGAGGGAACACCGCCTCAAAATGCAAATGAAATTGCTGTTACTCCGCAGATTTCAAAAAAACTTGGAGCAGTAATAGGTGATACTATTACTGTATCAAGCAGTGACGGTGTAAATGATTACATAATAACTGCATATTTTCAGTCACTTAATAATCTTGGTGAATGTGTGCGATTTCATCCTGATGTTATTTTTGACTCTGTTCAAATTGCCGCAGGAATGGAGTTTCAGATAGATTTTACAGATAATCCTGATGAAAAAACAATTGCTGAAAGAAAAGAGAAGGTACAAAAACTTTTCCCTGATGACAAGGTAAAATATGCAGCAGAATATGTTACAGAATGTACAGGTGTAGGCGATATTATTATAAACATAAAAAACTTTATTCTTTCAGTTTCACTTGCATTAACCTTACTTGTTGCTATATTGATGGAGCGTTCATTCATTGCTAAAGAGAAAGCGGAAATTGCTATGCTTAAAGCAGTCGGTTTTTCAAGCAGTGCAGTCATAAAAACACATACATACAGATTCGTAGTTGTTGGCATTATTTCATCAATTATTGGAATTATAATTACTTTTCCAATTGTAAAATTGGCTGTAACACCTATTTTCTCAATGATGGGTGCAGGAAAGATTGCTTTTAAAATCAATCCGATTGAAATATGCCTTATTTATCCGCTGATAGTTCTTGCTGTAACGCTTACGGGTGCGTTTTTGACCTCGCAGTACACAAGAACAATACATTCATCTGATACAGCCAATATTGAATAAGAAAGGAAATCACTATGAATATTCTTGAAGTAAATGACCTTTGCAAAACATATATTGTTGACAAAAGGCAGAATAACATCCTCAGAAATGTTAATTTTAGCATAAAAAACGGTGAAATGGTTGCAGTTATGGGACCTTCAGGTTCAGGGAAATCCACACTTTTGTATACTGTTTCTGGAATGGACAGATTAACTGCCGGAAATGTGATATTTGACGGAAAAAACATTGCTGAAATGAATGAAAAGGAGCTTTCCATACTGCGCCTTGATGATATGGGATTTATTTTTCAGCAGATGTATACCAACCTCTATTGCAATATATCCGAACATGTGATATAATGTAATAGGTGATCAAAATGTCAAAGGTTCCAATTAAAATAGAACTAAGCGCAAAAGAAGAT
>SAMEA104315421__coassemble_3891_pt1 | contig 4952 bp, 5 predicted proteins | sample SAMEA104315421__metabat2_low_PE_050 | metagenome-assembled genome bin SAMEA104315421 (sample SAMEA104315421) | gut metagenome | biome: Monkey gut; feature: monkey-associated habitat; material: faeces | place: China | collected 2013
ATTTTAATCTATTTAGACTTCATTGGATAGGGTGGTTTCTTTTTAGGCGGTTACTTTAGCTTTGTTTTTTCACAGATACCTGTTCAAAAAATTCTAAAAATGAATATTACTGATGCAATAAGAAGTAAGGATTGAGGTATATATGTTTAAAAAAATGAATATAATTAAAATTTTTACGATAACAGCAAGTATAGCATTTCTTGTTGCGTGTGACAAAAATATAGAAAATGTTGATATTACCGAGCAGCAACTATATGAAGTAAAGTTACAGAATGCAGAAGATTATATATTGGCAAATGGTGAAATTGCTTCATCTGACGAATTTTGTGTTTTCCCTCCGTACAGCGGTACAGTTAGTATGGTTTTCAAAAGTGTAGGAGAAAGTGTTGTAAAAGGGGAAAAGCTTTTTACCTATAATACAAAAGAGCTTGAAAAAAACAAGTCAGAATTACAGAAACAGTTTGAGCAGATTAAGTCAGAAACCGAATATACACACAGTATTAATGTCAGAAATCTTGAAAATGCCGAATATCAAAAGGAACTAAATTGTTCTGAAGCACAGTGTGAGATAAATAATACGGAAGCTGACAGAGATCGTATCGATGAAAAAATAGCAGCTGTTAGTGAGGAATTAGATTATATAGCTCAGCAGATTGCAGAAGCATTTGATAAAAATCCAACGGATTTAGAAATCCAATATCAGCAAAAGGTAACAGAGATTGAAGATCTTAATGAAGAGTATCTAAGGGCTGTAAGAGAAGTTGAAAATGCATATATGAAATATGATGCTGTTGTCAGAGAAAGTGATAAAATAATACAAGAAATGAAGGATGTTATAAACGGTGAAAAGTATGATGATAAAGTTTCTGAATATGAAGTGCAGATAAACGAGATTCAGAAAAAAATAGATAATGCAGTCGTATTTTCTGGTGCAGATGGTATAATAACAGAAATGAATATAACATTAGGATGTGATATTCAGGATCAAGTTGCTTTAAAAATCGCATCTCCTGATTCTTATGTTGTTTTGGCACATGTTAATGAAGAAAATATTGAAAATATAACTATTGGTATGAAATCAGAAATTTCTTTTGTGAACAATAACAATGTGTTTGAAGGAACTGTTTCAAAGATTTATATGGTTCCTGACGAAAATCAGTCTACATATCCTGTTGAAATTGATATTGATTCAAATTCAAATATATTTTTGGGAAGAAGTGTATCTGTAAAGGTATATACTGAAGCTAAGGAAAATATTATAATGATACCATATGATTATTTAAGAAAAGATAATGATGGTAGTGTATATGTGCAGAAAAATTCAGTTAATGGTGCAGAAGAAATATGTGTTGAAACAGGAATTAAAATGGTTGATAAAATTGAAATAATATCTGATACGCTCAAACCTGGTGACAAATTAATAAAATTTGGATAATATAAGGTCAGGAAATAAGAGCCAATTAGCATGAGCAAGAGTTCATAGAAATTCATAAACTGGGACTATTAGCTTTGTTTCAGCAGAGCTGAATTTCTGAATAAAAGGAATTTGTTATTGTTGGAGATATTAACCGACGTTTTCTTCATTCATAAAAAAATTTGCTAACAGTTTACAGTGACTTTGAGAGGATTTACTTTCACTAACGTGACGCTACCCTCAGGTGCTGGTCGGGGCAACTCGGTGCAGGCTCAACTCCTGTTATCCGCACCATTTAGGTAAACTAATTTAGATCTCCAATATGAAAAGCCTGAACATTCGGGCTTTTTTGATGTCCAAACGTCAAGATTTTTCAGGGTGAAATCATGGATGTTTTTTGAGGAAAAATGCTATGTAACAAGATTTGAACTTACACTATTGAGGATTTCAGCTCTTTTTGAGAGAATTCCGCTCTCCACTGCAAGGGATTCGATGAGTTAATGCCGCAAAAATAATATACAAACTTTCAATGCTGATTTTATTTGTTTCTCACGAATTTATGTGAGGAACGAGTCAGGTCTGCATTTTTCATTTTAAGAGAAAATGAGCCGACATACGAACATATTATAGCATAACTAAAGATAACAATGTTTATAGTTCATGGCATGGAAATGGTCATGATAATAGTACCGGCACACCCTACCAGCCGTAAATATCAAAGAACATAATATGCACATTATGCAGTCTTAACGGAATTTCCGTTGACTACAGCGGACTTACTCTGCACTGGAATGACAGACTTCCCTATTGACGAAACAGAGCAGATACAGACCTTAAATCTCGCAACAGGCGGCAAGGCGGTGATGTCTGAACTATAGTCAATATCAAAACAAAGCCATTATTTTATTTACAGCTGTAAGGGATTAAATGCTAAACAGATTGCAAAATACAAAAAAATCTACTTTATGTAATAAAAAAGCCTCTTGGTTCAATTCCAAGAGGCTTTTATAAGTAAGTCAGATATATCACAATCAAGAGCATCGCAAATATCATTTAAAAGGTGTATATTTAAGTAATCAAATGTGTTATTGCATAATGAGCATATTGTTGACGGTCGTGCGTTTATAAGCTCACACAAGTCTTTTTGCGTAAGATTAAGCGTTTTTAAAATAGTCTTAATTGACATTTAATCATAGTGTCCTCCATATATAATTTTTACAATTAAAATAACGTATATCGTTATTTTCACTCTAAAAAAAATACATTAAAAGTTTGTTATGATGAGTTCTTTAAAACTTCCTCTGCTCCAGCTTCAAAGAAACTCCAAGCTTTGTTGATAATTCATATTCATTCTCATTTACTTTGATAAACATAACAAAAAACTCCTTTAAATAATAAAAGCAAGCTTAACAGCCTGCTTTTTTTGATTGATACTTGACATTTTTTCTGTTTATGCTATAATATAAATGAAAGGGTGCTGCGATAAGCGGTTCTCCCTCAAGCGATTTTAGTTAAGAATAACCGTCGCCTTATGGTAGAGTGGGGCGGTTATTTCTTTTTATTATTATTTACAAGAGCTATTATGTTTAAAACTACGTTAATTAATGTAAGTAATTCTAAAGTACTCATGCAAACACCCCCGTTTCCGAGGGAAAAGATTGAACCGCCTACCGTTTTATCCAGTACCCGTGTCTATATTATAGCATGGGTACTATTTTTTGTCAATTAAAGTACTACGTTTTTATTCGGTATTGCCTTAACAGCCTGCTTTTTTTGATTGCTACTTGACATTTTTTCTGTTTATGCTATAATATAAATGAAAGGGTACTGCGATAAGCGGTTCTCCCAAAGTTATTTGATGTTAAAGAAACACCGCAAACTTTTGGTCGAGTTGGGCGGTGCTTCTTTATTTATGTAAAGAAACTACTTCTTGTCGAAATGGTCTTTTGTGACCTTATATACAAGAGTGATAACGCCTGTAAGCATAATTACGAACTGAAAAAGTTCGGAAAATGTCATCGCTATCACCTCCCTTGAGGGAGAAACCGCCTACCGTTTTATCCAGTACCCATGCCTATATTATAGCATGGGTACTATTTTTTGTCAATTAACCTGTCGGCAGAGTGAGAACAGCCGCCTTTGAACCTGCCAGACTGATTGAAATATCAGCCTTGCCGTCAGCCGCATGGTCGATTTCCAGCGACTCCACAAGGCAGTCGCCCTGTAAAAACGTGTTTTCGTTGAGATAAAAAGTGCCTTTGATTGTATTGCCGCTTTCAAATGCGTCATAAAGTATTTTCTGACCGCTTTTCGTGTCAAAATCACATGTACCGTCTGCACTTGCAGACCAGTCCTTTATTGACGCCGCTTTTTCTTTGTAGTCCGAACCGAAAGAAAGAACCTCCAGTATTTCCTTTGAAAGCGACACGTTCCATGAGGACATGTGAATTATGTCCGTTTCGCTTTCAGCTCCGCTTGCTTTGAAGCTAAGCTTGCCTGTAACACCTGTATAAAGTGCCATAAAAATTACCTCCTGTAAATTTTAAAATTAACGGTATACTCCTGACGCTGTTTATCGTCACGTCCGATATCGAGTATTGCCGTTTCCTGTATAACAGAAATCTCCGTATCACTGTAGCGGTTAAGCTTGCCGGTGAATGCGGAGATTTTTTCGTATGACCTCTCACCCCTGCACCTGAGCTGTACATTTTCGACAATGTCAGTGCCGCCGAACGAATGTACAGGCGGACTGCCTCTGTATTCAGTCAGTACGGATAAATCGTCAGGGAAATCAGGGAGAAATCCGAGCTTTACAGTGCTGTCGTTAAGAACTGCACCAAGCTTATCAAGTATATTCATCATCTCAATGCCTCGTCAGGTATGCTTTTGAGCATGTCAATGTATTTTTGCTCGTTTTCACTGAACGGCTGTTCAAGAAACTTTGCTTGTCCGCCTGCAACACAATTGACAGTTGATGTGCCTATGTATTCATGTACCTGTCCATCCTGCGTTCTAAACCTCACTTTTCTGTCTACTCGTTTACCATCTGTTTTATTATGACTGTATCCCAGTTCCTCATGCTGACGCAGTGCGTAGGGCAGGGAATAGCCTACCTCTGCACTGACCTTTAAGGACGGCATTATCTGTCTGCCTGTTTTAGCTGAGTTTTCAAAAACTATTGTGCCATTTACGTTTGCAACACAATTATTTTTTAAGTCACCTGTTTCAACAGGTGTGAGTCTTGTTGAGAGACTCGCTAAGTCACAAGCAATTGCAGTAACCTTTTTTGCGGTAAGCTCAGGATTGCGTCGGATTGCCTTTTTTAACTGCCTGTCAAGCTCTCTGCTGTCTATCTCGATTGAATTTCTTCTGCTCATCACATCACCGCCTTATAACCTGTAATTTCGCCGTCAAGGTCGGTCATTGCGCTGACCGAAAGCACCGCAAGACCGTTTATTGTATCGCCTGTTGTGATTTTTTCCGTAATACTAAACACCAATTAAACTATAGACAAAATTGACAAAATATGGTATAATAA
>SAMEA104315421__coassemble_5743_pt1 | contig 3754 bp, 5 predicted proteins | sample SAMEA104315421__metabat2_low_PE_050 | metagenome-assembled genome bin SAMEA104315421 (sample SAMEA104315421) | gut metagenome | biome: Monkey gut; feature: monkey-associated habitat; material: faeces | place: China | collected 2013
GCATTACAGGAAGAGATTGGATTTTATCCTGCTTTTAAATGGTGTTTAGTATAAGATAGCAGATATGCTCCGCCGTAACGGTCGAGCCGTCAGACCTTTTTACAAGCTGATATTTCTGCACAAGCCTGCATGGAGCGCTGTGAGGCTCGCTGTAAATCGGCTGACCCCGTGCATTTGTTCCGTCTGCATATCTTACGGTGCAGGTTTGATTGAGGTAATCCTCTAGCATATCTCAAAACCTCCCGAAAGATACGGTGAAAGCAGGCTTACAGCTTTTTTGCAGTCATAAATGCTTGATTTTGACGCAGATTGCACATTATCTCCGTAGCTTTCCGATAAATCGCCCAAGGAAAATGACTTAACTCCGTCTGCAATAAGCTTTGAGCGTTTTTCGGAGCTTTCCTGTTTTTTTTCGTCTGACAGATACAATGCAAGCTCGATTTCGGCGGACTTTACACGTTCAGGAGCTCCCGAGTCTGTATGTCCGTACTGATACGGCAAGCGTGGGAAAGCGGTTTCCTGTTCGGGAACCGCCTTTCTTCCGCCGAATTTCAGACATTCTATTGAGTCAAAGGCATTGTTCAGGTAAACAGCTTTATCGTCCTCGGAAAGTTCATTCCAACGCTTGTAAGCCGCTGATTTCGAGGTATAATGAGTGCTGATGTAGCTGTCAGCCTCCTTAACCGAGCTGTACATTAATTACCTCCTGCCTTTGTCGGTGTTGACCTTTTGAATAAGAGATCAGGTGTAAGTGCCTTTGTGCCGTAGTCATAGAAAAGCGACACCGCATAGTCGTTTGAAAGCTGGATTTTTTCAGGCTCGGAGTACTGATTTACGATAACAGGCTGACCGACTGTGTCGGTGTGCATGAGCAGAAAATCAATTCCTGTCGGGAGATTGATTGAGCTGTAAACCTTAACCCCATGATACATTCCGAACTCCTCAGCCGCAGTGTCAACGTTGCTGTTTATCTGACTGTCAAGCTTTGTGCGGACTGTACTGTAATAGCTTGGGGAGAGGATAAGACGGTGATTGCGTCTGTTTGTACCTCTCACATAGTCATTTTTTACAGTTTCAAGTGACAGGATAGCCGCTTCGAGAATTTCGAGAGGGTCGGTTACATTTGTGGTGATTTCAGCTGCCGCAGTGCAAGCCGCAGAGAAAAACGCTGTATCAAGGTCTGACGCCATAGTGTCAATGTGATTTGACGCACGTCTTGACATGATGCCTGCAACGCCGAAGGTGTCAAGGTCGAATTTTGAAACCTCCTCGACAATTTCCTTGTGGGTGTCCACATTGACAGTGATCGGCGGAACCTTTACAGCGTCACCCTTACCTGCTGTTCTGGCAGTTCCGTATGTCTTTGACTGGGAATTTGCAAAACGCTTGTACTCAACAGAGCCTGCCGCAGGACTTCCCGAATAGTTCTGGGATTTCAGTGCGTTTGAGAGTGTATCCCTCTGGATATTCTCAATGACAATGCCGTAGATTTCTTTGAGGTCAGCCTTGGTTGATGCCGCCTGCAAAAGTGATAATGCCTTTGTTCTTGCCATAAAAAATTACCTCCTAAAAAATTACCGTTCCTGAGGGGAGCGGTTTGTTGTTGTTATTGGTTTCAGGTGGATTTCCTCCGCCTCCGGGAACGGAATTACCGTCAAAAAGATAGTCATTTTCAGACTTCACCTTTTCCAGTGCGGACTTTATATCCTCCGACTGATTTTTTGATGATTTGAGTGCTTCGAGGTCAAGAAGTGCCTTGACAGCCTTTGAATTTTTCGCCTTAACTCCTGCAATTGCACTGTCAAGCACGGAATTGAACTCCATATCAGCTATTTTTGTCTGATATTCCGTATCCTTTGCGGCGAGGTCGTCAGTAAGCTGTTTGATTTTGCCGTTAAGCTCCTTTACGTCAACTCCCTCAAACTCTTTCAGGGCTGTCTGTGCAGTTTCAAGCTGTTCCTTGCAGCCGTCACGCTCAACGGCAATCTTCTTGATGTCGTTGCTGTTTTCGGTCATTATCTTGTCTATGACCTCTTTTTCAAGTCCTAAGTCCTCTAAAAATTTCCTCTGCATTTTTCTTTACCTCCATGTGTTTTTGCAGTTTTACGCCGTGCTTGGGGCATAAAAAAGCACCTCCGAAGAAGTGCATTTGCATTACAGATATAGCAAAACCGCCCATTTCTGAGCGGTTTTGTCGAATCGCATTTTGGTGGGTGTGCCCCTTCCCACATTTCTTTTGACCCGAAGGTGCGTAGCAGCACAATCTCTACTTCAAAATGCATATTCTTATTTTAATTTTACAGCTCAATTAAAATATCCCTCAAGCTCAATGTCGGAGTCGATATAAACAGCACCGACATAATTGCTGTTGTGAACTGTAATTGCTTTGCCATTAACGGTATAATGCTGAGTTTCAGAGCCGTCAACGTCATTGAGCAGATTCCCTTTTTCAATTGCAGGAATATGTTTTTCAAGTGCCCGACACTGCTTTGAAAAAATTTCTTTGTCTGCTTCAGTGCAAATATTATAATGAAACATATCTATTCCTCCAATCCAAGTTTTTGGTTTACGGATTTTCTTGTTTTAACGGCAGTTTTCAGAATATCAGCAATTGCCTCATCACGAGATAAATTCTTTCGCTGCATCTTGTCGGTGAGCAATTCCTCAAAGCTCTTGTTCGGGTCTGAAATGTCAAGCTCCTTACGCAGTTTTTGGTCAGCCATAAGGTCACGAGCCTGTGTTCTGAATTTATTCCTTAAAGCACATGCCTGCTTTGCCTGTTCTTCGATTGGCAAGGACTTGTCAATAAGGTCGGGAATTTTTTTATCATGTGCAAGATACCATTTTCGGACGTTGTAATCAGACATTTTCCCTTTCATGTCTATTATATCATCAAAGTCCTGAGAATACAAGTAATTTCTGTATTTTTCCTGCATCTCCTTCCATTTCTGACCGTCCGCATTTTTAATTCTGCGGAACGTATGAAACGATTTTGGAGCGTCCTCACCGAGCCGCTGCCTGTACCTCTCAAACTGTGAACGGTCGGCACGCATTCTGCGGCTGTCCGCCTGCTGTTTTGAGTAAAGAGCAATTTCCTCATCGGAACGGTTATCTGTAAACGGAGCGTTTGACCTTGCAAGTGCGGCTTTTATCTCCTCAGGCGACTGCATTTCCTCTATCCAGTAGGTCATGACATGACGGCAGTTCGGATGCACATTTCTGTATCCGCTTGGGAATGCCCTTGAAAGCGGAGGAAAACGTTTATCTCTGCCAGATATGCTGTAAACTCTGCCTTGTAAAACCGCACAAGCCTCACAAGTCGGGTAATGCTCCGTCATCATCATGAGGTCGTAGCCGTTTTCAGTAAGCTGATTTTCCCTTGCAAGATTGCCTGCCTCACGAGTAGTTGAACGTGCGACCATTGCGGCGTAAGAGTCAAGCCCGACCTGATACGCACGCTTGCCTGTACCGTACTGGACTGTCAAAAAGCCGTCGTTTGCAAGACGCTGCATAAGGTCTTTCTGCATATCGGCTACAGTCTGACCTGCTGCCGCTTTAAGTGCGGCGGAACGAAGTCCTGCCTGCCTGAGTGCATTGTCTCTTGCAGTGTCAAGATAACGCATTACACGTCTGCCTGCAATGGAAATTCCCTGATTTATGTGATACCGCATTTCGTTTGCAAGCTCTGAAACTGCGTCACTGTGATGTAGTATAATAAAACTTGACACCCTAACCTCAAAGGAATAGAATAGAA
>SAMEA104315421__coassemble_12718_pt1 | contig 2153 bp, 4 predicted proteins | sample SAMEA104315421__metabat2_low_PE_050 | metagenome-assembled genome bin SAMEA104315421 (sample SAMEA104315421) | gut metagenome | biome: Monkey gut; feature: monkey-associated habitat; material: faeces | place: China | collected 2013
TGGTATCCCACCAGCTGTAAAACGGCGTAGGTTCTATTCTGCTTTGACTATTGCTGCTTAACTTCATAATCCTTGCGGTTAATGTGTCAAGTGTTATTGACAATTTTAATGTACCATCAGAATTAATCTTTGTCAACATCAGCTTGCTGTCCTTTCATTCATGAACAAAAGTTCGTCTGTAGATATTTTCAATGCTTTTGCAAGTAATACTACCAAAGGAGAAGACGGTGTGTATCTGTCGTTCTATAATCGCGAAATGCCCGGCTGAGATATTTTTGTCATTTCTGCAAGCTCTGACTGACTGACTGATTCCAAGCTCTTCATGACGTTTCTTTACTTTGTTACCTAATGGCATAATATCAGTCCTCCTTAAAACAACGTGAGCTGCTGTTGATTATTATTTCATTCATAAAATTTTCCTCCTTTATGTTTACTTTTCAAGATACTTGTGATAGAATTATCATAGGATTAACTGTGCCCTCATGTATAACCGCCAATTACATTATAGTACTTTATATATCACTTGTCAAGCTTCAAAGTAATATATAAAGTACTTTTGGCGTTTTAAACAAGTTGAAAGGAGCTTTTTGTATGTTTTATGACAATCTAAAAAACATCTGTGATAAGAAAAACATAAAAATAACACCTCTCGTCTTAGAATGTGGTGGGACCAAAGGTGTTATAGGTGGTTGGAAAAAAGGTGCTGTTCCAAATAGTGACATTGTTATGAAACTTTCAGTAAGATTAAACGTACCAACAGATGTTCTTTTATTTGGCAAAGAAAAAAGCTCACTAACGTCTGAGTTGAGCGCTGATGAGCAGGAACTTCTTCAATATTACAAAAAAATTTCTGATAAATCAAAAGGAATAGTTCTAGGCAGAGCTGAACAGCTTGCAGAGCTTGAAGCTCCTGCTGTCAATGAGCCTGAGCCGGAAGAAGATAAAGAAATTGAGACAATTTTCATAGAGTACTCGACACTCAGGGTTTCTGCCGGAACTGGCGAACCGCTCATAGATGATACATACCCTGAATTTATTGAAGTTAAGCGAAGCGAATTAACAGAAGAAGCGAATTTCGCTGTAAAAATAAACGGTAACAGTATGCTTCCACATTATAAAAATAATGACATTGTTCTTGTTCGTTCTCAACCTGAGGTAGCAGTAGGTGAAATCGGCATTTTTACAATTGACGGAGAGGGATACATAAAAGAACGTGGGGAAAACAGGCTGATTTCTCTCAACCCTGAGTATGATGACATCTATTTTAAGGAAGGACAGGACATCAGATGCAAAGGTTTGGTTATCGGAACACTTGAAGATGAAGATTTTGTTTAATCTCACAATATATAACAAAAAACATTAATTTTCGACAAATTAATGTTTTTTTTACACTTGAAAACGCATCACTTACACGGTAAAATGAAATTATAAGTATTAATATTAATAGGGAAGTATTGTATTATGAAAAAATATCTATCAATTTTATGTGTAATAATGTTTTTATGCAGTAGCGTTTCTTGTACACAAAATGATGATTCCTCATCAGAAACATGTTCTGTTATTGAAACAACAGCAGAATCAACAACAGAAAAAGTAAGTACTGAACCTAAAACTGAACCAACTACTGAATGTCAGACAGAAAAATCTACTGAAGTTATGACAGAAGAAACTACCCAAATAACTGCTGAACTTACAACAGCAACTCAAATAGAAGAAATTATAACAACACAAGCAGAAATAAATTCATATGTATTGAATAATAATACCATGAAATTTCATACCCAAAATTGTCCTAGCTCTAAGGATATAAGTGAAGAAAATCGTGAAAGCTATGAAGGAACGAAGGATGAATTAATTAGTAAGGGATATGATCCTTGTAAGCGTTGTAATCCAAGATAGGAGGTAACTATGAAATTTGGTATTCGCAAATCTTCATGGAAAAAAAGTTTTAAAGCGAGGACAACAGGAAAAGCAAAAAGGAAATTAAAAAAAGCTTTAATTCCCGGTTATGGGAAAAAAGGAAGAGGCTTGCTCCACCCTAAAAAAGTAGTTTATAATAAAATTTATAATAAAACTTCATTTAGTTTTTGGGATATATTTAAGAACTTGTCTTCACAAGAAAAATATGGTATAATAGAAGAGCGATGAGATAT